>Ga0207641_10000069_pt1 | contig 154022 bp, 140 predicted proteins | sample KBSSwiS62_FD_184306 | JGI IMG/M metagenome (GOLD analysis project Ga0207641, IMG submission 184306) | Switchgrass rhizosphere microbial communities from Kellogg Biological Station, Michigan, USA - KBS Switchgrass S6-2 (SPAdes) (version 2) | ecosystem: Host-associated > Plants > Roots >... | reverse complement strand
GGTGGTTGCCGATGTTGTAGAGGCGGTGGGGCTTGGTGGAACCGCCGGCCTTGACCGCGCCGTCGTCGGGCGGGGGGTTGTCGAGGCTTGCCGTCACGCCGGCGATGATGTCGACGATGTAGGTGAAGTCGCGGTACATGTCGCCGTGGTTGAACACGGGGATCGGCTGGCCGGCCATGATCGCCTTGGTGAAGATCCACATCATCATGTCGGGGCGGCCCCAGGGGCCGTAGACGGTGAAGAACCGGAGGCCGGTCAGCGGCAGGCGGTAGAGGTGGGCGTAGGTTTCGCTCATCAGCTCGTCGGCCTTTTTCGTCGCGGCATAGAGGCTGACGGGTTGGTCGACGCGGTCCTCGACGGCGAAGGGGAGCTTGGTGTTGCCGCCGTAGACCGAGGACGAGCTGGCATAGACCATGTGCTCGACCTCGCGGTGGCGGGCGACTTCGAGCAGGTTGAGGTGGCCGGCGAGGTTGGCGTGGAGGTAGGCGTGGGGGTGGGTGATCGAGTAGCGGACGCCGGCCTGGGCGCCGAGGTGGACCACGCGGTCGAAGCTGTGGGGGGCGAGGGCGGCGACGAGGGCGGGGTAGTCGGCGAAATCCTGGCGGAGGAAGGTGAAGCGGGACTTGCCCTGCTCGTGCAGGCGGGCGAGGCGGGCTTCCTTGAGGGCCGGGTCGTAGTAGTCGTTGACGCAGTCGAGGCCGATGACTTCGTCGCCGCGCGCGAGTAGGTGAGTGGCGAGGCTGTAGCCGATGAAGCCGGCGGCGCCGGTGACGAGGACTTTCATTTGCATTCCCGACAGAAAAAGGACGGCCCTTCGACACGCTCAGGGCAGGCGGGAAGGCACATAGCAGGGAAGTGCAAACAGGGAATTACGCCAGCAGATCGGCCCATTCGGGGTGGCGCCTGAACTGGGCGGCGACGTAGGAGCAGGCGGGGCGGATGCGGAAGCCGTGGGTGCGGGCGTCCTCGATCAGGGCTTCGACCAGTTTGCCGGCGACGCCGCGGCCGCCGATCTCCGGGGGGACGAGGGTGTGGTCGGCGACGTGGGCATCGCCGTGGCGGACCCAGGTGAGGCGGCCGATGGTCTGCGTGCCGGGGACATGGGCGTGGTATTCGCCGCTCTGGCCATCGGCAGCGGGGTGGGCGGTGATGGTGACTTCGTCCATGGCGATTGCTCCTGTCAGGTCCAGCCTTCGGCGAGATAACGCTCGGCGAGGGCGGCGAGAAGGGCTGCCCCATGGGGCAGGACCGATTCATCCAACATCATGCGCGGGGAATGGATGCCGCAGCATTGGGTCCAGTCCTCACCCTCGGGCGCGAAGCCGAGGAAGAACATGGCGCCGGGGACGAGATCGAGCACGTAGGCGAAGTCCTCCGCGCCCATGATCGGGGCGGGGAGAGCGTGGAAGGCCTGGGGGCCGAACAGGGCGTGAGTGACGGATTGGCCGAGCGCGACGGCGCGGGGGTCGCAATTCGTCACGGGGAAGCCGGGGGTGATCGTCACCCGTGCGGTGAGGCCGTGGGCAGCGGCGATGTGGGTGGCGAGCCGGGTCACGGCTTCGCGCAGGCGGGCGCGGTGGGCGGCGGAAAGCGTGCGCAGGGTGCCCTTGAGGTGGGCGGAATCCGGGATGACGTTGTGCGTGGTGCCGGCCTCGATCCGCGCGATCGTCACCACCACGGGATCGTGCGTATCGAACTGGCGGGTGACGAGGGTCTGCAGGGCGGTGACCAGTTCGCAGGCGACGGGGATGGGGTCGCGTGCCTGATGCGGCATCGAGGCGTGGCCGCCGGCGCCGGTGATCGTCACGTCGAGCTGGTCGGCCGAGGCGAGCAGCGGGCCGGGGCGGCCGCCGACCAGGCCGTGCGGCGCGTTGGGCATGACGTGGAGGGCGAAGGCGGCATCGGGCAGGGGGCCATGGTGGCCGGCATGGGCGCCGCCGCCGAGCAGGCCGTCTTCCAGCATGAACCTGGCGCCGTGCCAGCCTTCCTCGCCGGGCTGGAACATCAGCAGGACTTCGCCGGACCATTCGGCGGCGCGTTGGCTGAGGAGTTCGGCGGCGCCGGCGAGCATGGCGACATGGGCGTCGTGGCCGCAGGCGTGCATGGTGTTGGGCACGGTGGAGGCGAACGGGAGGCCGGTTTCCTCCGGCATGGGCAGCGCGTCCATGTCCCCGCGCAGGAGGACGCGGCGGCCCGCGCCGCTCGTGCCCTGGCCCCGGAGGACGGCGACGAGGCCGGTGGTCGAGGGGCCTTCGCGCCATTCGAGCGGCAAGTGGGCGAGGGCGGCGCGGATACGGTCGCGGGTGCGCGGGGTGTGGAGGCCGAGTTCGGGCTCGGCGTGGATGGCGCGGCGGAGCGCGACCATGCGGGGGGCCTGGGTGCGGGCGGCCGCGAGGATACCGTCTGGCATTGCGTGTCCCCATCGCGTGAGCCGGCGTGATCAGCCGCCATTCATACCGTGCATGGCATACAGGGCAATTCGATGCAGGAAAAGAAGGCGGGATCGGCCATGGCTGCGGCGCATTTTTCCGGTGCGCCGGCTGCCGCCGCGCAAATCTCTTGCTTTTGTCTCCGGATTTTCACAATGACCCAAATTCGTACCCGGACAAGCATGGTCCGCCTGGAGGGATCGTTTTGATGAAAGCAATCAAGGTCGCCGTGATCGGCGTGGGCAATTGTGCCAGTTCGCTGGTTCAGGGCGTCGCCCATTACCGTTCCAGCAACTCCAGCCAGGGCCTGATTCACGACCGCATCGGTGGCTATGGCGCCGGCGACGTCGATTTCGTGCTGGGCGTCGATGTCGATGCGCGCAAGGTCGGCAAGGACATCGCCGAGGCGATCTTCGCCGCCCCGAACAACACCACCGTGTTCCACCCGAACGTGCCGGCGACCGGCGCCAAGGTGATCATGGGCCGGGTTTCCGACGGCGTCGCCCCGCACATGACGACGGTCGGCGAGAAGGGCTTCATCGTCGCCGACGCGCCGGAAGCGACCAAGGAATCCATCGTCGCGGCGATCAAGGCCTCGGGCGCGGAAGTGCTGATCAACTTCCTGCCGGTCGGCTCGCAGGACGCGACCGAATTCTACATGGAATGCGCGCTGGAAGCGGGTGTCGCGGTGGTCAACTGCATGCCGGTGTTCATCGCCAGCCGCCCCGAGTGGGAGGCGAAGTTCCGCGCCAAGCGCATCCCGATCGTCGGTGACGACATCAAGGCGCAGGTCGGCGCGACGATCGTCCACCGCGTGCTCTCCAGCCTGTTCGGGGCGCGCGGGGTGACGGTCGAGAAGACCTACCAGCTCAACACCGGCGGCAACACCGACTTCATGAACATGCTCGACCGCCAGCGGCTGGGCAGCAAGAAGGAATCGAAGACCGAGGCGGTGCAGGCGATGCTTGCCCAGCGGCTCGAGGACGAGAACATCCACGTCGGTCCGTCCGACTACGTGCCCTGGCAGAAGGACAACAAGCTGTGCTTCCTGCGGCTGGAAGGCACGCAGTGGGGCGATGTGCCGATGAACCTGGAGCTGCGGCTCTCGGTCGAGGACAGCCCGAATTCGGCGGCTTGCGTGATGGATGCGATCCGTTGCTGCAAGGTGGCGCTGGAGCGTGGTGAGGGCGGGGCGCTGATCGGGCCTTCGGCCTACTTCTGCAAGCACCCGCCGCAGCAGTTCAACGACGACACGGCCGCGCAGATGGTCGAGGAATATATCACCGACGCGGCGATCGCGGCCGAGTGAAGCGATAGCGCGTGAGCTGACGGCGCCCTCGGGCGCTGAACGATTGCAGGCGGCGCCGCCCCGGGGGACCGGAGCGGCGCCGTTTTCGTTTGCGGAACCTTTGGCGGGGATGACCGATTTCAGCGATGATGCATGCTGAACCGGAGACCAGGCATGGCCGCGATAACCGCAGTGCTCGGGCGAATCCTGCTTGGAGCCTATTTCGTCGTGACCGGGGGGATCACCATCATGGCGCCGGAGACGGCCGGCGCTGCATTTGCCGGTGCCGGCTGGCCGCCGCAGGTGGCGACCGTCGCCGGGGTGTTCGAAGTGCTGGGCGGGCTGTGCCTGTGCATCGGCGCGCTGACGCGGCTGGTCGCCCTGGCGCTGGCGATCTGGCTGGGGCTGGGGATTGCCCTGTTCCAGCCGCTGGTCATCTCCGCCGGGCTGCGGCCGGACGTGCTGATGCAGCTCGGGCTGATCGGCGGGCTGCTGCTGGTGTTTGCCCACAGCCAGGTCTGGTGGTCGCTCGATGCCATGCGTCACACGGCGCGGGCCGACCGGGCGCGGCTGGCGGCGGAGCAGCGGGCGCATGAGGCCGATGTCCAGGCGGACCGGGCGGCGATGGCCGGGACGCCGGTGCGGCGGCGGTGGTTCTGACAGGGTGGAGGCAGGGCGCTGCCCTGCACCCGCCAGGGGGCTGAGCCCCCTGGACCCTCACACTTTTCAGTAACCGCCGCCCTGGGCCTGACGTGCGGCCTGGACCTGTTCCTTGCTGATCGGCACGATCTTGATTTCGACGCGGCGGTTCTTGGCGCGGCCTTCCGGGGTGGCATTGTCGGCCACCGGCATCGACGAGCCGTAGCCCTGGGTGCGCAGGCGACCGGGGGTGACGCCGCGCATGGTCAGGTAATCGCCGACGACGCGGGCGCGGTTTTCCGAAAGGGTCTGGTTGTAGGCGGCGCTGCCGGTGGAATCGGCGTGGCCATAAACGTCGATCAGGCTGTTGGGATAGCGGGCGAGGTTGGCCGAGATCTGGTCGAGCGTGGGGCGGAAACCGGGCTTCAGCTCGTAGGAATTGGTGTCGAAGGTGACGCCGTCCGGCAGGGAAACGAGGATGGCCTGGCCATTGTCGGTCGTCGTGACGTCGATGCCGGTGCCCTCGGTCTTTTCCCGCAGCTCGGCGATCTGCTTGTCCTTGGTGTAGCCGATGGCGGCGCCGGCGATGCCGCCGATGCCGGCGCCGACGATGCGGCCGGTGCCGCCGCCGATCAGCCCGCCGAGCAGCAGGCCGCCGAGCACGCCGGCGCCGGCGCCGATGGCGGTGCGCGAGACTTTCTGCTGGCCGGTGTTGGGATCGGTGACGCAGGCGGTGCTGCCGAGGCAGAGTGCGGCGGCGGCGGTGAGCGAGAGGGCGAGGCGGGGCTTGGACATGAGGCTGCGCTCCTGGAGTGGGAGAATTGTCGCCATGATCTATCGATTGTCGATCATGAACGATAGCTGGATGCTTGGGTTTTCAACGGTGGGGGCGGGGGGTTGCGGCTTCGCAGAGGGCCGCAAGGCTGCTAGTCAAGCGGCGTGACACCTTTTCCCTGGACCGATGTCGTCGTCATTGTCGGGCTTGTCCTGCTCAACGGCCTGTTTGCCATGTCCGAACTGGCGATCGTTTCGGCGCGGCCGGCGCGGCTCAAGCTGGCGGCCGAGCGGGGCAGCGGCGGGGCAGAGGCGGCGCTGCGGCTGGCGGCCGACCCGGGGCGGTTCCTTTCGACCGTGCAATCGGGGATCACGCTGATCGGCATCGTCGCCGGCGCCTATTCGGGCGCCAAGCTCGGCACGCCGATCGGCGAGCGGCTGGCCTGGCTCGGGCTGCCGGCGGAATGGACCGAACAGACCGGGTTCGCCATCGCCATCGCCGGGACAACCTACATCAGCCTGGTGATCGGCGAACTGGTGCCCAAGCAGGTGGCGCTGCGGGTAGCCGAGCCGATCGCCATCCATGCGGCGCGGCCGATGGCCGTTTTCGCGCGCGTGACCGCACCGCTGGTCTGGGTGCTCGACCGGTCCTCGCGGCTGATCCTGCGGCTGATCGGCGTCCGGGCTTCGAGCGAATCGGAGGTGACCGAGGAAGAGCTGCACATGATGTTCGCCGAGGCGGAAAAGTCCGGCGTCATCGAGGAGGACGAGCGCGAGATCATGGCCGGGATCATGCGCCTGGCCGCGCGGCCGGTGCGCGAGGTGATGACGCCGCGCACCGAGGTGGACTGGATCGACTGCGACGATTGCGAGGACGAGGTGCGCGCGGCAATCCTGGCGAGCCCGCATTCGCGCCTGCCGGTGATGCAGGGATCGCCGGACAAGGTGATCGGCGTGGTCAGCGTGCGCGAGGTGCAGGCGGCGTTGCTGGCGGGCGAGCCGCTGGCGCTGGGCCGGCTGATCCGCAAGGCGGAAATCGTGCCGGACCAGATCGACGCGATGGACGCGCTGGGGATCCTCCAGCGCTCGGGCGTCTCGATGGCGCTGGTCCATGACGAATATGGCCATCTCGAAGGGATCGTCACGCCGGCGGACCTGCTGTCGGCCATTGTCGGCAATTTCGTCAGCCATGGAGACGAGGGCGACGAGCCGATGATCGTCGTGCGGGACGATGGCTCGCTGCTGGTCTCGGGCGCGCTGCCGGCGGACGAGCTGGGGCGGCGGCTGAAGATCACCCTGCCGGAACACCGGGACTATGCGACGGCGGCGGGATTCGCGCTGTCGATCCTGCGCCACCTGCCGCGCGAGGGCGAGTGCTTCGAGGAGCAGGGGTGGAAGTTCGAGATCGTCGACATGGACGGGCGGAAGATCGACAAGCTGCTGGTGGCGCGGCTCGAGGAGGACGACCCGGTTGCGGGGGATTGAGGGAAGCGCCCCTGCGCGATGGCGCCCGGCAAATTCCCCGGTTCCGGCGTTCCTTCGCGCATAACCCCTTGTCGCAACACTCCATCCTCGCCACCTTGTGAGCATGGGAGACGAGAAACAGCCGGGCACCGTGGCGCCCTGGGCCGCGCATTATGTTCACCCTTGTGCGTGGGAGCAGGTCTACGAACCGCTTTCGCTCCCGGCGATGTTCGAGCGATCGGCGGCGCTCTGGCCGGAGCGGGTGCTGGTGGCGTTCGGGGGGCGCACCTGGACCTATCGCCAGCTTCACGAGGCGGCGCGGCGCTTTGCCCATGGGCTGCGGGCCAGCGGCATCGGCCAGGGGGACCGGGTCGGGCTCTATCTGCCCAACGTGCCGGTCTATGTCTCGGCCTATTACGGGGCGATGCTGGCCGGGGCGACGGTGGTCAACTTCTCGCCGCTCTATACCTGTGCCGAGCTGGAGGCGCAGGTGGCCGATTCAGGGACGCGGCTGCTGGTGACGCTCGACGTGCCGGCGCTGCTGCCGAATGCGGTGGAGGTGCTGCGCGATTCGGCGCTGGAGACGCTGGTGGTGGCGCGGCTGGGCGGGATGGTGCCGTGGTGGCAGCGAATGGCGCTGGCGACGGTGGCGCGCCGGCAGGTCTCGCCGGTGCCGAGGGCGGGCAATATCCGCGCCTGGGATGCGCTGCTGGCGCGCGATGAGGGCAGCTTGCCGGAGATCGACCCGGAACGCGACATCGCCTTGCTGCAATATACCGGCGGGACGACCGGGACGCCCAAGGGGGCGATCCTGACTCACCAGAACCTGACCGCCAATGCCCGGCAGGTGCGGGCGACCGACCCGGACATCGGCGAGCGCGACCTGACGCTCGGGGTGCTGCCGCTGTTCCATGTCTTCGCCAATACCTGCATTCTCAACCGGACGGTGCTGAACGGCGGGACCATCGCCATGTTGCCGCGCTTCGAGGCGGGGCAGGTTCTGGCGGCGATCGACCGGCATCGGCCGACATCGCTGTTCGCGGTGCCAACGATGCTGCAGGCCCTGCTGGAGCATCCGGCGATCGGCACGACCGATTTCGGCTCGCTGCGGGAGATCGTCTCCGGCGGGGCGCCTTTGCCGCCGGCGGTCAAGCTGCGTTTCGAGAGCGTGACCGGGGCGCGGGTGATCGAGGGCTATGGGCTGACCGAATCGAGCGGGGTGGTGAGCGTCAACCCGCTGCGCGCGCACCCGGTGCATGGGCCGGCGCGGACCGGGACCATCGGCCAGCCATTGCCGGCGACGCGGCTGCGGCTGCTCGACCGCGAGGACCCGTGCAAGGACGCGCCGGCGGGCGAGCCGGGCGAACTGGCGGTGGCCGGGCCGCAGGTCATGCAGGGCTACTGGCAACGGCCCGAGGCGGAAGCGACCGCTTTCGCCCCGTGCGGCGGCACCCGCTGGCTGCGGACCGGGGATATCGCCCGGTTCGATGCCGATGGCTTCGTCGCCATCGTCGACCGGATCAAGGACATGATCGTGGTGGGCGGGTTCAAGGTCTATCCGAGCCAGGTCGAGGCGGTGCTGGTGCAGAATGCGGCGGTGCGCGAGGCGCTGGTGATCGGCGTGCGGGACGAATACCACGGCGAGATGCCGAGGGCCTTCGTGACGGTGAAACCGGATGTGGGGGTGAGCGGCGAGGACTTGCGCGACTGGCTCAACCAGCACGTCGGCAAGCACGAGCGGGTCGATGCGGTGGTGATCCGCGACAGCCTGCCGCGCACGCCGGTCGGCAAGCTGGACCGCAAGGCGCTGCGGACCGAAGTCGGCGCCTAGCGGCGCCCTCGCAGGCGGGCGAGCAGGGCGCGTTTGCCGGCGTCGTCGAGGCTGGGCCAGGCGGCGATCTCGTCGAGCGTGCGGCGGCAGCCCTGGCACTGGCCGGTGGCGGGATCGAGGGTGCACAGACCGGTGCAGGGCGAGGCGGGTGACGTCATGGCCGGGCTGCAGCATGTCCGCCAAAGAGGCGCAAGCTTTCTCCCCGTTTGCCGGACAGACCGGTTGCCGGGCGTCGCGGCTGGCCCTACCGAAGTGCCATGGAAAACAGGCCAGGTGATCGGAAAGGGCAGGGACGGGACGCAGAAGGGGCGCTGGCGCCGTTCCGGTTTCCGGTGTTCCGTTCGATCTGGATCGCCAACTTCGGGTCCAACCTCGGCTATGTCATGCAGGCGGTGGGTGCTGCCTGGCTGATGACCGGGCTGACGCCATCGCACCAGATGGTGGCGCTGGTGCAGGCTTCGACCGCGATCCCGATCATGGTGTTCGGGCTGCTCGCCGGCTCGCTGGCGGACAATTTCGACCGGCGGCAGATCATGGTGGCATCGCAGGCGCTGATGCTGGTGGTTTCGGCCGGGCTTACCGCGCTGACCTGGCTGGGGCTGGTGACGCCGTGGCTGCTGCTGGCCTTGACCCTGTTGCTGGGCACCGGCGCTGCGCTGAACGCGCCGGCCTGGCAGGCTTCGGTGCGCCAGCAGGTGGACCGCGAGATCGTGCCGCAGGCGGTGGCGCTCAATTCCATTTCGTTCAATGTCGCGCGAACGCTCGGCCCGGCGCTGGGCGGGGCGCTGATTTCGCTGAGCAGTGTCTCGGTCGTGTTCCTGTGCAACGCGCTGAGCCGGCCGCCGCTGCTGGCGGTGCTCATGCGCTGGAAGCCGGGGGTCGAGAAGCCGGTGCGCCAGCCGACCTTGCCGGCGATCGCCGAGGGCCTGCGCCATTGCGCCACCGACGGGCCGATCCGCCGCGTGCTGGCCCATGCGTTCGCAGTGGGATTCGGCGTGGCCGGCTACCAGGCGCTGGTGCCGGCGATGGTGCGCGGGCCGCTGCATGGCACCGAGTTCGACTTCGGCCTGCTGCTGGCGTTGTTCGGCATCGGCTCGGTTGTGGCGGCGGTCGGCATCGATCGCGGGCGGCGGCGCTATGGGCCGGGGCCGGTGATCGCGGGTGCGGCCGTGATCTTTGCGGTCGGCCAGATCGGGCTGGCGGAGGCGGGCACGGTCACCGTGGCGCTGCCGTTCGCGCTTCTGGCCGGGGCCGGGTGGGTCGCGCTGCTGACCTGCCTGGGCGTGGTCATGCAGTTGCTGGCGCCTGAGGCATTGCTCGGCCGGTGCCTGTCGATATTCCAGGCGACGATGTTCGGCGGGATGGCGCTTGGCTCCTGGGCCTGGGGGGCTGTGGCGGACATGACCTCCATCGCCATGGCGCTGCGGGCGGGCTCGGCCCTGCTGCTGGCGGCGATGCTGCTGTTGCGGTTCGTCGCGCCGATGCCGGGGGCGGGGGACAGGCGCGGCCATCGCCCGCGCTGAGCGGCCGCCGGAGGGCCGGCTTTAACCGGACCTTCACCATGTTGCGCCAGAACCGGCGGCTGGAAGTGCTGAGGAAGGCTTGCGCATGGACAGCTACCGCGGACAGTTCCCGGACAGTGACGGGGATTATGCCCCTTATGACCCCGAAGCCTTCGAACTGGACGGGGCCGAGGAGGACGGCGACGACATCGGCTGCGCGCCGCCGCCGACGCCTGTCGGCCAGGACGAGCGGCGCATGCAGGTGCGTGCCTACAACCACTGGGCCAGCCTGCTCGGCAGCCAGGCGTTTCCCCGCGTTCAGGATCTTTCCTTCGAGGCGATGCCGGACCTGGCGCCCTATTCCGTTTTGCTCGACTTCGGCGAGGGGATCGAGGATCCGAAGCTTGCCTATATCGGCGAGGCGCTGGTCGAGGAATCGGGCGCCGAGCAGCCGCTGGCGCGACTGTCCGACGTGCCGAGTCGCTCGCTGCTTTCGCGCATCACCGACCATTACCTGCAGATCCTGGCCAACGAGGCGCCGATCGGCTTCGAGGCGGAATTCGTCAGCCAGCGGGACAGGACTGTCGTCTATCGCGGCATCCTGCTGCCATTTTCCGAGGATGGGACGGCGATCCGCCAGATTCTCGGGGTGATCAACTGGAAGGAACTGGCCGACCAGGCGACGACCGACGCATTGCTGGCGGAAATCGACAAGGCGCTGGGCCAGGCGACGGCGCCTGAGCAGGCCTGGGCCGAAGCGCCGGTCGCGCTCGACCCAGTCGGACTCGATATCCCGCTGGGCGAGCCGGACATTCTCGATCTCGCCAGTCTGGGCGATGCCTTTGGCGAAGTGCCGTTTCCCGGTTTGCTGCCCGAAGCGCCGCTGCCGCGCGCGATGCCGGCGCCGCTGTTCGGCGCCGACGAGCCGCGAGACCTGCCCGAATGGCTGGCATCGGCGCGTGCGCTCGCCGAGGTCGCGCAAGTGGCCGACGAGCGGTCGCATTCCGCGCTTTACGCGGCGATCGGCCGGGCCTGGGATTTCGCTCTGGCTGCCGACACGGCGCCTGACGACTATGCCGCGCTGCTGGCGGCCCATGGCCTGACCGTGCAGGCGCGCGCGCCGCTGACGCCGATCGTCAAGCTCGTGTTCGGGGCCGATTACGACAAGACGCGCCTGACCGAATATGCCGCGGCGCTGGCGCAGGCGCGGCGGCTGGGGCTGGAAGCCGGAGCACTGGCCGCTCACCTGGCGGCGACGCCGGGCGGGTTGAAGGGGGTGGTCCAGGCCGAGCGCCAGTTTCGGCGCCAGTCGGAGGGCGCGCCGGCGCCGCGCACGACGCCGCGCCCGGGCATTGCCCGCAAGCTGCGCAAGATCGCGCCGCGCCAACTGGCCGAATTCGGCAGCGCCGGCGAATTCGCCGTGCTGCTGGGGCGGCGGCTGGACAGCGGCGAGCTGGTGCTGATCGGCGAGGCGGGCGACGACGTGAAGTTGGTCGAGACGGTCGCGCGGCGAATTCTCGGTTAAAGCACTTTCCGACAAATCTTCAGGCGCGGTTCAGCGCCCGGTGTGCTAGCCGCAATGCTAGCGATGCCGCGCCGTTTCCGCCCTTTCCTCCGCCGTGTGGCGCTGCCGCTCGCCCTCCTGCTGGGAGCGGTGCCGGCGGCGGCGCAATCGGTGCTGCGCGATGCCGAGACCGAGGCGCTGTTCCATGACATGACCGGGCCGCTGGTCAAGGCGGCCGGGCTCGACCCGAAGAACGTCGATATCGTGCTGGTCAACGATCCGCAGATCAATGCCTTCGTCGCCGGGGGACAGGCGGTCTATCTCCATTCCGGGCTGATCAACGCGGCGGACGACGCCAACGAGGTGCAGGGCGTGGTGGCGCACGAACTGGGGCACGTGGTCGGTGGCCATGCGATCGACGACCGGGGGGCGAGCGCCGCCAGCCGCATCTCGATCCTCTCACTGCTGCTGGGCGCTGCAGCTGCGGCGGCAGGCGGCGGTGAGGCGGCGATGGGTGTGCTGATGGCCGGGCAACAGGCGGCGATGGGCAAGTTCCTCGCCTATACGCGCGGGCAGGAAGAAGCGGCGGACGCGGCGGGGGCGACGTTCCTCGCCCGGTCCGGGATATCCGGGCGCGGCTCGATCGAGTTCTTCCACAAGCTGCTGAACCTGGAGAACCGCTACGGGCTGACGCGCAGCGACGACGCGGCGTTCTATTCGACCCATCCGATGACCGACGACCGCATTGCCTACCTGCAGGACGTCTACCAGAAGGACCCGGCCTGGGGGCGCAAGACCGACCCGGCGCTGGAGGCGCGCTTCCAGCGGGTCAAGGCCAAGCTCTACGGCTATCTCGCCGATCCGGCCGACACGCTGCGATCCTACCCCGAATACATGACCAGCGTGCCGGCGCGCTATGCGCGGGCTTATGCCTGGCACAAGGAAGGCTTCCTCGACAAGGCGATGGGGGAGGCCGACGCCCTACTGGCAAGCGGCCCGGCCGACCCGTATTTCCTGGAGCTGAAGGGCCAGATCCTGCTCGAATCCGGCAAGCCGGCGCTGGCGCTCGACCCGCTGCGGCAGGCGACCGCACTGACCCGCAACCAGCCATTGATCGCGACGACCTTCGGCCATGCGCTGGTTTCGGCCGACGAGGCGGCGGGGACGCGGGCGCACCTGGCCGAGGCGAAGCAGGTGCTGAGGGCGGCACTGGCGCGGGACCGGGAGAATCCGTTTGGCTGGTATGTGCTGGGGCGGGTCTATGCGGCCGAGGGCGACCAGGCCCGCGCGATCCTGGCGAGCGCCGAGCAGCAGGTGCTGGAGGGCAACGTGACCCAGGCGCTGCGCAGTGCCAACACGGCGCTGGCGGCGCTGCCGAAAGGGACGCCGGACTGGCTGCGGGCCGGTGACATCGCCCTGCAGGCACGGGCCGCGATCGCCAAGGAGCGCAAGAAGAAATGAGCGATATCGGGGGAGGGCGGCTGATGGTGCTGGGGCTGGGATGCGCCGCGCTCGGTGGGGTGGCCGGCTGGCTGGCCTCCGGGCTCGATGCCGACCGGCGGTTCCACGACTATCTCGTCACTCACCCCGAGGTTCTGCCCGAGGCGATGGAGGCACTGCGGCGGCGCGAGGACGCCGGCACGCTGGCCAAGGTCGGCGGCGAGGTGGCCAATGCATTCCCTGGTGCGGTGCTGGGCAATCCGGCGGGGCGGCATGTGCTGGTGGAGTTCACCGACTTCGCCTGCGGTTTCTGCCGGCGCAGTGCCGGCGATGTCCAGCAGCTGATCGCGCGGGACCCGGAGCTCAAGGTCGTGGTTCGACAGTTGCCGATCATCGCGCCGGAGAGCGTGGCGGCGGCGCGGATGGGGCTGGCGGCGGCAAGGCAGGGGCGATACCCGGCCTACCATGCCGCCCTGTTCGCGATCGGCCGGCCGGATGCCGCCGGCGTGGCGCAGGCAGCCGGGCAGGCGGGGGTCGACATGGCCGCCGCCAAGGTGGCGCTGGCCGATCCGGCGCTGGATGCGGAAATTTCGCGCAACCTCGAATTCGCCCGGAAGCTCGGGATTTCCGGCACGCCGGCGTGGATTGCCGGCGGGCGGCTGCTGACCGGCGCGGTCGGCGAAGAGGCCCTTGCACAGGCATTGGCGGAGAAAGCCGGGTAAGACTTTTGGCGAGATTTGCTGCCGCGCGATTCATGACAAAACCAGTGCCCACTTTTGTCATCGCGCTTGAGCCACCAATTCGGTTATGCTGGGGCGATGGCCGTTCTCGCGTTCCAGCCCTCGCCGTTCTTCGCGAACAAGGACAAGGCCTTCTGGCGCCTGCAGGTGCTGGGCTGGGGCGGGGCGATGGTCCTGCGCACGATGTCGAGCCTGGCCAATGCCCAGCCGCTGTCGTTCCTCGTCGTCATCCTGATCGCGACGATCACCGGGTTTTCGATCTCGCTGCTGCTGGCGGTGGTCTATCGCCAGTTGATCGCACGGCGGCCACTGGTCACCTGGGGGGTGACGGTGCTGATGCTGCCGCTGGCGGTCAGCGCCTATGCGTTCATCGATTCCTGGGTGGTCAGCCTCTATCGGCCGGAAAGCGCGGCGAGCTTCGCCCAGCTGTTCATCGGCGTGTTCTACCTCGATGCGACGCTGCTGGGGGCGTGGTCGGCGCTCTATTACGCGATCAATTTCTTCCTGCGGATCGAGGAGCAGAACGACCAGCTGATGCGGCTGGAGAATCAGGCGACCAGCGCGCAACTGGCCATGCTGCGCTACCAGCTCAACCCGCATTTCCTGTTCAACACGCTCAATTCGATCTCGACGCTGGTGCTGCTCAAGCAGACCGAGCCGGCCAACGCGATGCTGACCCGGCTGTCGGCGTTCCTGCGCTATACGCTGATCACCCAGCCGATGGGGCGGGTGACGGTGGCGCAGGAGGTGGAGACGCTGAAGCTCTACCTCGACATCGAGCGGATGCGGTTCGAGGAAAGGCTGCGGACGACGTTCCGCATCGACGACGGTTGCGAGGAAGGGCTGGTGCCTTCGCTGCTGCTGCAGCCGCTGGTCGAGAATTCGATCAAGTATGCGGTCAGCCCGCAGGAGTCGGGTGCGGAGATCACCATCGCCGTGCAGTTCATCGGCCAGAATCTTCGCATCACCGTCTCCGACACCGGGCCGGGGTTGCAAAGCGGCGGGGGCGACAACAGGTTTGCTGCCTATGATGGCGGCGAGACAGTATCGACGGGCGTGGGGCTGGCCAATATCCGGGACCGGCTGGCCCAGGCTTATGGCGAGCGCCACCGCTTCGAGATCGTCGAGCCACCCGAGGGCGGGTTTGCGGTGGTGATCGAACTGCCGTTCGAGCGGCGCGAGGAGACGCTCGTTGCGGGCTCCGACGCGCCGGCGGTGCGATCCGCCGTGCAATCGGCATGAACCTTTCCCGGGCTCGCGCGTTAGGCGCGCACACAGAACGGACACAGCAATGACCATACGCACCATTCTCGTCGACGATGAGAAGCTGGCCATTCAGGGCCTGCAGCTCCGCCTGGAGAAGTTCCCCGATGTCGAGATCATCGACACCTGCTCCAATGGGCGGGAGGCGATCCGCAAGATCAAGACCGAGAAGCCGGACCTCGTGTTCCTCGACATCCAGATGCCGGGGTTCGACGGGTTTTCCGTGGTCAAGGGAGTGATGGATATCGAGCCGCCGCTGTTCGTCTTCGTTACCGCCTACCAGGAGCACGCGGTGCGGGCGTTCGAGGCCAATGCCGTCAACTACCTGATGAAGCCGGTGGACGAGGACAAGCTGGCCGACACGCTCGACCGGGTGCGCTCGCGGCTTTCGGAAAAGCGGCTGGCCGAGGAGGCGGAGAAGCTCAAGAGCGTGCTGGCCGAAGTGGCGCCGGACGCGATGGAGGCGATGCCCGAGGACAACGACCCGAACGCGGGGCGGTTTGAGAAGCTCATCAACATCAAGGACCGGGGGCAGATCTTCCGGGTCGATGTCGACACCATCGAGCGGATCGAGGCGGCGGGCGACTACATGTGCATCTACACCGCCGACAATTCGCTGATCCTGCGCGAGACGATGAAGGACCTGGAGCGGCGGCTGGACCCGCGCGTGTTCCAGCGGGTGCACCGTTCGTGGATCGTCAACCTGAACCTGGTGCGGCAGGTGAAGCCGCATACCAACGGCGAATGCTTCCTGGTGCTGGAATCGGGCGCCGACGTGAAGGTTTCGCGATCCTATCGCGATGTCGTGGCGCGGTTCGTTCATTGATCCCGGGATTGATCCTGATTTGACCTCGATCAAGGATGTTTGAAGTTCGGCATGGGACGGGCGATGGTCCCATGAATCCGTGCAGGAATTGTCCGTGTCCGCAGAAATCGAGGTTGCCCCGGCCGAGGCCAGGCCGGAACTGAACACACCGTTCCATCGCCTGGGCGGCCACGCCGCGATGCAGGCGATCGTCGAGCGGTTCTACGACCTGATGGATGAAGACCCGGCCTATGCCGAATTGCGCGCATTGCATGCGCCCGATCTCGCGCCGATGCGCCAGTCGCTGGCGCTGTTCCTCGCCGGGTGGTCCGGCGGGCCGCGGGACTGGTTCGAGCAGAACCCGGGCAAGTGCATGATGAGCGCGCACAAGGGAGTCGCCATCGGCCCGGAGGTCGCCGCGCAGTGGGCCGAGGCGATGAAGCGGGCGATCGCCGATGCCGGCATTGCCGATGCGGAGCTGGCCCGGGCGATGGCCGGGGTGCTGGCCGACCTGGCGCTGGGGATGGGCCGGCGCTGATCGCTCTCGCCTGCGGATCGACACCGCTCTATGCTGGGTGTCGATCCTGGAAAGGCAGGCGGGGGCGATGCAGCAACTGGATTCGCAACGGAAGCGCCTGGCCATCAGCCTGGCGGCGCTGGCTGGCTATGTCGATGCGATCGGCTTTCTGGCCGGGGCGGGCTATTTCGTCTCGTTCATGTCCGGGAACACCACCCGGCTGGCGGTGGACATTGCCACGCACCCGGCGCGGGCGGCGGTTCCGGCGCTGTTGATCGCCTGCTTTGTCATCGGGGTTGCAGCCGGGGCCTTGTGTGGCGCGGGCGACATCCGGCGCAAGCAGCGGGTGCTGGGGCTGGTGACGCTGCTGCTGGGGGGTGCGGCTGCGGCAGGCACTCTCGGGGCAAGCCGTGCGGCGACGGCGGGGATGGCGCTGGCAATGGGCGCGCTCAACAATGTCTTCCAGCGGGAAGGCGAGGTCGCGGTCGGCGTGACCTACATGACCGGGGCGCTGGTGCGAGCGGGACAAGGCCTGGCCGCGCGATTGCGGGGCACGGGCGGGCGGCACTGGCAGGACCATGTCCGGCTGTGGGCCGGCCTGGCGCTGGGCGGCGTCGCCGGGGCGCTCGCGTGGCAGCGGTTCGGCATCGCCGCCGAATGGGTGGCGTGCCTGTGGTGCGGGGCGGCGGCGGCGCTGGCGGGGAAGCTGCCGGCGCCGGTGCGCTGAACGCGAAGTTGCACGGCGCGACTTTTCCTGCGCCAAGGCCCGGTCAGTAGCGAATGAACGGCTGGCGTTTGTCTTTGGCGGGCGCGGCGATGGGTCGCGGGCGGGGTGGCGGCGACTGGCGGGCAACCGGCGGTGGCGGGCAATGGCCGGGGACTTCGATCGTCGTCACCGAGACCGGGATCGCATAGTCGAAATCGAAGCCCTGCCGGGTGGCGCCGGTGCGCTCGTAGTAATCCAGCCAGGCGCGGCAGGCCTGTTCGTATCGGCCCGGGGCATCGGCCAGGCCATTGGCCGCGGCGAGGCGGTGCTCGCATTCTCCCACCCAGTCCGCCCGCGTGGCGGGGTGGACGCTGCCGGCCGGCGGGGATGCATCGCCGGGGCGGACGATCCGGCCATCGGCGGCGACCCAGCCGTCGGGTCGGGCGATCTGCGCATGGGCCGTCGTGGCGACGAGGATGGACAGAAGCGCGGGCCAGAGGGTTTTCGACATGGCGGATTCCAGTTTCGCGGAAACGAGACCCCCAGGTAGCATCGATGGGGGCACGCGCGCCACCGCGACGTCAGATATGGCGGGCAATCGCGCCGGCGAATGCTTCGAGGCCGGCCTGGTCGGCTGCATCGAAGCGTGAGGGCAGCGGGCTGTCGAGATCGATGACCGCGATCACCGCGCCATCACGGTGGACCGGGACGACCAGTTCGGAACGGCTGGCCGGATCGCAGGCGATATGGCCGGGGAAGCGGTGGACATCGGCGACCAGCTGGCTTTCGGCCCTGGCCCAGGCGGTGCCGCAGACGCCGCGTCCGTGAACGATGCGGACGCAGGCGGGCTTGCCGATGAACGGGCCGAGCACGAGTTCGCCGCCGATGACCCGGTAGAAGCCGGCCCAGTTGAGATCCGGCATGGCCTGCCACAGCAGCGCGGCGAGGTTGGCCATGTTGGCGACCGGATCGCGTTCGCCGGCGATGAGGGCGAGGGCGGAAGCCACCAGCTCTTCGTGGAATTCGGCGCTGGATTGGCCCGCGTGGGGGGTGAATTCGTACACGGAGGGCTCCGATGGGGGGCGGGGTGCTTGTTGTCGGCCGGCGCCATGCTATCTCGCATGGCATGAACACGACAGCTCGCAATGTCCTCGTCGTCGCGCTTATGGTGCTGGCGATCCTGCTCGCGCTAGGGGCCTGGCTTATCCATGGCAATCCTTCGCGCCACGCGATCAGCGAATTCGAGGGGCGGCGGCCGAAGCTCGTCAACATCGACATCGAGAAGGTGCCGAGCGTCCAGCTGGTCCGCACCATCGGCTGGGGTGCGGGCGAGGCGCCGAAGCCGGCGGCGGGGCTGGCGGTCAATCGCTGGGCGGACGGGCTGAACCATCCGCGCACGATGCTGGCGCTGCCCAATGGCGATGTGCTGGTGACCGAAACCAATGGGCCGACGCGCGAGGGCGGCGGCCTCATGGGCTGGGTCGAGCGCAAGTTCATGGGGCGCGTCGGCGCCGGGGGGCCTTCGCCCGATACGATCGTGCTGCTGCGGCCGGTGGCCGGCGGGGACCGCGCCGGCTCGCGCTTCGTGCTGCGCCGGGACGGGCTGGCCTCGCCTTCGGGCATGGCCTGGGCGAAGGACACGCTCTATGTCGCCAATCATGATGCGGTCCTCGCTTTCCCCTACAAGCCAAGGCAGACGCGGATCGACGGCGCCCCCCGCATCGTCGCCAAACTGCCGGCCGGCGGTGCGCACTGGATGCGCAATCTCCAGTTGAGCGCGGATGGCAAGTCGCTCTTCGTCGCCATCGGTTCGGGCAGCAACATCGGCGAGAACGGCATGGACAAGGAGGCCGGACGCGCCGCGATCTACCAGATCGACGTTTCGACCGGCGCGATGCGCCAGTACGCCGCCGGGATGCGCAATCCCAACGGCATGGCGATCAACCCGGCCAGTGGCGAGCTTTGGGCCGTGGTCAACGAACGCGACATGCTCGGGCCGGACCTGGTGCCGGATTACCTGACCAACGTGCCGGTGGGCGCGCACTATGGCTGGCCGTGGTATTACTGGAAGGAGTACAACGACCCGCGCGTCGATGCGCCGATGCCGGAGTTCCTGACCGACTATGCCCGCAAGCCCGAATATGCGCTGGGGCCGCATGTGGCGGCGCTCGGGCTGACTTTCACCAGAGGCGGCGAGCGGATGGGCGGCCGGTTCGCCAACGGGGCGTTCATCGCCCGGCATGGCTCGTGGAACCGCAAGCCGGCGGTCGGCTATGACGTCGTCTTCGTGCCATTCGATGCGCGCGGCAACCCGCTGGGATTGCCGGTGCCGGTGCTGACGGGGTTCCTTGCCGGCGACGACACGACGCATGGCCGGCCGACCTGGGTGGCGTGGGCCGGCGATGGATCGCTGCTGGTGAGCGACGACACCGCCGGGGTGATCTGGCGGGTGATGGCGCCGGGCGCCGCGCCTTCGGCGCCGATCCGGCCGGTGGAAACCGGGCACATGCCGCCCCAGCGTTCACTCAACAGCGAGGCGACGCTCAGATATGGTGCGAGCTTCGGCGGCGACCAGAAGGTCGAGCAGCAGGCCGGCCACAGCTACTGACCGGCGACGGCGCGTTCAGCTCCTGCCGGCGCGGCCGGCGATCTCGGTGATGTAGTGGCGGGCGACGCGGCCGGAGCGGGCGCCGCGCCGGCGCGACCATTCCAGGGCGTCGGCGGGATCGAATTCCAGCCCGAGATCGGCGGCGTAGCCGGAGATGATCGCCAGGTAATCGTCCTGCGAACAATTGTGGAAGCCGATCGACAGGCCGAAGCGGTCGGCCAGCGCCAGGCGATCGTCGACCACGTCGCGCGGGTTGATCGGATCATCCTGTTCGGCGGCGTGGCGGGCGACGATGGCGCGGCGGTTCGACGTCACGGCGATGCGGACGTTGGCCGGGCGGGCCTCGACGCCGCCTTCGAGCCAGGAGCGGAGCAGGCGCGGGGTTTCCGTATCGGCATCGTCGAAGCCGAGATCGTCGATGAACACGAGAAAGCGGCGATCATGGCCGGCGAGTTGGGTGAACAGGCCGGAGAGGCCGGAAAGCGCATCGGGCGCGACCTGTACCATGGCGATCGCCGAAGGATCGCGTGCCTGCTCGTCGGCGATCGAAGCCCCCAGCAGGGCGGACTTGCCCATACCGCGCGCGCCCCACAGCAGCATGTCGTGCGCGGCATGGCCGGCGGCGAAGCGGGCGACGTTGGCGGTGACGGTCGCCTTCTGCTGGTCGATCCCGCGCAGCAGGGAGAGCACCGGGGCTTCGAACCGCTGGACCGCGCGGGTGCCGGCGGCATCGTGGACATAGGCCGGCGCTTTCGCCCAATCGACCGCCGGGCGGGGCGGCGGCGCCAGCCGTTCGAGAGCGGCGGCGATGCGCGCGAGGGGATCGCCTGGGTCGGAATTCTGGAACATCGGTCGCTCGCGGTTTGGCTTGGCTTTGGGGCGGCCATGCCTATAGCGCGGGAGCACGATGGACAACCTGCCGCAGATCCTGCCGGACACTTCCGCATCGATTGCCACGGCGGCGCGCGCGTTGGTCGCCGGCGAGCTTGTCGCCCTGCCGACCGAGACGGTTTACGGGCTGGCGGGGCGGGCGGACCGGGACGAGGCGGTGGCGGCGATCTATCGCGCCAAGGGGCGGCCGGATTTCAACCCGCTGATCGTCCATGTCGCCGATCTGGCGGCGGCGGAGCGGCTGGCCGCGTTCGATGACCGGGCGCGCGCGCTGGCGGCGCGGTTCTGGCCCGGGCCGCTGACCCTGGTGCTGCCGCTGCGCGAGGGGGCCGGGCTGGCGGCGGCGGTGACGGCCGGGTTGCCGACGGTGGCTCTGCGCTCCCCGGCGCATCCGGCCATGCGGGCGGTGCTGGCGGCGAGCGGGCTGCCGCTAGCGGCGCCTTCGGCCAATCGCAGCGGCGGGGTGAGCCCGACCTGTGCGGCGCATGTCGCGGATTCGCTGGCCGGGCGGATCGGGCTGGTGATCGATGGCGGGGCCTGCGCGGCGGGGCTGGAATCGACGATCGTCGCGCTGCGGGCGGATGGCGGATGGCAGGTGTTGCGGCCGGGACCGATCGGGCGGGAAGAGCTGGTCGCCGTGCTCGGAAGCGAGCCGGGCGTGACGGGTGCGGGGATCGAGGCACCGGGGCAGCTGGCCAGCCATTATGCCCCCGGCAAGCCTGTGCGGCTGGATGCGACGGAAGCCCGCGAGGGTGAATTCCTGATCGGTTTCGGGCCGGTGGCGGGCGATTGCAACCTTTCGGAAGCGGCCGACCTCGCCGAGGCGGCGGCGCGGCTTTACGCCTGCCTGCATTGGGCGGCGGCGGCTCCGCAGGGTCGGATCGCCGTGGCGCCGGTGCCGCGCGAGGGCATCGGCATTGCCATCAACGACCGGCTGGGGCGGGCGGCGGCCTGATTTCGCCACGACCTGAAACGAAACGGGCCGCGCATTGCTGCGCGGCCCGATGGTCCCCGGCTGGGTGATGGTGGCTCAGGCCGGGGCAGTCTCGTAATACTTGGGCGCGTGCTCGTTGAGGATCGCCAGGATCTTCTTGAGCGCGGCCGGTTCGTCGGTCTTTTCCATCGCCGCCAGTTCGCGGGCGAGGCGCGAGGAGGCGGCCTCGAAGATCTGGCGTTCGGAATAGGACTGCTCGGGCTGGTCATCGGCCCGGAACAGGTCGCGGGTCACTTCCGCGATCGACACGAGATCGCCCGAGTTGATCTTGGCTTCGTATTCCTGGGCGCGGCGCGACCACATGGTGCGCTTGACCTTGGGCTTGCCCTTGAGGGTTTCGAGCGCCTCGCGCAGGGTCTTGTCCGACGACAGCTTGCGCATGCCGATCGCCTCGACCTTGTTGACGGGAACGCGCAGCGTCATCCGCTCCTTTTCGAAGCGCAGCACGTAGAGTTCGAGGTGCATGCCGGCGATTTCCTGCTCGAGCAGTTCGATCACGCGACCGACGCCATGCTTGGGGTAAACGACGTAATCTCCAACATCGAAGGCGTGAGCCCTGGCGGTCATCTATCGTCCTTTCGTGCGGCCGGGATCGGCGCCCCTCACGCCTCGGTCAACGAACGCAGGAGCGGCGAACCTGTCCGTTCGCGCTTACGATGCTCCGACTTCGTCGCCTGACCCGACCTTCAATGGTGTGACTGGAAATTCCCAATTCTTGCGTTGGGTGTCCGCCAGCATCGCGATGCCGGCGGATGAAAGGTCGATATAGCACTGCTGTAACAAAATTGCCAGAGGCGAGAATCGGCTGGCCGATTCTCGCCTCTGGCGATGTCGATCTGGCAATATGGCGCCGGACCGCTGGCCGGCGGGCGGTCAGTCGCCCTCGCCCGGCTTTTCCGAAAAGAACTTGTCGAACTTGCCGTCAACGCCCTTGAACGCGTCGGCGTCTTCCGGCGTGTCCTTCTTGGCGGTGATGTTCGGCCATTCGGCGGAGAACTTGGCGTTGAGTTCCAGCCACTGTTCGAGGCCGTTCTCGGTATCGGGAAGGATCGCTTCGGCCGGGCATTCCGGCTCGCAGACGCCGCAATCGATGCATTCGCTGGGGTTGATCACCAGCATGTTCTCGCCTTCGTAGAAGCAATCCACCGGGCAGACTTCGACGCAGTCCATGTACTTGCAGCGGATGCAGGCGTCGGTGACGACGTAGGTCATGGAGGCGGGTCCCCTTCCGTTGGAAATTCGTTCGCGAGCGCTGCTATGGGATTCAGTCGGCCTTCGTCAAGCACTCGATAACAGGCCTGTGCCTCCGGTGGGGGGCCGCGACGGGTGGGGAGCGCGGCCAGCTCCATGGCCAGCACGCCCTGGCGGAGCGGGAGCACGAGGATGTCACCGACGGCGACGGGATGCGCGACCCGTTCGACCCGGCGGCCGTTGAGCCGGATGTGGCCCTCGGCGACGATCGCCTGGGCGAGGCTGCGCGTGCGCGCGAGGCGGAGGTACCAGAGCAGCTTGTCGATGCGGATCGACGCCATGGTTCAGGCGACCAGGCGGGCGAGCGCGGCGAAGGCGCCATCGGCGGGCGGGGGCGAGGCGGCCGGCTCGGCGGCGCGGACGGGTTGCCAGCGCCAGCGCAACGGCGCGGGCGGGCCATGGGCGCCCTTGGCGAGGGCGCGCGCGCCGACCGGGCGAAAGCCGGCGAGTTGCAGCAGGCGGGCGTAGCTGGCGGTGGTGAGGCCCATGGCCACGGCCGGGGCGGGATCGATGGCGAACTGGCGGCCAGCGGCGAGCGTGCGGGCGTCGTGGACCTGGCGGAGCAGGTCCTCGGCCTTGTCGAGCCGGAGCCATTGCTTTCCGAGCGCGCGATAGCCGGCGGGGACGGCGGACTTTGCCGCGACCAGGACGGGAGCCATGGCGGGGGCGACTGGCGGGATTGCGGCGGGGCGCAGTGACGCCAGCTGGCGCCAGAGGGCGAGCGGGCCGGACCGGAGCAGGGCGGGGACGTAGAGATCGAGCGCGCCGATGCGGACGCCGAGCTGGCGGAGTCGTTCGCGCTGGCGGCGGTCGAGCTGGTCGACATGGGCCGTGGCGCGGGGGATCATGCCGCCGTTTTCGGTCAGGCGGATCAGCAGGGCGCGAAGATGGGTGCCGGATTCGGAGGCGCGGCTGGCGGCTTCGATCCTGGCCAGCGGCGCCAGGGCGCGAAGGCGGCGGTGGAGCCAGGCTTCGAGCGCGGCGGCGACGGCCGCGCGATTCGCGGCGGGAAGGGGGTCAAGCGCGGGGGACAGGACGAGGCGTGGTGCTGTCAGTGCGGTGCCGGGTGCGAGGCGGGCCACGTCCTCGCCCTGCCAGGTGACGCGGCCGTCGTGCAGTTCCGGGCGCGTGCCTTCCCGGGCGGCAGCGGCGAGAACGAGTTCCTGGGCGCGGGTGGCAAGCAGGCTGGGGAGGTGGCGTTCGGCGGCGGCGCGCAGCAGCTTGTGATCGCCATGGCGGGCCGCGGGATCGATCTGGAAGCGGAAACCGGCGAGGTGGCCGATGGGCTCGCCATCGACGCGGACCTGGTCACCATCGAGGGTGACCGGGAGCAGGGCGGCATCGGGGCCAAGCTTCTTCATCAACACGGCGGTGCGACGGTTGACGAAGCGTTCGGTGAGGCGGGCATGGAGCGCATCGGACAGGCGGGTTTCGACGGCGCGGGCGCGTTCGGCCATTTCCTCGCGGGCGGGAATCCAGTCCGGGCGCTGGGCGATGTAGGACCAGGAGCGGATGGCGGCGATGCGGCCCTGCAGCGTGTCGATATCGCCGCCGGTCATGTCGAGCTGGGCAATGGCGCGCGGGGCATGATCGGGGCCGAGGCGGCCATGGGCCAGTTCCTGCCAGAGGCGGGCGACGAAGCGGGAATGGGTTTCGGCGCCGTGCTGGCGGAAATCGGGGAGCGAGCAGGCATCCCAGAAGCGGCGGACGCGGCCGGGGGTGGTGAGCGTCGCGGCGATGGCCGGGTCTTCGGCGAGGCGCTTGAGCACGGCGAGGTCGATCGCTTCCGGGGCCGGGGCGAATTCCGGGCGGGATGGTGGGGTTTCGAGATCGGCGATCAGGGTTTCGACGCTGTCGAAGCGGGGTTCGGCCTCGCGCCAGAACAGGCGGGGGATGGGGGCGAAGCGGTGTTCCTCGATCGCGTACACTTCCTCGGGCGTGAAGGCGAGTTCCTTGCCGCGCTGGCCCACCAGCGCGCCGAACGTGCCGTCGCGCTGGTGGCGGCCGGCGCGGCCGGCGATCTGGGCCATTTCCGCCGGCGTCAGGCGGCGCTGGCGGACGCCATCGAACTTCGACAGGCCGGCGAAGGCGACGTGCTCGATATCGAGGTTGAGGCCCATGCCGATGGCATCGGTGGCGACCAGGTAATCGACCTCGCCCGACTGGTAGAGCGCGACCTGGGCGTTGCGGGTCTGCGGCGAGAGCGCGCCCATGACGACGGCGGCGCCGCCCCGGAAGCGGCGGAGCATTTCCGCGACGGCATAGACCTGTTCGGCCGAGAAGGCGACGATGGCGCTGCGCGGCGGGATGCGCGAGAGCTTGCGCGGCTCGACGTGGGTGAGGGTGGAGAAGCGGGGGCGGGTGACGATTTCCGCCTGGGGCACGAGGGCGCGGACCATCGGTTCCATTGCCGCGGAGCCGAGGATCATGGTTTCCTCGCGGCCACGGGCGTGAAGCAGGCGATCGGTGAAGGTATGGCCGCGCTCGCGGTCAGCGGCGAGTTGCGCTTCGTCGAGGGCGACGAAGGCATAGTCGCCATGGACCGGGAGCGCCTCCATCGTGCAGAGGTGCCAGCGCGCGTCCCTGGGCTCGATGCGCTCCTCGCCGGTGATCAGGGCGACCTGGGCGGGGCCCTTGATGGCGCAGACGCGGTCGTAGACCTCACGCGCGAGCAGGCGCAGGGGGAAGCCGATCGCACCGGAGGAATGGGCGCAGAGCCGCTCGATGGCGAGGTGGGTCTTGCCGGTGTTGGTCGGGCCGAGCACGGCCTTGACGCGCGATTCGGCATCGGGCTTGCGGGTGGCGCGGGCGGGGACGGCGACCATCGTGCGGGCAATGTGGCATCGCGATGGACCGATGCCAAGGACCGGCCGAGACGACTTGTGGGCAATTGCGGCGAAAGGCGGCGGGTTAGCGCGGAATTAACCGTGTTCGGGCAGGACCATGGCGAATTGTCGTGGGTGAACCTGCCTGCGGCCCGGGGGTTTGCCTGCTGGTGGAATGGACGCGGATCGAGGCGGAAGACGGGATGGCGGCGCCGCTGCGCGTCGAGGCCGTGCTGGCGCTGCGCGTGGCGACCGGGGATTGGCTGTTCGAGGAATTCGTCGCTCTGGGCAGCGTGCGCCAGGGCTGGGTGGCGCGGCAGCTGGAGCGGATCGATTTTGCCCCTGACCTGAAGCAGGGCGTGGGCGAGGCGCGCTGGTGGCGCGGGCTGGCGGTCATGCTGGTGCTGGTGCTGGCGGCGCTGGGGCTGCGGCCGGGGCTTTCGCCCGTGCAGGCGGCGCCGGCCATGCGGGCCGATGCGGCGGCGATGGAAGAGTTTCGCTCCCAGATGATCATGCCGCTGGCGAATGGTGGCGAGGCCGGCCGGCACATGGGGCCGACGCGGCTGGCCGTGGCGGTCGCCGGGGTGGCGGAGCGCAGCCGGGTCGAGCTGGTGGCGACGCTGGGCGTGGCGGACAGCTTCGGGCGAATGCTGCAGCGGGCCGGGGTCGCGGCCGGCGACATTTCGCGGGCGAGCGAGCTGGTCGCGGGCGCGGTGCCCTTGCCTGCCATCGCGCCGGGGACGCGGGTGGAGCTCGTATTGGGTTCGGGCGAGATCGGTGCGGGAAGACCGCTCGAAGGGCTGGCGATGCGGCCGCGATTCGATCTCGACCTGCGGTTGCGCAGCGGGCCGGACGGGTTGGTGCTGGAACGGCACGCGCTGGCGGTCGATACGACGCCGTTGCGGATCAAGGGGACGGCGGGGGCGAGCCTTTATCGATCGGCGCGCGCGGCGGGGGCACCGGTGCGGGCGTTGCAGCAATACTTGCAGGTGCTGGACGCCCATTCGGGGCTGGACGGGGTGCAGCCCGGCGACGGTTTCGACATGATCCTGTCCTATCGGCGCTCGGCCGGGGGTTCGGTCGAAGCGGGCGACCTGCTCTATGCCGGGCTGGAGCGCGATGGTTCGCCGCTGGGGCGGTGGATGCGCTGGGGCAATGGCGGGCAATTCCTCGACGCCAATGGCCAGCAGCAGGCGACGACATCGCTGATGATGCCGGTGGCGGGGCACGTGACATCCAACTTCGGCATGCGGTTTCACCCGATCCTCGGCTATTCGCGGATGCATGCCGGCGTGGACCTGGGGGCGCCTTACGGCTCGCCGATCTATGCGGTGGCGGACGGCACGGTCAGCTGGGCCGGGCCGCATGGCGGGCATGGCAATTTCGTGCGGATCGAGCATGGCGGCGGCTTCGGCAGCGGCTATGCCCACATGAGCCGCTATGCGGTGGCGCCGGGGATGCGGGTGCGGGCGGGCCAAGTGATCGGCTATGTCGGGTCGAGCGGCCTCTCCACGGGACCGCACCTGCACTACGAGGTTTACCAGAACGGGCGGCCGGTGGACCCGATGGCGGTGCATTTCACCATCCGCACCGGGCTGGAGCCGCGCGAGGCGGCGGCGTTCAAGGCGCGGCTGGCGCAACTGCTGCTGGTTCGGCCCGGGGCGGCGTTCAGTTCTGTGGCGGCGGGCCGCGCGGCGTGGAGCGGCAAGGGGCTGGCGCCGCTGCGCTGATTTTGGTTCCACGTTGTGGCGCCGATGGATTATGGCGCGAAGATGAGCACGCACCACGCTTCGTTTCCCGCGCTTCGCCTGCGCCGGACCCGCGCCACCGGCTGGAGCCGGGCACTTCACCGCGAGACGGTGATTTCGCCGGCGGACCTCATCTGGCCGCTGTTCGTCACCGAAGGGAGCGGGGTGGAGGAGCCGATCGGTTCCTTGCCGGGAGTTTCGCGCTGGTCGGTCGATGGGATTGCCGCGCGGGCGAAAGAGGCGGTGGCGCTGGGCATTCCCTGCCTCGCGCTGTTTCCCTACACCCAGCTGGAGCGTCGGACCGACGACGGGCGGGAGGCGCTCAACCCCGACAACCTGATGTGCCGGGCGATCCGGGCGATTCGCGATGCCTGTGGCGACGGGATCGGGGTGCTGACCGATGTCGCGCTCGATCCTTATACCAGCCATGGGCAGGACGGGCTGGTGGACGATGCCGGCTATGTGCTCAACGATGCGACGGTCGAGGTGCTGGTCGGCCAAGCGCTGAACCAGGCGGCGGCCGGGGCCGATGTCATCGCGCCTTCGGACATGATGGACGGGCGGATCGGGACGATCCGGGCGGCGCTGGAAGCGGCCGGGCATGGCAATGTCCAGATCATGGCTTATGCCGCCAAATATGCGTCCGCCTTCTATGGCCCGTTTCGCGATGCCGTGGGCTCGCGCGGGCTGCTCAAGGGGGACAAGAAGACATACCAGATGGACCCGGCCAACAGCGAGGAAGCGCTGCGCGAGGTGGCGATGGACCTGGCGGAAGGGGCGGACAGCGTCATGGTCAAGCCGGGACTGCCCTATCTCGACATCGTCCGGCGGGTGAAGGAGCGGTTCGAAGTGCCGGTGTTCGCCTATCAGGTCAGCGGGGAGTACGCGATGATCGAGGCGGCGGTGGCGGCAGGCGCCGGGGACCGGGACGCATTGGTGCTGGAAACCTTGACTGCATTCAAACGGGCCGGTTGCTCCGGCGTGCTGACCTATCATGCGCCCCTGGCGGCGCGGCTGCTGGGCTGAGGGTTCGATGGTTCGCGACGACATCACGATTGCGCCGTTCGACGGCATCTGGCCGACGATCCACCCCACCGCGTTCATCGCGCCGGGGTGCCGGATCATCGGCAAGGTGACCATCGGCGCAGAGGCCAGCATCTGGTACAACTGCGTGATCCGGGGGGATTCCAATACCATCTCGATCGGCGCGCGGACCAATGTGCAGGATGGCACCGTGGTTCATTGCGATGGGCCGAAGCAGGGGCGACCGCAGGGATTTCCGACGGTGATCGGCGATGACGTGCTGATCGGGCATATGGCGATGATCCATGGCTGCACGCTGGAAGACCGGGCCTTCGTCGGCCTTTCGACGGTGGTGATGGACGGCTGCGTCATCGAATCGGACGGGATGCTGGGGGCGGGCGCGCTGCTGGCACCGGGCAAGGTGATCAAGGCGCGGCAGTTGTGGATGGGGCGCCCGGCGACGCATGTCCGGGACCTCAGCGACGAGGCGCTGGCGGACTTCCAGTCGGGTGTCGGCCACTATGTCGAAAACGGGCGGCTGCACGCGGCGAACTATGGCCCGGCCCAAGGCTGAACTGCCGGAGCCGGAGGCGATTCGCGCGCTGGTCGATGGGCAGGGGCGGCTGGCGCTGCGGGTGACACCGGGTGCGCGGGTGGAGGCCGTGGCGATCGAGGAAGGGCGGCTCCTGGTCAAAGTGCGGGCCAAGCCGAGTGACGGCGAGGCCAATGCGGCGGTCATGGCGCTGGTGGCGAGGGCGCTGGCCGTGCCGGCATCCCGGCTGACCTTGCTGAAGGGAGCGACGTCGCGGGAAAAGCTGATCGGGGTGGAGCTGAGCTGACCCAGGCGGGATGATGCCAGATCCCGGATTGCAAAGGCTCAGCCTTTGCCGGGAGGTTCAGGAGGGCAGTGCCCTCCTGGAATCATGAAAACATTCAATATCTTGCTGGAAGTTGCGCCACGCAACTTCAGATGCCGCCGCCTGTCAGCCGCTCACAGATCAGGTCGAGCTGGTCCAGAGTCCGGTAGCGGATGGTGACCGTCCCGGAGCGGGGGTCGGGGTCGGTGGTGATCTTGACCGACAGGCCGAGGAATTCCTCGAGGTGGTTCTGGATGGCGAGGATATCCGCCGAATCGGCGGAATCGCGGCCATCGCTGCGGGCGCGGCGGGGGGTGGGAGCGGGGGCGTCGCCACGGGCGCGGCGGCGGAGCTGCTTTTCCACTTCGCGGACCGAAAGCTGCCTGGCGACTGCAGCTTCCGCGAGCGCCTCGGCGTCTTCGGCGCCGATGAGAGCGCGGGCGTGGCCCATGGAGAGCTTGCCGGTTTCGACCAGGGCGATCACCGGCTCGGGCAGGGCGAGCAGGCGCTGGAGATTGGCGACGTGGCTGCGCGACTTGTCGACCATGCGGGCGATGTCGGCCTGGGTCATGCCTTCGGATTCGGTGAGCCGCTGATAGGCGCGGGCTTCCTCGATCGGATTGAGGTCTTCGCGCTGGAGGTTTTCGATCAGGGCGAGGGCCATGACCTCACGCTCGGTGAGCTCCCGGACGATCGCTGGGATCTCGTGCAGGCGCGCCCGCTGGGAGGCGCGCCAGCGGCGCTCGCCGGCGACCAGCTGGTAGCGGCCAGGACCGAGGGGCCGGACGATGACCGGCTGGATGACGCCGCGGGCCGCGATCGAGGCGGCGAGTTCATCGAGCGCGGCGTCGTCGAACACGCGGCGGGGCTGTTCGGGGTGCGGCTCGATCTGCGAGACGGGGAGCACCATGAGGCCGGTGGCGGGAGCCGCGCTGTCCCCGGAGGATAGGGAGGCGGGCTGGACCAGCGGCTCCTCGCGGCGCGATTCGCCGAGCAGGGCTTCGAGGCCGCGGCCGAGGGCGGGGGGCTTGCGGCGGGCCGTCGTGGCGGGGGTGTCGCTCATGCGGCTTTCCTTCGTTCGGGCAGGCGGGTGATCAGTTCGCGGGCCAGCGCCATATAGGCGCGGCTGCCGGCGCAGGTATGATCGTAGACGAGGGCGGGGAGGCCGTGGCTGGGCGCTTCCGAGAGGCGGACGTTGCGGGGAATGACGGTCTCGAAGACGAGTTCGTTGAGGCAGGAGCGTACGTCGTCGGCGACCTGGTCGGTCAGGCGGTTGCGGCGGTCGAACATGGTGAGCGCCACGCCGATGATGCCGAGATCGGCATTGAAGCGTTGCTGGACGCGTTCGACGGTTTGGAGCAGCTGGCTGAGGCCTTCGAGTGCGAAGAACTCGCACTGCAGGGGGACAAGCAGGGTATCGGCCGCGACCAGAGCGTTCAGGGTCAGCAGGCCGAGCGAGGGCGGGCAATCGATGAAGGCGATGTCGTAGGCGGGGTTGGCCTTGTCGAGGGCATTGGCCAGGCGATCGGTGCGTTGATCGACGGCGACCAGTTCGATTTCGGCACCGGACAAGTCGACGGTGGCGGGGACCAGGTCGAGATTGGGAATGCGGGTCGACAACACGCATTCGGCGAGCGGGGCCTGGTCCACCAGGAGATCGTAGGAGGAGCGTTCGCGCTCGGACTTGGCAATGCCGATGCCGGTCGAGGCATTGCCCTGGGGGTCGAGATCGATCAGCAGCGTTCGCCAGCCGGTGGCGGCCAGCGCGGTGGCGATGTTGATCGCGGTCGTCGTCTTGCCGACTCCGCCCTTCTGGTTGGCTATCGCGACCCGAATCATCTGCGCTTTCCCGACTTCCCTGAGAGAGTTCCGACGATAACACCGGCGGCGGGATCGGTCAGCGATTGTTCCACGTGGAACAGGTGTTGCCATCCGCGCAGGGATAACAGTTCATCACCCGCCGACCGGCCTTTCGGCAACAACCAGCGGGTTGCGGCTGTGGAAAAGCGGGCGGATAAGTCGAGCAGCTTGTCGAGCGGGGCAAAGGCGCGGGCGGAGATCGCGGCTGCCGGGAATGGCTCGACCAGTTCCAGGCGACTGCCGATCACCCGAGCCTGGTCCAGCGCGAGGATGGCCCGGGCTCGTTCCAGCCATTCGATGCGGCGGTTCCGCGACTCGACCATGCGGATGTCGAGTTCGGGCCGGAGACAGGCGATGACCAGCCCGGGAAAGCCAGCGCCGGTGCCGAGGTCGAGCCAGGGAGCGGATGTTTCACGTGGAACATGGATGAGCAATTGCGCAGAGTCGGCGATGTGGCGGCGCCAGACGTCGGCGAGGCTTTCGCGGGAAACGAGGTTTTGGCGCTGGTTTTCTTCAGCCAGCAGGGAGATCAATCGGGCGAGGCGTTCGGCGGCGAGGGAATCCCACTCGGGAAGTTGGGCCAGCCAATGGCGAGCGGAGGGCTCGTCGGCAATCATGCGGCGCGGCGGCGGGCGTGGACCAACAGCGCGGCCAGGGCGGCCGGGGTGATGCCCGGCACACGTGAGGCGTCGGCGAGCGTGGCGGGGCGGGTACGAGTCAGGCGCTCGGTCATTTCGCGCGAGAGGCCGGGGAGGGTATGATAGGGAAAATCGTCGCCGAGGAGCAGCGACTGGCTGGCGCGCAGTTCGCGCAACTCGCCTTCCTGCCGGGCGAGGTAGGGCGCGTATTCGGCGTCTTCGGTCACTTCTTCCAGCAGGGCGGGATCGGCATCGGCGGGAAGCTGGAGCCATGGCGCGAGTTCGGCCAGGGCTACCGCGTCGAACCGAAGCCATTCGCGCAACGGCAGCCGGCCGGCATCGATGCGGACCGGGAGGCCATGGGCGGCGAGCTCGCCGGCGGTCACCGGGTATTCGAGGGCCTGGGAGAGGGTCGCACGGTCAGCTTCCCGGTGTTCGAACCAGGCGCGGCGCTCGGCAGAGACGGCGCCGACACCGATGGCCAGGGGAGTGAGGCGGGTGGACGCGTTGTTGGCCCGCAGGCGCAGGCGATATTCGGCGCGAGCGGTCAACATGCGATAGGGCTCGCTGACTCCATGCAGAGTGAGGTCATCGACCATCACCGCCATGTAGCTGTTGGCGCGGTCAAGTGGAGCAGGTTCGCGGCCGAGCACGGCGGCGGCGGCATGCATCCCGGCGACGAGGCCCTGGGCGGCGGCCTCTTCGTAGCCGGTGGTGCCGTTGATCTGGCCGGCACAGTAGAGGCCGGGGATATCGCGGAGTTCGAGGGACTGGCGCAGCGAGCGGGGATCGATGTGGTCGTACTCGACGGCATAGCCGGGGACGACCATTTCGACCTGCTCAAGACCTTCCATGGTCCGCAGCATCGCGAGCTGGACTTCCGCCGGGAGCGATGTGGAAATGCCGTTGGGATAGACGAGGTGCGTGTCCAGCCCTTCGGGTTCGAGGAAAACCTGGTGGCCGTCACGATCGGCGAAGCGGTGGATCTTGTCCTCGATCGACGGGCAATACCTGGGGCCTTGGGCGCCGATCGCGCCGGTGAACATTGGCGAACGATGGAGATTGGCGCGGATGATATCGTGCGACCGGGGATTGGTGCGGGTCAGGGCGCAGAACACCTGGGGGTTGGCCCGCCTGGTGTTCAGGGCGGACATGCACCAGACATCCGGGTCGCTGTGCTGCTCGTCGAGCCGGGACCAATCGATCGTCCGGCCGTCCAGCCTCGGCGGCGTCCCGGTCTTGAGCCGGGCCATGGGCAGGCTGGCATCGCGCAGTTGGGCGGCGAGGCGCTGGGCGGCGGATTCGCCGATCCGGCCGCCAGTCATCCGTTCCTCACCACGGAACAGGGTGCCACCGAGGAAGGTGCCGGTGCACAGGATCACCGCCGCAGCCGAAAGTTCGGTGCTGTCCGCCAGAGTGAGGCCGGCGGCGGCGCCTGAGGTCTGGGTGAGCGCGGCAGCTTCGCCGGCGATCAGTGTGAGGTGGGGCTGGGCGCGAAGGGTGGACTGGACTGCCTCCCGGAACAGGCGGCGATCCGCCTGAACGCGCGGCCCCTGGACGGCGCTGCCCTTGGAGCGGTTGAGCATCCGATAGTGGATGGCGGCGGCATCGGCAGCGCGGGCGATCACTCCATCGAAGGCATCGACTTCGCGGACGAGATGGCCTTTGCCAAGCCCGCCGATGGCGGGGTTGCAGCTCATCGCGCCGAGTGTCGTCAGGTCGAAACTGACCAGGGCAGTGCGTGCACCCATGCGGGCGGCGACGGTGGCGGCCTCAACTCCGGCGTGGCCGCCACCGATGACGATGATGTCGAAGTTGTGCATGGCGGGCCTTTAGCGGAAGCCGGTGACGAAGGGGAGACCATGTTTCACGTGAAACAGTCCCTGGCTCGCCGCTACTTGCCGATGCAGAAGCGCGCGAACAGGGTGTCGAGCATGTCCTCGGTCGTCGTTCGGCCGAGGAGTCCGTCGAAGGCGACACGCGCAAGACGGAGGTTTTCGGCGATCAGCAGAAGGTCACCGGTTGAGAGGGCGGCAGCGAGGGCAGTCCGCGCCTGGTCGAGCAGATGATGCTGGCGGGCGTTGAGCGCGGCCTGCCCGGGCTTCGGCAGTGCAGTCCGAGCCGTCGCAACGAGGTCGGCCCGCAGCGCGGCAAGGCCGTCCCCGGTAACCGCCGACACGCGGTGGCGAGGGTTCGATTTCGGAGTGGCGTCGGGCCGATCGGCCTGGGTGGCAATGTCCCATGCGCCTTGCGGCCCAGAGCCTTCGGGGCCGAGCCAGAGAATGAGATCGGCGCGGACGAGTTCGGCTTCGGCGCGCGCGATTCCGATCTGCTCGATCGGGTCCGTGGTTGCTGCGTGGAGGCCGGCGGTGTCGCAGAAGGTGAACGGGATGCCTTCCAGGGCAACTGGTCGGGTCAGGACATCGCGGGTCGTGCCGGCGATGGGCGATGTGATGGCGGCTTCGGTTTCGATGAGCGCGTTGAACAGGGTGGATTTGCCGGCGTTGGGCGGTCCGGCGAGGACCACCCGAAATCCTTCGCGCAGGGCTTCGGCGCGCGGGCGGCCGAGCCATTCGAGAAGCTCGTCGGTGAGGCCCCGGATGTTCCACGTGAAACTTTTCGGCAGGTCGGATACGTCGTCCTCGTCACCGAAATCGAGTTGAGCCTCGATCTGGGCAGAGGCATTGAGCAGCCGGTCACGCCAGTCCTGCACCGTGCGGGAGAACGCGCCGCCCGCCATTTCGACCGCCGCCTGGCGTTGCAATTCGGTTTCGGCGCCAAGGAGGTCCGCCAGGCCCTCTGCCTCGGCGAGATCGATCTTGCCGTTGGCAAAGGCCCGGCGGGTGAATTCACCGGGTTCTGCTGAACGAAGGCCGGGGAGCTCGCCGAGGGCGGCGAGGACAGCGGCGACGACAGCCCGGCCGCCGTGGAGGTGAAGCTCCACCGTGGGTTCGCCGGTAGGACCATTTTCGAAGGTCAGGACCAGGGCGCGGTCCAGGACTGCGCCGGCGGGATCGCGAAGCGTGCGCAGGGCGCGACTCTGGGCGGCGACCGGCCGTCGGGTCAGGGCGGCGAGGGCATCGGGCGCCGCAGGTCCGCTCACGCGGATGACCGCGATCGCCGCCGGCGGGGCGCCGCTCGACAAGGCGAAGATCGTATCGCTCACCGGCTTGGCTTGTTTCCAGTTTCCGTGCGATTGATCGACGCACTCCAGCCAGGCCGCATCGGGAATTCAGCCCTTCTTGCCCGGCACCACATCCATCATCTGCTGGAACAGCTTGAGCCCGAACTGGCCCATCGGCGCCAGCTGCCTGGTGTATTCCGCGAGCTGGTCGATGCTGCCGACGCTCTGCATGGTTTTCATCACGGCATCGACATAGGCCTCATTGGCCTTGGACACGTCCGGCAACCCGAGGAAGGCGCGCGCCTCTTCCGGGGTGCAATCCACGCTGACGTTGACCTTCATGGAATGCGCCCTCCGTTTGCAGCCATCGAGGAAGCGACGCTGACACACGGCCTTGGCAAAGTCCACCGCATCCGCCACTTTCAGGCCAGCGAACAAGGAGAGCAGCCATGGCAACCAACACCGAAATCCCCACGCTGGACGGTCAAGACACGATCCCGGCTTACGTTGTCAGGCCGGACGGGCCACCGCGCGGGGCGATCATCGTCATCCAGGAGGTGTTCGGGGTGAACGCCGGCATTCGCAAGAAGGTCGAGGACTGGGCAGCGCAAGGCTATCTCGCGGTCGCTCCGGACGTGTTCTGGCGCCAGGGGCCGGGTTTCGACGTGGACCCGGACGTGCCCGAGCAGTTCCAGCAGGCGATCGACAAGATGATGACGCACGACTTCGATGCCGGCATCCGGGATGTCGAAGCGGTGATCCACTGGATCCGGCGCGAGGCTGGCGTGGCCAAGGTCGGGCTGGTCGGGTTCTGCATGGGCGGCAAGGTGGCCTACCAGGCGGCGGCGCGGACGGACATCGATGCAGCGGTCGGTTACTATGGCGTGGGGATCGACCAGATGCTCAACGAGAGCCACGCGATCGCCAACAAGCTGCTGCTGCACGTGCCGATGGCGGACGGCTTCGTTCCGCCGGAAGCGCGCAAGGCGATGCACGACGGACTCGACGGCAACCCGCATGTCGTCCTCTACGACTATGAAGGGCTGGACCACGGCTTTGCCGACACGTTCGGCGCGCGGCGGGATGAGGCCGGGGCGAAGCTCGCGGACCAGCGGACGGCAGCGTTTTTTGCTGAATTTGTCGGGTGAAAAAGGGAGATCCGAGGGGGTCACCCCCTCGGGCACCCGGAACCTGGCGGCGCCGCGCACCATCTCGACGGAGCGCAGCGCGGCACTGCTTCAAGATATTCCGGCTTCGCCGGGGGTGCATGTCGCTGAGTGACGCGCAACCCGAAGGTCATGGGAGCGCGAGGGGGTAAACCCCCTCGCATTTCCCTGGTAACTTATTGATTCATGGTTGCGAAGAAGTCCTCGTTGGTCTTCGAATCCTTCATCTTGTCGAGCAGGAATTCCATCGCGTCGATGGTGCCCATCTGCATGAGGATGCGACGCAGGACCCACATCTTCGTGAGATTGTTCTTGTCGACCAGGAGTTCTTCCTTGCGGGTGCCGGACTTGCCGACATCAAGCGCCGGGAAGATGCGTTTGTCGGCCACCTTGCGGTCGAGGACGATTTCCGAGTTGCCGGTGCCCTTGAACTCTTCGAAGATGACCTCGTCCATCCGGCTGCCGGTGTCGATCAGCGCGGTGGCGATGATCGAGAGCGAGCCGCCTTCCTCGATGTTGCGCGCGGCACCGAAAAAGCGCTTGGGGCGCTGCAGGGCGTTGGCATCGACACCGCCGGTCAGCACCTTGCCCGACGAGGGTACGACCGTGTTGTAGGCGCGGCCGAGGCGGGTGATCGAATCGAGCAGGATGACGACGTCGCGCTTGTGCTCGACCAGGCGCTTGGCCTTTTCGATGACCATTTCGGCGACCTGGACGTGGCGGTTGGCCGGCTCGTCGAAGGTCGAGGAGATGACCTCGCCCTTGACCGAGCGCTGCATGTCGGTGACTTCCTCGGGCCGTTCGTCGACCAGCAGGACGAGCAGGAACACTTCCGGGTGATTGTCGGTGATGGCCTTGGCCATGTTCTGCAGCAGCACGGTCTTGCCAGTGCGCGGCGGGGCGACGATCAGCGCGCGCTGGCCCTTGCCCTGCGGGCTGATGAGATCGATGACGCGGGCCGACTTGTCCTTGACCGTCGGGTCGAGCGTGTCGAGCCTGAGGCGCTCGTTGGGGTAGAGCGGGGTCAGGTTGTCGAAGTTGACGCGATGGCGGACGGCTTCGGGCTCGTCGAAGTTGACGCTGATCAGCTTGGTGATGGCGAAGTAGCGTTCGCCATCCTTGGGCGCGCGGATTTCGCCTTCGACGGTGTCGCCGGTGCGCAGGCCCCATTTGCGGACCTGGTTGGGCGAGACGTAGATATCGTCCGGGCCGGCGAGGTAGTTGGCTTCCGGGCTGCGGAGGAAGCCGAAGCCGTCGGGCAGGACCTCGATCGTGCCGATGCCGAGGATTTCCTCGCCATCATCCGCCACTTCCTTGAGGATGGCGAACATCAGGTCCTGGCGGCGCATGGTGCTGGCGCCTTCGACGCCGAGTTCCTCGGCCATTTCGACCAGGTCGGCCGATGTCTTTTTCTTGAGTTCTTTCAGGTGCATATGTCTATATATCCGGATAGGGATGTCGGTTCGGCCGGCGAGGTCTAAGGGCTTGGGGAAAGCGGACCTGGGCGCGCCGGAAAGGGTGCGCGACTTATGCCGGAGAGTGGCAGGAGTTAGGCCGCGCAGGCGGTTTCGTCAAGCCTCAGAACGGCCGGACAACGACCAGGACGACGATGACCGCAGCGGCGAGGCCGGGGATTTCGTTGAGCATCCGCAGCTGTCTGCCGGTGAGCTTGCGCTGGCCGAGGGCGAGGGCCTGGGCATAGGCGGCGAGCCAGACGTGATAGGCGCTGAGCGCGAGGACGAAGGCGAGCTTGAGATGGAACCAGCCCTGGTGAAATGCGCCGGTGGTCACCGCCAGGGCGAGGCCGAGCAGCCAGACCACGGTCATCGCCGGCCAGAGAATGATCCTGAGCAGCTTGCGCTCGCGATCGGTCCAGACGGCATTTTCCGGTGAGTCCGGGGCGGCTTCCTGGTGGTAGACGAAATAGCGCGGCAACATGAACAGGCCGGCCATCCAGAAGATGACGAAGATGATGTGGCCGGCCTTGAGCCAGAGATAGGTCATCGACAGGATCCAGGTCATGCCGCTCAATCTAGCGACGATGGCGAGCGGATTGAACCGGCATTCGGGGGAATGCAAGGCGGAGCGAAAAAGGACCCGGCTCAGCCCATTTTCTTCAGCAGCCAGGAGAACGAGCCGCCGCCGCGCGAGACCAGACCCTGGACGACGAGCTGCTGGGTCGGCACCGGGCGGCCCTGGCCATCGGCCCAGAGCGAATCCTCGATCGCCACCTCGCCGTCACCGACGCGGAACTGCCAATAGGAGCCGTCCGGCATGGCGATGCCGGCGCCCTGGCCATCTTCCGAGCGGCCGACCTCGATGCCCGGGCCGAGATGGAAGCGGATCGCATAGCCGACCTTGCCGCGCTTGCCCTTGCCCCGGGTCGGCACCAGCAGGTCCTCGCCGCGCAGTTCGGTGCCGTCGTCGCGCAGGATCAGGATGCGGCGATGGGTGAGGCCGTAGCGGCTGGCATAGCCGTCGTGGCTGGCTTCGAGGCGGGTGGCGCCGAAACCCGAGCGCGAGCCGGTGTCGTTCTCGTAGACCCGGCGGTCGATCTCCACTTCCGCCACGCCGGGGCCGAGGCGGCCGTTGATCAGCACCGCAGTCGAGTTGGCATCGTCCAGCACCAGGGTCGAGTGGGCGGCGGTGGCGCGCAGGCCCTGTTCGAGCCGGGCCGGCATCAGCCCGCCGGCTGCCGCCGCGCCCCCGCAATTGACCACGAGACGCTGGCCGGCGTGGGAAAACTCGAACGCCAGGGTCGAGGCGCAGCCGTTGCGGGCGTGGCGGGCGAGCGGCGGCGGCGCGGCATCGAGCAGCAGCAGGGACTTGCCGGCGGCCACGCGCTGGTAGCCCCATTGGCGGACATCGCGCAGCGGGCGGGTCCGCACGCCCGAGGCGGCGACGAGCCCGGACACTTCGTCGGCGCTGACCGCCCAGCCGCCCTGCCAGGCGGACAGGGTGCCATCGCCGTGAGTCATGGCGAGGAGGGGAGGGACCAGCAGGGTGAGGACGGACTGGAGCTGGGCGGGCGGATCGCGGCGGGTCGCCTGGTAGCAGGCGGAGAGCCGGACCAGCAGGGCAATGGCTTCCATCTGGCCCAGCGGGCTGCGGGAAAGGAGGCCGCCATCGTCGCCGACCAGCTCGCCCAGCGCCTCGATCAACCCGGCCTCGCCATAGAGCCGGCGCGGGCGGCCGTCCGGCAGGAGCAGCCCTGCCGCGACGATGGCGGACCAGCCGGCAACCTGGGCGAGCAGGTCCTCGCCCCGGCTGACATGCCGGTCGAGCCAGCGGGCGGTCTCGTTGAGGGTGAAAAGCAGCTGGTTGCGCAGGCCCTTGTCCGGTCCGGACAGGATGAGAGGCGCATGGACCAGCCAATTGAGCAGGCGATGGCCGGTGTTGGCGATGGTCCAGGCAGGTCCTTTGCCGGGACGCGACGGGATATCCGGATTGGCGGCCAGCCAGGCGGCGAGGATGCGCTCCGCCGGCGTGATCACCTGCTCGCGGGGGGCGCTGCCTTCGAGGTCGGCCAGCCAGTGGAAGCCGTGCACATAGCGCTCGACGGGTGCGGTCAGGCGGCCGGCGCCGCCGAAATCGGCCTGGGCGATGGGCAGCTTGAAGCCATGGACGAGGAAGTGACCGGCACGAAGCGCGGTGCCGGCGACCTTGTCGCCGCGCAGGGGGCAGACCACCGTGGCGAGGAGGCGGGGGCGAGCGGGCTTGCGGAACGGCGCGGTCAGCACCGTGCCGGGAATGCCGAGCCGATAGGCGAAGCGGATCAGGCGTTCGCCCGCGCCCAGCGACGGCGGGGTGAAATCCGCCAGCGCCAGGGCGCGGCCCGGCTCGATCAGCTCTGCCGCGCGGCCCGGGCTGTCAGGCTTTTCCGGCGCGGCCAGGGGTTCGAGACCGGGATCGGCCAGCGGAATGGCGGAAACGGCGTCGGCGCCGGGTTGCGTGGCGGTTTCCAGCTTGCGGCTGCCCACGCGCGCCATCAGCCTATTCCTTGCCCTTGAGCGCGGCGATATTGGCTGCGTAGCGCTCCGGCCCGCCCCGGAAGGTGGCGCTGCCGGCGACGAGGACATCGGCGCCGGCGTCCACGCATTGCCGCGCGGTGCCGCCGCCGGGGCCGAAATCGACCCCGCCATCTACCTCCAGCCGAATATCGCGGCCCGCCTTGTCGATCATCTTGCGCACCGCTTCGATCTTGCGCAACTGGCTGGTGATGAAGGACTGCCCGCCGAAGCCCGGATTGACGCTCATCACCAGGACCAGGTCGATCTCGTCGATCAGATAGTCCAGCGTCTTCGCCGGCGTCGCGGGATTGAGCGAGATGCCGGCCAGTTTGCCGAGCTTGCGGATCGCCTGGACGGTGCGGTGGACATGCGGCCCCGCCTCTGGGTGGACGGTGATGATGTCCGCACCGGCTTCGGCGAAAGCCTCCAGATAACCGTCCACCGGGGAGATCATCAGGTGGACGTCGAACGGTTTGGTGGTGTGCGGGCGCAGTGCCTTGACCACGCCGGGACCGATGGTGATGTTCGGCACGAAATGGCCGTCCATGACATCGACGTGGATCCAGTCTGCGCCGGCTGCGTCGATCGCGCGCACTTCTTCGCCCAGCCGCGCGAAATCGGCCGACAGGATGGAGGGCGAGATCAGCGGCAAGGCGGTGGTCATCGGGATTTGGTCATCGTGAATGCGGCTGATCCTGGTCGAAGGGCGTTCTGTTGTCGGACGTCCTGCCGACCTATAAGCAGGCGATAGTCAGCAGGGCATGGCGGCACAAGCGCGGTCTGTCGCGTTTTCCACATGGGCCGTCGCGGCAAATCGCGCAATTTCCGCGATTTGATCGAATATGGATGCATCATGGTCCGCCGTTTCGGACGCGGTGGAAGGCAGGGCTGGCGCCCAAGCGCGGCGCAATTCACTCGCCATTCACAGCACCGGGCGCTAGATGCAGCACAACCTCCGGCCCGCTAAGGCCTTAGAAATGCTTGGAGAGGATCGGGCTTCCCGAAATCGCCACATTTGCCTTCCAGGAATCCATTCCCATGAATGACTTTTTCGCGACGCTTCGCCGGCTGCCCGGTTTTGCCCGCAATCTGGGCGCTTCGCTGATCCTGGCGGCGGCGACGCCCGGGGTGGCGCTTGCTTCCAGTCCGGCACCGGATGCGCCTGCTGGCTGCACCGGACCGGCCAGCGGCACGTGGATCAGGATCGTTGCCGAGGGTGTTCGCAACTCTGACGGCCACATTGCGGTGACGCTGTATCCGGACAACCCGAGCCGGTTCCTCGTTGCCAAAGGCTCGCTTTACGTGACCTTCATCAAGGCGACACAGGGGACGACATCGGGCTGCCTGTTCCTGCCCAAGCCCGGCGTCTGGGTGGTCGCGCTCTACCACGACGAGAACGACAACCGGAAGATCGACCGATCGGCCATCGGCCTGCCGACCGAGGGCTACGGCTTTTCCAATAACCCGCCGACGCTGCTGGGCCTGCCCTCGTTCCGTTCGGTGCGGTTGAACGCGGCAAGAAGCGGGCTGACTTCGCACATCCAGATGAAGTATCCCTGAGCGGGCATGAAGCCTGAACCTGTTCTCCGTTCCGCCTCGATCGAGGAATTTTCCAACGCGCTGCTGTTCCAGCCGCTGAGCCGTCGCCTGGCCCCGGTGCTGGTCAGGCTCGGGGTGTCCGCCAACGCGACCTCGCTGATCGGCATGGCGGCGGGGCTGGGCGGCGGCGCCTGCTATGCCTTTTATGCGACATCGCGGGAGGCCGTCCTCGCCGGCTTTGCCCTGATGTGCCTGTGGCATGTGCTCGATGGCGCCGATGGGCAGGTCGCGCGGCTGACCAATACCCAGTCACCGCTCGGCAAGCTGATCGATGGCGTCTGCGACTACGTCGTCTATGTGACCGCCTATGTGGTGCTCGCGGTTCGCCTGAATGAGAGCGGAACCCCACTGGCATGGCCGCTGGTGATCCTGGCAGGGGCTTGCCACGCGGTTCAGGCGAGCGCCTATGAAGCGCAGCGGCAGATGTTCGATTACTGGGCGATGGGCAAGCAATCCGCCCGGATCGCCCCGGGCGGTGGGGCAAAGCTGTTGATCCTGCGCGGTTACGAATGGGTGCAGCGCAACACCAGCGCGATTACCGACGACTACCTGCGCGCGCTCGAACAGCGGATCGGCCAGCCCGGGCCGGACAATCCGGCCAGCGCCGGCTATGCCGCCCGCTTTGCCCGCACGGTGCGCCTATGGGGCGTGTTCAGCCCCAATTACCGGACATATGGCCTGTTCATCGGCTGCCTGATCGGCCGGCCGGAGCTCTTCTTCATCGCCGAGATCGTCGTGCTCACGCCGCTGCTGGTCGTGCTCGCGGCGAGGCAGCGGCGGCGCGGCTGGGATTTCGTTCAGGCCAGCTGAAGGCCGAGTTCCACCAGGCTGCCGATCATTGTGACGTCAGGCACGGCCGCCTGGAAATCGGCAGCGGTGAACGCGGGCGTCAGCAGGGCGCGGAAGGGTACGCCGCAGGCCTCGGCGATCCGCGCGTCGTTCGGCGAGTCGCCGACGAACAGCATGTCCCGGCGCGACAGGGCGGTTTCCGTCTCCAGCAGGCGGAAGTGCGGCTCCCCTTTGCCATAGCCTTCGCCGGGGCGGTAGCCGAGGGCGAAATCGACCGGCCACCCCGCCGCCATGCGGCCGACGTAATGATCGAGATTGTTGGACGAGATCGCGATCCGCCGGCCACCCGCCTGCCATTCCCGCAGCAGGGCGGCGGTTTCCGGCAGCAGCGCGATGCCGAGCAGGTATTCGTCCTTCCACGCCTCGAAGCGGTCGGCAACGGCGTCGGTGTCGCCATGGTCGGGATAAAGCAGGCGCAACTGCTGCTCGAACGGCAGGCCGGAGGTGCGGAAGTAGTCGGCGCGGGCCTCGATGAAGGGCGTCCCGAATGCCGCTTCCATGAGGCTGGCCGCCTTGTCGGCATAGTCTTCCATCGTCGGCACGAGCGTACCGTCGAGGTCGAACACCAGGAGCCGCGGGTCCATCACCGTTCGAGCCCGGCGCGGGCGATGCCGAGGTCTTCCTGGGTATCCACCTCGTACCAGCGCAGGCCCTCGATCCAGCAGAGTTCGGGAACGGCATCGCCAGTCGCGGCCAGTTCGCCCAGCACCATTTCGACCGATGCGGTCCGCAGATCCTCGCGGGCATGGACGCGGTCGAACGCGCGCCAGTAGGCGTCCGCGAAGGCAGCGGGGACGATGGTGGTGCCGATATAGGCGCCGTCGTATTGCTCGAGGGTCTTGCTGATGCGGACGAGGCGACCGTCCGGCGCGGCGACCTTCATTTCGTCGTCGAGGATCGGGCGGCTGCGTTCGGTGGCGATGCGGATGCCGTCTCCCGGCTGGAAATGGCGGGAATACATGTCCGCCGGGAACAGGTGGTCGGCATTGGTCAGGATGAAGCCCGACGCGCCGATGGCCGCGCGGCCGGCGAGCAGCGAGGTGAGATTGCCGGCTTCGAGATCGCGGTTGCGACAGGTCTCGACCGGCACGCCGAGCCGGACCGAGGCGACGTGGGCCTCGACCTGTTCCGCCTCGTAGCCGGTGACGACCAGGATGCTGTCACAGACCTGGGCCAGTGCCTTAAGTGCATAGTCGATGCAGCGTTGGCCGCCGACCTGGACCAGCGGCTTGGGCACGGCGGCGGTGGCGCTGCCGAGGCGGCTGCCGCGACCGGCGGCGAGGACGACCCCCATCATCGGGCGAAGCTCCCGGCGATTCCAGGCGGGTTGGCGATCCGGCGAAGGTCCATCGTCATGCTCTCACAGGCGGGGCAGGGTGACACCGCGCTGCCCCATGTACTTGCCGGCGCGATCGGCATAGGAAACCTCGCAAGGCTCGTTGCCCTGGAGGAAGAGGAACTGGCACGCCCCCTCGTTGGCATAGATCTTCGCCGGCAGCGGCGTCGTGTTGGAGAATTCTAGGGTGACGTGGCCTTCCCAGCCGGGCTCCAGCGGGGTGACGTTGACGATGATCCCGCAGCGGGCATACGTGCTCTTGCCAAGGCAGATCACCAGGACATCGCGCGGGACGCGGAAATACTCGACCGTGCGGGCCAGGGCGAAGGAGTTCGGCGGGATGACGCAGCAGTCGGTCTTGCGATCGACCAGGCTGTTGCCGTCGAAGTTCTTGGGGTCGACCACCGCCGAATTGACGTTGGTGAAGATCTTGAATTCGTCGGCCACCCGCGCATCGTAGCCATAGGACGACAGGCCGTAGGAGATGCAGCCGTCGCGCTTCTGCGATTCGACGAACGGTTCGATCATGCCCTGTTCGAGCGCGGCGCGCCGAATCCACTTGTCGCTGAGAATTGCCATGAGCGCCTGATGGCGGATGCCGCGCCGGGGGGCAAGGTCCTGGCCGGAGATCGATTTCCTACCGGCGCTCGGCGAAAAATCCGCGCAGGAGAGCGGCGGCGTCCGCTTCCCCTATTCCGCCATAGACCTCCGGGCGATGCAGGCACTGCGCCTGCTCGAAGACGCGGGCACCGTGGACCACTGCCCCGCCCTTGGGGTCTTCAGCGCCGAAATAGACCCTTGCCAGCCGGGCATGGGCGATCGCCCCGGCGCACATTGCGCAAGGCTCGAGCGTGACCCAGAGTTCGCAGTCTTCCAGACGTTCGCGGCCCAACGCGCGCGCCGCCTCGCGAATCACCACCATTTCAGCATGGGCGGTGGGATCGGGCATGGTCCGTGTCAGGTTGTGGCCGCCGGCGATTACCACGCCATCCTGCACGATCACCGCCCCGATCGGCACTTCGCCGGCGCTGGCGCCTTCGCGTGCCATGGCCAGCGCCATTGCCATCGGTTCGGGAAGCGGCCATTTGCCCATGGGCGCCGGGATTGGCCGCTCGTCCTTGACCTTTCAAGGGTGAATCGCTAAGCGCGCGCCTTCCCCGGCGGCAGACGCCTGCCGAAAACCGATTCTGTATAGCGAGAAGAACCATGTCCCGCATTTGTGAACTGACCGGCAAGGGCCGCCAGATCGGCCACAACGTCAGCCACGCCAACAACAAGACCAAGCGCGTGTTCCTGCCCAACCTGCAGAACGTGACCCTTCTGTCGGATGGCCTGGCCCGCAGCTTCAAGTTCCGCGTCTCGACCAACGGCCTGCGCTCGGTCGAACACGTCGGCGGGCTGGACAACTGGCTGCTGAAGACGGCGGACACCAAGCTTTCGCCGCGCGCCCTCAAGGTGAAGCGCGAGCTCGCCAAGGCGCAGCCGGCGGCCTGAAAGCCCCTTGCCGGGGCAAACGCCGGCAAGCTGTGAAATGCGAAAAGGCGCGGCAGGTCACCCTGCCGCGCCTTTTCGCATGGGCGGTCCCCTGCGCCAAGCGCAGGGGGACCCAGTATCAGAAGGTAGCCCGCACGCCCGCGTAGAAGCGCCGACCGAGCAGGTCGTAGGTGCTGGCGACGGTGTTCGTGCCGGGCCACTGGTTGACCAGGTCGGTTACCAGCGGAGGCTGCTTGTCCAGCAGGTTGTTGACCCCGAAATAGAACTCGTATTTCTTGTTGTCGCCGATCACGAACCGCCCCTGCAGGTCATGATAGGTGTAAGAGGGGATGTAGTCGCCGGAGTCGGTGGTCACCGGGCTGAAGTACCGGAACGTGTAGGACAGGCCCAGCGCGCCGATCTGGTAGTTGGCGTTGAGCGTGAGCTGGTCCTTGAAGCCGGTGCCGATGTTCTGGCTGGTGCCGTAGACGTCGGCCTGGCCGAGCTGGTGCTTGACGAAGCCGCCCGCGAACGGCTGCTTGTCCTGCTTGAACTTGTGGTTCCAATAGAGCGTGAGGTTGACCCGTTCATCCGGCCCGAACACGTGCGGGCGGAACGAGTAGTTCGCCTGCGTATCGAGCCCTGCGACCTCATAGGAGGCACCATTAAGGAAGATCGAATCGACCGTCTTGATGATTCCCGTGTTGGGGTCCCGCGTCACGTTGTTGCAGAAGTCGGGGTTGCCGGTTTCGACGCACTGGGTCACCGAATCCTGGAAGTCGACCTGGGTGATCGCGTTGTTGACCTTGATCCGGTAGTAATCGACCGAGATGCCGAGCCCACGCACGAAGCTCGGCGTGATCGTCGCGCCTGCTGTCAGCGTATTGGTCGATTCCGCCCCCAGCGTCGTATTGCCGCCTATGGTACCGCTGATCGTCTGGATCTGCGCCAGCGAGTACGTGAAGTCCGGATGGGTCTTCAGATAATTGGCGATGCCGGGAATGGACGCACAGGTCGCAGGAAGCGGGGTCAGCCCGCCATCCTGGATGTCATCGCCATTGCCGCCATTCTGGTCGCAGGGGTCGACGACCGAAGGCGCGGTGTTCGCTGCGCCTGAATAGAGCTCATTGACGTTCGGAGCCCGGACCGCGCGGGCATAGATCGCGCGGAAGCGGATGTCCGGGACCGGCGCATAAGTGCCGCCGAACTTGTATGAGACGAAGCCGCCGACGGTCGAATAGTCCGCGTAACGCACTGCGCCCTCCAGGCTCAGTTCATGCGCGAACGGCGTGTTGGCGAGCAGCGGCACGTTGACCTCGCCATAGATTTCCTTGGAATGGTATTTGCCAACGGTATTCGCCGCCTGCTGGGCGGAGCTCCACCCGGACTGGGTAAATGGGTCGTAGTATTGTTCCGACTTCTCGCCATGATACTCGGCACCCAGCGCGACCTGCACTTTGCCGGCCGGCAGCCTGAACAGCGAACCGGTCAGGTTGATGGCGCCGACATCCTGCGTGCCCGTGCGCTCGAGGTCGTTGATCGCACTCTGGCCCGGCGTCGCCCCCGGTACCACGACACCCTGACCGGTGTAGGTGCTGAGCCACTTGCGCATGGTGGCATCGACGGTGTTGAAGCCGAAAATGTTGATCGGGACGCATCCTGCCGCGCGCGCCACCGGGTCGGCGCAGACGGTCTGGCCACTGATGGTCGTCGCCTGCAGCGCCGCGCCGTAGTTGGTCATCATGATCGCCTCGGCAGACGTATGGTCCTTGATTCGGCTGTGCTCGTAGTAGGCCTCGTATTTCCAGTTCGAGCCGAGATCACCCCGCAGCCCGATGACGCCGCGCCAGTAGTCGCGGTCGCTGTCGGCACTGCGGTCGAACAGGCCGTTCGAACGGCGGCGGAAGAAAATCTGGCTGGCGTTGTTGGCAATCGCCGCATCGCGGATCGTCTGCGGCACCAGCGGGTTGGTAACGGGAATGCCGCTGAACGCCGAACCGTCGAAGTTGTAGACGGTCTGGCCCTGCGCGCCACCGTCGTCGACCGCGAGCGGCTCGATGATCGAACGGACGTTTGACCGCGTGTAAGTGAACTCGCCGAACAAGGTAACGACCGGGCTGAATTCGAAATCGCCCTGGATCGAGCCGAGGTAGCGGTCGATCGGCGTGCTGAGCAGGCGGTCACCGTTGCGGTTGTAGCCGTCGATTCCGGAGCTTTCATAAAGCTTGACGCCGTTGGCGCGGTTGAACGTGTAGGTCGTGCCTTCGACCGGCCTGAAAGCGCCTGTGCCGGTGTCGAACAGCCCTTGCTGGGCATAGGAGCTCAGGTTTGGCGCATCGACCGCCGAATAGTCCCGGCTCCGCGCATAGACTGCCGTATCGCGCGTGTAGGTGAAGTTGGCGATCACATGCCCGCGCCCACCGGCGAAAGTCTTGCCGGCGGTCAGTGAGGCCAGGTCGTTGCCGGCGTCGCCCCTGCTGGAAATGCCGCCCTGCATGTGCAGCGACAGGCCGTCGAACTTCTTCTTGAGGATGATGTTGACGACGCCGGCCACCGCATCCGAGCCATAGACCGCCGAGGTGCCGCCGGTGGCGATCTCGATGTGGTCGATCAGGTCGGGCGCGATGTTGTTGAGATCGACGGCGCTGTCGCCCGGCGTGCCGACGCTGCGGCGGCCGTTGATCAGCACGAGCGTGCGCGATGTGCCGAGGTTGCGCAGGTTGACGGTGGAAATGCCGTTGTCGAAGTTCGAGAAGTTCGAGGCAGCCTTGTCGAGCGACTGTCCGGCGATCGGGATGTCGCGGATGGCATCGAGCGCATTGGTCTGACCGCGATTTTCGATCGTCTGGGCGCTGACCACGGCGACCGGGATGGACGCCGTCAGTTCAGGCCGGGCAATGCGTGAACCGGTGACGACGATGTCGGCGGCTTCCTCGGAAACCGGTCTTGCCGCATCCTGCGCCATCGCAGATGCGGAGAGAAGCGAGAGTCCAAGCGCGGCGGATGCAGCGCCGGTATGAAGCGCGGCAATGAAATGTCGGGAAACAGCGGAACGGGTCATCAATGCCCCCTTTGAGTCCGTTGGCGGCTGACGCAGCCGCATGCGCATCCCTCCAGCAGGGATGGTGCACGCTGCCATTGACAATGGTGTAAGGGAATATTCCTGACATTCTTGTCAGAAGATTTTCGTCGTCATGTTGCCGAATCGTAACACTCTGAATCTATTTATTTCATTGTGCGTTAAAGCCGGCAGCGGACGGGTTTGATCGGATGTTGCACAAGATGGCCATCCGCAGTGAGAAACGTTGCCGGAATTGGCTGACAGTTATGTTAATATTGCGCCGGCGCTCAGCCCGGCATCGCGGCGACGAATAGCTCGGAATCGAGCCGGGCTTCCTGCCATCGCAGGCCCCAATGGAGATGGGGACCGGTCGCCCGGCCTGTCATGCCGACCCTGCCGATCTCCTGGCCTTGGCGAATCGAATCGCCTTCGCGCACCGAGAGCTGCGAACAGTGCAGGAAGGCGCTGTTCAGCCCCGCTCCATGATCCACCATCAGCAGATGGCCTTCGAGAGTGAATGGCTGCTCTGCCGAAAGGATGACGACGCCATCGGCCGGCGCCAGGATCGGTGTGCCCGTCGGGGCGGCGATATCGGTGCCGCCGTGGTAGCTGCCGGGCGTGCCGCGATAGATTCGCTGCGCGCCGAAATGCCCGGAAATCCGACCATGGGTCGGCCATATGAATGGCTGACGCCAACCTTGCGCGCCGGTCGCCAGTGCCCGCGCCGCATCGATCCGCGCGCGTTCCTGCTGGCGGATGGCGAGATAGGCCGCATCGGGCAGTGCCGGTGGGCGAAACGGGGCATCGACCCGCTCGATCTGCCATTGGCGCGGCTGGATCGCCAGGGACTGGCTCAGCCCGACGCCGCCGGGCATCTGCACCAGCAGTGTCGCCGCCGGCGCGGCATCGCGGTCGAACGCGATGAAGAAGCGCCCGTCCGCGCCGCAGGGGACTGCTCGCCCGTCCATCCAGACGGTTGCGCCGGGTTGGGTGCGCCCCCGCGCCCAGCCGCCTTGTTCCAGCCGGCCGGCCTCGAACCCGGTTGTCGGCCCCTGTCCGAATGCCCGGAACGGCGAGAGCAGCGCGACCGCGCCGATCCCGCCGAGAACCGTGCGCCGATCCGGCATCGCTCAGCCGAGCAGCCGCTGGGTCGCCACTTCGGGACTGGCATAGGCTTCCTGGCGATCCACGCTCCAGTAACGCAGCGCCTCTAGCGGGATCCGTTCCTCGCTCACCGCGCACAACACGAATTTGCCCGGGGTCAGCACCTGGAAGCCATTGGGGCCGAACCGCAGCACGGCGGGGCGATCAGCAGCAGACATCAGCATCGGGCAGACCTAGCAGAATCCGATCAGCCAAACAAATCGTCCTGCCGGGCTGCGGGCTTGCGGCCACTTGACCGTGGCTTCGCGGCAAGGCCGCCGACCGGCAGGACCGCCAGCTCTCCGTCCCGGAAATGCAGCGCCAGTGCCGCCTCCCCGCTCGCCTGCTCCCGGCTGACCAGAGTCCGGCCATCGGCCCCGGTCACCCGGACATAGCCGCGCTGGAGGATACCGTCAGGGTTGAGCGACTGGGCCACCCTGGCAAGCCCATCGAGCCGGGTGCGCTCCCGGGCGATGCGGGCAAGCAGCAAGCCGGGGGCCAGTCGCACCGCGTCCAGCCGCTCGCCGGCGCGGGACAGGCGGGCCTTGAGCAGCGGCAGCGACAGCCGGCCGGCGCGCGCCTGCAGGTCGTGCCGGGCGATGGCGATCCGCTCGCCGAGCCCGCGACGGAGCCGTTCCCCCTGATCGTCGAGTCGCTGGCTGGCGCTGGCCAGCAGCGTCTCCGGCCTGGGCAGGCGCCGGGCGCGGACTTCCAGCCGCTCGCGACCGAGGCTCACCGGGCGTGTGACCGCGCGGCGCTTGCGCAGGCCGAGCTCGATCAACTGCGCCCGCAGCTCCTCCCGCACCGGCACGACCTGTTCGGCGGCGGCGGTGGGGGTGGGTGCCCGCAGGTCGGCGGCGAAATCGGCCAGAGTCGTATCGGTCTCGTGACCGACGGCGGAGATGACGGGGATGCTCGAGGCGGCAATCGCGCGGACGACGATTTCCTCGTTGAACGCCCAGAGGTCCTCTATCGAGCCGCCGCCGCGCGCGACGATGACGACATCGGGACGCGGCACGGGCCCGTCCGGGGCGAGATTGGAGAAGCCACGCACGGCTGCTGCCACCTGCTCGGCGGCGCCCTGGCCCTGGACCAGCACCGGCCAGACGACGACATGGCTGGGAAAGCGGTCGGCCAGGCGGTGGAGGATGTCGCGGATCACCGCGCCGGTCGGCGACGTCACCACGCCGATCACGCGCGGCAGGAACGGCAGCGGTCGCTTGCGCCGGGAATCGAACAGGCCTTCCGCCTCTAGCCGCGCCCGGGTCTTCGCCAGCAGGGCCAACAGCGCACCTTCCCCGGCGATCTCCATCCGGTCGATGACGATCTGGTAGTTCGAGCGGCCGGGATAGGTGGTGAGCTTGCCGGTGACGACGACCTCGATGCCGTCTTCCGGCAGGAAAGCGAGACGCTGGGCGCTGCCGCGCCACATGACGCCATCGAGCCGGGCGTTCTCGTCCTTCAGGCACAGGTAGAGGTGGCCAGAGCCGGCCCGCTTGACGCCGGACAGCTCGCCGCGCAGCCGGACGAAGCCGAAGCGGTCTTCCACCGTGCGCTTCAGCAGCGCCGAAATCTCGCTGACGGTCAGCGGCGCGGCGTTGTCGCCGGTGCGGTCCTTCGCTACCAGCCCATCGGCCGAAACTTCATCATCATCCAAACGGGGCGAGCGCGACATGAACATCCTTCTGCTGGGCTCTGGTGGCCGCGAACATGCGCTGGCGTGGAAGCTGGCGCAATCTTCGCTTTTGGCCGGTGGCGGCCGGCTGTTCGCGGCGCCGGGCAACCCGGGCATTGCCGCCCATGCCGAATGCGTCAACCTCGATGCGAGCGATCATGCCGCCGTGCTGGCCTTCTGCGAAGCCAGCCGGATCGGCCTCGTCGTCATTGGACCGGAAGCGCCGCTGGTGGACGGGCTGGCGGATTCGCTGCGCGCTGCCGGCGTTCCGGTGTTCGGCCCATCCAGGGCGGCGGCCCAGCTGGAAGGATCGAAGGGGTTCACCAAGGATCTGTGCACGCGGGCCAATATCCCGACCGCCGGCTATGTCCGGGTCGGCTCGCTGGATTCGGCCATGGCGGAACTGGCGAAATTTCCGATCCCCGTGGTCATCAAGGCGGACGGGCTTGCCGCCGGCAAGGGCGTCACCGTCGCCATGAGCCGCGACGAGGCCGAAGCGGCGATCCGCGAAATCTTCTCCGGGCGGTTCGGAAGCGCCGGGGCCGAGGCGGTCATCGAGGAGTTTCTCGAGGGCGAGGAGGCTTCGCTGTTCGCGATCACCGATGGTGCCACCATCGTGCCGTTCGGCTCCGCCCAAGACCACAAGCGTGTCGGCGATGGCGATACCGGGCCGAATACCGGTGGCATGGGCGCCTATAGCCCGGCCCGCGTGCTGACCGCCGAACTGGAGGGCGAGGCGCTTGCCCGCATCATAGCGCCTACGGTCAAGGCAATGGCGGACGAAGGCATGGCATATTCCGGCGTGCTCTACGCCGGGCTGATGCTGACCCGCGAAGGGCCGAAGCTGATCGAATACAACTGCCGCTTCGGCGATCCGGAATGCCAGGTGCTGATGATGCGGCTCGAAAGCGATCTCGGCGAGTTGCTGCTGGCGACCGCCGAAAACCGCCTTTCCGCCCTGCCGCCGCCGGCATTCTCAGCCGATACCGCACTGACCGTGGTCATGGCGGGCAACGGCTATCCCGGCACACCCGAATCCGGGACCCCGATCAGCGGGATCGAAGCCGCCGAAGCCACTGGCGCGCGGGTGTTCCATGCCGGTACCAAGCGCGGGGACGAAGGGGTTCTCGTCGCCCATGGCGGCCGCGTGCTCAACGTCACCGCGCGCGGCCCTGCGGTCGGCGCCGCCCAGGCTGCTGCCTACGGAGCGGTGGATGCGCTGGCGGCACCGGGGCTGTTCTGCCGCCGTGATATCGGCTGGCGCGAAGTCGAGCGCGAATCCCAAGGGTGAAAACAGGAACGGGGCGATCCGGAAACCCGGACCACCCCGTTCGCCCTTCCCCGGGCTTGCACGCGTGCTGCGGCAATCCGTTTCGGTATCTCAGCGATAGAAGATGTGGTTGTCGATCCGGGCGACCTTCTGGCGGCCCCAGTTCGGCGAAACGCGCGCAGCGTGGAAATAGAGCGCGCCCTCGGCATCGCAGCGCCAGGTGCCTTCGTGGGCTATGTGCGCAATCGCCAGGGCATTGCGCCACAGCCGGGAATTCACCGCACCGCGCGCGTTGTGATTGAAGGAAAACTGCGAAGGCTGGTAGACAACGCCGCAGTAGGAACCGGGAAAGCGCCCGGAGTGGGCGCGGTTGACGATCACCCGGCCGACGGCGAGTTGGCCCATCAGCGATTCACTGCGCGATTCATAATAGATCGCGGTGGCCAGGCACTTCATCTCGGGAGAAATCTCTTCGCCCACCGGTGTCGCGGCAACCAGTGCCTGCAGAGTTTCGGGGGCATCGACCGCCGGGGCCGCTTCGGCCGGCTGGGCCTGGTTGTCGGCTGTGAGCGGCTCGCTCTGGAGGTCACTGAGGCCAAAGCCGGGAACGGCCTGGGAGAGTTCGCCAGCAGCCCGGAAACCGTCCGGATTTTCTGCAGCAACGCCGGAACTCGCGGCGGAAATGAGCATTGAAACTGCGAGCGCGGCTCCCGGGAGACGGGCGGCCAGCCTGGATTTATTCAACATCGAAACAATTTCATGGGCGGTGAGCGCGCCAGACACAGGTCGGGCCACGCACATGCAGACGCATGCGATGGCTGGAAAACCTGCCGGTTACCCCCCGTCTGCGTGCCTGACCGTCAGCTGAACTGCTGAACGCCCCGCCTGCGCATCAAAACGAGGCGGTCCCTTTGGTTTTGCAGCGCAGCAGAGTCAATCCCCTGCAATCGACTGTCCGATGAACCGTTCTGCCTGCGGGATATCCAGTTCGACTATCCACAGGTCCGGGTCCAGATCGCTTCGTCGCGTCAATAATTCGTTAAACTCTTGATTTGTCATGGAAGCCTGTTCCCGCGTACACTGCCAGGACCGTTCGCCGGACGGGTGAGGCATGCGCTCGAACAGCCGCGCGTGTCCGCCACGATCGAGCAGAACCAGCAGGATCGCGCCGGAATCCGGCTCGCCCTGATGAATCACCGTGGCGAAACCGCCCGCTGCAGAAACGCTGCGCAGGAGACCGGACACTTCGAGGCGCGCAGGCAATCGGGGCACGGACACCGGCGTTACCCCTGTCGGAGCGCGTTTGAATAGCCGGCAAGCCCGGACAAGGCGATTCGCGAACGCATGAAAGTTCCGGTGCCGCGGCCGATCTCCTCGCCCTCGGCATCGACCAGGCGGGCTTCGGCGACCAGCACCCTGCGCCGGCCACTGATCCATTGCCCTTCGGCGACGATCGGCCCTTTCTTGACCGGCCGGCTGAAATGCAGGTTGAACGAGGTGGTCAGCAGGAAGCGATCGGTCACCAGGGTATTGGCGGCATAGAACGCGGCATCGTCGAGCATCTTGAAGTAGATGGTGCCGTGGGCCGCGCCGGCGGCATGATGGACCGAGCCATCGACTTCGAAGCTGATCCGGGAATGCCCTTCGCCGGTCACCACCAGGGTCGAGCGGAACAGCGCGTTGACCGGTGCGGAGGCATAGAGGCTTTCGAGCGCCCGCCAGTGCAGTTCCGCGCCCGCCAGGGCACCCGGACCTTCGGGCACGCGTTCAGGCGGCGTCACGATCGATGACATTTGAGATCAGGCCGTAGACCGCTTCGTCGCCCGGGGCCTGGCTCAGCGAATTGTGCATGCGTTCGTCGCGCATCATCCGGGAGATGGCGGCGAGCGCATGGAGGTGGGCGGCGCCAGCCTGCTCGGGCGAGAGCAGCCCGAACACGAGATCGACCGGCATGTCGTCCGCCGCCTCGAACGGGATCGCCCGCTTCAGCCGCAAGAATACCGCCACCGGCCGCGCCAGGCCATCGACCCGGGCATGGGGAATCGCCACGCCCCGGCCGAAACCCGTGCTGCCGAGCCGCTCCCGCTCCTCGATCCGCTCGCGCACCAAGGCGGCATCCAGCGCATAGACCGCCGCAAAGCGCAGGGCGAGCTGCTCGAGGATCGCGGCCTTGCTATCGGCCTCGATCGTGCAGACCGCCTCGGGCAGGAGAGTGAAAAGCGCTGTCATGGCTGTCGGGTCGATCTGTCCTAGCGGCCTATATGGGTCTCGTGACCAGTCTGAAAAGGACATCTCCCGCACCCGGACGGCGCAGCTTCCTCAGCCTTGTAGATCCATGCGGGAGAAGGCCGGGGCTTGCCACCCCGCCATGCCTGTCACGAAGGCTCGACCCAGCCGATGGAACCGTCGCCGCGGCGGTAAACCATATTATGCTTGCCCGTGCCAGCGTTTTTGAACAGCAGCGCATTGGTGTTGCGCAGGTCGAGCATCATGACAGCATCCGAAACCGTCGCCTCCGGCACGTCGACGCGCATCTCGGCGATGACCAGCGGGGCATCGACCGTCACCTCCTCGGCCTCCGGCTCCGGTTCGGCGAACACGACATAGGCCGCTTCCTCCTCGCGCTGGGCATGGGCCGACTGTTCGTGCCGATCGTTGAGCCGGCGCTTGTAGCGGCGCAGCTGCTTGTCGATCTTGTCGCCCGCCTGGTCGAGCGCGACATGGGCGTCCGGCGCAATGCCCGCGCCCTTGAGGATCAGCCCGTGCATGACATGGGTGATGATGTCGCAGCGGAAATGGCCGGCAGGGGCCTTGCTGAAGGTCACGCCGGAGGAGAGGGCGCGGCTGAAGTACTTGTCGACGATGGCGGTCACCCGATCCGCAGCGTGCGCCCTGAGCGCTTCGCCAGTGTCCATCTGGTGGCCGGATACGCGGATTTCCATCGTTCGTTCACTCCTGCTTCCGCCGGCTCAAGCGAGCCAGAGCGGCTCCTTGATATGGGCAACGAAGGCGGCATGGGCCGCCAGTTCTTCCGCCGAAGCGGCATGGGGCCGCGCCGGCCGGAACACCCGCTCCCGGCTCGACACCGTTACCGAGACCGTCGTCGCTTCGACCAGTTCGACTGCGGCCAGCTCGAAGCCGATCTGCCGGCCGCCGGTCAGCTCGACATAGACCTGGGCCAGAAGCTCGGCATCCAGCAGTGCGCCGTGGAGCGTGCGGTGGCTGCGGTCCACGCCATAGCGTGCGCACAAGGCATCGAGCGACAGCTTGGCACCCGGGTGCTTTACCCGCGCCAGCGCAACCGTGTCGACCATCCGCTCCAGGCCGACCGGGCCGAACCCGCAGCGGGCCAGCTCGGCATTGAGGAAGCCGAAGTCGAACCCGGCATTGTGCGCGACCAGCGGCGCATCGCCGAGGAATTCGAGCAATTCCGCCGCCCTCGTGGCAAACAGCGGTTTGTCCGCCAGGAAGTCGTCGGACAGGCCATGCACCGCTTCCGCCGCGGCCGGCATGGTCCGTTCGGGATGGAAATAGGCGTGGAAGGTGCGGCCGGTGGCCACCTTGTTGACCATTTCGATGCAGCCGATTTCGACCATGCGGTCCCCGCTCGCAGGATCGAAGCCCGTGGTCTCGGTATCGAAGATCACCTCACGCATTATGCATTATCTATCGGCCTCGCCGGCCCGGGTTTCAAGTGCCCATTGCATGGCTTTCGCCATGCCCGGCCTCCCCGCGCAGCCGTTCGACAAGTGCTGCCACCTCCGCGCGGGTTTCGGCGAGCGGCACGCCGGTATCGATGACGAAGTCGGCGCGCGCCCGCTTTTCCGCGTCGGGCACCTGCAGCGCCAGGATCGCCTCGAACTTCTCCGCGGTCATCCCCGGGCGGGCGAGGACCCGCTCGCGCTGGCTTTCGGCCGGTGCCGACACCACCGCCACCGCATCGACCGAGGACGTGCCCTTCTCGAACAGCAACGGGATATCGAACACGACCAATGGCGCGCCGGCGCTTTCCGCCAGGAACCGTTCCCGCTCGGCCGCGACGGCAGGGTGAACGATCTGTTCGAGCAGCTTGAGTTGCCCGGGATTGCCGAACACCGCCGCGCCCAGTTTGCCGCGATCGACTCCGTTCGCCCCGGTTGTTCCGGGAAAAGCCGACTCGATCTCCGGGAGCAGTCGTCCGCCCGCCCCCTGCAGCCGATGCACGCAGGCGTCAGCGTCGAACACCGGCACGCCGAGGTCGCGGAACATGGCGGCGACCGCCGATTTGCCCATGCCGATCGAACCGGTCAGGCCCAGGATGAAAGGTCGCTTGCTCATGCCGTCAGTCTCGCCCGCAGGTCATCGTCATGCTGCCGGGGCGCGGCGACGCCGAAGAAGCGCTCGAACGCCACTGCCGCCTGGCCGATCAGCATGGCCAGTCCATCGATGCAGACCCGCCCTTCGGCCCGGGCGGCGGCGAGCAGGCGCGTTTCCAGCGGGGCGTAGACGATGTCGTAGACCGTCCCGCCTTCGCGCACGAGGCTGCGGATGTCCAGCAGGGGCGCGGGCAGCTCGGCCTGGCCCGACATGCCCAGCGCGGAGGTGTTGACCAGCAGGTCGACCGGCTCGCCTTCGCTGTCGAGCGCCAGCGCCTCTCTCGTCACGGCGAATTCGGCAAGCAGGGCAGCAGCCTTGTCGACGCTCCGGTTGCGCACAGTGACCCGGCCCACGCCGTGCTCTGCCAGTGCCGAAAGCACGGCCCGCGCCGCGCCGCCCGCGCCGACGATGCAGGCGGTGTCGAACCGGTGTCCAAGCAGCGGCTCCATGAACCCGGCCGCGTCGGTGTTCGTCGCCAGCAGCGTTCCATCGGCTTGCGGCAGGAGGCAATTGCTCGCCCCGATCCGCGCCGCAACCGGCTCGACCCGGTCCGCCAAGGCCAGGGCTGCCAGCTTGTGCGGAATCGTGACATTGCAGCCGCGCCAGTCGGGGTCTTGCCGGCGCGCCGCGAGATAGTCGGCCAGACCGTCGGCGGTCACATGGCAGGCCCGGTAGTCGGCTTCGATTCCCAGCATTTCCAGCCAGAAGCCGTGGATCATCGGTGACCGGGAATGGGCGATCGGGTCGCCGATGACTTCGGCAAAAACTGTCATTGGACGGCTCCATGCTGCCGGAGCGCCTGGAGCACCGCCAGCAACGGCATCCCCAGCACGGTGAAATGGCTGCCTTCGATGGCTTCGAACAGGTTCACACCGAGGCCCTCGATGCGGAAGACGCCGACGCAGGCGCCGACATCGGGCCACTCCAGATCAAGATAGGAGGCGATGAATTCAGGCGATAGCGCGCGAACCGCCAGCCTGGCGCATTCCGAATGGCGCCACACCGTATCGCCGTCCCGCACCAGCGCGGCACCACTATGCAACTCCATCGACCTCCCCGAAAACCAGGCGAGATGGGCCGCAGCCTCCTCCCGGTCGCGCGGCTTGTCGAATCGCCGGCCGTCGCAGACCACCAGCGAATCGCTGCCCAGGACCAGGCGACCCGGCAGTTGCGTGGCGACTGCCAACGCTTTCGCTTCGGCCAGCCGGCTGGCGACCTCGCCGGCAGGGGCACCGGCAAATGCCGCCTCGATGGCCCGCTCGTCGAGATGAGCCGGCATCGCCTCGAAGGAAACGCCCGCCGCTGCCAGCATGTCCCGCCGCGACCGGCTTTGGGACGCCAGCACCAGAATTCCGTCCAAATCGCTCATCCTCAAATCGGCTTGGTTCCCGAACGACCTTCTCCCGGATGGTCGGACCGCTCGTTGTAGAGGTTGATGATCGCCGCCGCCGTTTCCTCGATCGAGCGCCGGGTGACGTCGATGACCGGCCAGCCATTGTCAGCGAACATCCGCCGGGCGAACTGCACCTCGCGAGCGACGCGGTCGTTGTCGACATAGGCGGTGTCCGGTGTCTGGTTCAGCGACAGCAGCCGGTTGCGCCGCACCTGCACCAGCCGTTCCGGTGCCGTCGTCAAGCCCACAACCAGCGGCTTGCGCAAACCGAACAGCGCCGGCGGTGGGGGGCTTTCGATGACGATCGGAATGTTCGCCACCCGAAAACCGCGATTGGCGAGGTAGATGCTGGTCGGCGTCTTGGAACTGCGGGAGACGCCGGCGAGCACGATGTCCGCCTCCTCCCAATCCTCCCAGGCGACGCCATCGTCATGGGCGATGGTGAACTGGATGGCTTCGACCCGCGCGAAATAGGCAGCGTCGAGCACGTGCTGGCGGCCGGGCCGCGCCCGGGCCTGCTGCCCCAGCAGGTCTTCGAGCGCGCCAACGATCGTATCGAGCGCAGGGATCACCGGCAGCCCCATGACCCGGCAGCGTTCTTCCAGCAGGTGACGGATCTCGTGGCTCGCCATCGTGTAGATCACCAGGCCGGGATTGGCGCCGATGTCGGCGATGATCCGCTCCAGGTGCTGCTGCGAACGCACCATCGGCCAGAAATGGCGGATGACGTCGGCGTCCTCGAACTGGGCCAGGGCCGCCTTGGCGATCATCTCCAGGGTCTCGCCGGTGGAGTCTGATACCAGGTGCAAGTGAAGCCGGTCCATCGGCGCGGTTCGCCCAATTCCCTGTGGATACAGCCCTGCATAAACCATGGGATGGAGCCGGTGACAACGCCGGGGGCCGAGTTTGTGCCCCCTGCCCGCCTTCCCGTCCGGTCTTTGTGGACAGGCGGGACGCGCCTTTCAACACCCTGGGGATAAGCGGGACAACTCCTGCTTGACCCCGACGGCCGAGGAGTCGTGCCCGGCATGTGCTCTGGCCAGCGCCGGATAAATCGGGCAAGGCGCCGCCGTCCCCGCTTTCCACAGGGCCAACAGACTCCATCATCTTTTCAAGAATCTATTTTATTTGATTGGATCACGACGCATGGCCGGTCTCCTGCTCGATACCCTGAAAGGTCGGAATGCGGATCGCCGGCCGGTCTGGTTCATGCGCCAGGCGGGCCGCTATCTGCCGGAATACCGCGCGCTGCGGGCCGCCAAAGGGGGGTTCCTGGCACTGGTCTATGACAGCGAGGCGGCGGCCGAAATCACCCTGCAACCGCTTCATCGCTACGATTTCGATGGCGCCATCCTGTTTTCCGACATCCTGATCGTGCCTTATGCCATGGGCCAGGACCTGCAGTTCCTGGCTGGCGAAGGTCCGCATCTGGCGCCGGCGCTGGTCGATACCGCGCTTGCCAGCCTGGCGGCGGTTCCCGAACGCCTGACGCCGATCTACGAGACGGTCGCGCGGGTGCGCCATCGGCTCGACACCGAGTTCGCCACGCCGCACACCCTGCTCGGTTTCGCCGGTTCGCCGTGGACGGTCGCCACCTACATGGTCGCCGGCGAAGGCAGCCGCGACCAGCACGCCGCCCGCGAGCTCGCCTATCGCGACCCCGCCGCGTTCCAGGCGATCATCGATGCGATCGTCGCGGTAACGGTCGATTACCTCGGCGGCCAGATCGCCGCCGGCGCCGAAGCGGTGCAGCTGTTCGACAGCTGGGCGGGCAGCCTGGCGCCGGCGGAATACGAACGCTGGGTAATCGCGCCGAACGCGACGATCGCCGGGGCACTGCACGAACGCTTTCCGCATGTGCCGGTGATCGGCTTCCCCAAGGGTTCGGGCGAAAAGCTGGCCGCCTATGCCCGCGAGACCGGAGTCGATGCGATCGGGCTCGACGAGACGATCGACCCCGTCTGGGCGGCGCGCACCCTGCCGGCGGGAATGCCGGTGCAGGGCAACCTCGATCCGCTCCAGCTGCTCGCCGGCGGTGCCGCGCTCGATCAGCGGATCGACGTCATTCTCGACGCGCTGGCCGACCGGCCGCATGTGTTCAACCTGGGCCATGGCATTGGCCAGACCACGCCGCTCGACCATGTCGGCCAGGCACTGGCGCGGGTCCGGGGCTGGCAGCGGCGGTAAAGGTCTTTCCCCCGCATTTCCGATGCGGCGCTGGCCTTGACGCGCAAAATCCTTAAGGGGGCGGGCAAACGCCTCTGCCTGCGAGAGAGACCCTGGCCATGACCGATACCGTCCAGATCCGCCGTGCCCTGCTTTCCGTTTCCGACAAGAGCGGCCTCGTCGAGCTTGGCCAGGCACTGGTGGCCAAGGGGGTCGAACTCGTCTCGACCGGGGGAACCGCCAAGGCGCTGCGCGATGCCGGGCTGCCGGTCAGGGATATTTCCGAGCTGACCGGCTTTCCCGAGATGATGGATGGGCGGGTCAAGACGCTCCACCCCAAGGTACACGGCGGGCTGCTGGCGGTGCGGGACAATCCGGAGCATGTCGCGGCAATGAACGCGCACGAAATCGGCGCGATCGATCTCGTCGTGGTCAATCTCTATCCGTTCGTCGAGACCGTGGCCAAGGGCGCGAGCCGCGAGGAGGTGATCGAGAACATCGACATCGGCGGTCCGTCGATGGTCCGCTCGGCGGCGAAGAACCACGCCCATGTCGCCATCGTCACCGACCCTGCCGACTATGCGATCGTGGCGACGGGCGAGACCACGCTCGCCCAGCGCCGGCGGTTCGCGGCGAAGGCCTATTCGCTGACCGCGAGCTATGATGCGGCGATCAGCCAGTGGTTCAGCAAGGTCGACCAGCAGGAACTGTTCGCGCCGGTGCGGGTCATGGCATCGACGCTGGCGAGCGAGCTGCGCTATGGGGAAAACCCGCACCAGAAGGCGGCGCTCTACTTGCCCAACGGCCCGCATATCCGGGGCATTGCCGGGGCCGTGCAGGTGCAGGGCAAGGAGCTGTCGTACAACAACTACAACGATGCCGACGCCGCGCTCGAGCTCGTCGCCGAATTCCGCGACGGGCCGCCGACGGTGGTGATCGTCAAGCATGCCAACCCTTGCGGCGTGGCGACCGGGGCGACGCTGGCCGAAGCCTATGAAGCAGCGCTCCAGTGCGATTCTGTATCGGCCTTCGGCGGCATCATCGCGGTCAACCGGCCGCTCGACGGGCCGACCGCCGAGGCGATCAGCGGCATCTTCACCGAGGTCGTCGCGGCGCCGGATGCGGATGAAGCGGCGCGGGCGGTCTTCGCGAAGAAGAAGAACCTGCGCCTGCTGCTGACCGGCGAACTGCCCGATCCGCGCCGGCCGGGTCTGACGACGCGGATTATCGCCGGTGGCGTGCTCGTGCAGGAGCGGGACAATGGGCACGTCAGCGATGACATGCTCCAGGTCGTGACCAGGCGGGCGCCGAGCGAGCAGGAACTGCGCGACTGCCTGTTCGCCTGGACCGTGGCCAAGCACACCAAGTCCAATGCCATCGTCTATGCGAGAGACGGCGTTACCGCCGGGATCGGCGCGGGCCAGATGAACCGGCGCGATTCCAGCCGGATCGCGGCCGCCAAGGCGAAGGAAGCGGCCGAGACATATGGCTGGGCGGCGCCGCGCACGGTCGGCAGCGCGGTTGCCTCCGACGCGTTCTTCCCGTTCGCCGATGGCCTGCTGGCGGCTGCGGAGGCCGGGGCGACGGCGGTGATCCAGCCGGGTGGCTCGATCCGCGACGCCGAGGTCATCGCGGCGGCGGACGAGGCGGGGCTTGCCATGGTGTTCACCGGGATGCGCCACTTCCGCCACTGACAGGCCAGTTCCACTGTATCGCAGCATTTCGTCGCGCGATTTGTTCGGTTGGTCGCGGTGATCGGGAGTGCAGGGCTTGCGGTGCTGGAATGGCAATACATTTCAGGTGATGCGGCCTTGCGGCGAATCGCTGCCGTGAAGCATTCGAGAAGTAGTCCATGAACCTGTTGACCCCCCGCATGTTGCGTTTTTTCGTGATCGGCTTCCTGGCCGGGGCGATCGGGGTCGCAGTGGTCGCGGGCGATCATCGTGGCGGGGATTCGATGGTGCCGACCGCCATCGCCGCGCCGGCCCAGTGATGTCGGGCGGCATCGGCCGCATCTGCCTGCTGTCTGCAGCCACGCTCGCTGCGAGCGCCTGCCAGGCGCGTCCGGTGCCCGAGGCCGCCGTCGCGGTCCCGGCGGCGCAGAAGATTGCCCGCGAATCGGGGCTGGAAACCGCCATTTTCGCCGGCGGCTGCTTCTGGGGCGTGGAAGGCGTGTTCAGCCACGTGCTCGGGGTCACCAGCGCCGTATCCGGCTATCATGGCGGCAATGGTCCAGATGCGACATATGACCGCGTTTCGCAGGGCGATACCGGCCATGCGGAGGCGGTTCGGGTCTCGTACGATCCTGCTTTGGTGCGCTATGACCAGCTGCTCCAGGTGTTCTTTTCGGTCATCGCCGATCCGACCCAGCGCGATCGCCAGGGACCGGACGTGGGCAGCCAGTATCGCACGGCACTGGTGCCGCTGAACGAGGAACAGCGTTCGGTCGCCACGGCCTATCTGGCCCAACTGGGTGCGGCCCACGTCTGGTCCCGGCCGATCGTGACCCGGATCGAGCCGGCCAGGCGGTTCTATCCGGCCGAGGCCTATCACCAGGATTTCATGGCGCGCCATCCGGACCATCCCTATATCGCGGCGTGGGACAAACCCAAGCTGGACGCGTTTCGCCAGCGGTTCCCGGACCTCTACAAGCGCGGCTTTACCTCCGGCTGATTGCGGCGAACGCGCAGCCGCCCTATATTCAGGCACATGGCCGGACAGGGGGATCAGGACCGGGTGCGCCACGAGCACGCGCACAAGGAACATCAGGGCGAACCGCTGGTGCTGGCGGCGCGCGCCGCGCTGCTCGCCGCCGGCGAACAGTGGACCGAGATGCGGGCCAATGTCTTCGCCGCGCTCGCGACCCGTCTGCGACCGGCCTCGGCCTACGACATAGCCGATGCCGTTTCGTCCGCACGGGGCAAACGCGTCGCCGCCAACAGTGTCTACCGCATCCTCGACCTGTTCGTCCGGACCAACCTGGCCCGCCGGGTGGAAAGTGCCAATGCCTATATCGCCAACAGCCATCCGGGCTGCCGGCATGATTGCATCTTTGCCATTTGCGACATTTGTGGCCATGTCGCCCATCTCGATGACGACCGCGTGACCGGCCAACTGATCGAAGCGGCAGCTGCCGCCGGCTTCGCCGAAATCCGCCCGGTGATCGAGTTGCGCGGCCGCTGTGCCGATTGTGCAACAGCTTCCGGCTGATCGACCTCAAGTCGATTGGACACCGCAGGCTGCCGGGTGTAAGGCGCGGGCGGGTATCGGGGGTCCCTGCGGGGCTGCGAGATGGGAGTTCAGCTTGGAATTGTCGGAACCACATGCCGCGACGCCGTTGCTCGACCAGGTCAATGTTCCCGCCGACATGCGCGGGCTTTCGCTCCCCGAACTGCGCCAGCTGGCGGATGAAGTCCGCCACGAGATGATCTCCGCAGTCGGCCAGACCGGGGGTCACCTCGGCTCCGGGCTGGGCGTGGTCGAACTGACCGTGGCGCTGCACTATGTGTTCAACACGCCCGATGACAAGCTGATCTGGGACGTCGGCCATCAGGCCTATCCGCACAAGATCCTCACCGGCCGGCGGGATCGCATGCGCACCCTGCGCCAGGGCGGGGGCCTCTCGGGCTTCACCAAGCGCAGCGAAAGCGAATACGATCCGTTCGGCGCGGCGCATTCCAGCACGTCGATCTCGGCGGCGCTGGGGTTTGCCGTGGCCAACAAGCTGGCCGGGCAGCCGGGCAAGGGCATCGCCGTGATCGGTGACGGCGCGATGTCGGCCGGCATGGCCTACGAGGCGATGAACAATGCCCATCCGGCCGGCAATCGGCTGGTCGTCATCCTCAACGACAACGACATGTCAATCGCGCCGCCGGTTGGCGGATTGTCCGCCTATCTCGCCAGGCTCGTCTCCTCGCGGCCGTTCCTCGAACTGCGCGAGATGGCCAAGCGGCTTTCCCGGCACCTGCCGCCGGCGCTCCACCTCGCCGCACGCAAGACCGACGAATTCGCACGCGGCCTGGCGATGGGCGGGACCCTGTTCGAGGAGTTGGGCTTCTACTATGTCGGGCCGATCGACGGGCACAATCTCGAGCATCTGGTACCGGTGCTGGAAAACGTCCGCGATGCGGCGGAAGGGCCGTGCCTGGTCCACGTGGTGACGCAGAAGGGCAAGGGCTATGGCCCGGCGGAAGCCGCTGCGGACAAGTATCACGGCGTCCAGAAGTTCAATGTGGTCACCGGCGAGCAGGTGAAGGGTCCGCCCGGACCGCCGAATTACCAGAACGTGTTCGGCGATGCCCTGTCCCGGTTCGCCGAGGCCGACGAGCGGATCGTCGCCATTACCGCGGCGATGCCGAGCGGGACCGGGGTTGACCGCTTCGCCAAGGCCCATCCGGACCGGACCTTCGACGTCGGCATTGCCGAGCAGCACGCAGTGACCTTCGCCGCCGGTCTGGCGGCGCAGGGGATGCGGCCGTTCTGCGCGATCTACTCCACGTTCCTGCAACGCGCCTACGACCAGGTCGTGCACGATGTGGCGATCCAGAACCTGCCGGTGCGCTTCGCCATCGATCGCGCCGGGCTGGTCGGCGCGGATGGCGCGACTCATGCCGGTTCGTTCGACGTGACCTATCTCGCTTCGCTGCCCAACATGGTCGTCATGGCGCCGTCGGACGAAGCGGAACTGGTCCACATGACCTGGACCGCCGTCCAGCATGACAGCGGGCCGATCGCCTTCCGCTATCCCCGCGGCGCCGGCACCGGCGTGCCTTTGCCCGAGACGCCGGAATACCTGGTCATCGGCAAGGGGCGGATCGTCCGGGGCTCGGAAAAGGGCGGCAAGGTTGCCCTGCTCAGCCTGGGGACCCGGCTGGGCGAGGCGCAGAAAGCGGCCGACCAGCTCGAGGCCAAGGGGCTGGCCACGACAATTGCCGACCTGCGGTTCGTCAAGCCGCTGGACGAGGAATTGATCCGCAAGCTGATGGGCACGCACGAAGTGGTCGTCACGATCGAGGAAGGCAGCATCGGCGGGCTGGGCGCGCATGTGCTGACCATGGCCAGCGATGCCGGCCTGACCGACGGGGGCCTGAAGATCCGTACCCTGCGCCTGCCTGACGTGTTCCAGGATCATGACAGCCCGGACAAGCAGTATGACGCCGCAGGACTCACGGCGCCGCACATCGTGGAAACGGTGCTGGCGGCATTGCGCTGGAACTCCGCCGGACTCGAGGCGTCGGCTTAAACCCCCGTTCAGCAAGCGCGTGCCATCAGGTTTCCAATGACTTAAGGGAACCTGGTATGAGCTTGCTGGCCGCTGCCCTGTTCATGACCGCCAATGCGCCGCTGACGGTCGAAGTGATGGGCGTGAAGAATGCGCGCGGGCGGGTGCGCATCGATGTCTGCCCGCAGGCGAAGTTCCTTGACGATGGTTGCCCGTGGCATGTCGCGGTGCCGGCGCGAACGGGCACGACCGTGCTGGAAGTGCCGGAACTGCCGCCGGGCGAATATGCGATTCAGGCGTTCCATGATGCCAATGGCAACGACGAACTGGATCGCGGCCTGTTCGGCATACCCAAGGAAGGGGTCGGCTTTTCCCGCGACGCGAAAATCGTGTTCAGCCCGCCCAAGTGGAAGGATGCCCGGTTCAGCCACGGCAACCAGCCCGGGCGACAGGTTCTCCATTTGCGCTACTGGTAGCGTCAGCCAAGGGTGGGCGACTGGAGCCGGGGGAGCGACCTCTGCGAGGACCCCGTCTGCGGATCAGTCAGGCGATTGGGACTGCGTTGCGGACGGCATCAGCCCGCGCGTCAGAAGCTTCCGGAGGGTCGCCAGAATTTCCCCGCGTCCCGGCTCGAAGTCGGGGAACAGCCAGTCGTGAAACAAGACCGAGGCGGCCATCATCCCGAAGCTGAGCCTTGTGGCGATGCCGACGTCGAACGGTGGTTCCTCTCCCGACTGGCGGTAGAGGCTCATCTGCTGCGCGGTCGCCTCCCGGAAGAAGCTGAGCCGGCTGGCCGATGGCAGCGAACCTGCTTCTCCGTTGCGTCGCAACGGTGCCGTCATCAATGCGCCGAGCAAGGCGGTGTTGCCTTCGAACAGCTCGTAGACGGACGCATAGATGCTGGGCTCGCCCGAATTCAGCACGACATCGTCGCCCAGGGCCTCGCGGCGCTGCGCGAACTCGCGGATAGCAGCTTCGAACGGCACGCAGATGACATGGTCGAACAGGGCTGCCTTGCCGCCGAAATGCCGGAACAGCAGCGTTTCGGAAACCGCAGCCCGTTTGGCGATTTCGCGCGTCGTCGCGCCATCATAGCCTTTTTCGGCGAACAGGGCGGCGGCTGCGTCACGAATTCTGGCGATCACGTCTTCACGAGAGCGGCGCTGACGCGGCGGCTTGGCGTCCTGCGGACCCTGGCCGGGCGCGGCTTTGTCGAGTTCTGACACTTGGGGACTGGGCACCGGACTTTGCATCGCGCTGCTATGCAATGTTTGCTCATCGACGTCAAAAGCCGGCCCGCACTGCGGGCCGGCCTTGCCGGTTCAATGATGTCTCAGGCTGGCAGCCATGCCCGTGGGGGAGGGACCGGTGCAGCCGGGCGGACGGTGAATCCGTGCTGTGCGCAGGCGACGCAGCCACCGAGCAGCAGGGTGAACCAGGTCAATGTCCCCCCCTGGTAGGCGACGGTGAATCCCATCAGGATCAGCACCGAGAAACCGATGATGATCCCCCGGTAGAACCGGGCATTCGCCTTCGAGGCATACGCTTCGCTGCGGACCAGCGCGACGATCGCCGCGATGCAGGCGGTCAGCAGGAACAGCGTGCTCGGCAGGCCGTAGCGCATCGCATAGAGCAGCCAGTGCGCGTCGACGCTGTTGGTGAACATCCACTGCGGCCGTACATAGTCGTTGAACCCGATGCCGAACAGGGGATGGCGATAGACCGATTGCATGCCGTAGGTCCAGATTGCCTGCCGGAAGTAGCCAGTGGTCGGATCCAGCGTGGCGAATGCGATGATCAGGCCATCGATGCCGCGGTTGACGACGATCTGCATGACGACGATCAGCCCGGTGGCTGCAGCGGTGAACCAGCGCCAGTTGAGTTCCTTCACTTTTCCGCAGAGCCAGTCATAAGACAGCAGGAATATCTGCATGGAGAGGGAAATCAGGCCCGAAGAACTCAAGGCAAAGAACGACATGCTTGCGGCCAGCAGCGCGATCAACCTCGGCCAGCCCCGGATGCCGCTCATCCAGTAGACCGAAAGCAGGGTGGACAGGTGTAGGCCGGCGAGAATGGGGTGCACCCAGGGCCCCGAGCCACGCATCAGGCCCATGCGCACGTCCGTGGCGATCACGTCTTCGACGGAGGTCGCCCCGCGGGAATAATGCAGGTTGCCGAACACCGATGCGAAGAACGGTCTGACCAGCGGTTCGTGGGTGATCGATTCGATCATCACGGTCCATGCGGCGATGAAGAACCCCGGTGCGCAGAGGATCAGCGCCCGCCGCATGTCGTCGAGCGAACGGAAGCTGATGCGCGCGAGATAATAGCCGGCAACGGCGTCGAACGAGATCGAGACGCCGGTGACCATCGCGGTGGGGAGACCGTGGACCACCAGCGTCGCCAGGATGATCCAGCAGGCGAGCGCCAGGATGAGCCAGTCAGGCAGCACGAACTTGATCGCGCCGCGCCACAGGTTCTGGAGGATCATCGGCACGGTGAACAGCAGCGCCAGTCGATCCATGTAGATATAGTTCTCGCCCACGTGAATCGAGATTTCGCGCGGCAGAAGCGTCATGTAGATCACGAGCGCGATCGGCCAGACGGGAACCTTCGCCTTGGGCCGGGACGGATGCTGCAGTGCGGCAATTGTGCTCATGGCGGATCAAGCAATCGATTGTTGATTCAGACCCGGCGATGCGTGCGCGGCGCCGGCCCGTGACCGGGCGAGCTTCTCAATAGCACGTAGATCGCAGATGGGAAGGGTCATGCCGGCCCGACCCGGGGCTCAGCCGGAACCACGGGGAACGGGAGCAGACCGCACGACTGCCGGCAAACTCGCGATAAGCAGCTGTTAAATATGAAAGTTATGCAACATGAGGAACCTGTCGCGACGGATTTTGACTGCGAACGGCCCCGCAAGATTTCGTCCAGAATGTCAGGCGGTTTCAAATCGGGGCAAGCGAATGGGCGAAGCAGTTTTTGTTTGCGCCGCACACCAACGCCGACTATGCAATCGATGTCCAAGGCATAGACCAGGGATGTTTCGACCCCTCCGGCCATTTTTCGGGTTTTGACCCTTCCTGAAAACTGGACGTTATTTCATAGCTTTAAACTGAGAGCATGATGGCAATGATCTCAAGCAGCCGCAGCAACGCTGACATGGTGCATTGCAAAATAAATCGGGCGATCCGGGCCGGGATGTCCGGCAAGGCGCTCCTCCGGTGCGTTCTCGCCGGTTCCCGAAACTCCGGTAACCGGACGAAGATGCTGGCAAGCCTGGCCCTCTTCTCTTGCATGGCCCTCGCGGCGTGTTCCGGCGACCGGCGCGCCGTGCCCGGCCTTTATGCGCCGGTGGCCGATGCTGCACTCGGGCAATCACGCTATTCGGTCGATATTCCCACGGACTATCGTCTGGCGCCGAATGATGTCGTCCAGCTCAAGGTCTACGGCGAGCCGGATCTGTCGTTCGAGCGCCTGTCGATCAGCCAGCGCGGCACGCTCAACCTGCCTTTCGTCGGGGAAGCGCGGGCTTCGGGCCTGACGACCGCGGAATTGGCCCGCGACTTGCGCCATCTCCTGGGCCGACACCTGCGTGAGCCGCAGATTTCGGTCAATCTCGTCGAGTACGGGTCGCAGCGGATCACCGTGGAGGGCTCGGTCACGCATTCCGGTGTGTTCACCATCCAGCCGGGCACGACCTTGCTGGGGGCTCTCGCCCTTGCCGGCGAGCCCGATCGCCTGGGCAAGGTCCGGCAGATCGTGGTCATCAGGACCGACCCGGACGGGCGCAGCCTGGCGCTGTTCGACCTGCGAGCGATGCGTGCCGGCACAATGATCGACCCGGTCCTGCAGGCCAACGACCGGGTTGTTGTCGGGACGTCCGGACTGTCGCGAGCCTATCAGGACTTCCTGTCGCTCATTCCCGCCGCCGCGATCTTCACGCGCCTCTGACCCTTGCCGGGATCAAGACAATGAACCAGCTTACAGACGACATTTCTTCGGGCCGCGATCACCTGGCCCGGTTTATGCCTGCCATGGCGGTGGACTCAGGCGAACAGACGGGCTTCAGCTTCAAGATCGCCGACGTTCGCGCCATGGTCTGGCGGCAGCGGCGGATCATGCTCCTGGCGATCGGAGTCGCGCTGTTCATCGGCCTGGCAATTTCCTTGCTGATGACGCCGGTGTTTCTCGCCCAGGCCCAGCTGCGCGTGGATAATGAGAACGTCAAGATCGTCCAAGGGCAGGATCTCGATCCCGCGGTCGCGGTGGTGGATACCAACCGCTATCTCAATACCCAGGCGTTGATCCTGCAAAGCCGGTCGATGGCGCTGAAGGTGACCAACGACCTCAAGCTGGCGCGGGACGACAGCTTTCTGACCGCGATGCATTCCGCCGCAGTCGGCGATAGCCTCCCGGCACAGCAGGCGGAAGCCGAGCGGCGCGAACGAATCGCGCGAATCCTGACCGACAATCTGAAAGTTCAGGTGCCGATGGACAATCGCATCCTGACGATTGGGTTCAGCAGTCCTGACCCTAGTATGGCGGCAGCTGTCGCCAACAGCTTTGCCCGCAATTTCGTCGCCAACAATGTCCAGTCAGGTCTGGATTCGAACGCCTATGCACGCAAGGTGCTGAGCGAGCAGATCGACGCCCTGCGGGCTCAACTCGGGAGTACCGAGCACAAGGCGATCGAGTATGCGCGCGACAACAAGCTGATCGATGCGAGCAATGCATCGGGCACGGGTGCCGGCGATGCAAAGACCAATTCGGCGGGCAGCAGCAACACCCAGTCGATCACCACGGCCAACCTGATCCACCTGAACCAGCAATACACCGATGCGCTGACGGCGCGGATCATGGCGCAGCAGCGCTGGCGCGCCGCGCAGACGACTCCGCCGCTGCAGCTGACCGAGGTTCAGGCCAGTGCCCAGATCCAGTCGCTGGTCAGCCAGAAAACCCAGCTCGACGCACAGTATGCGCAGCTGGTGGCGCGCTATTCCGCCGACTTTCCGCAGGTTCGGCAGGTCAAGGCCCAGCTCGATGCGGTCAACGCGCAACTAAACCAGCAGATTGCCAACGTTCGCAAGGGGATCGAATACCAGTACCGTGTCACCGTGGAACAGGAGCAATCGCTCGGGCGTGAACGCGACCAACTTTCCGGCCAGACACTCGAGGAACAGTCGCGGCGCGTCCAGCTCAACCTCATCGCCCGCGATGTGGATTCGATGCGTAACCAGCTGAACGGCCTGATGGAGCGATACAATCAGGTCAGCTCGGCATCCGACATCATCCGCAACAACGTCTCCATTGTCGATACCGCCACGGTGCCGGCGCGGCCGGTATCGCCCAATATTCCGAAGAACCTCGGCATCGCCCTTGGTGTCGGTATCGTCCTTGCCCTGGCGCTGGCAATCGCGCGCGAAGCGATGGATGATACGCTGCGCTCGCCGGAAGAAGTCGAATCGAAACTTCATCTGCCCCTGCTGGGGACGACGCCGATCGCGGCCGACAACGAACTTGCCGCCGTTGGCCAGGATCGAAAAAGCGCCCTGGCGGAAGCCTATTACTCGATCCGGGCCTCGCTCGACTATGCGACCGCAAGCGGTGCTCCATCCTCCATGCAGGTCACCAGCAGCCAGCCGTCGGAAGGCAAATCGACGACGTCGTCCTCGCTTGCGCGAGACTATGCAAGGATTGGCAAGAAAGTCCTGCTTGTCGATGCAGACCTTCGCCGGCCCACGCTTCACAAATATTTCGGCATCACCAATTCGACGGGGTTTGTCGATGTGCTTCTCGGGCACAAGCCACTGGCGGAATGCGTCGTCCAGGGCGAAGTCGCCAATCTCGATCTCCTTCCGCTGGGGCCGATACCGCCCAATCCGGTCGAGATTCTCTCCTCCAACGTCGTGGCCGAATTCCTGCACCATGCCAGGAGCAAGTATGACATTGTCATCCTGGACACGTCGCCGGTCATGGGACTGGCCGATGCTCCGCTGATTGCGCGGCAGGTCGGGTGTGTCGTGATGATCGTCGAAGCCAACCGTGCCCATAACGGCCAGGCCAAGGCTGCCGTCCGGCGGTTGCAGGATTCCGGCGCGAAAATCGTCGGCGCCGTCCTGACCAAGTTCGACCACCGCATTGCCGGCTATTCCTACGACTATCACTACAAATACTATCGTTACGAAGACTCTGCTTCGCAGTGATGCTCCCTGCCTGCCTCGCATCGACCGCCCGCAATCCCGCCGACTTGCGGCATTTCAGCCAGCCTGGGCCACGCGGGTCGCGTCGACTGCCCCGCCGGCTGGCAGGGAACTGCTTCTGCGCGACGTCAGCCAAAGATGGCATCGGGCAGCGTGTGTGATGCCAATACCCGGCAAGTCCGAGGCGAGCGCGCGCGCGCGCGTCACCGTCTTTGGCCAGAGCTTCGATTCGATGGACTGCGACGAGGCCCTGGTCCGCATTCGCGCGCGTGAGCCGGCGGCGGGATTCGGATATGTCACCACCCCGAATGCCGATCACGTCGCTCGACTCCTTACGGAGGCCCAGAGCGACGAAATCCACCGGGCCTATGCGGCGGCGGAAATGACACTGTGCGACAGCAAGGTCATAGGTCTGCTTGCCCGTTTGCGCGGGATCCGCTTGAAAGTGGCACCGGGCAGCGACGTAATCTCGGCCTTGCTGGAAGCCGAGCGTGGCACTGCCGAACCGATCGTGCTGATCGGCGGAACGAAGGATTCCGTCACGGTGCTTGAACGGCGCTATGGCCTGGCCGCGCTCATTCAGCACATTCCACCGTTCGGGCTGCTGCAGAACGAATTTGCGCTCGATGCGGCAGCGGATTTCATCGCCGCCAATCCTGCGCGTTATGTGCTGATCGCCGTGGGTTCGCCCCAGCAGGAGGTCGTCGCATTCCGGGCCATGCAGCGCGCCGGCGCCACCGGCCTTGGGCTATGTGTCGGCGCATCGATCGATTATCTGACCGGCCAGAGCCGGCGGGCACCGCTATTCCTGCGCCGGTTGGCGCTCGAATGGCTGTTCCGTCTTGCTTGCGAGCCGCGGCGGCTCTGGAAACGCTATCTTGTCCGGTCGCCGCGGATTTTCCGCCTGATCGATCGGGAGCCCCCCGGTGATTGAGCAACCCGCCCACACCCACGCCGCCGGCCTGGTTCCGGCCGGCCGGGTCGTTCATGTCACTGCCGATTTTCCTGATGCCCACCAGCCCGGCAAGACCCGGGCGATCGAATCGCTGGTCCGCATGGTGGATGACCGGCTCGACAACGAGATCGTCTCGCTCAACCGGACCGGCACACTGCGCGGGTTCATGGGAGACTGGGCGAGAAACCCCGGCTTGCCTCGTCTCCGCGTTATAGACAGAGGCCTGGCCGATCGGGTAAATCCCGTATGCTACGATGCGCCGCCGGGAGGGTTGTTTCACGCCCGGATGCTGACTCAGCTTGGTGACTGGCTGGCAAACCGACTGGCAGGAGGGCCACGTCCGGCCCTGCTCGTCGGCCACAAGCTCACCGTCGAAGGGATCGTCGTACGGCATGCGGCAAAGCTGCTCGGCCTGCCGTACGCCCTTTCGATCCAGGGGGATACGGACACGAAGATTCTCGGCGCCAGGCCGGATCTGCGTCGATTGTTTGCCCGATGCTTCCACGAGGCAGCGGTCGTGTTTCCCTTTGCGCCGTGGGCACTGACCCGGGTCGAAGCAATGCTGGGACCACGGCTCGGCGAAACGACGATCCTGCCATGCCCGGTGGCAAATGACGCGATGATCGCGCCGAGACCGGGGGGTGACGGGCTGATCAGTGCCTTTCATCTGCAAAGCCACCGGCGAAAGAATTTCGCGGCCCTGGCCGTCGCGAGCGATCGACTGCTTGGCACCTTCCCGGATGCCCGGCTGGCGATTGTCGGTGGGGGTTCCGCCAGGGATCGCGAGCAGTGCGAGAAGATTTCATCCGCGCATCGCGCCATCGTCCTAGAAGGGCCGAGGCCGCTGGCGGACATGCCGGGCCGGTTCAACCGGGCCGCGGGCTTCGTCCTGGCGTCGCGCCGGGAAAGCTTCGGCCTGGTGTTCGTCGAGGCGCTGTTTGCCGGCCTTCCGGTGGCCTATCCGAAGGGATGGGCGGTCGACGGTTTCGTCGATGACCTGCCTTTCGCGCTGCCGGTGGACAATCGATCGACGGACAGCATTGCCGACGCGATGATACGCCTTGTACGCGACGAATCCGCCTTCAAGCAGGCATTGGCGGAATGGCAGCGCGGCAAAGGCCCCGACCGCTTTCGCCGGGCGACCATCGCCGGAGATTTCGCTGCCGGCCTGGTTCGAGCGACGGCAAGCCCGGTGAAGACGCCATGAGCATCGGTCGCAATTCGCTGCACAATCTGTTGTCGACGGCCATCCCGTCGGTGCTGGCGCTGGTCACCGTGCCGCTCTATTTGCGCGCCATCGGGCCGGAGCGCTATGGCGTGCTGGCGATCGCCTGGTTGATTCTCGGCTATTTCGGCGTGTTCGACCTCGGCCTGGGCCGCGCCACGACCCAGAAGATATCGTCGCTGCGCGACGCCTCACCCGAGGAGCGCAGCACTGCCTATGGCACCGCACTGGTCAGCAACCTGGTGATCGGGGTCATCGGAGCGGCGGTGCTGTGGCCGGTCAGTGCGCTGCTGTTCCAGCATGAGATGAAGCTGGACCCTGTGTTGCGTGACGAAACGATGGTGGCGCTTCCGCTGCTGGCGCTTTCGGTGCCGGTCGCGACCTCGCTGGGCGTGTTGAGTGGTGCCTTGATGGCGCGCGAGAAATTTGCGGCGAACAGCCGGATCTCGATAACCAACACGACCCTGTTCCAGATCCTGCCGCTGGCGGTGGCCTGGCTATTCGGCCCTCACCTCGCGGGACTGCTGGCTTCTTCGATCGCGGCGCGGGTGGTTGGCCTGGCGCTGTACTGGCGCGAGTGTGCCGCCGAATTCGGATGGGACGCGCTGCGCCGGTTCGACCGACGGCAGTTTCGCGAACTTCTCGCATTCGGCGGGTGGGTGACGGTGGCGCAGCTGTTCAGTCCGTTCATCGTGATGCTCGACAGGTTCGTCATCGGCGCGCTTCTGGGCAGCTATCAGGTGACCGTCTATGTCGTTCCCAGCCAGTTGACGACGCGCATCTCGACAGTGTCCAGCGCCCTGATCACCGCGCTGTTTCCCCGGATGGCGGTTGCCGATGGGGCGGAATCGGCAAAGCTGGCCCGGGATGGGGTGGGGACCCTGCTGGCCCTGCTGACTCCGCCGATCGTGGTCGCATTCGTCATGTTCCATGATGGCCTCGTGCTCTGGGTTGGCGCCAGGCTGGCCGCTGATGCTGCGGCGCTTGGCCGGGTCATGGTGGTGACCGCCTGGTTGAACATGTGCGCCTCGGTCGCCTTTTCCCGGCTCCAGGCCCAGGGCCGTCCCGACCTTGTCACCAAGACGATGCTGGCGGAACTGCCGTTCTTCGTCGTCGGGCTTTACTATGCGGTCGCGGGATTCGGCGTCATGGGGGCGGTCTGGGCCTTGTTCGTCAGAACGGCGGTCGACCTGATCCTGCTCGACTGGTTCAGCGCGCGCCGGATCGATCACGGTGGCAACATCCTGGCAACGCTGGTGCTGTTTGGGTTGCTGGAGGCGGCGATCCGGATCTGGCCGGGCAATCTTTCGATGCATCTGGGTCTGGCGGCAGTTGGCCTGCTGCTCTCCCTGCCGCTGGCCTGGCAGGCGGCACCGCCCCAACTGCGGGACCGGGCAGGGGCATTCGTCCGCAGGCGAATCAGCCGGCGGCGCGTGAGCCTCTGACGGGCGTCACTCGGGCGACAGCGAGCCTGGCGACAAAGCGTAGATCGGCTTTGCCAATGACACTCGCGCCAAAAACGCCTGCTGAAGATGGCATCCTGACCAACCGTCAGCCGGCGGCCTGGATTATTGGGCCGGGATCAGGCGTACCGAACTGATCCAACCCCTGCCGCCGCCGAACAGGCGAACGTCGGCCAGCGGGCAATCGGCCGGCAGTTCGAGCAGAGCCTGGTCGGCAAAGCGGGCGTTGACGCTGCCGCAGGCCACTTCCACCGCCGCGTCCGGCCGACTGGCCGCGATGACCACCCGGTAGCGGCCGGCCTTCAACGGCAGGCGCTTGGCTGCCACCGGGACGCCCGGCGCCGTCTCGCTGTCGTATTCGAGCCGGCGGGTAGCCCCTTTGGTGGACATGCTTGAGCTGTCCGCCAAGGCCCAGTCGAACGGGGACAGGGGGCGCGATGCGGGGGCGTCGGGCCATTCCAGCGCATCGGCGGCGGGAGCGAGTTGCCTCCAGAGGCCGAACGCCAGGAAGGGATCGGGCGCCTGGCCGAAGCTGAGGTTCGCGATCGCGGGCTGCAGTTCTTCTGCGGTGAGCGGGCGGGGCGATCCCTGCAGATCCCGGACAAGCGTCATCAGCGCCGGCCTGGCGACCGGGATGGTGGCGAGATCGGCGATGAACGGCGCGCGCCATGGGGCGGGTGCGGCAAGGACCCGCACCGCTTCATGGCGAAATGCAGCTTCGCCCAGCAGCTCGGCGAGTGGCTGGACCCGTTGCGGAGTCGACAGCTGCAACCGGTAGAGCGCATCGATCGCAGCGAAAGCCCTGCCCGGATCGTGGCGAGCCGCAGCGTCCCGGAGCCATCCGGCAAGCACCACCGGATCGCGGCGGGAAAGCTGCCAGGCATGGGCCAGCAAGGCCGCGGATTGCGCCGGATCCTGACTGGCCAGGGCTGCGGCGGCAAAGGCCGGCTCGCTCAGCGGGGAGAGTGCGACCGCTCGGGTCGATGCGGTGGCAACGACCCCGAACGAGGCCCCTTTCTGCGCAAGCTGAAGCGCGTGCAGCGAGAGCAGGCGCGAGCCGGGGGCCGGAAGGACCGTGGCCAACCCGGTCTGCCCCGACCGGATCGCGATCGTGCGCACCGAAATGTCGAGCGCCATTCCCCCCAGGGCCAGGGCGACGAGGCCGGTCGTTGTCAGGCGCAGGGCCGATGGTCGGCGCCGATCCGCCGCGCCGGAGGGTGGGGCTGGCGACAAAGTGCCCATGCAGAAGGCAAAGCAGGCGGACAACGCCACCGTTCGCAACGGATAGTCCGACAACGAATGGGCGAGCAACAGGGCGATCACCGTTCCGGCGGCGATCACGAGCGGCCGGTCTTCCCCGGCATCGCGTGCGAGCAGCCAGCGCGAAAACAGCCAGGCGAGGAATGCCAGGGTGAGGGCCAAGCCGCCGACGCCGGACTCGAGGATGAACTCCAGCCAGTCGTTGTGGGCGTGGTTGATGTAGAGCGGGCGCAACACCGACGGGGTCGATGCCACCTCGAAGGCATAGCGGAAATTGCCGAAGCCGATGCCCCAGGGCCAGCTATCCCGGACCACGCCGATGACAACCGGCCAGAAGGCATAACGGGGATCGGACGAGACGAGGCTGCGGGTGAAAACCAGACCCAGCGCGCCGCCCGGCCGATAGGCGACGACCGCGATCGCCAGGGCCGCCAGCAACAGCACGGCCATTGCCGCGATGGCGCGCCCGGGAACTTTCCCGGACAAGAGCCGCATTTCCCCGCCCAGGCCGATTGCAAGGGCTGCGGCCAGCGCCGGAAGCATGAGCACGGCACCGGTGCGCGAACCGGTCAGCAAGCTGCCGATCACGCAGCCTGCGAGGGCGGCGGCAAAGGCCCACCGGGCCGTGAACAGCCCGGAACCGGCCCGTTCGATCCGGTGAAGGGCGGCTGCGAGCGGCATGCCGCAGACCATGGCGATCGCCTGATGGTTGCGATTGGCGAAGAAGCCGGTGGGAAGGCGATCGTGCGTGGTCGGATAAAGGCGAAGCATGCCGGGCCCGGCGGTCAGTTGCGCCAGGGCAAGGGCCAGCGAGGCTGCCAGGAAAGCCAGGTACAGGTAGACGAAGCGCCGGGAGAAGGACCGGTCATGCCGCGTCAGCAGCCAGACCGCGAATGCCGGGACAAGGAACAGGAAGGCGGAAAGCGTCTCGCCAGGGTCCAGCGACAGCGGGCGATCGAGCGGGTGGCCGAACATCAGCATGTCGCCATGGGCGTAGAGCGCGCGCCCCGGAAGGTGAGGCCAGAGGCTGCCGGGCAGCGGAACGAGCTGGACGAGGAAGAGCGCGGCCAGGGCCAGCAACAGGGCGGTCGCACCCGGGGCCTGTCGGGCAATTCCGCGCCAGTCCACGGAGAGGCTGGTGACGCCGAGCAGCACGATCCCGGCTAACAGGGCAAGCAACTGCTGGAGCGGATTGGCCTGGCTGCCGCCGCCGCACAGGAGAATTGCGGCCGGCGGGATCATCGCCAGCCGGGAATTGCGCGTGCCGCCGGTCGGCAGGGCGGCAGGAGGTCGGTCGCCGGCGATCATGTGGGGTTCCTTGGGCTCGATAGGTGGAACGTCATCGGCTGGCGGCCCAACCGTCGCCGCGGCCGCTGCGGGAAAATGGCATGAGCAGCCGCGCCGCGAACTTGACCGCCGCGAAGATGGCGAGATCGAATGGCGCGGCACGGAAGGCGGCCCAGATCCAGGACGGGGCAACGTCGGATCGCGGCGGACAGAGGCGCCTGACGGCGCGGTCCCCGTTGCGGGATCGGATTTCCGTTTTCAGCAGCCCGACGAGCGTGCGGGGAGGATGGACCGAAACCCGGACCGGCCGCCCTTCGGCATCGCACGCCACCCTTCGCTGGAATTCAAGAGGGAACAGGTTGCGGACATATTCGTCATCGGCTGCGATCGGCGGCAGGGTGCCGATTCGTTCGCGGCCAGTGGCGGAAAGTGCATAGACACCGGAACCGCCGACTCCCCGACACAGATAGGGATGGCGAGAGAAGGCCCGGTAGTAGGCTCGCACTGGCAGCGATGCGTCGGCCAACGCAAACCGCGCGACGGGTGACGCTGCAAGCATGCCATCCGCTGCAACCGCGGTCAGCATGGCGTCGAGCATGCAGGGTTCGAATGCGACGTCGGCATCGACGACGATGACCGGACCGGGCGGGGCGACAGCGAGGGCCAGGTTGATCGCGCGGGCTTTGCCCCGGGTCTCGGTCTCGATGATCGTCGCGGTGGGTGCCGCTGCGGCGGCCTGGCCTGCGGTGTCATCCGCGCAGGCGTTGCACACCACGATGATCGTCACCCCCTGGCCGCGCTTCGAGGCTGCAAGGTGAGCTGCCCTCAGGATGTCCCGGATTGTCCGGCCGATGTGCTGCGCCTCATTGTGCGCGGGAACGATCACGCTTGCGCAGGCTGGTGCAATTGGGGGTATTTGTCCCATCGTGCGATTGCCAGACGCGCTTTCTCCTTGAATTGCTGCAATCGACCGGGCATCTTTGTCGCAATGCAGCATTTTCTTTCCATGTCGTTGCGTTTCGGTCCCGCTCGCGCGCGAGCGTCGGGCCGCGCCGAGAGTCCACAATTTGGATTGGATTTGCAATCGATATCATGGTCATCGAATTGTCGCCGTCCGGGTCTTGAACGGGACGGCACTCACGAGGTCGTGTCCGATCGACGACAATCGTCGATCGGAACGCGCGGTTTGGGTGCAAGCCTGCGCTGCGTCTGCGAACCGGGTCAGCGACCCGCGCATTTGTCTGGGAATGCAATCGTTTGTAGAGGGCGGGCGCGTGGAAACGGTCGCCGTGAGTCGGCGGTGCACCAAAACGGGGTGGAAGGAAACGAGACGTGAAAATTGCGATGTTCGGCCTTGGCTATGTCGGCTTCACAGCCATGTGCTGTCTGGCGAGCGAGGGCCACAAACTCATTGGCATCGACGTGAATCCCGACAAGGTGGAGGGTATCCTGGCGGGGCGTTCGCCGATCAAGGAGCCTGGCGTCGGCGAAATGCTTGCCAAGGCACTGGCGGACGGACTGATCGACGCGGTGACCAACATTTCGGGTGCCCTGGATGATTGCGACATGGCGATCGTCTGCGTCGGCACGCCGAGTGCGCCCGACGGCGGCCATGACATGCGCTACATCATCGACGTGACCAGGCAGATTGCCGGTGAACTGAAACCGGGCCGGGAAAAACCTCTGACCGTCGTCTTCCGGTCGACAATCCGGCCGGGGACTCTCGACGAACTGATCTATCCGATCTTTGCGGCAAGGCATGGCGCCAGCACGGACAGTCTGGTCGAACTGGTATACAACCCCGAGTTCCTGCGTGAGGCGACCGCGGTGCAGGACTATTTTCACCCGCCCAAGATCGTCATCGGCACCCGCGACGGGAAGCCCTCGGCCAACATGGAGGCGCTCAACGCGAACATCGATGCGCCAGTGTTCCAGGTCGGATTTCGCGAATCGGAGATCACCAAGTTCGTCGACAACACCTGGCACGCGGTGAAGGTGGCCTTTGCCAACGAGATCGGGCGGGTCTGCATGGAACTCGGCATTCGCGCGAGCCAGGTGCACCAGATCTTCGTCTCGGACACCAAGCTCAACATCTCGCCATATTACACGCGGCCGGGCGGCGCCTTCGGCGGGTCCTGTCTGCCCAAGGACGTCCGGGCCTTGCAGCGCATTGCCGCAGACTGCGGGGCCGGAACCCACCTGGTCGATTCGCTGCTGCGCTCGAACGATGCCCACAAGCATGCGCTGTTCCGCAAGGTCACGGCCGGCCTGCCGGCGGGCGCGCGCGTCCTGCTTGCCGGCCTGGCGTTCAAGGCCGAGACCGACGATCTGCGCGAAAGCCCGAACGTGGACCTGGCGCGTATGTTGCTCCAGGCGGGTTACGACCTGACGATCTTCGATCCCGCGGTGGAAGCCGCCCAGCTGGTCGGCGCCAACCTTGGCTACGTCTATGCCCGCATTCCCCGGCTGGAGGCACTGCTGGTTGACCAGGCGGCGGCAGAGGCGGGTGATTTCGACAGGATCATCGTGACCAATGCCACCGCCCGGCTGCTGAACATCGCGGCCGACAGGGTGATCGACATTTCGAGGCTGGACTGATGGCCGGCAGGGTGGGGAACGGCGCGTGAGCGAACTGACCGGAACGGAGCTTCGCGGACGCGGGGTGCTGATCATCGTGGAGAATCTCCCTGTGCCGTTCGACCGCAGGGTCTGGCAGGAGGCGACGACCCTGGCGCGGGCGGGAGCGACCGTTTCGGTCATCTGCCCGACCGGCAAGGGCCACGATGTGCGGTACGAGTTTCAGCGAGGCGTTCACATCTACCGCCATCCGCTGCCGCCGGAGGCGAGCTCGCCGCTCGGCTACCTGCGGGAATATGGCGCGGCCATCTTCTGGCAGACATTGCTGGCGTGGAAGATATTCTTCCGCCACGGTTTCGACGTGATCCATGGCTGCAATCCTCCGGACCTGGTGTTCCTGGTCGCCTGGCCATTCCGATTGCTGGGCAAGCGCTACATTTTCGATCACCATGACATCAATCCGGAACTCTATCTGGCCAAGTTCGACCGGCGAGACGTGTTCTGGCGGCTGATGATCCTCCTGGAGTGGATCACCTTCCGGAGCGCCCGGGTCGTGATATCGACCAACGACAGCTATCGGCAGATCGCGATGACGCGGGGAGGCAAGGCCGCCGCAGACGTCTTCGTCGTGCGATCGGGTCCTGACCTTTCGCGACTGCAGCTGCTGCCGCCGAATCCGGCCTTGAAACGAGGCAGGCGCTATCTGGTCGGGTATGTCGGGGTCATGGGCGAGCAGGAAGGCATCGACCTGCTGCTCGAATCTGCCCGCTACATCGTTCACGAGCGGCGAAGGGACGATGTCACGTTCTGCCTGGTGGGAGGCGGCCCCAGCCTGTCCGCGTTGCGGCAGATGGCGCTCGACATGCAACTCGGCGACCACGTGATCTTTACCGGCCGGGCGCCGGACGATGTCCTGTTCGAAGTGCTCTCGACATCCGACGTTTGCGTCAATCCCGATCGCGTCAACCCGATGAACGACCTTTCGACGATGAACAAGGTTCTGGAATATATGGCCTTCGGCAAGGCCCAGGTGCAGTTCGATGTCCGCGAAGGGCGCAATTCCGCCGGCGAAGCGTCGCTTTACGCGGCGTGCAACGATCCGGTCGATTTTGCGGACAAAATCCTCGAACTTCTCGCCGAACCCGGGCGCTGCGAGGAAATGGGCCGGATAGGCCGTGCCCGAATCCATGACACACTGGCATGGCAGCACCAGATCGAGCCGCTGATCGCGGCCTATCGCCGGGCGCTGGCCTGATCGAGCACCGGCCAGGGTAACCAGGCAGAGCAGGGTCAACGAATGGCAGCAGCGTGCAACTGTGGATTGAGCTGGGACACGTAGTTCAGCCAAGCCTTGGGGCGCAAGACCAGCGATGCCGGCACATCCGCCTTGAGGCCGATCATCCGTGCGATCTGGGCGACGAAGCTCACGCAGTTATTGTGCTTGAGATTGTAATCAGGCGTCGGGCTGTTGCGCCATTTTTCGATTTCCGTTCGCAAATCGTAATATTGTCGATCGGTGATCGGCACTCGGAAATGTACATTCGTTGACTGCACATAGTCGTCACGTTCGCTGGCGACCGTGCCCCTGACATTTCCGGAAAGAAGTGCCGATGTGACGTGAACCGCTGTGTAGCCGTAGTTTTCATGCACCGGGTTCCCGCCGGCATCGAGCGTGCCGGTGAGCTCGACGAAAGTGTGCGGATAGCGGCCAAAGACGGAGCCGTTGAAACTGTGGAACACGACGACGACCTTGGCATTGGCCCCGCCAGGCTGAAGCAGCAGTGCGAGGCAGGCCAGCGCGAAAAGCCGGCTGGGCCGTTGCGCAGCCGAATCGGGGCGAGCAGCGAAGGATATCCATGGCAAATTCATGCAATCGTTTACTCATTTTCCGCTCGCCCTTGCAACATGGCGATCGCGAGCTTTGCTGAAGGAGCCCAGTCCTCCGCACAAAACCCTACAAATACAATGGCCGAAAGTCCTGATCCCGCCGACGTCGCGAAGAGCGTTCACCCAAATGTTGCGCTTGCTAACGCGATGGAAATATGGGATAACACCTATATCAGCATAGTTGGAGAAAAATGCAATGAGAGCGCGTAAACTTGCCATCACCGCCGCACTTGCTGCGGCTATGACGTTGTCCACGGCTTCGCATGCCGCGACCCCGGTCGTTGCCAGCGCTGCCACCGAAGGAAAGAGCGACGGGATTGTCGGCGGCCTGCTTTTCGGCGCGCCGATCTTCGTGACTGTCATGGGTGCCGTGTTTGTGGCGATGATCACCAAGGTGGCGGTCGACAACAGCACTTCGCCGTGATCCAATCCTGAAGGGGTCGTCCGGGCGGTGGCGGTGCAAACCAAAGCCTTGCCCGGACTACTTCCAGTTGGTGATTGAAAATTCCGCCCCTGCCAGCTGATGAAAGCGCGACTGCTCACAATGGTAGTACTTGGCGGGGTGGTGTTTGCTCATCTGCCGGCGGCCATGGCCGCAACCGTAAGCGTCTCGTTGCCCAAGTCTGGGCGGTCGGCGATGCCCCCAAATGGGGGGCGAGATTATTTCGAGCATCGGCGTGCTCTTCAAAAACGGCTCGTCGATGTGGGGTACCGGATTTCTGCCGTCGCTGCGAGCGAATGTGGTTCGCGCAGAGCCAGCCTCCCCGTAATTCTGGAGCAGGCCGGTCAGTTCGAGCCGGCTATGTTGGCCGCCGCGGGCTTTGCGGAAGGCGATCTGCTTCCGCGGGTGGTTGCGATAGCAGCGGGATCGGCGGCCGCCCAGGCTGGACTTGCACAAGGCGATGCGCTGGTGCTTTGGTCTCCTGACATTTCACCGGCCGATCGAGCACCCAGTTTTGCCAATGTTGAACGAGCCGTCAGCGCCCTCGAGTCACAGGGACGGCGTGCGACAGGCGGCCCGCCTGATCAGGCGATGACGATCACGGTTGTCAGGGCAGGGGCACGGCTCGAGATGACTGTGCCGATGGACTTCGGCTGCGGCGCCTGGTTCGACCTTGCTCAATCCGCACAGGTCATGGCTGCATCGACCACCCGGTGGATACAGGTCTCCGAAGGCATGATGCGGCTGTTTGATGGGGATGATGACGGGCTGGCCTTTGTCGTCGCGCATGAATTCGGGCATCGCGCGCTAAGGCTGAAGCCAGGGGGCGCCGAGGCAAGCTGCTCGACAAGCTGCGAGATGGATGCAGACAGGCTTGGCCTGATGTTTCTCCGCAAAGCCGGCTTCGTGATCGACCGCGCACCGGAAGCCTTGCGCACCATTGCTGCGTCCCGACGTGGCTTTCTCGACTGGCGTCCGGCGCAGTTGCGAAAACGCGCGGCAGTCCTGCAGGATCTGGTCAACCGCATGCGGGATGATGATTCGCCTTCGGAACGAAGGCTGACGCGACGGTCAGTGTTGTCGAGCGACTCGATGGTGGGCACAACGCAACGATGATGGATCTGGGCCTGACACCTGCATCGCTGGCTGGTGCCATTGCATACGCCGGCACTGCCGCACTCGCGCTGTGGGCGCGAAGCCGCACGACTTCGGCTTCACGACGCTGGTCGCTGATTGCAGCGTTGTTCCTGGCGCTGGCGGTGTGGCGCCTGAGCGCGGGCGAAATGCGCCTCCAGGGCGACCTTCGGGACTGGATGCGCGCCAGCGGCTTTTACGAGCAGCGGCACAATTACCAGGCATTGCTGACCCTTGCTATCATTGCCGGAGCCGGCCTCGCGCTCTACCGCGTTTTTTTTGTCGGCGGGTTCAGCCGGCCGACCCTGGCGCTCAATGCTGCCCTGGGCCTGATGCTGTTTTCACTGCTTCGGCTCATCTCGCTTCATCAACTTGATTCGCTGCTGTTCAGGCTTGGCCCCATACATATCAATTACCTGATCGATCTCGGGTTGACTGCAACGGCGGCGATCCTCGCCTTGCTGGAAGGTCTTGAGATTCCGCCGCAATCAGCCGAAGCGGGGCCCTCCCGGAAACGCCGGCGCCCCTGACTGGGATGGCCGGCTGGGTGGGACAGGCAGATTTTTGCTGCAACGCAAAAGTTCCTGCAGTAAACGATTGCACGACAGCCGGATTGTGAGCGGGAGCACCAAGAGACCATGGAATTTGCGGAATGCGCCCTCTCCGGCCCGCTTCACATCCGCCCTGTCCGGCATGGTGACGAGCGCGGATATTTCTCGGAGATCTTCCGTGCTGAGGCGTTTGCGGCGGCAGCGGGCGATTTCGCGTTCGTGCAGGAGAACCAGTCGCTGAGTGCGCGGGTGGGGACGGTTCGCGGGTTGCATTTCCAGACCGCGCCGATGGCGCAGGGCAAGCTGGTGCGGTGCGTGGCGGGTGCGATCTACGATGTCGCGGTGGATCTGCGGCATGATTCGCCGGACTATGGCAAGTGGATCGCGGTCGAGCTGAGCGCGCACGCGGGCAACCAGCTGTGGGTGCCGCCGGGCTTCGGGCACGGGTTCTGCACGCTCATGCCGGACAGCGTCGTGTGCTACAAGGTCACCGCCTACTACAGCCCGGAGAACGACGCCGGCGTGCGCTGGGACGATCCGGCGATCGGCGTGGAATGGCCGGAGTTGGCCGATGCCGGGACGCTTTCCGCCAAGGATCGGGTGCAGCCACTGCTGGCGGAGCTGCCGGCGCTGTTTTCGGTGAAGGACCAGTATTGATGCGGATTATCGTGACGGGCGGCGCCGGGTTCATCGGCTCGGCACTGGTGCGCCATCTCGTGCTCGAGCGGGGGTGCGAGGTGCTGACCATCGACGCCCTGACATATGCCGGCTGCCTGGCCTCGCTGCGGGCGGTCGAGGGCAGGGCCAACCACCGGTTCCTGCAGGCGGATATCCGCGATGCGGCGGCGATGGGCGAGGCGGTGGCGAGCTTCCGGCCGGACCGGATCATGCATCTGGCGGCCGAGAGCCATGTCGACCGCTCGATCACCGGGGCGGCGGACTTCATCTCGACCAATGTGGTCGGCACCTTCACCCTGCTGGAGGCAGCGCGCGGCTACTGGAACGGGCTGGAAGGGGAGGCCAAGGCGGCGTTCCGCTTCCTTCATGTCTCGACCGACGAGGTCTATGGCTCGCTCGGCGGGACGTGCGAGGCCGATGGCGGCCTGTTCACTGAGACTACGCCGTATGATCCCTCCTCGCCCTATTCGGCGAGCAAGGCGGCGTCCGATCACCTCGCCAAGGCCTGGCACCGCACATATGGCCTGCCGGTGGTGGTGTCGAACTGCTCGAACAACTACGGGCCTTATCACTTCCCTGAGAAGCTGATCCCGCTGACCATCCTCAACGCGCTCGCGGGCCAGCCACTGCCGGTCTACGGCAAGGGCGAGAACGTGCGCGACTGGCTCTATGTCGAGGACCATGCCCGCGCGCTCGACCTGATCGCCGGCAGCGGCACGCCGGGCGAGACCTACAATGTCGGCGGGCGCAACGAGCGGCGCAACATCGATGTCGTGCGGCGGATCTGCGCGGTGCTCGACGAGCTGGTGCCGGCGGACGCCCCGCGCGAGGGGCTGATCCGCTTCGTCGCCGACCGGCCGGGGCACGATGCCCGCTATGCGATCGACGCGACCCGGCTGGAGACGGAACTCGGCTGGAAGGCGCAGGAAAACTTCGACAGCGGCATCGAGAAGACAGTGCGCTGGTATCTCGACAATGGCTGGTGGTGGGAGCCGCTGCGGGAACGCTATGCCGGCGAGCGGCTGGGGCTGCCTGCCGACAAGATGGCGGGCGACAAGACGGCGGCGGGCAAGGTGACAGCATGAGGATCGCCGTTACCGGCGGGCCGGGGCAGCTGGTCTTGTCGATGGGCGAGCGGGCTGGCGCGCATGGCCATGTGGTGATCGCGGTCGGGCCGCCGGCGCTGGACCTCGCGGCTCCCGACGACGAGGCGATCTTCGCGGCGCTGGCTGCGGCGAAGCCGGATGCGATCGTCAATGCCGCCGCCCACACCGCGGTGGACCGGGCCGAGAGCGAGCGCGCGCTGGCCTTCGCGATCAATGCCGATGGCGCGGGTGCGGTGGCGCTGGCTGCGGCGAGGCTGGATGTGCCCTTGGTGCATGTCTCGACCGACTATGTCTTCGCCGGCGACAAGCCGTCGCCTTATACCGAGGACGATGCGACCGGGCCGACGGGCGTCTATGGTGCATCGAAGCTGGCGGGTGAACAGGCAGTGCTGGCCAGCGGCGCCGATTCGGCGATCCTGCGCACGGCCTGGGTCTATAGCCCGTTCGGCGCCAACTTCGCCAAGACCATGCTGCGCCTGGCCGAGACCCGCGACGAACTCGGCGTGGTCGCCGACCAGTCCGGCTGCCCGACCAGCGCGCTCGACCTTGCCGATGCGGCGATCATGGTGGCGGCGAACCTGGCGGCGCGGCCCGATGCCAGCTTGCGCGGGGTGTTCCACGCGACCGGTTCGGGCGAGGGGACCTGGGCAGACTTCGCCGAGGCGATCTTTGCCGCATCGGCTGAAGCCGGCGGGCCATCGGCCAGGGTCAACCGCATCACCACCGCCGACTATCCGACCCCGGCGAGGCGGCCGGCCAACTCGCGGCTCGATTGCGGCAAGCTGGCGGCGGCGCATGGGGTGCGGCTGCCGCTGTGGCGCGAATCGTGCCGTGCAGTGGTGGGCCGGCTGATCCGCGAAGACTCATTCCGCGCTTGAAGGAACAGCAGACATGAAGGGCATAATCCTGGCCGGCGGCAGCGGCACCCGGCTCTATCCGATGACGCTGGCGGTCTCCAAGCAGCTGATGCCGGTCTACGACAAGCCGATGATCTACTATCCGCTGACCACGCTGATGCTGGCGGGCATCCGCGAGGTGCTGATCATCACCACGCCGCACGACGCGGCCGCGTTCCGGCACCTGCTGGGCGATGGCTCGCAGTGGGGCATCGCCATCGACTACGCCGTGCAGCCCGAGCCCAAGGGGCTGGCCCAGGCCTATACCATCGGCGCCGACTTCGTGCGCGGCGGGCCTTCGTGCCTGGTGCTGGGCGACAACATCTTCTTCGGCCATGGCCTGCCCGGCATCATGGCGGAGGCCCGCGCGCGGCTCAAGGCCAAGGGCGGGGCGAGCGTGTTCGCCTACCAGGTCGCCGACCCCGAACGCTATGGCGTCGTCGCCTTCGACGACCAGCGCCGGGCCATCAGCATCGAGGAGAAGCCCGCCAGGCCGCAATCGAACTGGGCGGTGACCGGGCTCTATTTCTACGACGAGACCGTGATCGACATCGCCGCCAGCATCGCCCCTTCGGCGCGGGGCGAACTGGAGATCACCGACGTCAACCGCGCCTACCTGGACGCCGGCACCCTCGACGTCGAGGTCATGGGCCGGGGCTATGCCTGGCTCGATACCGGCACGCCCGACAGCCTGCTCGAAGCCGCCAGCTTCGTCGCCACCCTGGAAAAACGCCAGGGCATGAAAATCGCCTGCCCAGAGGAAATCGCCTGGCGCATGGGATTCATCGACGATGCCGGACTGGACAAAGCCGCGCAACGTCTCGGCAAGTCCGACTATGCGCAATATTTGCGCAGGCTGCCCATGGTCGGATGACGAGCAGCGGGGGCAGTTTGCCCCCGCCGTATCATTTACTGTGCGCGCGGCGCTGCGGCTGCCGCATTGTCCGGCAAACCGCCGAGCTGGGTGACCAGCTTGGTATAGGCATCGAGATAGGCCAGGACGATCACCTGGCCAATTGCGGTATCCTGGTATCCGCCGCCGCCGGCGGCGCCGAAGCCGCCCCAGAAGCTGCCGCCGGCAGCGCCTGCGCCCCAGCTCAGGTCCGACTTGCGGGCGTAGCCCTGGGTCAACGCTTCCTCTTCGGTCGTGCGCGCGTTGACAATCGAGAGGGTGACCTTGGCTTCCTGCTTCTTGACGTTGATGCCGCCGAGGACGGCACCGAAGCCGCCGCCGAACATGCCGCCGACGCCGCCGAGCATGCCGCCCAGGGCATTGCCGCCGGAGTTCTTGTTGGCGGTGACAATGTCGGGTTCGAGATAGTAGTCAGCCGTCTTGACCTGGCCCTTGCCGAGGTTCGATCCCCTCTGCAGTTCGCCATCGTCGGCCATCGCCCGTTCCATGGCGCGGCTCTGCATGGCCCGACCGCGATTAACGATGCCAAAGCAGCCAGACTGCTGGACGAAAACCTTGAGGATCGCCTCCGGGCTGCCGAGGTTCATTTCGCGCCACCACTGGTTGTCCGGCTCGACGATGGCGACCGTGCCCAAACGCTTGGTGCAGTGGGGGATCTGCGCCTCGCCCTTGACCTGCTGTTGATGGGCCGATGAACCCTTGTCTGCCGCGAGGGCAGGGGTGGCAACGAGTGAGACTGCGGCAAGACCGCAGAACAGCTTATTCATCCTCATTCCTCCGTTTCCGGTGGGCGCCGACCATTGCCGTGCCGCCATGAAAATCGACCACGAACTGGCAAGGCATTACCGCGCCCGGCCGTTGCTTGCAAAGGATGAAAAACGGAACGCACCGATGACGATCGGCACCAGTCCCGGCGTGACACAGGCGGTTTGGTAAACCGACTCACCTTCAAACATCGGCCATGGCAACGTTTGCTCGCCGTATTCGAGGAGGAGTATCTCAGTGACAGCCAACAGCCGCCTGGTTGCCGTCGACGGCCTGCGCGGGGTTGCCGCCATTTGCGTGGCCCTGATGCACGCGCACATTTCCATCCTGCCGGTCCTGCGCGGTTATCTGGCGGTCGATTTCTTCTTCATCCTTTCGGGCTACGTGATCGCCCGCAGCTATGAGCCTCGCTTCGCCGCCGGGCTCGGGGTCGGCGAATACGCCTGGGCGCGGATCGAACGGCTCTATCCGCTCCTGCTCATCGGCAGCGTCACCGGCGTGGCGGCGTGGCTCGCCGGCTATTCCGAATTCGTCCCGGCCGGCCCGGCCGACCTGGTGCGGGCGCTGATCGGGCAGTTCGCCATGGTCCCGTTCCTCTCGACCGCTTCGTCGCTCGCGTTCGACGCGGCCTTGTGGTCGATCAGTTTCGAACTGCTCGCCAACATTGCCCATGCATCGATCTATCCTCGGCTGTCGACCCGGCGGCTGCCGCTGCTGATCGCCGCGTCGTTTCTGCTGCTGGCGTTCATGGCGCATCGCTATGGGTCGCTGAACATCGGCTGGAACCGGGCATCGGCGCTCGGCGGACTGGGACGGGTCATGTTCGGCTTTTTCGCCGGCGTCCTGCTGTGGCGGACCGAAGCCTGGTGGGCTCCGCGCACGCCGCGCCTGCCGTTTGCCCTGATCTGCCTGGTCTTGATCGCGCTGGTCAATGCGCCGCTGGCAGGCAAGGGCCTGGGCCTCTGGGGCACGCTGTATGACCTGGGCATCGTCGCGCTGGCGATGCCGATGCTGGTCATGCTCGGCGTGCGCGCGAACGGGGCGGGTCGGTTCGCGCTCGGCCTCGGGGTGCTGTCGTTCCCGGTCTATGCAATCCACGTGCCGCTGGTCGATGCGATGCGGCTGGCCGGGTGGAGCAATGAAGTCCGCATCGCCGGGGTGGCGGCAGTCGCCGCAGTTGCCTGGCTGATCGGCCGCCATGTGGACGAACCCCTCAATGCCTGGCGTCGGGCCAGCCGCAAGCGTTCGGCAGCCCGCAGGACCGCCGCGGCGCTTCGCCAGACCGCAGGCTGACCAAAGCACGAGCGGTTCGAGCAGAACGCCCCTGCCCGGCTCGGCGGGCGTCGCGCCCGGTTCGGCTGCACGGCAGCCGGCAACCCCTTCGCAGCGTTCGCCTTGCACCCGCCGCCACGGCCTTTGGCCTGGACCTCGCAGACGCAGGACCTGTCGGCAAACCGGACATGAGGCTTGCCGAACCTACCGGCCGCCACCGGTGACGGCACAAAAAAAGGCCGGAGCGGCTGGCTCCGGCCTCGATAGGTGTGTTCGCAGGAGGAACATCGGATGGCGGGACCGGGAGAGGAGAGGAGGAGGAGTTCCCCGATCCCGCCAAACTTGGAAACTTGAACTATGCGATTGTTGTCGTTTCGTTTCAGGCGAAAAACCGGTTCCCGCTCTTTCGCATGATGCATTGGGGTCGGAGCATCGCGGGAGGCCTCCCGGCCGACCCGCGACGCCGCCCGCTCAGTAGTTGTAGGCGCGTTCGCCGTGCTCGTTGATGTCGAGGCCTTCGCGCTCGGCATCTTCGCTCGGACGGAGACCGAACACCTTGTCGACGATGAAGAACAGCACCGCCGAACCGACACCCGACCACACCAGGGTCAGGGCAACCGCCTTGATCTGGGTGATGATCTGCGCGGCCATGTCGTAAGTGCCCACGCCGGCAGGGAACTGGGTGTAGTCGAAGAAGCCCTGGCCACCCAGCGCAGGGTCGGCGACGATGCCGGTGCCGATCGCACCGACGATGCCACCGACGCAGTGGACGCCGAACACGTCGAGCGAGTCGTCGTAATTGAGCTTGTTCTTCACCGTCGAGACAAAGAAGAAGCAGATCGGCGAGACGACCAGGCCGAGGATGATCGAGGTCATCGGCGCCGCGTAGCCCGAAGCCGGGGTGATCGCGACGAGACCGGCAACCGCACCCGAAGCCGCACCCAGCATCGACGGCTTGCCGTGGACCAGCTGGTCGATGACGATCCAGCTAAGCGCTGCGGCGGCGGTGGCGACGAAGGTGTTGATGAAGGCGACCGCGGTCACGCCGTTGGCTTCGAGGTTGGAGCCGGCGTTGAAGCCGAACCAGCCCACCCACAGCAGTGAGGCGCCGATCATGGTCATGGTCAGCGAGTGCGGCGGCATCGGTTCCTTGCCATAGCCGACGCGCTTGCCGATCATCATGCAGCCGACGAGGCCGGCGATGCCCGCGTTGATGTGGACGACGGTGCCGCCCGCGAAGTCCAGCGCGCCCTTGCCCCACAGGTAGCCGTAGTCGGTCGGCGCGTCCGGCAGGAAGTCCGGGCCGGCCCAGTACCACACCATGTGCGCCATCGGGAAATAGACCACGGTCAGCCAGAGGACCATGAACAGCATCAGCGGCCAGAACTTCACGCGTTCGGCGAAGGCGCCGACGATCAGGGCCGGGGTGATGCAGGCGAAGGTCATCTGGAAGATGACGAACACGAATTCCGGCAGGTAGACGTTGTTCGAGAACGTCGCGGCATAAGTGGATGCGCTGACGCCCTTGAGGAACATCTTCGAGAAACCGCCGACGAATTCGCTGCCGCCGGTGAAGGCCATCGAGTAGCCCCAGCCACACCATACCAGCGCCGCGATCGACACGATCATGAACACCTGCATCAGCACGCTGAGCATGTTCTTGGTGCGGACCAGGCCGCCATAGAACAGGGCGAGGGCCGGCACACTCATCATCAGCACCAGCACTGAGGAGACCAGCATCCAGCTGGTGTCGCCCTTGTTGACCATCGTCGCCATCTGCTCGACGGTAGGCGCCTTGATCAGCGTGGTGGCGGCAGCGGCAGTAGCCGTGGCGGTCGCTTCGGCCGCCGCTGACGTGGCGGCGGTGGCCGCTTCGGAGGCCGCGCTGGCGGCTTCCTGGGCAAAGGCGGCGGTGGCGGCGAAGAGCGAGGCTCCGAGCGCGCCGACGCCGCAAGCAATCTTGCGGATCATCGTGGTTTCCCTCCTGTCGGAAGCGCCGGTCACAGCGCGGTGTCCCCGGTTTCGCCGGTGCGGATGCGGGTTGCGGATGCGAGATCGAGCACGAAGATCTTGCCGTCGCCGATCGCCTCGGTGCTGGCCGTCTGCTGGATCGTCTCGATCACCCGTCCGGCAAGTTCGTCGCTGGTGGCGATCTCGATCTTCACCTTGGGCAGCATGTTGGTCGAATATTCGGCACCCCGATAGATCTCGGTCTGCCCCTTCTGCCGCCCGAACCCCTTGACCTCGGACACGGTCATCCCAGCGACGCCCAAGGCGCCAAGGGCTTCACGAACCTCGTCGAGCTTGAACGGCTTGATGATGGCGATGATGAATTTCATGCCTATCCCCTATTAGCCACCGGCTGAAACACCGGCCGCACCAGGATAAGCAAAGGGCGTGCCAGTTTACCTTTTGGTGAGATTCCAAGCCGGGGCGGGATTTCGTCCAGCCGATATGGGCAGTCGCCAAGCCTGAATCTTACGCACCTGCACAAAAAATGGGCACGATGAAACGACTCATCCGTGCGACAAGCGGTTACAGCAGGCTCAGGCGGGCAAAGACCGGAAGGTGATCGGAGGCCATGGATGCCAGGGGGCTGTGATGGACCCCGGCGCCCCCGCAAGCCCAGTCCTTGCTGGCGACGATCCGGTCCAGCGCAGCGATCGGCCGGCGGGCGGGAAAGCTGCGCCCGGGGAGCAATGCCTGCCAGCCGGCCCCGAATGCCCGCATGGCGCCGCCGGCGCGGGCCCATTCGTTGAAGTCGCCCATCAGCACCGCAGGCGCGGTATCGGTGCAGGCGGAAAGGTATGCCAGCACCGCTTCCACCTGGTGGCGCCGGCGGAGGCCGGACAGGTCGAGGTGCATCCCGACGACGCGGATCGCCCGGCCGGCCACGACGATTTCGGCGCAGACCGCGCCCCTTGGCTCCAGCGTCGGCAGAGCGATGGCCTCCACCCGCCGGATCTCGATTCCGGGACGGACCAGCAGGGCATTGCCGTGCCAGCCCATCGAATCCGGCAGCATGGCGAAGGGGACGAGGTGATAGCGGCCATGGTCGCGGATCGCGTGGGGCGAGAGGACGGCCGCGCGCTTGCCGAAACGGCGATCGACCTCCTGCAGCGCGACGACATCGGCATCGAGCTCGTGCAGCACGGCGAGGATGCGATCGGGGTCGCGACGGCGGTCGAGACCGACTCCCTTGTGGATGTTGTAGCTGGCGAAGGTCAGTTCCACGCCGAATTCAGCGCTCCTTGGTGGCGCTGAAGGCGAGCTCCGGGTTGCGTTCCTGTTGATAGCCGACATCCCAGGATGATCGGGCGAGGAACACCGGATCGCCGTCGCGGTCCCTCGCCAGGTTGGACTTGTTGAAATCGGCAAACGCATCGAGTGCGGTTGTGGTGCCCTTGAGCCAGCGGGCGGTGTCGAATGGCGCCGGTTCGAGCACGGCCTGGACCTTGTATTCCGCCTCCAGCCGCGAGATCAGCACATCGAGCTGGAGCTGGCCGACGACGCCGACGATCCATTGCGAGCCGATCTCCGGGTAGAACACCTGGATCACGCCTTCCTCGGACAGGTCGTCGAGCGCCTTGCGCAACTGCTTGGTCTTGGTCGGGTCCTTGAGCACGACGCGCCGCAGGATTTCCGGCGCGAAGTTGGGCAGGCCGGTGAACCGCACCTGGTTGCGCTCGGACAAGGTATCGCCGACCCGCAGCGTGCCGTGGTTGGGGATGCCGATGATGTCGCCCGGCTCGGCGGTGTCGGCGATCTCGCGGTCCTGGGCGAAGAACAGGATCGGCGAATGGACCGCGACCGGCTTGCCGAGGCCGGACGGCGTCAGCTTCATGCCGCGCCTGAACGTGCCGGAGACCAGCCGCATGAACGCGATGCGGTCCCGGTGCATCGGGTCCATGTTGGCCTGGACCTTGAAAACGAAGCCGGTGACCTCGTCGTTGTCCGGCGCGATCGTGCCCTGTTCGCTGGGCTGCGGCCGGGGCGGCGGGGCGATGCGGGCGATGGCCTCGATCAGCTCGGAGACGCCGAAATTCTTGAGCGCCGAGCCGAAGAACACCGGGGTCAGGTCGCCATGGCGATAGGCCTCCAGATCGAATTCCGGGTAGCCGGCCTGGCCGAGTTCGATCTCCTCGGCCACTTCGCCGGGAAGGGCCGGGTTCTCCTCCACTTTGCCGAGGAACTCGCGGCTGTCGCCCTCCGGGCGGCTGATGCGGTTGGTGGCGAGATCGAGGATGCCCTCGAACGTTCCGCCCATGCCGACCGGCCAGGACATCGGGCAGACATCGAGTGCCAGCGCATCGGCCACTTCGTCGAGGATCTCGAACACCGCGCGGCCTTCGCGATCGACCTTGTTGACGAAAGTGATGATCGGCACCGAGCGCATCCGGCAGACCTCGAACAGCTTGCGGGTCTGCGGCTCGATGCCCTTGGCCGCGTCGATCACCATGATCGCCGAATCGACTGCGGTTAGCGTGCGGTAGGTGTCTTCCGAGAAGTCCTCGTGGCCCGGCGTGTCCAGCAGGTTGAAGGTGATCTGGCCGATGCCGGGGAACTCCCGGGCAAAGGTCATCACCGAGCTGGTGACGGAGATGCCGCGCTGCTGCTCGATCTTCATCCAGTCCGAACGCGCCCGCCGCGCCGCTCCGCGCGCCTTGACCTCGCCGGCGAGGTGAATGGCGCCGCCGTTGAGCAGCAGCTTCTCGGTCAGCGTGGTCTTGCCGGCGTCCGGGTGGGAGATGATGGCGAAGGTGCGGCGGCTGGCGGGGGGGGAGGTCATACGGCGGCGCCTAGAGGATTTTGGCGAAAGGTGGAACTGTCGCCAGCGGCTTACCCGGCTTTAACGTATATTCCCGTATTGCCGTGCCGATGCGCACCCCCGCGATCATGCTGATGGTTTGTTCGGCGCTTTCCGGCTGCTCGCTCCACCGCGAGCCGGGGATCTATCCGCTGGCCGTCGAAACCGCCCGCGCGCGCCTGCGCCAGGCCGATCCTGGCCCCTTGATCGCCGCACGCGCATGTTCCGTGCGGCTGGACATCAGCGTGGCGCCGCAAGGCGCCGGGGCAATGCGCTGGTCGATCCGGGGGGAAGGAGCCGAACTGGCAAGCTTCGCCGTCCGCTTCGAGGGTGCCGGCGACGAGCGGACCCGGGCCGTGATCGACCTCGCCACGCCCGTCGGCGCCGCGCCGCTTACCGCGCCTTCCGGCCAGCCGGCACTGCGCCAGCCGCTGCAGGCGGCCGTGGTCGAATTCGTCGATGCCGCGCTCAACGGCCGCGCGTTCGACCCCACCCGGCTGGAAGACACCCGCAGCGTGGCGCAAGCCTGCACCACCCCGGCCCCGGCCAATCGGCCCGAACATGCCAACCCGTGGTCCAGCGACTGGAACCCGACCCGGTTCGGCGCGCCGACGGCCAGTGGCGAAGCCACGCTGGACGCGTCGCCGCCAATGGAACAGGGCCATGAAGACAGCAAGGAAGACCTGCCCCGGCCGGATCACTGAGTGATTTCGAGTGAAATGGCACATTTCACGGCTCGGAAATCACGATAAAGTATGATCTTTACCGGTCTCCCGACATCGCCAGCGCGGCCAGGCTCTCTGCCTCGATCAGCAGTTCATCGTCCGCGCTGCCTGCCGGCAGGCGCTCGCGGCCGATCATCGTCAGCACCGGCACCGCCAATGGGCTGACCCGTTCCAGCCGGACATGGTCGATGCCCGCGCGGGTCCGTTCCAGCAGGTCGGCGACGCGAGCCAGGTCGGTCATCCGCCCGCGCGCGTCGGCCCACGCCGCCTCGATCAGCAGGTGGTCCGGCTCGTAGCGGCGCAGCACGTCGTAGATCAGGTCGGTCGAGAAGGTGACCTGCCGCCCGCTCTTCTTCCTGCCCGGATGCTGCCGTTCGATCAGCCCGCCGATCACTGCGACCTCGCGGAACGCGCGGCGCAGGAGATACGAATCCTGCACCCATTCGATGAATTCGTGGCCGAGGATCTCCGGCGAGAGCAGCGGCTCTGGCGCCTCGATCGCCCGCAGGCCCCAGACCGCCAGCGCATAGTCGTTGGCGACGAAGCCGAGCGGGCCAAGGCCGCCCTCCTCCATCCGCCGGGTCAGCAACATGCCGAGCGACTGATTGGCCGGCCACCCTTCGAACGTGTAGAACACGCTGTATTCGCGGCCCTCGTGCGGAAAGCTTTCCGCCAGCAGCCGCCCGGGGCTGGGCATCCGCGAGCGCCAGTCCTGCATCTCCAGCCATTCGCGCACATCGTCGGGAAACGTGCTCCAGCGCGCCCGGTCGGTCAGCAGGCGCTGGACCCGGTCGGCGAGATGGCTGGAGATCGGGATGCGGGCGCCCATGTAGCTGGGGATCATCGCCGCGCTGCGGGCGGCACGGACGCGCAGTTCGCCATCGCGCAGGGCCTCGACCTCGAGGTCCATGCCGGCGAAGCGGAAGGTATTGCCCGGCTTCAGCGAGGCGGCGAACTCCTCCTCGACCTTGCCCAATGACCGGCCATTCCTGAACCGGATCTCGATCATCTCGGAATCGACGATGATCCCGGCATTGAGCCGGTGCCGCGCCGCCAGCTCCGGGTGCGCCAGCCGCCAGGTGCCGTCCCTGTCCCGCACGATCCGGCGAAAGCGGTCATAGGCCTTGAGCGCGTAGCCGCCGGTGGCGACGAAATTCAGCACGCGCTGCCAGACGACCTCGTCCACCCAGGCATAGGCCCAGCAGCCCCGGACCTCGCCGAGCAGCGCGTCCTCGCGGAACGGCCCGGCGCAGGCGCAGGCCATGACATGCTGGGCCAGCACGTCGAGGCTGCCCGGCCGGAAGTCCTCGCCGTCGCGCTGTCCTTCTTCCACCGCCTCAACCGCCGCCGTTGCCTCGAGGAACTCGAAGCGGTTGCCCGGCACCAGCAGCGCGCGGCTGGGCTGGTCCAGCCGGTGGTTGGCGCGGCCGATCCGCTGCAGCAGGCGCGAGGAACCCTTGGGCGCGCCCATCTGGACGACGAGGTCGATGTCGCCCCAGTCCACGCCGAGGTCGAGGCTGGCGGTGCAGACCAGCGCCCGCAGCCGGCCTTCCGCCATCGCCCCTTCCACTTTGGCCCGCGCCTCGCGCGAGAGCGAACCGTGGTGAATGCCGATGGGCAGGTTGTCGTCGTTGGCATCCCACAGCTTCTGGAAGATGTATTCGGCGAGGAAGCGCGTGTTGGTGAACACCAGCGTGGTGCGATGCTGGCGGATCGCCTCGTAGAGCTGGGGAATGGCCCAGGTCGCCGCGTGGCCGCCCCAGGGCACGCGGGCATCGTCGGGCAGCAGCACCGAGACTTCGGCCGGTGCCCCCGGCTCGCCCTCGACCAGCGCCACCGATTCCCCGTCGCCCCCCGGCGCCAGCCAGGCGCGAAACGCCTGCGGATCGGCCAGCGTGGCCGAAAGCCCGACCCTCTGCAGCCCTGGCGCCAGCGCCTGCAACCGGGCCAGCGACAGCGCCAGCAGGTCGCCGCGCTTGCCGGTGGCAAAGGCATGGATCTCGTCGATCACCACGCGGCGCAGGCCGGCGAACATCGTCCCGGCCTCGGGGTAGGACAGCAGCAGCGACAGCGATTCCGGCGTCGTCAGCAGGACTTGCGGCGGCCGCGCGCGTTGCCGCGCCTTGCGGTCGGATGGCGTATCGCCGCTGCGCGTCTCCACCCGCAGGGCCAGGCCCATCTCGGCAATCGGCGTGAGCAGGTTGCGGCGGACATCATGCGCCAGCGCCTTCAGCGGCGAGACGTACAGCGTGTGAAGGCCCTCGCCCGGCAGTCCATGCGGATTGGAAGGGCAGAACGCCGCCAGCGTCGGCAGGAATCCCGCCAGCGTCTTGCCCGCCCCGGTGTCGGCAACCAGCAGCGCATGACGCCCCGCGTCCGCCTCGGCCAGCATCTCCGCCTGATGGCGCCGCAACCGCCATTCCCGGCGCGCGAACCACTCGGCAATTTCAGGAGGCAGGTGCGCCATGAACCTCATGTAAGGATGAACCCTGCCGTCGCAAAGCTCAGCCCCGCGAAACCCCCGAAAGCGCCAGCTGCGCATCGAGCGCCGCCAGAAGCCGCGCCAATCCTTCCGCTGTCGTACTCTCGGCCCGCGCCGTCACCGCCGCCTGGGTATTGGAACCGCGCAGCAGCCACCAGCCATCCGCCGTCCGCACCCGCGCCCCGTCGATCGGCTCGACATCGGCACCCGCCGCCGCCAGCCGCGCCGCCACTTCCGCGACGATGGCGAACTTCCGGCTTTCCTCGACCGGGATGCGCAGCTCCGGCGTGTTGAGCAGCGCCGGCATGGCCGAACGCAGTTCGGTGAGCGAACGACCGAGCCGGATGCAGGCGGCCATCAGCCGAATCGCCGCATAGAGCGCATCGTCGAAACCGTACCAGTCGTCGGCGAAGAACACGTGCCCGGTCATCTCTCCACCCAGGGATGAGCCAATTTCCTTCATTCTGGACTTGATCACCGAGTGCCCGGTTTTCCACATCACCGGCTTGCCGCCCAGTGCCGCCACATGATCGAACAGGGCCTGCGAGGCCTTCACATCGGCGATAACCGCGGCCCCCTGCTGCCGACGCAGCAGGTCCTCCGCATAGATCATCAGCAACTGGTCGCCCCAGACGATGCGGCCCATGGCATCGATTGCACCGATGCGGTCGCCATCCCCGTCGAAGGCCAGTCCGAAGTCGAGGTTCTTCTCCGCGACCAGCCTACGCAAATCTGCGAGGTTCCGCTCCTCGGTCGGGTCTGGATGGTGATTGGGAAAATGGCCGTCAACGTCGGTAAACAGCAGATGATGCTCGCCGGGCAGCCGCGCGACCAGCGCCGCGACCGCCGGGCCGGCGGCGCCGTTGCCTGTGTCCCAGCCGATCCGGAGCTTGCCAAGTGGTTCGGCAGCGATGCCGTCGAGTCCGCGCAGCAGCCGCTCGACATAGACGATGAGCAGTTCCTTGCCCTCGACCCGGCCCGGGATCTCGGCCAGTTCCCAGTCGGCGTCAGCCGCGATGGCGCCGAGCCGGAGAAGTTCGCCGCCGAAAAAGGGACGTCCCCCAAGTACTATCTTGAAGCCATTGTGATCGCCGGGATTGTGGCTGCCAGTTACCTGAATGCCGCCCTGCACCTCTGGTTCTGAGGCTTCGGCGAAATAGAGCATCGGCGTCGGGCAGAGGCCGACCCGCAGCACGTCGATCCCGCACTCGGTCAGTCCCGCGATCAGCTCGGCTTCCAGGGCGGGAGATGACAGCCGCCCGTCCCGGCCGACGACGATCCGCGGCCCGCCGGCTTGCCTCAGCACCGTCGCAAAGGCCCGGCCGACCGCGCGCGCATCCGCCTCGCCCAGCGTCTCGCCTACCACGCCACGAATGTCGTATTCCCGCAGGATACTGGGATGAAAGCGGTGCCCCGCCCGCCCGGTCATCTATGCCGTCCGGTTCGCCGGCCCCAGCCGGGCCAGCAGCAGGTCCCGCGCGGCATCGGCGGCATGGACCTGGGCCGCGCTGCCGCCGCGATCCGGATGAACCGCGATGAGCACCCGGCGATGCGCCGCGACGATGTCCTCCCGGCTCGCCCCCGCGCCCACGCCGAGCAGCCTGCGCGCCCGCCCCGCCTCGCCGCCATCCGAATCGAGGAACGCCCACGGCCAGCGCCCGGTCCAGCGCCGGCAGGCCAGGCTGGCCAGCGCCAGCAGCAGCGCCAGCTTGATCATGCCGCTCAGTCGCCGGCGTTGACGGTTTCGGCGGCCGGCTCCGGCGCCGCGCTCCGCATCTGGCCGGGCATCGGCAGGTTCAGCGAGGCGATCAGGCCGCGCAGTTCCTGCCGGGCGACGAGATGGCTGGTGCCAAGCTCGCCCAGATGCCCTTTGTCGAGCAGGGTCAGGCCGGAGGGAAACAGCTCGCGATAGATCACGCGCTCGGAAAGCCCCTGCGCCACCCGGAAGCCGACCCGCTTGGACAGTTCCGCCAGCGCGTTGTCGATCCGGCGCATGTTGCGCGCCTCGATATGCTGGGTGCGGTTGCGCACCACGACCCAGTCCATCTCGCGCCTGGCATCGCGGATCGTCGCCATCGCCCGCTTCTTGCGGGCCTCCCAGATCAGCTCGGCATAGAACGAAAGCCGCCGCACCTTGAACGTCTCGGCATCGACCTGGCCGATCAGGTCGAAATCGACGAAGCTGTCGTTCAGCGGCGTGACCAGCGTATCCGCCGTGGTCGCCACATGGCGGGCAAACGGATCGTCGCGCCCGGGCGTGTCGAACAGCAGGAAATCGACATCCTGCGCGCAGTCGGCGGACAGCGCGTCGAGTTCCTCGATAGTCTCGCCCTTGAACACCTCGAAACGGGCGTTCGGCAGGGCGATGGCGCGGCGCTGCGCCGTCTCGGCGCGGTTTTCCAGATAGCGATGGAGCGTGCGCTGGCGCGGGTCGAGGTCAATCGCCGCCACCCGCGCGCCCTGATAGGCAAGCGCCACGGCGACGTGCACGGCGGTCGTGGACTTGCCGGTGCCGCCCTTTTCGTTCGCGAAGACGATGCGGTGGGGTGCGCTGGTCAACGGGGATACTCGCAAAAGTTTGGGCCGGTCGGGTGTTGCTGGCGGGCACTATCCGGCGCTACGGAACGCCGGCGGCTCGCCAGGGCCGGCTTTACCGAAGGGGGCAGGCCCGTGCAAACCGTCAACCGCATTGATCCACTGCGAACTGCGGTAGAAACCTTGCGCCGCGATGGGCCGATTGCCTTGGTGCCGACGATGGGCGCGCTCCATCAAGGCCACCTCACCCTGATCCGCGAGGCCCGCCGCCACGCCGCCCATGTCGTCGCCTCGATCTTCGTCAACCCGCTGCAATTCGGCGTGAACGAGGACCTGGACGCCTATCCCCGCCAGCTCGAACGGGATTCGGCCCTCCTCGCCGCTGAAGGCACCGCGCTGCTCTGGGTGCCGACGGTCGATGTCATGTATCCCGCCGGCTTCGCCAGCAATGTCGGCGTCGCCGGTGTCAGCGAAGGCCTGTGCGGCGCCGCCCGGCCCGGCCATTTCGATGGCGTCGCCACCGTCGTGTGCAAGCTGTTCCAGCAGGTGCGCCCCGATTTCGCCCTGTTCGGCGAAAAGGACTGGCAGCAACTGGCAGTGATCCGCCGCATGGCGCGGGATCTCGATTTCAGCTTCCCCCGTGCCGAAGCGATCATCGGCGTGCCCACCGTGCGCGAGCCGGACGGGCTCGCCATGTCCTCGCGCAACGCCTACCTCTCGCCAGCCGAACGCGCGCAGGCCGCCTCGCTTCCCCGCGCCATGCAGGCTGCCGTTCGCGCCCTCGCTGCGGGCCAGCCGGTGCCCGATGCCCTGGCCGCTCTCCGCGCCGCCCTGCTCGCCGGCGGGTTCGTCAGCATCGACTACGCCGAACTGCGCGATGCCGATTCCCTTGTCGAATTGCCGGCCCTGGGCACATCCCCCGCCCGCCTCTTGGTCGCCGCCCGCATCGGCAAGGCCCGCCTGATCGACAACATCCCTGTCCCCGCCCCGAAACCGTAAACGACCCCTGAAGCTTTGCCTGCGCAATTAACCAAGCCTTAGGCAATTTCCTTCACTCCCGGGAAATCGAATGTGGCGGTTGGCCGGCATCGTCACGCCGGCCGGACGGGGAAGCGCGAATGACATTTGCAGGCGGGTCTGGCGAAGCGGAAAAGATCGACGTGGCGATCATCGGCGCCGGCCCGGCCGGCCTGACCGCGGCCTACCTGCTGACCAAGTCCGGCTATTCGGTCACCGTCATCGAGCGAGACGACCGCTACGTCGGCGGCATCAGCCGCACCGTCGAGCACGAAGGCTACCGCTTCGATATCGGCGGCCACCGCTTCTTCTCGAAAAGTCGCCAGGTGGTGGACTTGTGGAACGAGATCCTGCCGCACGACTTCATCGAGCGCCCCCGCCTCTCGCGCATCTACTACGAAGGCCGGTTCTACGCCTATCCCCTGCGCGCGTTCGAAGCCCTGTGGAACCTCGGCATCCTGCGTTCGGCCTTGTGCATGGCCAGCTTCGCCAAGGCAAAACTCTTCCCCCGCCGCGAAGTCCGCAGCTTCGAGGACTGGACGGTCAACGCCTTCGGCCGCAAGCTGTTCTCGATCTTCTTCAAGACCTACACCGAAAAGGTCTGGGGCATGCCCTGTGACGAGATGAGCGCCGACTGGGCCGCCCAGCGCATCAAGGGCCTGTCGCTATGGGGCGCCGTCACAGATGGCCTCAAGCGCAGCCTCGGCCTCAACAAGCGCCCCAATGACGGCATGCAGGCCAAGACCCTGCTGGAAAACTTCCGCTACCCGCGCCTGGGCCCCGGCATGATGTGGGAGGCTGCGCGCGACCGCGTCGTCGAAGGCGGCAACCGCGTGCTCATGGGCCACGCGCTCAAGCAACTGGCGCCGGACGGCGATGGCGGCTGGCGCCTCGCCGCCGCCCACGCCCGGGGCGAAACCCTGATCCGCGCCACACACGTCATCTCCTCCGCCCCGTTGAGCGAACTCGCCGCCCGCCTCCACCCCCTGCCGGCCAATGCCATCGCCGCCACGTCGCTGCGCTACCGCGATTTCCTCACCGTCGCCCTGAAGATCCGCGCCGACGAAGACCTCTTCCCGGACAACTGGATCTACATCCACGATTCGAGCGTGAAGGTCGGCCGCATCCAGAACTTCCGCTCCTGGTCGCCGGAAATGGTCCCCGATGCCGGCGTCGCCTGCGTCGGCCTCGAATACTTCTGCTTCGAAGGCGACGGCCTCTGGACCATGTCCGACGCGGACCTCATCGCTCTCGCCACCCGGGAACTCGCCACCCTCGGCCTCGTCTCCGCCGATCAGGTCACCGGCGGCGTCGTCGTCCGCCAGGAAAAGGCCTACCCGGTCTACGATGAGCACTACGCCACCCACGTCGCCACCCTGCGCGACGAACTGGAGGCGAACTATCCGACCCTCCACCTCGTCGGCCGCAACGGCATGCATCGCTACAACAACCAGGACCACGCGATGATGACCGCGATGCTGACCGTCGAAAACATCAAGGCCAGTGCCCGTATCCACGATGTCTGGGCGGTCAATGAAGACGCCGAATACCACGAAGCCGGCCGCGAAGGCGAAGATGACCGCGCCACGCCGACCGCGGACCAGTCCGCCGCCCTTCGATCGCTGCGCGAAACCCCGCGCGCCCTTCCGCGCCGCGCCGCCTGATCCCGATGCCGCCCGCTGCCCATGACCAGGGCCACGCGGTCCTGCTGCGCTACACGATCGCCAGTGCCACCGCCCTCGCCGGCGACTATGCGATCTTCCTCGTGCTGCTCACGTTCGGCCTGGCCCCCGTCGCCGCCTCCGCCCTTGGCTACTGCAGCGGCATCGCCATCCACTGGATCGCCTCCAGCCGCGCGGTATTCGCCGCCGGCGTCGCTCCTGCCGGCCCCGCCCGGAGCCGCCAGAAGGCCCTGTTCGTCGTCACCGCGCTGGCCGGCCTCATCCTCACCGGCGCCACGGTCACCGCCGGCACGCTCGCCGGGTTCGACCCGCGCGCGGCCAAGCTGGCGGCCTTCGCCATCAGCTTCCTCGTCACCGGGCAACTGCGCCGCCGGCTGGTCTTCGCATAGGCCGGCGGTCGTCCTGAGCCGCCCCAATTACCCCGCCACGCTGTAAACGCTGTTCGCACACCGGATCGGATTGCCGAACCCGGTCAGCATCCGCGCATCGTTGTCGCCGATGCCGTAATTGGCCGCCGCCGTGCCGCTGTCGGGATTGCTGGTGCCATAGGCCATCGGCCCGCCGCTCATCACCTGCGCCTTCAGCCCGGCGCCCCACGCCCCGCTCGGCTTGGTGCAGGTCACCCGGAACCGCCCGGTGATCTGGCAGGCGCTCGCCGGCAGATAGGTCCAGGTGCTGCCGCCGTCGCTGCTCACCTGCACGCCCATCACCCCCTTGTCGGCGCCGCTGGCCCAGGTCGCCCCCATGAAATTGCAGATCGGCGCATTGCCGGGCGTCACCACCTCGAACGTGAAAGCCGTCCGCCCGGCGTCGGTAAAGGCGAAGCTCGCACCGTCGACGAACGCCTCGGCGAGGGCAAAGGTGCGCATCCCGATGCCCAGGCCGACACCCAGCGAATAGCCGAGCCGCACGTCCCCCGCCGCATCGTTCGCTGGATGATAATTGTCCACCGTCGTGACGATCTGCTCCGGCCCGATCAGGAAATTCGCATTGCCGGCCATTTGCTGGGCGGCGACCCAGTTGCGCATCGCGTCGCGCGCGTTCCCGTAAGTGGAAACGGCACTGTCGCCGCCCAGCGATCCGGGAACGTTGTGCCGTGTTCCGGGATAGACCACCACCGTGCCGGCCGCCGGCAGGAACCCCGCTTCATAAAGGAAGTGATCGCTGGCCGCCGGCCCCCGGCCACGCAGCCCGCCGTCGAGCTGGTTGGCGATCGAGACCGTGGCGGCCAGAGAATTGAGCGCGGTGAACCAGGGCAGCAGGATGGTGGACAGCCCCTTCGAGACCGCCACCGTCCCGGCCCATTGCGTCCAGGCCCGCGCGCTCTGGCTGTCATCGATCAGCTGGTTCAGTCCTGTGCCGCCGACCGCATCGACGATCCAGCCCTGCGCGCCCGGGTAGACCCGGGCCGCCTGCTGGCACGCCGCGACGAGCAGGTCGGAGACCACCTTGCCCTGGTCCAGACGCCAGAGCACCGCGCCCTTCACCCCTTGCGAGGAAATCGTCCAGGCCAGCGACGCGGCGGTTCGGCCGTCGTAGCGGTTGCCGATGCCGGCCCTGCCCATGCCATTGGCAATCTGCGACTGGCCGAGCAGGCCGCAACCCGCGCCCACGCCGAACAGGCCAGGCGCAAGGTTGATCGCCTCGGGAGCGCTCCTGAGCCGCGCCTCCGCCATCAGCCAGCCGGCGTCGAGCGGGCAGGTCACTTCGGCCACCCCGCCGGACTGGCCGGCCGCCACCACCGCGCCCGGGCTCCAGGAAAGCACCGGCACACCGCCCTGGCCGATGATCCTGATCTCGACCGTATCCCCCGCCGCGCCGACATCGCGGACCGTGAAGGGCAGGCGAACCCGGGCAAAGTGCTCGCCCGGCAGGCAGGGAAACACCGCGCCATCGGCAATCCGCGCCAGTTGCACGCTGCAGTTGGCATGGAGGAACCCGCCCGGACTGATAACGCCATGGGCCACGGCCGCACCGGTCGAATCGCCCGTCGCCGCCGCCTGCCGCAAGAGCGATGACGGCCCACCGTCGAGCGCGCGGTACCACCGTGTCCACGCTCCGAACTGCGTGACCGGGTCCGTGCCCGTCCGCAGGCCAGCCATGACCGCGTCGCCGACGCTCGCATCGACGTAGCCGATCCGGCCGATCGAGCCGGTCCAGGCCGACGCCGTCCCGTTCCAGCTCGTGCGCTCGGCTGCCGTGGTCGAGATGTCGCCGATCAGCACTTGTGAACCGGCAAAGGTTGCGATGCCGCTGAAGGCCGAGACGTCGACCGGATTGCCGGCGTACAGCGTCCCGGAATCGAGGTCGAGCACCTTGAGCGAACAGGCATTGACCGTCCGGACCGCATAGACCAGCACCCTCACCACCGAAACCGGGATCGCCGGCGAGACCAGCGTCACCGATTGTCCGCTGGAATTGGCAAGATACAGCGCGAAGCAGTTCCGCCGCGCCGGCGTGATCGGGTAGGAATTGCCGTAATAGGTCAGCCCGATCGCCGTGCCGCCGGTGAACCCGTTGCCGAACACGTTGAACTGGCGCGGTTCGAGCATCCGTTCCTGGGGAATTTCCAGCTCCATGAACAGGCAGCCGCCGCCGCCGAACCAGTTGCCGAAGCCGTCCGTGGGCTGCGCGATCACGCCATAGGCCCCGGCAAACTGGCCATTGAAATCGGGAAACTTGGCGCTGCCGTAGACAGGCGCGGGAAGGCTCGTGGCGCTTTGCCGCAGAGTCGCGACTCCCCCGCCGCTGACCACCGCCGGGAGCGTTGCCGGCGATGCCGCCCACGTCGTCACGGTAACCAGCCCGGTTCCACCGGCACCGCCATTTCCGCCGGCAAAGCCGCTCCGGGCGGCGCCACCCCCGCCGCCGCCGCCGCCGGCGGATTGGCCTGCTCCGCCGCTTCCCCCTGGTCCGCCGACATTGCCGCCCCCGCCCCCGCCCCCGGCGCCAGGCATGCTGCCATATGCATTGGCCAGGGTGCCGCCACCCCCGCCCCCGCCGCTTCCGGCGGCCCCGCCCTCGGCAGGACTGGCCATCGATCGTCCGCCTGCCGCCCCGGTCTGGGCCGCATTGCCGGAGGTGATGCCGCCACCCGCCCCGCCGCCGGCCCCGCCGCCGACTCCCGCCGGAAAGCCGGCAGCGGCCAGCCCGGTCGAAGCGCATCCCGAACCGGACGATCCGCCGACCGCGCCGACGCCTCCTGCCACGCCGGTTCCGCCGGCGGTAGCCCCGGTTCCGCCGAAACCGCCGGTCGATGAACCGCTGCCGGCCAGCGTCAGTCCGCCCGCCCCGCCGCCGCCCGAGTTGGCGGAAGCCGCGCCGCCGCCGCCGCCCCCGCCGCCACCCGCCACGAGGTAGCTGCCGAAGGCAGAGTTGCCGCCGCTTCCCCCCACGGCGCCGGCACTGCCTCCACCCTGGCCGCCCACGCCCCCGCTGCCGACCGTCACCGCAACCGTCGCCGCCAGGTCGCTCGCGGCAAATTCGCACTCCAGCACCGCGCCGCTGCCGCCGCCGGCACCACCGGAGCAGGTCGTTCCCGACGCAACCGAAGGTCCGCCCCCACCGCCGCCGCCGCCGCCCTGCACCCTGATCCGCACCCGGGTCGCATTGGCCGGTCGCGTCCACGTCCCGGACGTGGTGAACACCTGGGTCACGGGCACGTCCTGCTTGGTGGCCAGCGCCGCCTGCGTTTCATTGATGACGGCGGCGGTCGCCGCATCGACCCCGCCGGGCTCGCCCTTGGCGCCGGCCGTGCCGGTAATCGCGCCATCCAGCGCCTGCCCCAGGATATCGGCGGCTTGCGCCACGGCGGTGGCCAGAATGTTCCCCGTGTTCGGCATTGGATCGTCCTCGCAGTCGCTGGAAGCCGGCGCCCGGCAGCGGCCGCCGCCAACCTAACCAGATCGAATCAGAGAACAAACCTATATGGTAACTTACTGCGTGTAGGAAAGCTGCATCCGCTTGCCGCCCCGTTCGGCGGAACCTCCCGAATCCGGCCCGGTTAACCAGATGCTAGGCATTTTCCTTCACCGGTCGGAAACATGCCGATAAAGCCGCCCATAGCTCCGGCGACGATCGCCCCGAAAGCATCCCGGCACCTTCACGGCACGGGTGCAACCATGTGGCTGTGGCTTCTCCTGTCGCTGGCGCTGCTCGCGGTCGCCTGGCCGTCGATCATGGCGCTCAAGGCCACCGATCCGGATGACTACATGCGCCTCGCCGAGGTGCATGACTGGCTCGCCGGCCAGCCGTGGTTCGATGTCGACCAGCACCGCATGGGCCTGCCGCCAGGCACCCGGATGCACTGGTCCCGCCTCGTCGATCTGCCTATCGCCGGACTGCTCCGGCTTGCCCGCCTCCTCCTCGCCGAACCCATGGCTTCGGCTGCCGCCATGGAGCTGGTGCCCTTGCTGGAACTGCTGGTGGCGATGCTGCTGCTCCACCGCCTGCTGCGCGCGCTCGGCGCATCTCCCGGCACGGCCCTGACCGCTGCCGCCATCCCCCTGCTGTTCCCGGTCCTCACCAGCAACTTCATGCCGATGCGGATCGACCATCACGCCTGGCAGGCGATCTGCGCGCTCGCCTGCGCCCTCGCCATCCAGCGCCACGACTGGCGCGGCAGCGTCACCGCCGGCGTCCTTGCCGCGCTCTGGCTGTCGATCTCGCTCGAAGGGCTGGTGCTGGTCTTCGCCCTGTCAGGCCTCTTGGCCTGGCGGACGTTTCGCCATGGCACGCCGGCCCTCGCCTGGTTCTGCGCCGCGGCCGCCACCGCCGGCCTGGCCATCGCCGCCGCCACCCGCCACCCCGAGACCTTGGCCATCGCATACGCCGATCAGCTGAGCTGGCCCCACCTGGCGGCTTTCGCGGCCGCCGCCCTGGTCCTCCTCCTGTTCCATCGGTTCTCGCCGCTTGCCAGCCCTCGCCTTCGCGCCATCGCGCTCGCAACCGCGTCCCTCGCCGGCGCCGCATGCCTGGTTGCCGGTCTCGGCGCCGCCGCCATCGACCCGTTCCACGGGATGGATCCCGTCGTCCGCGCGCTCTGGCTCGAAAACGTGCCCGAAGGCCTGTCCATCCTCCATCAGGACTGGCAAACCCGGGCAACCCTCGCCTGGACCCCGCTGCTGGTCATCGCCGGCTGGCACGTCGCGGCAAAACACGGCGAAAATGCGCCCATGTGGAACGAACTCGCACTCTTCGCCCTCGCCGCCTGCACCCTGTCCTTCCTCCTGATGCGCGCAGCCGTCGCCGCCCAACTGCTCACGGTGCCCTTCGCCGCCGTGCTCCTCGCCACCTGGTTCCCCCGCGCCGCCCGCCTGCCAAATCCGGCCTTCCGCGTGCCGGCGATGCTGGGCTGCGTCCTGCTGCTGACGCCCAGCCTCGCCTCGCTCACCGGCCGCCTGGCCGATCGCGCGGCCACGGTGCCAGCCCCGGCCCAGGTCGCGGCGAAAACGGCCCCGGCCTCTGCCTGCAATCTCGCCGAACTCGCCCGCCTGCCGCCCACGCGCATCCTGGCCCCGGTCGATCTCGGCCCGGAAATCCTGGCCCGCACCGCCCACGGCGTCGCCGCCGGCCCCTATCACCGCAATGCCATCGCCATCCGGTCGGTGATCGAGGTGTTCAGCGGCAACCTGGCGGAGGCCCATGCCATGGCGCGGGCCACCGGGTCCGCGATCCTCGCGTTCTGCCCGGACAGCGCCGAACTGGCGATCGATCGCGCCCGCAGGCCGGACAATCTCGCCAATGCCCTTGCCAGCGGGCGGCAGGTCGCCTGGCTCGTCCCGCTGCCGCAATTCGGCAACGGGCTGAAAGTCTACCGCATCCGCGACTGATCGGCCGGTTCAGGCCTGGACGGTTTCTGCCAGTGCCTGCTTCAGGTCCTCGGTCAGGTCGGTCCGTTCCCAGGGAAAGAATTCGCCCACCGCACTGCGGCCGAAGTGTCCATAAGCCGCCGTTGGCGCATAGATCGGCCGGTTCAATCCGAGTCCGGTCCTGATGCCGCGCGGTGTCAGCTTCCCCAGCCGCGTGTCCGCAACCTGCTGGATCGCAGCTTCGATCGCCGCATCCGCCATCGTGCCGGTGCCATGGGTATCGACATAAAGCGAAAGCGGCTCGGCAACGCCGATCGCATAGGAAAGCTGAATCGTGCAACGCGTCGCCAGGCCGGCAGCGACGACGTTCTTGGCGAGATACCGCGCGACATAGGCCGCCGAGCGGTCCACCTTGGTCGGGTCCTTGCCGGAAAACGCGCCGCCCCCATGCGGCGCCGCGCCGCCATAAGTGTCGACGATGATCTTGCGCCCGGTCAGCCCCGCATCTCCATCCGGCCCGCCAACCTCGAACTTGCCGGTCGGGTTGATGTGCCACCGGGTCTCGTCCGAAATCAGCCCGGCCGGCAACACATCGGCCACCGCCTGTTTCACATAGGCCTTTAGCTGGGCGTCCTTCTCGCCTTCATGCCAGCTCGGCTTGTGCTGGGTCGAAACCACGATAGCGGTTGCCGCCACCGGCTTGCCATCGACGAAACGCAGCGTCACCTGGCTCTTGGCATCCGGCTCGAGGAACGGCGCCGCGCCTGAATGCCGGTCCGCCGCCAGCCGCGCCAGGATCTTGTGGCTGTAGTCGAGCGTCGCCGGCATCAGGTCGGCGGTCTCGTCGCAGGCAAAGCCGAACATGATGCCCTGGTCGCCGGCACCCTCGTCCTTGTTGCCCGTGGCATCGACCCCCTGGGCGATGTCGGGCGACTGCGGATGCAGATGGTTCTCGAACGTCAGGTTCTGCCAGTGAAACCCGCCTTGCTCATAGCCGATCCGCCGCACCACATCGCGCACCGCCGCCTGGATTTCCTCCTGCGCGCCCGGTTCCCAGTTGCCGTCGCGGTCGATCATACCAAGCCCGCGCACTTCGCCCGCCAGCACCACGCGATTGGTCGTCGTCAGGGTCTCGCAAGCCACCCGCGCTTCCGGATCCTTGGCCAGGAACAGATCGACGATCGCGTCGCTGATCTGGTCGGCGACCTTGTCGGGATGTCCTTCGGAAACCGATTCGGAAGTGAACAGGAAATCGCTGCGCATGCCGTCCAACCCATATAAAGAAAGCTTTATGTCCTGCGCCTACGCCAATCGTTCAAGCTTGGCAACAGCGACAACGCGAGCAGCGCGACAGCCCAGATCAGGCCGAGCGGATTGCCCACTTTCGCAAACAGCGTCGGCGCCCGCGCCGAGGGAATTGTCATGTCCACCCGGCCGGCGACCCCGCGCGCGATCGATCCACGCACCACCCCCCGCGCATCGATCACGGCGGAAATCCCGTTGGTGGTGGAACGCAGCACCGGCAACCCCTCCTCGATCGCCCGCATGCGTGCCTGCGCCAGGTGCTGTGGCGGGCCCCAGCTGCCAAACCAGCCGTCATTGGTCGGATTGAAGATGTAGTCGGGCCGGTTGGCCCGATCCGCGACCTCGCCGGAAAACACGATCTCGTAGCAGATCTGGCCGCCCATCCGGCCCAACGGCCCAAGATCGGTCGTGCGAGGCCCAGGCCCCGGCAGAAAATCGATCGCCCCGGGGACCAGGCGCGCCAGCCCCAGCGGTTCCAGGAACTCCCGCAGCGGCAGGTACTCGCCGTAAGGCACCAGATGCGCCTTGGCATAGCTGCCGACGATCCGCCCCTGCCCGTCCAGCGCGGTGATGACGTTGCGCCCGCCGGTCGCCCGGTTGCCTGCCAGCACCAGGTCGACAGTGCCGGTCAGCAACAGGCTGTCCGGCCCAATCGCCCGCGCGATCCGCGCCCGCGCCGCCGCCGGATCGGCCATATAGGTCGCATATCCATACCATTCCCGGGGATAGCCATCGCGCAGGTAATCGGGCGCACCCGACTCCGGCCACAATACCAGCCTGTGGCCGGGACCTTGTGGAACACTCAGGCCCGCCAGCCTGGCAAACTGCTCGCCAAAGCGACTTGGGTCGTCAATCGCCGTCTGCTCGATGTTGGGCTGGACCAGGGTCATCGCCACGCGTCCGGGTTCGGCGGCGGGCTGCCACAGCCCCGCGCCGCCGATCATCACGGGTGGCAAGATTGCCAGCGCCAGCCGGACGGCCTTGCGCCGTCCACCCATCGCCGCCAACCACCAGCAACCCGCCAGCAAGACCACCAGCCCCGACATCGCGTAAGTCCCGGCCCACGGCAGCACCAGCGCCGCCAGCCCCGGCCGCGCAAACGTGCCCAGGGCCGCTGCAGCAAGCGGATTCCAGGGGAATCCGGTAAACACCCATCCCCGCAACCACTCCGCCACGATCCAGCTGCCGGCCAGGGCCAGGACCAGCGTCAGCGGTCTGCGCCGGCCGACCAGCCAGCCCGCGAGAGTCGCGGCGGCCGGAAACAGCGCCAGATACAGCGCCAGTAGGAACACGGCGATCCCGCCAAGCGCCGCCGGCATTTTCGACTGGAAGGTAAAGGCGGTCGCGATCCAGTTGTTGCCCAGCGTGAAGTGGCCGACCCCCCAGGCCCAGCCGCAGGCCATTGCCATGGCCGGCCCCCGGGCCTGCGCCACCAGCGCAATCAACCCGGCGACCCCTGCAAGCGTCAGCGGCCACAGAGCCAGAGGCTGGAATCCACAGGCGGCGATCACGCCCGCCATTGCCGCCAGGGCCAGCCGCTGCAGGGCAGTGCCTGCGTCCGGCCCCGCAATCGGACTCAGCCCGGCCGCACGAAAATTCGCACCGCTACCAGGCATCATCGGCAATTTCCGCAGGGTTCAGTCGCGACGCGCAAACATGGCACGGCGCAATTCTACCTCAGCCGATTGACTGCAAGGTTTCATCCCCGTCGGCCGCAGGCTTGCGGCGGGTCCGCCGCCGCGGTGCGGGTGCCGGTTCGGCTTCCTCGACCGAGTCCCGGCCGATGGCCGGCGGCAACAGGGCCGGATCGAGCCCGACAGGTTCGCTCTCCGCTACCTCACCGGCTGCCGGCTGACCGGGAAGGCTGTCTCCCCGCGCCCGGCGCGGCGACCGCTCCCGGCTGTCCTGCCGCGCGCCACGATCCTGCCCTTCCTCGCGCTGGGCCCGAATGGCCCGCGCGCGGTTCGGCCGAAGAAACGGGTTCTCGCTCGGCTCGTAAGGATTGCCGGCCTGCTCGGCGCCTTCCGCCGCCGGCTCCCGGTCCTGCGTTTCCTCGCGCGCCGGCCGCTCGTCGCGGCGCCCGCGCCATTCGCGCCCACCGCTCTCTCGCCCACCGCTCTCGCGCCCAACTGCCTCACGGTTGCCGCCGGCCTGCTCCCGGTTGCCCTGGTCGCGAGAGCCATCGCGGTTGCCGTCGCGCCCGCCCGAATCGCGCTCCTCGCGTTCGCGGCGCTGGTAGACCGGCGGCTGATCGAACGTCGGGAAGTCCGTATCGACGCTGAAATCGCTCTCATCCGGCTCGTCACGAAACGGCTCGCTGCCTTCCTGCCAGCGCTCGTCGCGCCGCATCCGCTGCTCTTCCTGGCGCAGCCGCGTGTCGGCAATGACGCGGAAATAGTGGTCGGCGAACTGCAGATAGTATTCCGCCGTCACCCGGTCGCCGTTCATGTGCGCGTCCTGGGCGAGCTTGCGATACTTTTCGAGCAGCTGCGGCGCATTGCCCCGTGCGCGGCTGTCTATCCGGTTGAGCTGCTGTCCGCCCCCGCCGCCCTGCGGGCGATTGTTGTTACGACCGCGTCGGCGGTTGTTGTTATTGTTGCCACGATTGTTGTTCAAGGGAGTGTAATCCTTAACCCCATTCCGCTGCTCCGCCTCCTGCCATGGCCCGAAAGCCGGCAGGCGAGCATGCGCTGGTTCCTGATGCCGCACCGAGATGCAAAAAACCGAGTGAATTCGAAAGCCGGTTCCCACTGTTTTGGCACGATGCCCACTGCCTGGCACGATGCTCTGCCGCGCTGACCCGGCACGGGCCGTAGCCCTGCAAGTGCATGAGTGGAAACCCGCGCGGGGTCAGACCCGGATGCATATGCTGGAGCAGGCTCGCCGATCGGGGAAATCACATCCAACAGCAGGCCTGACATCCAATTAGGCACGCGCCCCGCAATTGCCAAGAGAAATCTTGCAGCCCCACCGGTTTTTCCCCGTTCGAAGCTTCTCTTTACCGCGTTGCCATGGCCAGCAGTCGCGGCCGGCCGGCCAGATCCCGGTGAAGCGTTGCCCCCAGTCCGCAATCGGCAGCGAGCGCGGCGACCGCATCCGCCTGTGTCGCGCCGATCTCCACGAGCGCGACCCCGTCGGCCGTCATCAATTCCGGCAGTTGCGGCACGAGCACCCGATAGTCATCGAGCCCGTCCTGCCCGGCAAACAGCGCACCCGCCGGCTCATGGTCGCGCACCGAACGCGCCAGCAGGGCGCCGGTTTCGACATAAGGCGGGTTCGCCAGGATCAGTTCGAACCGCCCCAACCCGTCCCGCCAACCGGCCGCGTGCCAATCGACCAAGGCGAATTCGGCGCGATCTTCCAGCCCGAGCGCGGCGGCATTGTGACGAGCCACTGCAAGCGCATCGGCCGAACGATCCACACCGATTCCGGTCACGCGCGGCAGATTTGCGAGCACGGCAAGGATCAAGGCGCCGGAACCGGTGCCACAGTCCAGCACGCGCATGCCCCGCCGCTCCCCCCCGCAATGCGCCAGCGCCGTCTCGACCAGCACCTCGCTATCCGCCCGAGGAATCAGCACATCCCGGTTGACCCGAAACGGCAAGCCGAAGAACTCCTGCTCACCCACGATATAGGCGACCGGCTCATGCCCGAGCCGCCGCGCCACCAGCGCCGCAAATCCCGCCGGCAGCGGATCGCCCATGTGCCGCAGCAGCAGTTCGGATCGCGTAACCCCCAGCACATGCGCCATCAGCAGCTCGGCATCGAGCCTGCCACTCCCGCCGACCGCCTCCAGATCCATCGCCGCCGCGCGAATGGCCGCGCCAACCGTCGGCCGTTCCCGTTCACTCACCGAGCGCCGCCAGCCGCTTGGCCTGGTCCTCGGCGATCAGCGCGTCGATCAGCTCGCCCAGCCCCGGCCCCTCGAGAATCTCCGGCAGGCGGTGCAGTGTCAGGTTGATCCGGTGGTCGGTCACCCGGCCCTGCGGGAAATTGTAGGTCCGTATCCGTTCGGACCGGTCGCCACTGCCCACCATCGCCCGCCGCGCCTCGGCCTCAACCCCCTGCGCCGCCTCGCGCCGCTGGTCGAACAGGCGAGTGCGGAGGACCTGCATCGCCTTGGCTTTGTTCTTGTGCTGGCTGCGCTCATCCTGGCAGATCACCACCAGGCCCGAAGGCAAGTGGGTGATCCGCACCGCCGAATCGGTCGTGTTGACATGCTGACCGCCCGCGCCGCTGGCCCGGTAGATGTCGATCTTGAGGTCCTTGTCCTCGATCTGCACGTCCACCTCATCCGGCTCCGGCAGCACTGCCACCGTCGCCGCACTCGTATGGATCCGCCCGCCCGATTCGGTCACCGGCACCCGCTGCACCCGGTGCACTCCGCTCTCGAACTTCAGCCTGGCGAACACGCCCGACCCGGCGACATTGGCGACCACTTCCTTGAACCCACCGATATCGCTGGCATTCGCGGAAATCACCTCGACCCGCCACCCCTGCTCGGCGGCAAACCGCTCATACATTCGGAACAGGTCGGCCGCGAACAGCGCCGCCTCGTCCCCCCCGGTCCCCGCCCGGATTTCCAGCATCGCCGGCCGGCTGTCCGCCGAATCCCTCGGCAACATCGCCACCGCCAGCCGATGCTCGGCCCCCGGCAGCGCCCCGCGCAACCGCCCGATCTCCTCATCGGCCAGCTCCCGCATCTCAGGATCGTCAAGCGCCGCCAGCGAAGCCAGCTCGCCCCGCATCTCCCGCACCGCTTCTGCCGCCCGCGCCACCGGCTCCAGCTCGGCGTAGTCGCGGCTGGCCGCCACGAACTCCGCCCCCTCCAGCGTCCCCGAAGCCAGCCGCGCCTCCAATTCGGCAAACCGCGCCTCAATCTGCGCTAACCGGGTGTCGGATACACTCATTCGGGGTCTGAAATTCTAACAAGGTTCATCTCAAGCCCTTGAAGTGCCTCCATTATATGCCCGTCCGCATCCAAACCCTTAGGCAGAATGTCGAACCACATATTGGAAAGATCAATCTTGCGTTTAAATTGAGATGAAGCGCGAAACCGCACAGAAGCAAAAAAATTACTATCGCGTACGCGGTCATCAAATATAACTATTAGTTGAGGATCTAGCTTTTTTGCACGATCAAACCTTTTGCGAGGCGCTCCACTTGTTAGGCATTCAGTGGAAAACCCTCCTCTTCGGAGGCCGATGCAAATGGCTTCAACAGTTGCATTAAGGGCGTTCGTTTCTGAAACAAGCGCGATCTCAAGTGGGGCCTCACTTCCTTTGCCCACCAACATCGCCAACCGCTCGATCCCCGCCGCCCAGCCGACCGCCGGCGTATGCGGCCCACCCAGTGTCTCGATCAGTCCATCGTAGCGCCCGCCGCCAAGCACCGTCCCCTGCGCCCCCAGCCGGTCGGTGACGAACTCGAATGCGGTATGCCGGTAATAATCCAGCCCGCGCACCAAAGCCGGCGCCCGCGTCCAGGCCACCCCCGCCGCATCCAGCCCGCTGGTCACCGCGCCGAAGAAATCCTGCGCCTCCCCACTCAGGAAATCGTCGATCTTCGGCGCATCGGCGGTAAACACCTTGTCGCGCGGGTCCTTGGAATCGAGAATCCGCAGCGGGTTCTTCTCCAGCCGCTCCTGCGAATCCTCGCTCAGTTCTGCCCGATGCGCCCGGAAATGCTCGATCAGCGCCAGCCGCCAGGCCTCCCGGCTGGGCGCATCGCCCAGCGTGTTGAGCATCAGCGTCACACCATCCGCGATCCCCAGCTCCTTGAGCAACTGGTCCGCCATGCACAGCAGCTCGACATCGGCCATCGGCTCGCCGGCGCCGATCACCTCGGCATCGATCTGGTGAAACTGCCGGTAACGCCCCTTCTGCGGCCGTTCATAGCGAAACAGCGGGCCATGCGTCGCCACCTTGAGCGGCGCGAACTGCTGCCAGCCATTGGTCAGGTAGGCCCGCGCCAGCCCGGCGGTAAACTCCGGCCGCAAGGTCAGCGATTCCCCACCCCGGTCCTCGAACGAATACATTTCCTTGGACACGACATCGGTCGTCTCCCCCAGCGAGCGCGAGAACACCGTGGTTTTCTCGAACACCGGCATTTCCGCCCGGCGAAAGCGATAGAGCCGCCGCACCCGCTCGAACGTCTCGACCACCCGGGCAAACGCTTCCGCCTCGGCGCCGAAAATGTCCTGGGTGCCGCGAATGGCCTGCGGCGTCTCGATACGGGGTGCTGACATCGGTTCGATCCTTTTCGCGGGCGCGATTAGCCGGAATGGCCGCGTTCGGGAAGTGAGGCCGCAATCCCGCTTGCGAACCGTCCTGCTCCCCGCCACACAGGCGCGATGATTCAAGCCGTTCGCGCGTTCCCGATGCTGCTCGCCCTGGCCGCCATGCCGCTCTCCGCCGCCGATCCCGCAGAGCGGTCCCGTCCCACGGCGATCGCCTTGGTCAAGGGTATCCCCGAAGCAGCCGATACCCCCTATCCCGGCGGACCGATCACGCTGGAAATCGACGCCACCGACGTCACCCGCGCGCTCTGGCGCGTGACCGAAACCATCCCGCTGGCGCCCGGCACGCGACAGCTGGTCGTCCAGCTTCCCGAATGGATTCCCGGCCACCACGCGCCCACGGGCACCATCGACCAGCTCGCCGCGCTCAAGTTCACCGTCGCCGGCCAGCCGGTTCGCTGGTGGCGCGATCCGGTGGAGGTCTTCGCCTTCCATATCGACCTGCCAGCCGGCGCCACCACCGTCACTGCGAGCTTCGTCGTCACCTCTCCCCTGCAGGACAAGGAAGGCCGGGTGACGATGACCCCGGACATGCTAAACCTCCAGTGGGACCGCATGAGCCTCTACCCGGCCGGACACTATGTCCGCCAGATCCGCGTCCGCCCGACCGTCACGCTGCCCGCCGGCTGGCAGGTCGCCGGCGTGCTCGATGTCAAGCAGCGCACGGGCGACACAGTCGCTTTCGCCGAGACCGATTACGAGACTCTGGTCGATTCCCCCCTGTTCGCCGGTCGCAATTCCCGCCGCCTCGGCCTGGGCCGCAACGTCTGGCTCAATCTCTTCGCCGACAAGCCCGCCGACCTCGCCATCACCGACGACAACGTCGGCGCCTACAAGGCCCTGGTCGAGGAAGCGGGCGCTACCTTCGGCGCCTACCATTTCGACCGCTACGATTTCCTCCTCGCCTTGTCGGACCGCCTCGGCGGCATCGGCCTCGAACATCACCGCTCCAGCGAAAACTCGCAGGAGCCCCGCTCGCTGGTCGAGTGGAAGGACTACGACTGGGATCGCAACGTCGTCGCCCACGAATTTGGCCACTCGTGGAACGGCAAGTTCCGCCGCCCGGATCGCCTGTGGACGCCGGACTATCGCCAACCGATGCAGGACAACCTGCTGTGGGTCTACGAGGGCCAGAACCAGTTCTGGGGCCTGGTCCTTGCCGCCCGCTCCGGCATCCAGTCGAAGGATGTCGTGCTGGGCCAGTTCGCCAGCTATGCCGGCCAGTTCACCCAGTGGCCCGGTCGGGATTGGCGCAGCGTCGAGGACACGACTTTCGATCCGATCACCAATGGCCGCAAGCCCAAGCCCTTCGCCTCGCTCGTCCGCAACGAGGACTACTACACCGAAGGCGCGCTGATGTGGCTCGAGGCCGACCAGATCATCCGCAGCGGCACCAACGGCAAGAAGGGCCTGGACGATTTCGCCCGCGCCTTCTTCGGCCTGACCGATGGGGACTGGGGGCAGATGCCCTACAACTTCGACGATGTCGCCAGGACCCTGAACGCCGTCTACCCCTATGACTGGGCCGGATTTCTCGACCAGCGCATGAACCGCCCCGGCCAGCCCGCCCCGCTCGCCGGCATCGAGCGTGCCGGCTACAGGCTGGTCTGGAAGGACGAGCCCAACCCCTATGACAAGGGCCGCTTCGCCAACGCGAAAGTGCTCAACCTCTTCCACTCGCTCGGCGTCAGTCTCGACCGCGAGGGCCGCGTGACCTCGTCCCGCTGGGGCAGCGCCGCGTTCGACGCTGGCCTCGTCGGCGGCGCAAAGATCCTTGCCGTGAACGGCGATGTCTACGACCAGGACGCCCTGCGCAACGCCATCAAGGCGGCCAAAGGCAACGCCAGACCGATCACCCTGATCATCCAGCGCGGTGACAAGGTGCAATCCATCTCCGTCGATTACCACGATGGCCTGCGCTATCCGTGGCTGGAACGCGTCGATGCAAAGGTGCGGGCGGCCTTCGACCAGTTGCTCGCCCCGCGCCGCGTGGTCAGACGCTGACGGGGATGGATACGCCCGAACTGCGCGCGCGGGCCGGCGCCGCCTGGCCCATACCGCCGCGGTTCGTCCTGTTCCTGGCGGTCGCCCTGGCCTCGGGCGCCCTGTTCCTGGAACTCCCCTTGCGCTGGAGCCAGGCCGTACTCGGCGCCTTCGACGTCGCCGCACTGCTGTTCGCCGTCTCGATGTGGCGTCTGACGCGCGACGATACCCCCGCCCAAATGCGCGTCGATGCCCAGGCGAACGACTCCAACCGCTTCGGCGTTCTCGTCATCACCACCCTGGTCATGCTGGTGATCGTCACCGCCGTCGCCGTCGAACTTCCCGAAGCCCGCAAGCTGACCGGGACCGCCCACATCACCGCGCTGCTGCTGGTCCTTTCCAGCCTGGTCGTCGCCTGGCTGTTCTCCAACCTGGTCTTCGCCCTCCACTATGCCCACATGTTCTACCGCGAGGACGGTGTCGGCGGCCTGGACTTTCCTCACGCCGGCGAAGACCCGCACTGCCCCGACTACGGCGACTTCATCTATTTCGCGCTGACCATCGGCATGGCCTTCGCCACCTCGGATGTCGAGATATGCCGCGCCGACATCCGCCGCATCGTGACCATCCACTCGGCCATAGCCTTCTTCTACAATCTGATCGTGCTGGCCTTCACCATAAACGTCACTGCCTCCAGCTAAAATCTGCTGCAACGCGGCGACTTCCCGTTGCATCGCAGCAGGCCCTTGGCTAGGGGCTTCTCCCATGAGAATCGACCTTATCCCGGTGGGCAAGAACCCGCCCCATAGCCTCAACGTCATCATCGAAGTGCCGACCGGCGGCGAGCCGGTGAAGTACGAGTTCGACAAGGCGTCGGGCGCCCTGTTCGTCGATCGCATCCTGCACACGCCGATGCGCTATCCCGCCAACTACGGGTTCGTGCCGCACACGCTTTCGCCCGATGGCGACCCGCTGGATGCCCTGGTCATCTCGCGCTCGCCGTTCATCCCCGGCGCCGTCGTCCGCGCCCGGCCGATCGGCGTCTTGAACCTGGAAGACGAGCACGGCGGCGATGAAAAGCTCATTTGCGTGCCTGACGATGGGACCTTCCCGTATTATTCCGAAGTCAAGGAAGCGGCAGATCTGCCGAAGATCGTCTTCCAGCAGATCGAACACTTCTTCACCCACTACAAGGATCTCGAGGCCGAGAAGTGGGTGCGTGTCGGCACCTGGGGCGATGCGGAAGAAGCCCGCCGCGTGACGTTGGAAGCAATCGAACGCTACCAGGCCGAGCCCAAGTCCTGAGCCTCACGGTCCCGCATTGCGTGGGTCAGAGGTTCAATCCGCCGCGTCCGGCCATTCGGTCAGACGCGGCGCCCACGGGTTGAGGAACAGCACCGGCAGCTTCCACAACATCAGCAGCTTGTGGATGCACCAGTCCGCCACGCGCTCCCGCCATTGCGATGTCGGCAGCCGGTTGCGCGCCAGCCAGTCGATATAGGGTTCGAAATGGCGCGGCTCGTCACGGTGAACCACCGTGAATATGCGCCGCATCACCCGGTCGGCGGTCACCGCCGGACTTGCGAGAAGCACTTTCACCTGCTCAAGCCCGCGCTGCTCGGTCCGTGCGATGACCCGGCAGAGCTGCTCGAACGCCGCCCGCTCCCTCACGACGCTCGCCGTATCGAGCTCGTCGATCGGCACGCCGAAGACGATGCCGACGAAGTGATCGATGTGGCCATAGCCTCGCCCAAGCGCCAGCGGCTTGCGCCCTTGCAGTTCGAACCAGCGGCGAAACATCCGGTAATGCTTCTCTTCGTCGGCCCGGTGCTGCGCGATCGCGGCGATGAATTCCCTGTCTTCCGGGCAACATTGGCGCACCGCCACCAGCACGCGATCCAGCGCAGTGTAGCCGCGATGCTCGTTGTAAATATAAATCGAGGCGAGGACGTCGAGGTAACGTGCGCGGAGCCTGTCGCTGAAGCCGTTGCCGTTCAGCGTGCCTGCTACCGCCCCTGTTCCTGATCTCGACGTCGCACGATCCTCTTCATCTATCTGGCCAGTTCGGCCTCGATCGCGGCCACCAGCGCCGGATCGTCCGGCGTGGTGGCTGGAGCAAATCGGCCAACCACCGAGCCATCCCTGCCGAGCAGGAACTTCTCGAAGTTCCACAACACGTCCGGGTCCTCGGTCGGCGTCATGCCATAGCCCTTCAGCCGCTCGCGAAATGCCTCCGCTTCGCCCTGCTTCTCAGGCCAGGCGGCGGTCAATGCGGCATAAAGCGGCTGCTTGCCGGGGCCGGTCACATCGGCCTTGGCAAACATCGGAAACGATACGCCATAATTCGCCGAACAGAACGCCGCGATCTCCTCGTTGGTTCCCGGCTCCTGGGCACCGAAATCATTGGCCGGAAAGCCCAGCACCTCGAATCCCCTGTCCTTGTAGGCCAGGTAAAGGGCTTCCAGCCCCTCGTATTGAGGTGTGAGCCCGCATTTGCTGGCGACGTTGACGACCAGCAGGACCATGCCGGCATGTTGGGCCAGACTGTCGCTGGATCCGTCGAGCCGGGTCAGCGGAATTGCGGCGAGATCGGCTGACATGGTTTTCTCCTCGATAAGCCGGGCTTCCCGGTTGCTTTATTCCCAGGCTAGTCCCGCCGGAACCGGGCGGCAAGCGATGCTTGACCTCGATCATGGCGCGCAGGAAACTGCCGTCGCAGGTTGGCCGAGGATCATCGCGATGCAATCGCGGCCGGCAGAGTGGGAGACGAAAGATGCGCTCAATCCTCGTTTTCGCCGATCGTTCGGAGGCCATGGCCGCGCGGCTCGAAACCGCCCTCAGTCTCTCCCGGATCAGCGAGGGCCACCTCACCCTTGTCGTCGACACGCCCGTAACCCGGTTCCTGTCCGTCGACTCGATGGGCGGCAGCTTCGTTGCCACGGATGCGATACGGGAGGCACTGGATGCCGATGATGCCCTGGCGGCAGAACTCGAAGCGCGTCTTTCCCGGGATGACGTCGCCTTCGACGTTGTCCGCTGCGAGGACGAGCCTGTCGATGCCCTGGCGGATCTCGCCCGTCTCGCGGATATCGTGGTTCTGTCGAAAGGATGTGAGTTTGCCGGCCAGTTGACGCTCGCCACCCGTTGTCCGGTACTGCTGGCGCCCCGCTCCGGTGTCGGCCCCATGCCGCCGGAGCGCGCCTGCATCGCCTGGGATGGCGGCAACGAATCGGCTGGCGCCCTGCATTCTGCCTTGCCGCTCCTGCGGCACGCGCAAGAAGTCAGCCTGTTGACGGTTACGGAAAAGCCGGATGGCTTCGCCGCCGCCGATGCCTTGCAATATCTGTCCCGGCACGGGGTAAAAGCGGAGTTCGAGGAAATCGCCCGAAAGGGATCGGTGGAAGAATCGCTGTCAGCCGCCGTCGCCCGGCGCCGGGGGCAGTTGCTGGTCATGGGGGCATTTGGCCGCAGCCGCATGCGCGAACTGCTGTTCGGCGGCGTCACCCGCCAATTTCTAGGCTCGACCGACGGCCCGATGCTGCTGCTTGCTCATTGACGGCATGGAACCGGATATTGCGGTGCAGCGCAGTCGCGGCGGCGAAGAGGGCTGCTTTGAGGCGGAGGCAATCCGGCCCGCCCATTTATTGGCATGAACGGCAGGAAACCGGAGTGAGTTGCAAAATTTGCAATGCCGGATGCCGTTTTCGCACTTGCACAATTCGTTGTGCAGATGCACATAGAGGGTGCCTTTCAGGCATCCTCTCCCAAAACTTCCATGGCCCGGTCGGCAACGACCGGGCCTTTTTTCGCCCGAAGCCCGCCCTCAGGTTTCCGTGCACAGGGCAGCGGGCTGTTCCCTGCGCAACCACTCCAGCATCGCTTCGCGCACGTACAGTCGCAGCTCGCCCAGCTCTGCCGGGTCCCGCGCACTGACCATCAACCGCAGTTCCACCGAGCCGACCCGGGCCTCCATGACATTCAGTCGGCCAGTTCGCCCGTCCCACTCCGGCCGCTCGGTGAGCATCGCCACGAACGCCTGTCGAATCGGCTCGATCTCGAAACCGGGCCGTATCGGCAGAACCACGTGGCCGGTGATGCCTCCCACCCGGGTCCAGTTCTGGAAACTCGTGTCGAGGAACCGGGTGGTGGGCACGATCAGCCGCCGCTCGTCAGGCGTTCGGATCACCACATAGCTCAAGCGAATGTCCTCGATTCGCCCGGTCTCGCCATCGATGACGACGACATCGTCGATCCGCACCGGCTCGGTCAACGCGATCTGTATGCCGGCAATCAGCGACTTCAACGCCGGCTGCGCCGCCGCGCCGACCGCTAGCCCCATGATTCCGGCCGATGCGATCAGGGTCGCCCCGATATGCCGGACCCCCGGTACGCCGAGCATCATCAGCGCCACCGTCACCAGCACGATCAGGAAGCTTGCGACGCGCGAGACGATGGTGATTCGCGTCCGCCGGCGCCGCATGTCCACGGCGTCGTCGTCCTGTCGGGCATGGGCCTGCGCGACATGGGTCAGCACCAGCACGAAGGCGTACAGCGCCCAGCCGATCAGCGCCGGCACGACGAATGGCGATGCCGCCGTCCACACGTGCGCAACCAGCCGGTCTCTCTCCTGTGCGGCAGAGACTGCCAGCGCGACGAGTATCCACCGCGCCGGCTGGTACAGCGAATCGACCGTCACGGGATCGGCGGCGGCGTCCGAACGGCGGGCGATGCGCCGCAGGACGAGGAATGCCACGGCATGGAATGCCAGTGCGATTCCCGCTGCCACGGCGATCGCCAATGCCGCGTGAGTCAACCTGCCGGACCAGTGCCACAGCTCTTCCAGGCTGGGCAGGTCGTCCGGTGAAATCGGCGTCTGAGGCAGCGGCAACCGGATGGCGGCCGATTTGACCGTAGCCGCGAGCCCGCCCTGGCCGAGCCAGACCAGGTGCTCGGTCAATGGGCCGCGCCCCAGCTTGCCCCGCTGCCGATCTCGATCGCCAGTGGCACGTCAAGCCGCACCGCTGGCCCGGCCGCATCGGCCATCACGCCGCGAATCACCTCTCCGGCGGCGTCGATGTCGGCTACCGGCACTTCGAACACCAGTTCGTCATGCACCTGGAGAAGCATGCGCGTGCTTAGCAGTCCGGCCGCCGCCAGCGCCGGTTCCATCCGCACCATCGCCCGCTTGATGATGTCGGCGCAGGTGCCCTGGATCGGCGCATTGATCGCCGCCCGTTCGCTGCCCTGTCGTTCGGCCTGGTTCTTCGAGTTGATCCGGGGAAACCAGCATTTCCGCCCGAACAGGGTCAGCGAGTAGCCGCGCTCGCGGGTGGTTTCGAGCGTATCGTGGATGTAGCGCTGGATGCCGGGGAACCGCTCGAAATAGCGGTCGATCATCGCCTGGGCCTCGTCCGCCCCGGTTCCCAGCCGGGTGGCGAGCCCCCAGCGCGAGATGCCGTAGAGTATGGCGAAGTTGATCGTCTTGGCGCGCCCGCGCGTATCCCGGTCGACATGGCCGAACAGCTCCTCGGCGGTGCGGGCGTGAATGTCCGCACCCTCGGCGAAGGCCTGCTTCAGCGCCGGCACGTCGGCCATGTGCGCCGCCAGCCGCAGCTCGATCTGCGAATAGTCGGCCGCGAGCAGGACATGGCCCGGCTCGGCGACGAAGCAATCGCGGATCTGCCGGCCGATGGCGGTGCGAATCGGAATGTTCTGCAGGTTCGGCTCGGTCGAGGACAGGCGCCCGGTCTGCGCGCCGACCAGGCTGTAGCTGGTGTGCACCCGCCCGGTTGCCGGGTTGATCGCCGCCTGCAGGGCCTCGGTATAGGTCGAGCGCAGCTTGGCCAGCTGGCGCCATTCCAGCACCTTGCGGCAGATCTCGGCACCGACGCCGCCGCCCGGGGCGCCGGCCAGCCCTTCGAGCACGGACTGGTCGGTCGAATACTGGCCGGTCTTACCCTTGCGGCCGCCTTTCAGCCCGAGCCGGTCGAACAGGACCTCGCCCAGCTGCTTCGGACTGCCGATGGTGAACGGCCCGCCCGCCAGGCCGTGGATATGGCTTTCCAGCGCCGCGATCTCGGTGCCGAATTCGGCCGACAGCCCTGCCAGCCGTTCGCGATCGACCTTGATGCCGGCTCGCTCCATCGCCGCGACGACCGGGATCAGCGGCCGGTCCACCCGCTCGTAGATCCGCGTCGCCGCCTCCTCGGCCAGCCTCGGCTTGAGCAGCGCATGCAGCCGCCAGGTGACGTCGGCGTCCTCGGCGGCATAGCGGGTTGCCCGGTCGAGCGGCACCTCGCCGAAGGGAATCGCCTTCTTGCCGCTGCCGCAGATGTCCTTGAAGGTCAGCGTCCGGTGGCCGAGATGGCGCTGGGCGAGTTCGTCCATGCCGTGCCCGGTCATGCCCTCCTCGGAACGGCCGGCGTCGAGATCGAAGCTCATGACCATGGTATCGTCGACCGGCCCGATCGCCAGCCCGCCCGCCACCTCGCCGGCGCGGGTCAGGATGTTGAGATCGTACTTGATGTTCTGGCCCACCTTCAGCACCGCGTCGCTTTCCAGCAGCGGCTTGAGCCGGGCGAGGGCTTCGCCGGCGGCGATCTGCGGCGGGCGTTCGGCGAACATGTCGCTGCCGCCGTGGCCCAAGGGGATGTAGCAGGCGGCGTTCGGCCCGGTCGCCAGGCTGATCCCGGCGAGATCGGCGCGCATCGCGTCCAGCATCGAAGTCTCGGTGTCGATCGCCACCAGCCGCGCGGCGAAGGCGCGATCGATCCAGCGGTCGAGCGCGGCAAGGTCCTGGACGCATTCGTAGCCTTCGCGGTCGATGTCCGGCAGGTCGAGCGGCGGTTGGCGGCTCGACCCGGCCGTCGGTGCGCTGCTGGCCGTTTCCGGCTTGGCCGGATGGAGCTGCGTCGCCGCTGAGGGACTGCCGGCGCCGGTGCCGAGCCGCCGCAGCAGGCTGGTGAAGCCATGCGTCTCGAGGAAGGCCGCCAGCGGCTCCGGCGGGATACCGTTCAGCGCGAAAGCATCGAGCGGCAAGGGCAGCGCGCAATCCTCCCGGAGCGCCACCAGCCGGCGCGACAGGCGGGCCATGTCCGCCTGCTCGATCAGGCTGTCGCGCAATTTGCCGGGCTTCATCGCCGGCGCCGCCGCCAGCGCCGCTTCCAGGTTGCCATGTTCCTGGATCAGCTTGGTCGCGGTCTTCGGCCCGATCCCGCGGATGCCGGGCACGTTGTCCACCGCATCGCCCATCAGCGCCAGGACGTCGCCGACCAGTTCCGGCACGACCCCGAACTTCTCGACCACCTCGGCGACATCGATCCGCTGGTTCTTCATCGTGTCGAGCATGTCGATGCAGGCCGTCTCGCCATCCTCTCCGGCGGCGCAGCGGCCGACCAGCTGCATCAGGTCCTTGTCGGACGAGACGATGGTCACGTCCCAGCCGCGCGCCGTCGCCGCGCGGGCATAAGACGCGATCAGGTCGTCCGCCTCCAGGTCGTCCTCCTCGATGCAGGGGAGCGAGAACGCCCGGGTGGCGTCCCGGATCAGGGGGAACTGCGGCACCAGGTCCTCCGGCGGCGGCGGGCGGTGCGCCTTGTACTGGTCGTAGAGGGCGTTGCGGAAGGAGGTGCCGGCCTTGTCGAGGATGACGCCGAGGTGAGTCGGCCCGTCCGCCTTGTGCAGGTCGTCGGCGAGCTTCCACAGCATCGTCGTGTAGCCGTAGACCGCGCCGACCGGGGTACCGGCCGGATTGGTCAGCGGCGGCAGCCGGTGATAGGCGCGGAAGATATAGGCCGAACCATCGACCAGGTAGAGGTGCTGTCGCGAAGTTGCCATGGGCTCGTCATAAGGGTTGGCGGGCCCCGGGGAAAGCGCGCAGCTTGGGGCGGAGGGAGGACGGCGCCATTGCTGCCGGTCGTAAGGCGCAATCGTGAAGCGGCTGCTTTCCCACGCCTTTGTCGCGCCGAAGCGGGAGCAGGGAAACGCTGTAAAAATGCGACAAAGCGACTAGCGCTTGCATCGTTGCGCCAAGGTGATTAATTGACGCGCGAAGTCTACTCACGCGGTAGGCTTTCCGCTCGGCGGTCCATGGTTCGTGGTTACGGATTCTGGTCGTGTCGTGCGTGGTCCACTCGCTGTTCAAGGAATGCCATACATGCGCAAGATCATTCTCGCTGCCGCCGTTGCCGGCGCCGCTCTGACCCTCTCGGCCTGCGGCAAGAAGGAAGAAGCCGCTTCGACCGATACCGCTGCCACCGCCGCTGAAACCGCTGCTGACTCGGCCGCCACCGCTGCTGACTCGGCCGCTTCGGCTGCCGACACCGCCGCTTCGGCCGCTTCGGAAGCTACCTCGGCTGCTTCGGACGCCGCTTCGCACTGATCTCGCGTTTCACGCGAAGATTGCGAAAAGATCGGGCGCGCAGGTCAACCTGCGCGCCTTTTCTTTTGGCTGCGGCATCGGGTGACGGGGTGGCGGCGCCTGGCATGAAAAAAGCCGACGGTAATCCACCGCCGGCTTCGTTAATGTTCGGGCGGAGAAGCGCGAGTCAGCGCGCGACTTCGTATCCCGCGAGCTGGGTCGCCGGCTGATAATTGCCGTAGATGTCGTGCGAGATGCTGGCGATCCGCGCCTCGCGCCCCGGTCGTCCGTTCTGCCCGGTGACGTAGATGGCCACCGCCATTGTCCGCCCGTCCGCGGTGCGGATGATACCGACATCGCTGGAGGTGTTGTTGAGCGTGCCGGTCTTGTGGCCGAGCAGCGCATCCTCCGGCACGCCCGCCTTCATCCGGCGGATGCCGGTCTTGCAGCGGCTCATCGCGCCGAGCAGGACATCGCGGCTGGCGGGTGACAGCCATTCGCCCTGATACAGCCCGGCCAGCAGGCGCACCATGGCCAGCGGAGTCGTGCTGTCGCGCGTGTCGATGGTCTTGGCGGGATCGACGATTCCGTCGTCGCGCACGAGGGTAGCAATGTCGCGGTCCATCCGCATACCCCGGTTTCCGGTCCGCGCCAGCCAGCGGTTGACCGCCTGGGGGCCGCCGATGGCAGCCAGCAGCGCATCGGTGGCGTGATTGTCACTGCGGGTGATAGCCAGTTCAATCAGGGTCCGGGCAGGGAGCATGGCGCCCTGGCGCACGGGCGCGCGCGGCCCGGCCAGTTTGCGCGACGGGAGCGGCATCATCAGCGGATACTGGTCTTCCAACCGGTAACGCCCTTGGTCGACCCCTTCGAGGAAGGTCGCGACGATGGCGATCTTGCTGGTGCTGGCCAGTGGAAACGGCTGGTCGCCCAATATCGCTATTTCGGCGCCTGAGGTCAGATCGAGCGCTGCAACCCCAATGCGGCCGCGCGAAGGTTCGGCGAGGGAAGCCAGGCGGATCTCGAACGCACTTGCCGGCGTGCGTGGCGCGACCAGCGCCGGCTGGACACGGGGGGCGGGCCGCTGGGCGACCGGTGCATTGCCGAAGACGTCGTCGAATGCGCGCTGCAACTCGTCAGCGGCTGCCGGGAGCGGCGCCACCGCTGCGCTCGCCATGGCCAGCGCGCAAATCCAAACCCTGTTCATTCTCGTCCGCACCGACCCAAAGTAACCCTGATTCTGCTGCGATGTCGTTAACCGGACCGCCGGTTTGGGCAATGTCGGGGCGATGAGCCGCGCGGTAACTGCGACGATCTCGCAGTTTGCTTGCATTTTTCCGGGAACGCCGGATCGAGCGAACACTTGTGGCCAAAGGAAAGGGCCGGGGAAATTGCTTCCCCGGCCCTGCCTGTCTTGCCTGAAACGGCGAGTGCGCGTGGACTTAGAAGTCCATGCCACCCATGCCGCCCATGCCACCGCCCATCGGCGGCATCGCCGGCTTGTCTTCCGGCTTGTCGCTGATCGCGGCTTCAGTGGTGATCAGCAGGCCGGCCACCGAAGCGGCGTCCTGCAGGGCGGTGCGAACGACCTTGGTCGGGTCGATCACGCCGGCGGCCTTGAGGTTCTCATAAGTGTCGGTCGCGGCGTTGAAGCCCTGGGTCTCGTCGCCTTCGCGCAGCAGGTTGCCCGAGATCACCGCGCCATCGTGGCCGGCGTTCTGGGCGATCTGGCGCACCGGGGCGAGAATCGCGCGGCGCACGATGTCGATGCCCTTGGTCTGGTCGTCGTTGGCACCCTTGAGGCCTTCGAGCGCCTTGGTGGCATAGAGCAGCGCCGTGCCGCCGCCGGGGACGATGCCTTCCTCGACCGCCGCGCGGGTGGCGTGGAGCGCGTCGTCGACGCGGTCCTTGCGCTCCTTGACCTCGACTTCCGAGGCGCCGCCGACCTTGATGACGGCAACGCCGCCGGCCAGCTTGGCGAGCCGCTCCTGCAGCTTCTCGCGGTCGTAGTCCGAGGTCGTGACCTCGATCTGCGAACGGATCTGCTCGACGCGGCCCTTGATGTCGTCGGCCGAACCGGCGCCATCGACGATGGTCGTGTTGTCCTTGTCGATGGTGACGCGCTTGGCCTGGCCGAGCATGCCGACCGTGACGTTCTCGAGCTTGATGCCGAGGTCTTCGGAGATCATCTCGCCGGCGGTCAGCGTGGCGATGTCGCCCAGCATGGCCTTGCGGCGGTCACCGAAGCCCGGCGCCTTGACGGCAGCGACCTTGAGCCCGCCACGCAGCTTGTTGACGACGAGGGTGGCGAGAGCCTCACCCTCGATGTCCTCGGCGATGATCAGCAGCGGACGGCCCGACTGCACCACCGCCTCGAGGATCGGCAGCATCGCCTGGAGCGACGACAGCTTCTTTTCGTGGATCAGGATGTAGGGGTTGTCGAGCTCGACGGTCATCTTGTCCGGGTTGGTGACGAAGTACGGCGAGAGATAGCCACGGTCGAACTGCATGCCTTCGACGACATCGAGCTCGAACTCGAGACCCTTGGCCTCCTCGACGGTGATCACGCCTTCCTTGCCGACCTTTTCCATGGCTTCGGCGATCTTCTCGCCGACTTCACGGTCGCCATTGGCCGAGATGATGCCGACCTGGGCGATCTGGGCAGTGTCCGAAACCGGGGTCGAACGTGCCTTGAGGTCCTCGACGACCTTGGTCACGGCGAGGTCGATGCCGCGCTTGAGGTCCATCGGGTTCATGCCGGCGGCGACCGAGGTCATGCCCTCGCGGACGATCGCCTGGGCGAGCACGGTGGCGGTGGTGGTGCCGTCACCGGCCAGGTCGTTGGTCTTGCTGGCGACTTCGCGCAGCATCTGCGCGCCCATGTTCTCGAACTTGTCCTTGAGTTCGATTTCCTTGGCGACGGTGACGCCGTCCTTGGTGATGCGCGGCGCGCCGAACGACTTCTCGATGACGACGTTGCGGCCCTTGGGGCCGAGCGTGACCTTCACCGCGTTGGCGAGGATATCGACGCCGGCGAGAATGCGCTCGCGGGCGTCGCGCGAAAAGCGGACTTCCTTGGCAGCCATGTTCAGTTCCTTCGAATTGGAGTTCTTGAATTCAGGATATTCCCGGAATCGCTCAGGCGATCACGCCGAGGATGTCCGATTCCTTCATGATCAGCAGGTCTTCGCCGGAAACCTTGACCTCGGTGCCCGACCACTTGCCGAACAGCACGCGATCGCCGACCTTGACGTCGAGCGGGGTCACCTTGCCATCCTCGGCGCGGGCGCCGGTGCCGACGGCGACGATTTCGCCCTCGGCGGGCTTTTCCTTGGCGCTGTCGGGGATGATGATGCCGCCGGCGGTCTTTTCCTCGGCTTCGACACGACGGACCAGAACGCGGTCGTGCAGCGGACGAAAGCTCATATGGAGTTTCCCTCTCTCAGGTTGAATTCAGCACTTGGCACTCCCCTGTCGAGAGTGCCAGCGGCGCGGATATGGGTCGGGCGCCAGCAGGCGTCAAGGCGAGGGGAACAAATTTTTCCGTGATGCGTGCCGACCCGTTCCCGGCACCGGAGAGTTTGCCGATTGGGTTGGCGGGGCCATGCTGATAAAGCCGGGGAGATGACCGACTCCATCCCCGCACTGCGCCTCGACGGGCCGCTTGCCCGCCAGTTCCGCCTGCGGCGGGTCGGCTCGGGTCCGGACTGGCTCGTGTTCTGCCATGGCTTCGCCACCGGCCAGGCATCGTGGGACGACGTGCTGGCGGCGCTGCCGCCGCGCTACAGCGCCGTACTGTTCGACCTGCCCGGGGTCAGCCCGGACCGCCAAGAAGAATTCGATCCCGCCGATTGCCACTCCCTGGCGCCGTTTGCCGACGACCTGCTGGCCCTGCTGGACGAGGCCGGCATCTCCGCCTGCAGCTTTGTCGGGCAATCGGTCGCCGGCATGATCGGTGCCCTGGCCTCGATCGAGGACCCGCGGCGCTTCCACCGCCTGGTGGCGATCAATTCCTCGCCCCGGTACATCAACGATGCGACGTATCTCGGCGGGTTCGACCGGCCGCAACTGGCCAGTCTGTTCGATTCCATGGCGCTCGATTTCCAGGCCTGGGCCGCCGGCTTCGCCGCCGGGGTCATCCCGGTCGATGCCAACGGTGCGATCAACCGCTTCGTCGACTGCCTGCGGGCGATGCGTCCCGATGTCGCCATCGCCATCGCCCGGGTGATCTTCTCGATCGACATGCGGCCTTTGCTGGCGAGCATTCCCGTGCCGATGGTGTTGATCCATTCCCGGGACGATCCGGCGGTGCCGCCCCAGGTCGGCGAATACCTGAGCCGGCACACCCCCAGGAGCACGCTGGTGTGGATCGATGCCATCGGCCACCTGCCGCAGCTTACCGCGCCGCAGGTGGTGGCGGATGCCGTCTGGGCCGGCCTTGCCTAGCGTTCCCGGTTTCAACCCGGCGAGCCTGCTGCGGCGGATCCACCGGCAGACCGGCTGCGAATACGCGCTGGTGGGCGCAGCCGCCGGGGTCCAGTTGCATGTCGAACAGTCGAGCCCGGCCGGCGGCCTGCTCGGCCAGCGCCTGCGGGTGCCCGAAAGCCTGCTGGGCCGGCCGACCGTGCTCGATGCCGGCAACATCCGCCTGCCGCTGGACTGGACCCTCGTCTGCGGCGGGCGTCCGGATTACCTGGCGGCGGCCCCGGTCGGCGAAACCGGCCACCACCTGGTGATCGTCGGTTTCGCCGGCGGCGAAGGCACGGTGCCGGACCCGCCCTATATTGCGGCGAATGCCGAGCAGCTCGATCACCTCCTCGCCGCCGACCACCTGCTTCAGGCCGACCGGCGCCAGTTGCGGCAGATCCGCGCGCTGGTCGACAACCTGCCCTCGCCGGTCATCTTCGTCGATTCCCGGGCCAGCCAGACCTTGCTCAACAACCCGGCTCGCCGCCTTCTCGGTATCGACGAAAGTGCCGGGCAGGATCGCGTCGCCCTCGCGCTGCGGCGGTTCGTTGCCGGCGCCGGGATTGCGGCCCTGTCCAGCGAGCCGGGCAGCGTCGTCCAGTTCGTGCTCGAACACGAGGCGGAAGTCTTCGAGGTTTCCGCCCGGCTGGTCGACGAGGAGCGCCTGTCCGGCCGCCTGTGGATTTTCCGGGAAATCACCGCCGAGCGGGCCGCCGCCCGCTTTCGCGACGAACTGATCGCCAATGTCAGCCACGAACTGCGCACGCCGCTGACCTCGATCGTCGGCGCGCTCGGCCTGCTCGAGGCCGGCGAGGCGCGTCTGCTCTCGCCCCCGTCCGCCAAGCTGGTGGAAATCGCCAGCAAGAACGCCGTCCGCCTCAGCCGCCTGGTCGACGACCTGCTCGACAGCGACCGGCTGGAATCCGACCGCTTCGAGTTCGAACCCCGCCCGGTCGATCTCGCCGCGCTGGTGGGCGAGGCGGTCGAGCTCAACCGGCCTTATGCCGGGCGCTTCCCGGTCGCCCTCGATTACACGCCGGGGCGGCCCTGCACCGTCCGGGTCGACCCCGACCGGCTGCTGCAGGTGCTCGGCAATGTCATCGGCAATGCCGCCAAGTTCTCGCCGGTCGGCGGGACCGTCGAGGTCGCCGTTGGCGTCGCGGAGGGTCAGGCGCGGATCACGGTGATCGACCACGGCTGCGGCATGTCGCCCGCCTTCCAGCAGCGCCTGTTCACCCGCTTCGCCCGCGAGGAAGCGACCAGCGCCAGCCGCAGCGGCTCCGGCCTCGGCCTGGTCATCGCCAGGGGCATCGTCGAGCAGATGGGCGGGACCATCGCCATTGCCTCGCGGGAAGGCGAGGGCACCACCGTCAACATCGCCTTCCCGCTTGCGGATCAAGCACCGGCCTGAAGCCGCGCCAGTGCCCAGCTTGCCGCATCGGCCACCGCCGCATCGGCGTCGTCGAGTAGGCGGGTGACCGCCGGCAGCAGCCGGGTATCGCCGCTGTTGCCGGCGGCATAAAGCACATTGCGCACCAGTCGGTCGCGGCCGATCCGCTTGATCGGCGAGCCGGAAAACAGGCGCCGGAAGCCCGCATCGTCCAGCGCCAGCAGTTCGGCCAGTTTTGGCGCGGCGAGTTCCGCCCGGGGCAGGAACGCCCGGTTGGCGCGCGCCGCGGCGGCGAAGCCGTTCCACGGGCAGACCGCCAGGCAATCGTCGCAACCATAGATGCGGTTGCCCAGCGCCGCGCGGAATTCCTCCGCCACCGGGCCTTTGTGCTCGATCGTCAGGTAGGACACGCAGCGGCGGGCATCGAGCCGGTAGGGTGCCGGAAACGCGTTGGTCGGGCAGGCCCGCTGGCAGGCATCGCAGGTGCCGCAATGGTCGCGGCCGGCCACGTCCACCGGGAGGTCCAGCGTCGTGTAGATCGCGCCGAGGAACAGCCACGAGCCGTGCCGCCGGCTGACCAGGTTGGTGTGCTTGCCCTGCCAGCCGAGGCCTGCGGCCTGCCCAAGCGGCTTCTCCATGACCGGTGCCGTGTCCACGAACACCTTGACCCCGGCCTCGCCCAGCCCCCGTTTGCCGGCCTGCTCGACCAGCCAGCGCGCCACCTGCTTGAGCGCCTTCTTCACCGTGTCATGATAGTCGGCCCCCTGGGCGTAGACCGAAATCCGCCCCCGGTCCGGCTCCCCCGCCAGCGACAGCGGATCGCCCTCGGGCGCATAGCTCATCCCCAACGCGATCACGCTGCGGGCCTCCGGCCACAAGGCTTCCGGCCCGCACCGCTGATGCGCCCGCTCGGCCATCCACGCCATTTCGCCGTGCATCCCTTCGGCCAGCCACTGGTCCAGCCGCCCGGCCACGGCCGGATCGGTCCGGGCTGACGTCACCCCGATGGCCGCGAAACCCAGCCTTTCGGCCTCGGCCACCAGATCGGCCTTCAGGCATTCCATTATCGTCAATTTAACCAAGCATGGCCTTTGTGCGGCAAGAGGGGCAATGATGCGGGTATGCCAGTGAACATCGACCTAGGCGAATGGGCAGTGACGGGCAACGGCGACGCCCGCCCGCTGGCGATCGAGGCGCGCGCGCTGGTCAAGCATTTCGACGACTTCACCGCCGTCGATGGGGTCGACCTCGCCGTGCCGGAAGGATCGATCTACGGCATTCTCGGCCCCAACGGCGCCGGCAAGACGACGACGCTGCGGATGCTGGTCGGCATCATCGACCCGGATGCGGGGGTGCGCCGGGTGCTCGGCCACGAACGCCCGCACGAAATCGCCAGCCGGATCGGCTATCTGCCGGAGGAGCGCGGGCTTTACCCGGCGATGAAGGCTTATGAGGCGATCGCCTTCCTCGGCGCGCTGCGTGGCCTGCCACTGGCCGAGGGCCGGCGCCGGGGCCGCGCCCTGCTCGAGGCGCATGGCCTGGGTTATGCCGCAGACCGCCAGATCCGCCAGCTTTCCAAGGGCATGGCCCAGCAGGTGCAGCTGCTCGGCACGCTCGTCCACGAACCGCGTCTGGTGATCCTCGACGAGCCGTTTTCCGGCCTCGATGCGCTCAACCAGGGCAAGCTCGAAGGGATGATCCGTGGCCTCGCCGACAACGGGGCGACCGTGATCTTTTCCACCCATGTCATCGCCCACGCCGAGCGGATGTGCGACGAAGTGGCGATCATCGCCGGCGGCAAAGTGCCGTTCGCCGGGCCGGTCGACGTCGCGCGGGATCGCATTCCGCCGCAGGTGCTGCTCGAGACCCGCGCCGGCGACGGCCCCTGGCGCGCCGCCATTCCCGCCGATGCCCGCACCGCCCGCAAGGCCAATGGCACGCACCACTGGCAGTTCTCGCTGCCCGCCACCGGGGTCGAGCCGCTGCTGCGCGCGCTGATCGAGGGCGATGCCGGCATTCTTTCGCTGTCGATCGAGCGGGCCGGATTGCACGATGCCTTCGTTGCGATTGCCGGCGAAGCGGCTGCCCACGCGCTCCAGGACGGCGGGGCAGGGGAGGCGGACCGATGAGCACGCAAAGCAGCCGCACCGCCGGCCGCCTGAGCACGCTCGCCGCCGCGCTGGTCATTGCCCGGCGGGATTTTACCGCGATCCTGTTCAGCCGCAGCTTCCTGTTCTTCCTGCTTGGCCCGCTGTTCCCGGTGGTGGTCGGCGCGCTTGCCGGCAGTGTCGGCAACCATGCGCAGAGCGTCGCGCCCCGGCCCGTGGTCGGCGTGGCGATGGAGGGGCCGGCCGGCAGCCGGGTGATCGAGGCCCGCCGCCAGCTTGCCCCCAACATGGGCGACGACTTGCCGGAGTTCACCCTGGTGCGCGCCGCGCCTCCCGCCGGCCCCGAGGAGGCGGGCAAATTGCTGAGGGAGCGGCACGACCTCGCCGTGCTGATGAGCGGCACGCTGGCGCATCCGGTGCTCACCGGCCCGCCCGACCATCTCGATCAATGGCGCGGCCGGCTGGCCCTGATTCTCGGGCACGCGCGCGAGCTGAGGCCACAGGCACTGCCGGAGGTCCAGCTCGACAGGATCGTCACCCGGAACCGGGTCGATCTCCGCCACGGGCAGGTGATGACCGCGCAGGCCGGGCAGACGCTGCTGTTCCTGCTGACCATGCTGCTGGCGGGCATGGTCCTGTCCAACCTGGTGGAGGAAAAGGGCAACAAGATCATCGAGACGCTGGCGGCGGCCATTCCCATGGATGCGGTGTTCCTGGGCAAGCTGTTTGCCATGCTGGCGGTTTCGCTGGTCGGCATTGCCGTGTGGTTTGCCGCCGGCATGGCGATCCACCTCGTCGCCGGCAGTGCGCTGCCGACGCTCGACCCGCCGGCGGTCGGCTGGCCATTGTTCTACGTGCTCGGCATCGTCTATTTCTCGCTCGGCTATCTGGTGCTTGGCTCGCTGTTCCTGTCGATCGGCTCGATGGCGGTGACGGTGCGCGACGTGCAGACGATGTCGATGCCGGTGACGATGCTGCAACTGATCGTGTTCTTTTTCGCCTCCTATGCGATGACCGATACGGGCAGCGCCATCGAGCTTCTCGCCGTGGCGATTCCGTTCAGCTCGCCGTTTGCCATGCTGGCGCGCGCGGCGGTCAGCCCGCTGCTGTGGCCCCATGCGCTGGCGATTGCCGGGCAGGTTCTGTGCGTGGCGGTTTTCGTCAGGCTGGGCGCCGGGCTGTTCCGGCGGCGGGTGATGAAATCCGGGCCGGCCGGAGGGCAATCCCGCAAGCGCGGATTCTGGCGCCGGCTGCGCGCCGCCTCCTGACAATGGCGCTTGCCGCCCTATATCGGGGGCAGGAGGTTTCCGATGGACCGCTCGATGAACCGCCGCCACCTGCTTGGCTGGCTTGCCGTCACCGCCGCCTTGCCGCTTGTGGGTTGTGGCAGCCCGGCCGATGCACGGACGTTCCCGGTGTCCTATCCCGAGGCCGAATGGCGCCGTCGCCTGACGGCGGCCCAATTCGCGGTGCTGCGGCGCAAGTCCACCGAGACCCCATTTACCTCGCCGTTGCTCAATGAACACCGGCGCGGTACGTTTACCTGTGCCGCCGACGGTAATCCGCTGTTCGATGCCGCGACCAAGTATGACAGCCGCACCGGCTGGCCCAGTTTCTGGAAACCCCTGCCGGGCGCCATCGGCACTTCGACCGACTACGAGCTGGGCTATGCGCGGACCGAAGTGCACTGCGCCCGTTGCGGCGGCCATCTCGGCCATGTCTTCGACGATGGCCCGGCGCCGACCGGGCGGCGCTATTGCATGAATGGCGTGGCGCTGGGGTTCAGGCCGGCCTGAACCGGCCTCATTCGGCCGGGGTCGGCGTGCGGAAGAACAAGGCCTGGCTGATCGCCGCCTTGACCGCTTCCTCGCGGAACGGCTTGGTGATCAGGTAGGCGGGTTCGGGACGATCCCCGGTCAGCAGCCGCTCGGGGAAGGCGGTGATGAAGATGACCGGCACGTCCGAGATGGCGAGGATGTCGTCCACCGCGTCCAGCCCGGAGCTGCCGTCGGCCAGCTGGATGTCAGCCAGGACCAGGCCGGGACGGCGCTCGGCGACGACCTGGCGCGCCTGGCTGCGGGTGGTGGCAGTGCCGCAGATCTTGTGACCGAGCGATTCGACCAGTTGCTCGAGCTGCATGGCGATCAGCGGTTCATCCTCGATGATCAGCACGCTGGTCCGGCTTTCGCGGGCGATCTCGGCGCTGGCGCTCAGCACCAGTTCCGCCACTTCGATCTCGCTCAGCCCCATGATCTCGGCGGCGTCGGACAGGGAAAATTCCTCGACGGCGGTGAGCAGCAGGGCCTGCTTGCTCGGCGGCGTCACCCGGGACAGACGATCCTGCACGGCCGCCTCGCGGTCGTTCCCGGATGAGGACACTTCGACCCCGGCGCTGTTCCACAGCACGGTGAAGGCGCGATAGAGGGGGACGCGGCCGCCTTTCAGCGATTCCCGCAAATCGGCATCGGCGAGCGCGGCTTCCAGGGTGGCCCGAACGAAGGCGTCGCCGCTGCTCTGGCTTCCGGTGAGCGCGCGCGCATAACGGCGCAAGTGTGGCAACAGTTCGGCGACTTGCGCACCAAGAGGCATGATTTACCCTTCCCGCGTAAAACCCAGTTCCTGCGAAACGACCGCAACGATTGCCGGTTCCCGATCCAGCCGATTTGGTGCTTTCACCGTGTTCGTAGCCTGCCTCTCGTCGGCCCGGTAAAAAAGCTGCCACGATGTCAAAAAAACATCTGATGCGGGGAACCATCTTCAGATCGGCGGATTATCCCCCTGTCACCGCCGAGACCCCCCTCCCGTCCAAGCGGCTGGTGATACGATCCCGGAAGGCCTCCGTTCTTCGAGAGCGGAGGCCTTTTCCGTCGCCGGCGGGTGAGGCTCCCCCGCTTCCCTGCCGGCGGGATCTGTTGGTCGAGTGGCCTGTCAGAGCGGCTTATCGTAGATCTGGTACTGCTTGTTGACGTGGCTGTCGATCTCCCGCGCGATCGAATTCATCCCTTGATTGTCCTCGAGAATCCAGCCGATCTCGCCCCGGCTGGCGCCGTAGTTGGCGACCGAATTGCGGCGGATGTTCTCGATCATCATGAAGGCGAGCTGGCTGGCCAGCCGGCTAGCCTGGAGCTTCTTGCGCACCCCCATCAATGGCACACGCATGGTCCGCACGCGGGTGTGGAACAGCCACAGGCCGAGCTTGGCGAAGCCGAGCGGCGAGGGGCGACCGCGCTGGCCGTTGACCCGGAGCTGGACTTCGTTGAGATCCGGCAGGGTCATCATGAAGGCGACCGGTTCGCCGTCCAGCTCGGCGATCTGCACCAGGTCCGCCTTGATCAGCGGCTTCAGCTTCTTGGCGATGTAGGCGATCTCGACATCGGTGATCGGCACGAAGCCCCAGTTATCGCACCAGGCATCGTTAAGGATTTCGAGAATGATCGCCGCCTCGCTGGCGAACTTCCTGAGATCCACGCCGCGCACGTTGATGCGCGGGTTCTTCTCGCCCGAGGAGACGATGCGGCGGATCAGCGGCGGGAATTCCCGGGTGATGTCCAGCTCGTAGGTCTGCAGCAGCTTGACCGGGGCATAGCCGCGCGCCTCGATCCAGCCCTGGAGGTGCTTCGGCGAATGCCCCATCATCACCGTCGGCGGATGGTCATGCCCCTTGATCAGCACGCCCGGTTCTTCCCAGACCGACAGGGTCATCGGCGCCACCGCGCGGGTCATGCCTTCGCCCCGGAGCCATTGCTCGGCGGTCTCGATCAGCGCGCCGGCGATGGTCTCGTTGTCCGCCTCCAGCGAACCCCACATGCCGGTGCCGGGACCGAACCCCTGCTCGACCGGCTGGCCGAGCGCCAGTTCGTCGATATGCGCGGCGATCCGCCCGACGACCTTGCCGGCGGCATCGCGCGCCAGAAACAGCTGGCAGCGCGCATGTTCGAAATAGGGGTTGCCGCCGGGGGTATAGCGCTCCAGTTCCTCCGCCCGCAGCTGCGGCACGAAATTGGGATCGCCGGCATTTGCCGTATAGATATGATCGACAAACGCCTCGCGGTCGCGCTTCGTGCTCGCCGGGGTGATGGAAAATTCCGATTGTGCCACGATCACGCCTTTGTTTACCACCATGGCGAACTGCGGGCCGCCGGCAGGCTTGTCAAGCCGAGCGACAGGCCCCACGTGGGCCGGCCTGTCGATTCGGTCCAGAGGATCGGGAACGCGGATTGGGAACAAGGCGATGACTGTCCAGGACCTCAGCGAGACCCGGCCCCGCCGCGCTGCCAGCGCCGCCGATGTGCCGGATGACATGGCGATGCTCGCGGCCGCCGCCGAACTGACGCGCGATATCGCCGCGGCGCGGCCGGGGGTCTACTGGCCGGACATGCTGGCGTCCGCCGCGCTCGGCTATGCCGGGCTCGCCGGCGCCATCCTGCTGCATCCGCCGCTGCTGGCGGTGCTCTCGGCAGTGGTCGCGGTGTTCGCCCTCTATCGGGCGCTGCTGTTCATCCATGAATTGACGCATATCCACCGCGATGCCCTGCCCGGCTTCCGCTTCGCCTGGAACCTCCTCGTCGGCATCCCGATGCTGACGCCGTCGTTCATGTATGAAGGCGTGCACACCCTGCATCACGCGCGCGTCCGCTATGGCACCGAGGATGATCCCGAATATCTGCCGCTGGCGCTGATGAAGCCCTGGGCGCTCCCGAGCTTCCTGCTGGTCGCCGCGCTGCTGCCGTTCGCCCTGCTGATCCGCGATGCCATCCTCGTGCCACTGGCGGCGCTGGTCCCGCCGCTGCGCCGGCGGCTCTGGGCGCAGGCCTCGGCGCTGTCGATCAACCCTGCCTTCCGCCGCCGCCCGGCCGAAGGGCGGTTCGCCCGCATGGTGTTCTGGCAGGAACTCGGCGCCTCGCTCTGGGCGATCGCCCTGCTCGCCTCGACTCACTGGCTCGGCTGGCGCCCGCTGCTGATCGCGCTTTCGGTGGTGGCCGCCACCGCCGTGCTCAACCAGGTCCGCACTCTCGTCGCCCATGCCTGGCTCAACGACGGCGGCACCATGAGCCTTACCGCGCAGTACCTCGATTCGGTCAACGTGCCGCCGCCCGAGCTGCTTTCGCCGCTGTGGGCGCCGGTCGGCCTGCGCTATCACGCGCTGCATCATTTGCTGCCCAGCCTGCCGTATCATTCGCTGGGAGAGGCGCACCGCCGGCTCTCGGGCAGGTTTGGCGCGGAATCGACGTATGCCAGGGCGAGCTATCCGGGGCTGCTGACGCTGCTGCGTTCGCTGGCGCGCAGCACGATGCTGGTCCGCTAGGTCATTCTTCGCTGCGGATCAGCACCGTCTCGCCCAGCAGGGCAAACAGCAGGAAAGGCGCCCAGGCCGCGACCAGCGGCGGGTAGCCGCCGAAGTTGCCGAGCGACAGGGCGGCATTATCCACCACGAAATAGGCGAAGCCCAGGGCCATGCCGAAGACAGCGCGGATCATCAGCTGGCCGGAACGCGCCAGGCCGAACGCGGCGACTGCACCCAGCAGGGGCATGAGCAAGGCCGCGAGCGGGCCGGACAGCTTGTGCCACCAGCGTCCCTCGAGTTCGCTCGTTCGCCGACCGCCCGCCTTCAGCCGTTCGATCGACCGGGTGAGCGTGACGATGCTCTGCGAATCCGCATCCACTGCCATCATCTCGATCTCGTCCGGCCGCACCTTTTGCGCGACGACCGTATCGCCCGGCCGGGTGGTCGCCAGCGAGCGGGTATCGAACCGAGTCGGGCCTGCCAGCCGCCAGCCGGGGGCGGCAAACGCGGCGCTCGGCGCATGCCATTGCGCCAGGATAGTGCCGTGGCCGTCCCGCTCGTACCAGGTCACGCCATCCAGCCGCATGGCCTTGCCGACGCCATCGACCCGGTCCGCCGCGAGGATGTGGACGCCGTCGGCCATGTAGAGGTTGCTGCGGGTGGTCGAGGGAGGCGGAATCCTGCCGAAGCCGGCATTGCTCCAAGCCTTCAGCGTTGCCGTCGCATGGGTGACGATGCGCTCGTTGAACGCGAAGGTGCCCAGGCTGACCACCAGCGAGGTCAGCAGCAGCGGCGCCAGGATCTGGTGCGCCGAAAGCCCGGCGGCGCGCATGGCGATGACTTCGCTGTTCTGGTTCAACGTGGCGAAAGTGATGATCGTCGCCAGCAGCACGGAATAAGGCAGGAAGGTCGAGACCAGCTGCGGCGCCCGCAGCGAGACATAAGTCCACAGCTGCGCTTCGCCGTTGCCCGGATGCGCCAGGATCTTGCCGCTTTCGCCGAGCAGATCGAGCAGCTGCAGGATCAGCACCAGCATGACCAGCACCGCCAGGATGCGGGTGACGAACAGCCGCGCGAGGTAAACGGTCAGCGTGCGCGAGGGAAAGAATTCGAAGTGCACCGGGATATCATCCTTCGGCCAGCGGCTTGCGCCGTCGCGCCACTATCGCTTTCAGGCGCTTGGCCACACCGGCGGCGAACGTTTCGAGCGCGCCGATCGGCTGTCCGCCGGGAACATAGGCGATCCGCCAGTACATCCAGGCGATGATCGCGGCGAACACCGCGAATGGACCCCACAGGGCCAGCACCGGATCGACCCGCCCGAGTTCGGCGACCGATTGGCCGTATTCATTGACCTTGTGGTAGGCGACCACCATGACGATCGACACGAACAGGCCCAGCGACGAGGTCGAGCGCTTGGGCGGGATCGCCAGCGCCACGGCGAGCAGGGGCAGCATCAGGATCATCACCACTTCGACCAGCCGGTAGTTGAGGCTGGCCCGGACCACGTTCCGATCGGCGGCCGATGCGTTGCCGGCCCAGCCGATTTTCAGCAGTTCGGGAAGGAAATACTCCCGCTCGGCGCCGCCGCGCTGGCGGAATTTTTCCACCGAGGGCAGATCGATCGGCAGGTCGTGGCGGGTAAATGCCAGCACCCTCGGCGTAGTCCCCGGCGTTTCCTGGACGATCTGCCCCTCGCTCAGGCGCAGAATCACCGTGTCCGGGTTCTCGTTCAGGGCCAGGAACCGGCCCTGGCGGGCAGATATCGACAGGACGGTGCCCTGGTCCGAGGTCAGCCGGACGAACAGGCCGATCAGATCCCGGCCGTTGTCACGGCTCTGCTCGATGCGCAGCGCCATGCGGTTCTTGAGGGTATTGAACTCGCCGACCTTGATCGAGGCGCCGAGCGCGCCCGAGCGCAGTTCGAACTGGAGCTGCTCGTAGTAGTAGCGCGACAGCGGCTGGACATAGCTGACGATCGCCAGATTGACGAAAGCGAGGGCGATCGCGATCATGTAGGGGACCCGCAGCAGGCGGGTATAGCTGAGCCCGACCGCGCGCATGACATCCAGTTCGCTGGAGACGGCGAGCTTGCGGAACGCCAGCAGCACCCCGATCATCAGCCCGAGCGGAATCGCGAGGCTGGCATATTCCGGCAGCAGATTGGCCAGCATACGGAACACGACCGAGACCGGGCCGCCCTCGGTGGCGACGAAATCGAACAGCTTGCGCATCTTGTCGAGGATGAGCAGCGAGGCCGCGATCAGGAACACGGCCAGCATCGGCATGGTCACCTGCCGGAAGATATAGCGGTCAATGTCTGTCAGCGGCTTCACGGGGTGCGATCTGGCGACCTGTCTCGTCACGGAAGGGCTCGCCGGACAGCAAGCGGAGCATTTGCCCTAGAGCAATTTCTCCGGGAGGGGAAACACCCGAAAGGACAAGGGTATCCCGGAAATCACGGGCGAGGAATGCTTTAGGGCGGGACTCAGGCTTTTTCCAGCGTGCACTGCAGGGGATGCTGGTTCTGCCGGGCATAGTCCATCACCTGGTTCACCTTGGTTTCGGCGATCTCGTAAGGAAAGATGCCGCAGACGCCGACGCCCTTCTGGTGGACATGGAGCATGACGCGGGTCGCCTGTTCCAGGTCCATCTGGAAATATCGCTTGAGCACCATGATGACGAATTCCATCGGCGTGTAATCGTCATTCAGCATCAGGACCTTGAACTGGCTCGGCTTCTTGGGCTTCGCGCGGGTTCGCGTGGCCAGGCCGACCTGGCCGGCGCCATCGCTATCGTTGCCGGGGCGATTGGCGCAGCGAGCGGGATCGGCCAGCGAGGCGAAAGGGCGGTGTTCGACCGACTGGGTGGGAGGGGAAATGATCCGCATTCCCCAAGATATCGCAAATCGGGGGTCAAGGACAAGCTGTCCTCGACCCCCGATCGTTTCCGTATGAGGCAAAAGGTCGTTCCGGCGCGCTGTTGCGCGCGCCGGGACCCGTTTGCGTGCCTGTCAGGCGGCCTTCTTCAGCGATTCCACCGCGAGCGTCACGCGGCGGGAGATCGGCGCGATCGAGTCGCTGCCGAGCTTGACGAACGCTTCGGTCTGCTTCGAGCTGAAGGCAACGGCAGCGTCGAAGTTCTTGCGCAGCAGATCGCTCTGCAGCTTGAAGAAATCGGCCGGGGTCTTCACCGCGGCCAGTTCCTTGGCTTCGGCGGTCAGCGTTTCGAACGCGCCGCGGCTCTCGGCGACGAAGTCGGTGCCGAGCTTCTGCAGGCCATCGGCAAGGATCTTGCTCGATTCGACGACGGCTTCGACATTGCCCTTGGCCATTTCGGTGCCTTCGCTGAGGGAGGCGGCGCCCTTCACGTAGGCGCCCTTGGCCTTCTCCTGGACATCGGCGAAGGCGGTCTTGATGGCGGCGGTGAAATTGGTCGTGCTCATGGGAAGGATCTCCGAAAGGGGCTTGCGTCGGGCGACAGGCGCGGCGTCAACAATGGCTGCGGGTTTGATGGCTGGCTTGCGGGGGGATTTGGTGGGAAGCTTCGGCGCGACCGGCGTGGCGCGGACGGCCTTGGCCTTGATCGGGGCCGGGATGGCCGGCTTGATCGCGGGTGCTGCAACCGGAACGGCTGCCGCCGGCTTTTTGACCGGGGCCCGCTTTGCCTTAGCCACCGGCAGTTCCGGCGCGGCGGCTTCGGCAATCGCGGCCTTGCGCACAAGCTTGGTCTCAACGGGAGCAGAAGCAGCAGGCGCTTCCACGATCGCGGGCGCTGCAACCTCAATCGACTCGGCCGAGGGCTCGCCCCGTTCCGCATCGAGAACCGGCAGTTTGTCCTGAGCCATTCCGAGCGCTTTCCTGATTCGACTTTATTTCGCACTGCACAATAATGCTTTCGCGCCAGCGGTCAAGCAAAATTGTGCAGTGCAACATAAGTGAATGTGCGCATCGGCAGTGGAGGGTCTACCGTGTCCTCACATAACGCCCGGGCGCGTCTTCAATGGCGCGGTCGCCTCTCCCGCCGGGCTTGCGCCTGCCCTTAGCCGGCACCACGGCATCGCCGTGGCTGCGCAACCATTCCAGCCAGTATGGCCACCACGATCCCGGGTGCTCGGTGGCGCCGGCGACGAATTGCTCGAGCGAACCCAGTTCCTCGGACGGCGTGTCGTTCGTCCAGTACTGGTAGCGTCCCGCGGCCGGCGGGTTGATCACGCCGGCAATGTGGCCTGATCCGGCAAGCATGAATGTCGTCGGTCCACGCAGGTGGCTGGTCAACTTCCACACACTGGCCGGCGGCGCGATATGGTCCTCGCGCCCGGCCTGGACGAAGGCGGGCGTGGTCACCCGGGTGAGGTCGATCGGCGTGCCGTCGGCAGCCATGGCATCGGGGATGACCAGCCGGTTGTCCCGGTAGAGATTCTTCATGTAGTCGATGTGCCAGCGCGCCGGCAGGTTGGTCACGTCGCTGTTCCAGTGCAGCAGGTCGAACGCCGGGTAGTCCTCTCCCAGCAGATAGTTGCGCACGACATAGGACCAGATCAGGTCGTTGGCGCGGAGCAGGTTGAAGGTCGCGGCCATGTAGCGGCCATCGAAATAGCCTTTGGGCGAAAGCTGCTCGATCAGGGCGAACTGCCGGTCGTCGATGAAATGGGCGAGTTCGCCGGCATTGGCGAAATCGACCTGGGCGGTGAAGAACGTCGCGCTGGCGACCTTCGCGTCCTCGCCGCGCCGGGCGAGCACCGCCAGCGTCGCCGCCAGCGTGGTCCCCGCAACGCAATAGCCGATGGTGTGCACGGACGGGACGCCGAGGCGTGCGCGGACATGGTCGATCACCTCGATCTGCGCGCGGATGTAGTCGTCCCAGGCGATGTCGGCCATGGTCTCGTCGGCGGAGCGCCAGGAGACCACGAACACGCTGATGCCCTGCTCCACCGCCCAGCGCACGAAGCTTTTCGCCGGGGTCAGGTCGAGGATGTAGTAGCGGTTGATCCACGGCGGAAAGATCACCAGCGGGATCGCCAGCACCTTTTCGGTCGTCGGGGTGTACTGGATCAACTGGTAGAGGTCGGTTTCATGGACGACCTTGCCTGGTGTCGTGGCGATGGTCTCCCCCAGCCGGAAGGCAGCGGGATCGGTATGGGTCAACTGGCCACGGCCCAGGTCCTTGAGCAGATGGCCCAGGCCCTTGACCAGGCTTTCCCCTTGCGTTTCCAGCGCGCGCTGCAGGACGAGGGGGTTGGTCAGCGGGAAATTGGCCGGGCTCAGTGCATCGACGGCGGCGCGGGTGGCGAAGCGCAGCTGCTCCCGGCGCGCCCCGTCGAGCCCCTCTGCCTCGGCGGCAAGGGTGGTCAGCTGCTCCGCCATCATCAGGTAGGCCTGATGGACGAGCGCGTAGATCGGGAGGTCCTGCCATTGGCGGTCGGCGAAGCGGCGGTCCTTGCGGGGCAGGGCGGCGCTATCGTCACCCGCGGACAGGCCGAACTGGGCCAGTGCGGTCTGCCACAGGGCAATGCCATCGTTGAACAGCCGCTGCTGCATTTCCGGCTGGGCCAGCGGAAATCGCGACTGCCAGGTGCGGGCCAGGTTGGCCCACCAGGCGGGATCGAGCACCTGCTGTGCCGGATCGGCTTGGCGCAGCGCCTGTTCGCGCTGGAAATCGAGCCACATCGTCTGGAGGCGGGCCAGAACGTTCGCCCACTTCTCCGCGTCGTCGGGCGAAAGCGGGGCAGCGGCGGTCGGCTTCGGCATCGCGTCCGCTAGCTGCCGGGCGAATTCCGCTGGCATAGCGAGCAGCGGCGCCAGCAGGTCCGGAAGGGTTGGCGGGGTTGCATCGTCTGCCATCGGGTGCTCCGTCTGCCTGCACGGCTGCCGATCGCATAGCACAGTCAGCCGCCTCGCCAAGGCCGCGCCACCCGGCCTCGACCCATCGGGGTTTGCCACTCGCCCGGATTGAGCCTAGAGCCGTTGGTCCGAGGATACACCAAGTGCGGCGTGCCAACTTTCGACGCCGCCCCTCGCCACCACGAGCAAACGGATACCGGATCACAGGTCATGGAAGACGAGTTCTACCGCATCAAGCGACTGCCGCCCTATGTCATCGCCGAAGTGAATGACATGCGAGCCGCAGCCCGCCAGGCCGGTCGGGACATCATCGACCTCGGCATGGGCAATCCGGACCTGCCGCCGCCCGCCCATGTCATCGACAAGCTCTGCGAGGTCGCCCACAAGCCCGACGCCCACGGCTATTCCGCGTCGTCCGGCATACCCGGCGTGCGCAAGGCCCAGGCCGCTTATTATGCCCGCCGTTTCGGGGTCGAACTCGACCCGGCGAGCGAAGTGGTCATGACCATGGGCTCGAAGGAGGGCCTCGCCAGCCTCGCCACGGCGATCACCGCGCCGGGCGATGTCGTGCTGGCGCCCAACCCCAGCTACCCGATCCACACCTTCGGCTTCATCATCGCCGGTGCCACCATCCGCTCGGTGCCGACCACGCCGGACGAGCGATACTGGGATTCGCTCGAGCGGGCGATGAAGTATTCGGTGCCGCGCCCTTCGGTGCTGATCGTCAACTATCCCTCGAACCCCACCGCCGAGACGGTCGACCTCGCGTTCTACGAGCGGCTCGTCGCCTGGGCGAAGGAGCACAAGGTCTGGGTCCTTTCGGACCTCGCCTACTCCGAGCTCTATTACGACGGCAACCCGACCTCTTCGATCCTCCAGGTGCCGGGGGCGAAGGATGTCGCGGTCGAGTTCACCTCGATGTCGAAGACGTTCTCGATGGCCGGCTGGCGCGTCGGCTTCGCGGTCGGCAACGCGCGGCTGATTGCGGCGCTGAAGCGGGTCAAGTCCTATCTGGATTATGGCGCGTTCACGCCGATCCAGGCTGCGGCCTGCGCGGCTCTCAATGGCCCGCAGGACATCGTCGACAAGAACCGCGAGCTCTACCAGAAGCGCCGCGATGTCATGGTCGAAGCCTTCGGCCGCGCCGGCTGGGACATCCCGAGCCCGCGCGCCTCGATGTTCGCCTGGGCTCCGCTGCCGCCGGCTTTGCGGGAGATGGGCAGCCTCGAATTCTCGAAGCAGCTGCTGACCCATGCCGAAGTCGCGGTCGCGCCGGGCGTCGGCTATGGCGAGGATGGCGAGGGCTTTGTCCGCATCGCCATGGTCGAAAACGAGCAGCGGCTGCGCCAGGCCGCGCGCAACATCAAGCGCTACCTCGCCAGCATGGGGGTCAATACGGTCTCGCCGCGCTGGGCGTGAATGCGCAATCGACGGCGGCAGATTTGCCGCCGTCGAATCGGCTTGCGCCACACCACCCCCTCCGCTAGTGCCCCGCCACCCACGCACAGTCTGCGATCTGGCCCGATGGCGGAGTGGTTACGCACCGGACTGCAAATCCGTTTACGCCGGTTCGATTCCGGCTCGGGCCTCCACCTTTTCAGCAGGCTTCCAGGGCCGGCTACGGCCGATGCCGCGGCGCGCTGGATCGGTTGTTCGCGGGTTCAGCCGCACTGGCCGCGGTGGAGCAGTTTGTGATCTGCCAGCACCAGCGCCATCATCGCCTCTACCACCGGCACGCCGCGGATGCCGACGCAGGGGTCGTGCCGGCCCTTGGTCTGCAGTTCGGTCGCTTCGCCTGAACGCTTCACGGTCTCGACCGGGATCAGGATCGACGATGTCGGCTTGAAGGCTACGCGGACGGTGACCGGCTGGCCGGTCGAGATGCCGCCGGCGATGCCGCCGGCGTGGTTGGCGAGAAAGACCGGCCCGCCGTTGCCAGGTCGCATGGGGTCGGCATTGTCCTCGCCACGCAATCGCGCGGCGGCGAAACCATCGCCGATTTCAACTCCCTTGACCGCGTTGATGCCCATGCAGGCCGATGCAAGATCGGCATCAAGCTTGCCGTAAAGCGGGGCACCCCAGCCGGCCGGGACGCCGACTGCCTGGCATTCGACGATCGCGCCGAGCGATGAACCGTCCTTGCGGGCGGCATCGATCAGGTGTTCCCAGCGAGCCGCGGCTTCAGCGTCCGGACAGAAGAACGGATTGCGGGCGATTTCGGCGGTGTCGAAATTGCCCGGCTCGATCGCGTCGCCGCCGAGTTCGCTGACCCAGGCGCGGATCTCCACTTCTGGAAGCACCCGGCGGGCCACGGCGCCGGCTGCGACCCGCGCTGCCGTTTCGCGCGCGGAGGAACGGCCGCCGCCGCGATAGTCGCGGAAGCCGTATTTGGCGTCATAAGCATAATCGGCGTGGCCGGGACGGTACGCGCCGGCGACCTCCGAGTAGTCCTTCGATCGCTGGTCGGTGTTTTCGATCAGCAGGCTGATCGGGGTGCCGGTCGTCTTGCCCTCGAACACGCCGGAGAGGATGCGGACCTCGTCAGGCTCCCTGCGCTGGGTGGTAAACCGGGACTGGCCGGGCTTGCGTGCATCCAGAAACGGCTGGATCCAGGCTTCGTCCAGGGGCAGCCCCGGCGGGCAGCCATCGACGACCGCGCCGAGCGCCGGTCCGTGGCTTTCGCCCCAGGTGGTGAAACGGAACAGGTGGCCGAATGTGTTGAAAGACATGGGCGTGGGCCATGCCGGCAACCGGCAAAAAAGTCTACACGTCGCGGCGGCGGCGGGGCAGCAGGACATTGGTCGCCACGCGCGGGGTCTGGCCAACTCGGGGATTGGTCGTTGCCAGCCTCAATGCCTGGTGCCACCGGAGAAAAATGAACTTTCTGCAATTGGCAGTTCGGCGAGCTTGTTCATTATCAGCAAGGTGGCATCGACATGGCGGATTCGATCGAACTGATCCCCCTGGGCATCGAGCATCTGACGGTGTCCGGGATGCCTCCCGCCGAATTCGTCGAACTTGCCGCGAGGGCGGACCTGCAGTCGGTCAGTCTCTGGAGTGCATTGGCGGACAATCCGTTCGGATTCGCGCCCTGGTCGCTCATCGACGATGCCGCGTTGCGCAGAGCGGTTCGCGAGCGGCTGGCCGCAACCGGCATTCGCCTGGCGCTAGGCGAGGCCTGGGTGCTGCGTCAGGGCGTCGATGCCAGCGGCAGCAAGCCGATGATCGAAGCCTTCGCCGATCTCGGGTGCCGGGCCATCAACATGGTATCGTTCGAAACCGATCGGGCACGGGAAATCGAACAGGCTCACAAATTCGCCGAACTCGTGAGCGAGGCAGGCATGGCGGTGGCCTGGGAGTTCGCTGGCAATTGCCAGGTCACCCTGGCCGAAGCTGCCGAGGAGATTCGCAGGATGCGCGCGGCGGGCCAGGATGCGGAGCTCTTGATCGATCCGATGCATTTCGGACGGCGTGGCCTGCGAGCCGAAGCCCTGGCTGCCATTGCCCCTGACCTGATCGGCTACTTCCAGATCTGCGATGTGCCGCTGGTGGGAAAGGGAAGTTATATGGACGAAGCGCTTCACCGCCGGCTGCCACCGGGCGATGGCGAACTGCCCCTGCACGAAATCATCCGCGCGTTACCCGACGACGTGACCTGTTCCATGGAAATTCCGCAGGTCGCGCGGGCGCAAGCCGGGGAATCTCATTTCGATCTGGTGCTCGATGCAGCAGGCAAGTGCCGTCGCCTCATTGCCACGGCACGGCAATCCTGCGGCGATCTGTGAAGGGCGCTGGCGAGCCTTCTCAACCCCGGAGCTTCTCGCTGACTGCTCCGCAACCGGCCGAGGGGATGTTGGTGCGGGCGGCCGGACTTGAACCGGCACGGGCAATGCCCGACGGATTTTCTTACCCGCTACGGCTTTCGCCGCCGGCACAATGGCCGTTCGGGGTCTGGACTATCCCTTCACCATAGCCCCTGCACGTTGCTGTGCACTGCCTTAGGTGCTGCCCGTCTAGTCTCTACACCTTCGCCGGGCTTTCGCCTGACGCTTGGCTCGGGATCGCCATTTGACAGGGTTCCCCGAATTTGAGCAGTTCTGCACCCCGGGTTTCCCGCAGGGGCACTCAAGTTTTCAAGTCCGTTGCGTCTACCGATTTCGCCACGCCCGCACGGATCGGGCCATAGCCTGACAGCTTGGATTCGCCAAGGATCATCCGGCCGGGCCAGGGATCAGCCGGAAGGGAAAGTGCCGTCAGACGTTGAGGCGCGCGCGCATTTCCTTGCCTGGCTTGAAAAATGGCACGCGCTTGCCCGGGACGTCGACCGCTTCCCCCGTGCGGGGATTTCGGCCCTTGCGGCCTTCCCGTTCACGGGTGGAAAACGCGCCGAAACCGCGCAGTTCGACCCGGCCGCCTTCGGCCAGCCGCTGGGCAATCTCGTCGAAAAAAACATCGACCACGCGCTCGATATCGTCGGCCCGCAGTTCCGGATTGGCCTTGGCAAGGGCTTGCAGCAGTTCTGACCTGATCATTGCGGTGATTCCTTGCAGGCCGGCAGAGCCGGCCCATTGCAGACAGTGGGACACCGGCCAAGACCCTTTTGCCCGACGGCCCTTTGCAGTTGCGTTCCGATGGAGCGTGGCCCATCGTTTCCCCCGACCATTTGGAAAAGTGCCAGATTGCTGAGGCTTGCGCAATCCCGCAGGGTGGCCGATTTTAGCCCGAAAGTGGGTTTTTTGTTTGCAATGCACGCAAGGCGCCTGAGCAATTGCAACACGCCCGCGATGATGGCCAATCGGAGTGCAGCGGATTGACCAGCGACGTTACTGACCCGCGCACCAGCACCGGACAACGCGACAAGGATGTCGGTCGCAACGACTGGCTGGGTCACCCGCGCCCCCTGGCCCGACTTTTCGTCGTGGAGATGTGGGAGCGGATGGGCTTCTATGGCATGCGGGCGTTGCTCACGCTCTATCTTACCAAGCATTTCCTGCTGAGCGACCATGCTGCCGCGGGGCTCTACGGCGGATATACGGCCCTTGTATACCTGACCCCGCTTGCAGGAGGTTGGGCGGCAGACCGGATTCTGGGCGCTCGGCGGGCCGTCCAGGCCGGCGCATTGCTGATGGCAGCCGGATACTTCGCCATGGCTTTCGGGGGTAGCCCGGCCAGGCCATGGATCGAATGGGATGGAACGCGGCACGAGATAAGCATGTCTGCAGAACATGGACCGGCAAGTGCGAAGCCAAATCGGCGGACCGTTCTGGAGAACGGCAAGGTTGTCACCCTGGTGCAGGCCGAGGACCGCAGCCTGCAGTTGCGTGATCATTTCGGCAGGACAGTTCGCAGCATTCCGGAGGGAAAATTCGCATTTGGCAGCACGCCCGACCGCGCGCGCCTGTGGCTGCTCCTGTTCGCCTTGTCGCTGGTCGCCATGGGGAACGGGCTGTTCAAACCCAACGTATCGACGATGGTGGGCGCGCTCTATGCCGCCGGCGACAAGCGGCGTGATGCCGGTTTCACAATCTTCTATATGGGCATCAACCTCGGCTCGATGCTTGGCCAGTTCCTTTGTCCCCTGCTGGCCGATGTTTACGGCTGGGGAGTCGGTTTTGCCTTTGCCGGGTGCGGGATGTTCGTTGCCTGGGCACTGATGTCGTTCAGGACGCAAGCGATGCGGACCGTAGGGCGGGCTCCGGAAGATGCCATCCGCTGGGTGGGGATGCCCGTCGTCATTCTGGTGGCGCTGGCGTTGGTGCCGCCATGCGCCATCGCGCTCTCGGGCATGTTGGAGCCAGCTGCGCCGCAGGGCGAGGGCGTGCTGTCCTATCTCGCGCGCCTGCCTGCCATGGGGAAGGTTCTGCTCGGCACGTTTGCCGCCGCGGTGCCGGCAATCCTGATCTGGGCGAAAGCGAACGGCAGTGCCGCCGAGTTCCGGATGATGGTGGCGGCGATGTGGCTGATCAGCTTCAACAGTGTGTTCTGGTCCCTGTTCGAGCAGGCCGGATCCTCTCTCACCCTGTTTGCCGACCGCAATACCGATCGTTCGGTGTTCGGGCTGTTCACGCTGTCTGCCCCCCAGACCCAGAACTTCAACTCGCTGTCCATCGTGCTGCTCGCGCCGGTTGTCAGCGTGCTTTGGGGTTGGCTGGGCCGCCGTGGCCGGGAGCCATCGGTGCCGGTCAAGTTCGCACTGGCGCTTGCCGGCGCCGGGGCAGGGTTCCTGCTGCTGGTGCTTGGCTGTCAGTCGGCGGGCGCTGACGGTCGTGTCGGGTTGCAATGGCTGGCCGGACTATATGTGCTGCACTCGCTGGCCGAGTTGCTGATCTCACCAGTCGGACTTTCGATGATTACCGGTATGGCGATGGCGAGGGTGACCGGCCTGATGATGGGCACATGGTTTCTGTCATTGGCAATGGGAGAATACGTTGCCGGGATGCTGGCGCAGATGGCTAGCGTGGCCAGCGCGGGGGAGTCTCTCGACCCGAAGCACAGCCTGACGATCTACAGCCATGCGTTCGCCCGGATAGGCTGGACTGCCCTGGCGCTATCGGCAGCACTGCTGTTCCTTGCCGCGCCTGTTGGCAAGCTCATGCGGGGGGAGCGGGCCTGGGGCGCACCAACGGCACGGTGAAAGCGTGCCCTCATGCCCTTTTATGACGCGCATGAAATTTTTTCGTGACCGAGGGTTGACCGAATCGGAACCCGCTCATAAATGCGGGTTCCCAACGCGGTGGGGTCGCTAACCAGCGGTTCACGCGCCGGGTCGTCGGAAATCAGGCGGACATCTTTTGCCCCGGTTTAAATCGGGGTAAAGGGCTGTTCCGCTTCGCATTTTTGACTGGTTCTTTGACATTGTTGTTTTTAGATGAAGGGACATGTGGGCGGCGGCGCCTGGTCCGGGGGTTTTAAGGCTCCGGGTTACCAGTTAAATAGGCCGTTATGCTTGTATGTCTCTGACGTATCCATACGTTTGAATTAAGTGCAGCATAATGGCTCCTTGAATTCATTTAAGTCGGCGCATCGGGATTTATCTCGAGCTGATTTGAGTGGGACACAAACTTGAGAGTTTGATCCTGGCTCAGAACGAACGCTGGCGGCATGCCTAACACATGCAAGTCGAACGAGCCCTTCGGGGCTAGTGGCGCACGGGTGCGTAACGCGTGGGAATCTGCCCTTGGGTTCGGAATAACAGTTAGAAATGACTGCTAATACCGGATGATGACGAAAGTCCAAAGATTTATCGCCCAAGGATGAGCCCGCGTAGGATTAGGTAGTTGGTGGGGTAAAGGCCTACCAAGCCGACGATCCTTAGCTGGTCTGAGAGGATGATCAGCCACACTGGGACTGAGACACGGCCCAGACTCCTACGGGAGGCAGCAGTGGGGAATATTGGACAATGGGCGCAAGCCTGATCCAGCAATGCCGCGTGAGTGATGAAGGCCTTAGGGTTGTAAAGCTCTTTTACCCGGGATGATAATGACAGTACCGGGAGAATAAGCTCCGGCTAACTCCGTGCCAGCAGCCGCGGTAATACGGAGGGAGCTAGCGTTGTTCGGAATTACTGGGCGTAAAGCGCACGTAGGCGGCTATTCAAGTCAGAGGTGAAAGCCCGGGGCTCAACCCCGGAATTGCCTTTGAAACTAGGTAGCTAGAATCTTGGAGAGGTCAGTGGAATTCCGAGTGTAGAGGTGAAATTCGTAGATATTCGGAAGAACACCAGTGGCGAAGGCGACTGACTGGACAAGTATTGACGCTGAGGTGCGAAAGCGTGGGGAGCAAACAGGATTAGATACCCTGGTAGTCCACGCCGTAAACGATGATAACTAGCTGTCCGGGCACTTGGTGCTTGGGTGGCGCAGCTAACGCATTAA
>Ga0207641_10000068_pt1 | contig 155114 bp, 117 predicted proteins | sample KBSSwiS62_FD_184306 | JGI IMG/M metagenome (GOLD analysis project Ga0207641, IMG submission 184306) | Switchgrass rhizosphere microbial communities from Kellogg Biological Station, Michigan, USA - KBS Switchgrass S6-2 (SPAdes) (version 2) | ecosystem: Host-associated > Plants > Roots >... | reverse complement strand
TGCGGACCCAGGAACATACTCCGAACGGACGAGCAGACGGCACCAGCCTGCTGACTGCGCGGGCGCGACCGCGGCTAAGTGCGGTCGCGCTCCATCAACTCCGCGCGCAACACGTGCTTCAGGATCTTGCCGGTTGCATTGCGGGGCATCGAATCGCGCAATTCGACTCGTTCGGGAAACTTGTAGCGCGCCACACCCTGACTGGAAAGATACTGGCCCAAGGACTCGACGGTGAGTTGGGGGGCGCCGCGCGGCACTATGAAGGCACAGGCCGTCTCCCCGGTCCGCTCGCTGGGAATCCCGACAATCGAGATTTCGGCGATGTCCGGATGGGGTGCGAGCAGGTCCTCAATCTCCTTGGGGCTGATGTTCTCGCCATGGCGAATGATGAGATCCTTCTTCCGGCCTGAAATGACGACAAAGCGCTCGTCGACGATCCTGCCGAGGTCCCCGGTCCGGAAGTAACCGTCTGCCGTAAACGCCTCGGCTTCATCCGCGGCGTGCAGATATCCCACGAGCATCTGAGGGCCCCGCACCCAGATTTCGCCCTCCCCGTCGGCTCCTGCCGCGATTGTCAGCTCCGCATAACCGATCGCCCCGTCGGTGGCGGCTGCGTGAGCAATATCGCCCGGCTGCATGGAGCCCACGGTAATTGTCGGCACCTCGGTGGAGCCGTAGACACGCGTGACCACGCAATTCGAAAGCCACTCCGTGGCCTCGCGAACTAATGAAGGAGGTACCGAGGCGCCTCCACAAACAAACACACGCAGGCTCGGCAGCTTTGTCCCGCGCGCCTTGGCGGCGGCCAGGATCTGCTGCAGGAAAGGCGTCGCGCCCGCCGTATGGGTGCACCGCTCGCGATCGATCAATGCAACGGAGACTTCCGCATCCCAGTTGTCCAGCAGCACGGCGGTCGTCCGGAAGAACAGGGGCAGCTCAAATGCATACAGGGAACCGCCGATGTGACTGATCGGCGAAGGAATGAAGAAGCGTGCGTCCTGACCGCAATTCCAACACTCATGAATCTGCAGAATGACGGCATTGAGCGTGTTGTGTGTGTGCAGGACCCCCTTCGGACGCCCGGTCGAGCCGGAGGTATACAGAATCATTCGCACGCTGTCCGGATCGACCCGCTCGAACGAACTTCCCGGCCGGCCGCTGGCGAGGAGTGCCTCATAGGCCAGGAAAGGACCCGGCTCGCCCCGGACCACGACTACCTCGGGAGGCGCCGGCAGTTCCCGGCACACCGCCCTCAACATCGCCGCGTAGTCGTGGCGGCGATAGGTTGCGGGAATGAAGATCATCCGGCTGCGGCAGTCGGCGAGCATGAAAGTGAGCTCCGACTCGCGATAAGCCGTCACCAGCGGATTCGCCACGAGCCCGGCAATCGAGGCGGCCAGGTAGATGACGCAGGCCTCGTGCCAGTTCGGCAGCATGAACGAGATCACATCGCCCGGCCGCAGGCCGTGCTGCCGCATCGAATCCGCCAACAACAACGCCTGTGAATACAACTCCCCGACTGTGAGATGTTTTGCACCATCGATGACTACAACACGATGCGGCTCGGAACCGTAGAGTGTCGCGGCCGCCTCGGCCAGCGTCGTATCGAGCCACTTCCCCTGAGCGCGCGCGCGCTCAGCTTGTCCGGCGTTCACTCGTACCGACCAACCGTTGATCTCAGTCCGCGTACTGTGCATTCGCGCCGCCACTCACTTGACCCGCTCGGCGGACAGCGCCTCCTCGGCGATGTACTTGGTGGTCGTCCAACCGCCGTCGACCGCAATCACCTGGCCATTGATGAACCCGGCGGCATCGGACAACAGGAACACGATGGCTTCGCCGACATCCTCCGGCTTGCAGGTCCGGTTCATGGGGGTCATCTCGAAGTGCATGCGGCGGAACCGCTCGTTGTTCCAGTTATAGGCCGTCATCGGGGTCTCCGTGACTCCGGGAGCAACCACGTTGGTACGAATCCCCTGCGCGCCGTATTGCGCGGCCATGTGTTTGGTCAGCCCGATGACACCAGCCTTGGCGGCCGAGTAGGCCCCGCCGCGCAAACCTCCCAGGATCCCGAATGTGGAGGACAGATTCACAATCGACGCGCCGGATTTCATCGCCGGCAGTGCTTCGCGGCAAAAGCGGAACGGCGTACGCAGATGGATGTCCAGGAACAGATCCAATATCTCATCGGTCGTCTCATGCACGGGCGCAGGCTTGCCGAGGCCGGCATTGTTCACCAGATAATCGAGACGCCCGAATCGGCCGAGAGCGCGCGAGACAGCCGTCTGAGCCGAGTCCTTCGCGGTGACGTCCATCGACAGCGTAAGCACTTCGGCCTGGCCACGCACTTCGGCGGCCAGCGCTTCCAGCGGTTCGATGCGGCGACCGATGGCAACAATTGCAACACCGCGCGCCGCCAACAGGCGCGCCGTCGACAGGCCGATCCCCGTCCCCGCGCCCGTAATGATGGCGACCTTGCCCTGCGACTCGCTCAAGACGCACCGCCCTCGGCCAGGAACGCCAGGCATTGCCGGTTGAAATCCTCCCGCTCTTCAATCATGTACCAATGTCCGGCGCGGCTCGAGACGACGAGCCGGACATTCCGGGCCCGCTGGACCAACACCAGCCCCTGGGCTACCGGCAGGAATTTGTCCTTGGCACCCCAGAACGCCAGGATCGGGCACGCGAGCTCACTCAGCCGCTCGGTGTAGTGACCGACCCGCATCCGGGTCCACACCTCGCTCGGTTGCCGCAGGGCTATCGGGAAGCGCTCGCGCACGGCGGACTCATCGAGCGAGGACGGATCATGAACCAGGTGAGCCAACACGGCGCGGAACGAGCCCTCGTCGGTCGGTCGTTGGGCGACCCAGGCAAACATGGCATGCAGGCCCACCTGGTACGGCACGAAGGTGCTGCCTTCCGCCAGCCCGCCGGGCGCCATGACAATCAGCTTGGGGACCTTGCGGGGAAAGGCCAGCGTGTACTCCGTCGCCAGCAGGCCGCCGAGCGAATTGCCGACTGGCACCACCTGCTCGATGCCGAGTCCCGTCAGCAGCTCATCGAACTGCTGCACATAGAATTCAGTCGAGTAATCGCGGTCCGTGGGCATCGATGAATAGCCGTAGCCCGGGTAGTCGATGGCCAGGCAATGGTGGCCGGCGGCGGCAAACACCGGATAGTTGTGTTTGAAGTTGCTGTAACCGCTGGCGCCCGGACCGCTGCCATGCAGGAACAGGACGCTGGGCTGGCCGGCGCGGCGGGTGCCCGCCTCCTGATAATGAATGGTCTGCCCGCTGCGGGTCTTCAGGTACTTCCCTTCCGGGATCGGTCGATCGTTTGTCATAGAGAGATCCGTTATTGTCCAGGTGTGGCTTTGCCCCAGTCGCTGCTCGAGTGATGGCCCGGTCGCTGCGCGAATTTCCACGGCGGCCCCTCGTAATGGGCGCGATTGTCGCGTCTCACCAAGGTCATGCGACTCGTCCGAACGGACGGGCAATGCGCTATCCGCGGCTCGCTTAGTCCATTCAGGGGATGGAGGTCCGGGAGCTTTGGGCTATCTAAAGCAGACGATGCACACAGGAATCATTCCATGCGACGGATGAAGGCGGCCATCATCGGTTCCGGCAACATCGGCACCGACCTGATGATGAAAATGCTCAAATACCCGCAGCACATGGAGCTGGCGGCGTTGGTGGGCATCGACCCGGAGTCGGAGGGACTCGCTCTGGCGAAGCGACGCGGTGTCGCCGTCACGCACGAAGGCATCAAGGGCCTCAAGCGGATGTCAGACTATGCAGACATCGGCATTGTGTTCGATGCAACTTCGGCGTATGCACATAACGCGCACGATCAGGCGTTGCGCGCCGACGGCAAGCGTGTGGTTGATCTGACGCCGGCCGCGCTCGGTCCGTTCGTCGTTCCGCCTGTCAACACGAACGCCTTGTTGGATGCTCCCAATGTCAACATGGTCACCTGCGGAGGCCAGGCCACGATTCCCATCGTTGCCGCGGTCTCGAGAGTGGCCAAGGTTCATTATGCGGAAATCGTAGCCTCGGTGTCCTCTCGCTCCGCCGGTCCGGGCACCCGGGCCAACATCGATGAATTTACCCGCACGACCGCGCGGGGCATCGAACAGGTCGGCGGCGCCACCAGGGGCAAGGCCATCATCATTCTCAACCCGGCCGAGCCTCCGATGATCATGCGGGACACGATCTTCACGCTGTCCGAGGAAGCCGACGAAACGGCCATCAGTGCCTCCGTGGAAAACATGGTGAAAACGGTCCAAGCCTATGTCCCCGGCTATCGCCTGAAGCAACGGGTGCTGTTCGAGCACTTCGGCAAGGGCGCGCCGCTGCGGATTCCCGGCCAGGGCCAGTTCACCGGCATGCGCACTTCCGTGTTTCTCGAGGTCCAGGGGGCGGGCGATTACCTGCCGTCCTATTCGGGCAATCTCGACATCATGACGGCCGCCGCCAAAGCCACCGGCGAGCTGATCGCACAACGTTTGGTTACCGGGGCAGGCGCATGAATTTCGATCCCAGTCGCGACAAGCTGTACGTGCAGGACGTCACCTTACGGGATGGCATGCATGCAATTCGCCACATGTACAAACTCGAGCACGTTCGCGACATCGCCCGCGTGCTCGATGCGGCAGGTGTCGATGCCATTGAAGTGGCCCACGGAGACGGCCTGTCCGGTGCGAGTTTCAATTACGGCTTCGGCGCCCACACGGACTGGGAATGGCTGGAAGCCGTCGCCGAAGTACTCAAACGCGCGGTGCTCACAACGCTGATCCTGCCCGGAGTGGGCACGGTCGAGGACCTGCGCCGTGCGCGTGAGATCGGTGTTCGTTCAGTGCGAGTGGCCACACACTGCACTGAAGCCGACGTCTCCAAGCAACACATCGGCATGGCCCGGGACCTGGGAATGGATGTCTCCGGGTTCCTGATGATGGCGCACATGATCGACGCTGAAGCACTGGCGCGCCAGGCGAAGCTCATGGAGAGCTACGGCGCACATTGCGTGTATGTGACCGATTCGGGCGGCGCCTTGGATATGGATGGAGTCAGGGAGCGGTTTCGTGCTTATGACCGAGTCCTGAAACCCGAGACGCAGCGGGGGATGCATGCCCATCACAATCTGTCTCTCGGCGTGGCCAACTCGATCATCGCCGCGCAGGAAGGAGCAGTCCGCATCGATGCCAGCCTGGCGGGAATGGGGGCTGGCGCGGGTAACGCACCATTGGAGGTGTTTGCTGCCGCCGTCGACCGCAAAGGTTGGAATCACGGCTGTGATGTCATGGCGCTGATGGATGCCGCCGAAGACCTGGTACGTCCGCTTCAGGATCGCCCGGTCCGGGTCGATAGAGAGACGCTCTCGTTGGGCTATGCCGGCGTCTATTCCAGTTTCCTGCGACACGCCGAAAAGGCGGCCGCCGACTTCGGACTCGATGTGCGATCCATTCTCGTCGAGCTCGGACGGCGCAAGATGGTGGGCGGACAGGAAGATATGATCGTCGATGTCGCCCTGGACATGCGCAAAGCGCGGGACGAGGCTACGCAGCGCGGCCGATGAACCTGCTCAAGCGGGAGGCAGCACCTCGTGTTGCATCCTGCCGGCCAGGAAGGCGGGCCAGTCGGCAAACGCCCGCCGGTCGACCAGCTCTACGATCAGCCCGTCAGCGAGCTCGTGGTAGGCCATTCCAAACAGGTTGCCCCGGTCGACGGCACACATGATCCGGGGACAGCCGCGCGCAAGCAGCGCTTCAGACTCCCCCAACAGGTCATCTGTCCAGTATCCCAGGTGATGGATGGGCCGGCCCGCTATCGGCACCAGGGGCGTTCCGGGCACCGCCTGGACAACTTCGAAGCAGGGTTGCTCGCGGGAGTAGATTGCGCGGGGGCTCATTTCACGCGTATCGAAATCCCGCGTCCAGATTCCAACCGTGACCTCGATCAACGGCGACCAGGTGAGCCCGACTTCCCGTGTCAGGCGGCTGACGGTCCCGTCGAAATCGGTCGTAATGATGCCGAAGTGGTACAGGTTGCTTTGCAGCAGCATCGGTCCTCCGGAAATTCAGGTTGCACGCCGCTCGCCTCTCAACACAACGTCTCCAACAGCCGCGGCGTGTAGCGGCCGAGCTCATCCCACGCTTCATTGCGGATATGCGTCGCGCAGCGCGGATTCGCGATCGAGCCGCGGCCGATCGCCACCAGGTCGCATTCACCCCGATCCAACATGCCGAGCACGTGATCGATACTGCGCGGCCTGGCTTTGGGATCGAACGCGCCCGCGCGGCTCTCATCCCCCACACTGCTCGGCAGCGGGTCGTAATCGAGGATGATGGATCCCACGGTGACGGTGGGCTTGCCGGTGAGCTTGCGAGTCCACCCCGCTGCGTTGAGCGCACTGCCAGGGAATTCGGGCTCCCACACGCGACGCGTCGAGCAATCAAACACATCGATGCTGCTCGCCGCCAGGGGCTCGAGAAACCGCGCCAGTTCCTGCGGGGTATGACACAGCCGGGCAGCGTAGTCCTGCTGCTTCCACTGCGACCAGCGAAAGAAGATCGGCAATTGTGCGCCGACCGCATCGCGACAGGCACGGACGATCTGCACCGCCAGGTAGCCGCGGCCGCTCATGTCCCCGCCGAACCGATCGCTGCGCCGGTTCAGCTTTTTCCAGAAGAACTGATCGATCAGGTAGCCGTGCGCACCGTGAATCTCGATCCCATCGAATCCCGCCCGGGCCGCCTGCGCGGCACTTCTGGCAAACCCCTCGATAACGGCATCGATCTCGGCCGGCGTGGCGGGCGCTGCGACCGCGACCGGCTCCGGTGTCACGCCGCCGAAACCCAGGTACAGCCCGGAAGGCCCCAGAGGGCTCAGGTGTGTGTTTGGACCCGCGCCCCGTTCCCGCACCGTTCCACAATGCACGAGTTGCGGGATGATGCGCCCACCCACCGCGTGGACCGACTCCACGATCCGTGCATAAACTGACAATGCGTCCGCTCCGTGCATGCGCGCGTAGCCGGGATGTGCCTGGGCAACCGGATGATCGATAGCGCTGACCTCCGTAATCAACAAGCCCATTCCGGACTGGGCACGCTGCCGGAAGTAATCGATATAACACTCGCTCGGCACCCCGTCCTGTACGAAGTGCCGGCCCATGGGCGGCATCACCAGTCGATTGGGCAGCAGCAGGCCGTTGACCCGGAAAGGCTCGAATAGGCCCTGGATGGGCAACTGCGCCGCCCGTGGCGTGAGGCCCTCCTGCCGCAGCTTCACGAACCTATTTGCCGCCCTTCTCGAGTTGAGATCGCAGCACATTGCGGTTGCTGACCGGTTGGCCACCCGGATCGACGAGCGTGATCACCCGCTCCGGACAGCTCACGGCACCATTGAGAGCATCCATCTCGCGCCCGGGCGGGACCTCGAACCCTGCGCCCGCGATATAGCCGTTGGAGTCCAACACAAACAGGTCGGCCGCGCGGTTGGCACAGCGGGCGTGGCCCTGACAGGCCTTTTTATCGATGCGAATCTGGTAAGCCACTGGATATTCCGTTGTCAGGATGAAAGGCCGGGCTGCGCACGCTGTCAGTGCGGCATCTGCAGGACACGCTGTCGCTGCGCATCTTGCGGAGCGGACGGCAGGCCCGGAATTGCGTACACGCCTTCACTGCGCTCGAGATACTTTTTCGCCTGCTCGCGCGGGTTGTAGAACTGCTTGTACCACAGCCGCACCTTCGCGAAATTGCCGTCACCGGGTAACTGCATCGGGTTGAAGCACGGCTCCTTGTTGGACCAGATCTCGAAGTCCTGGGCAAACGCCATCCGGCTGATTCCCTGGTACTCGCGGGCGGCGGCCACATCCGCCTCGGTCGGCACCGTGGTTGGAGCTTTGCTCAACACACCGTGCCAGACCCGCACGACCCCGTCATCCACCGGAGTGTGAGTAATAAACATCATGCCGGGTTTGTCACCCTCGAACCGCGAGATCAGAATCCCCGGCCCGGTGTAGAACGTGTTGAAATCAGCGATCTCGTGACCCACCGCCAGATAGTCGTGGCGACCTCCGAGCCGTTGCCAGACACGCGGCCCCCGGATCTCGCTCTCGAAATACGCGGGTGTCGTGGCGTGGATGGGCAGCAGGTGGTGGATGTCGCAGATATTGTCAACCACCTCGATGGGATGCAGGTTCATCGATCCCAACTCATCGAAATGCCAACGTACCCACTGCGGGTCGTCCCACTCCCTGATGAGGGGCAAGTCGTATTCCGGCGGACCGCCCTCCGGATCGTGCCAGTAAAAGATGCCGTTGTAGCGTTCGACCACCGGATAGGCGTCGATTTTCGCAGCCGCCGGGATGAGTTTGGCGTAGGGAATGTGGTCGCACTTGCCGTCGGGTCCGTACCGCCACGCATGATAGGGACACCGGATGGACTCCCCCTCGACGTGCCGTCCCTGCTGCACGATGTTTGAAGTGGTATTCCGGCCCATATGAGTTCTCATATGGGCGCAGTACGCGCCCACCATGTATACCTTGCCGCTCGCCCCGCGGTAGATGACCATGTCCTTGCCGAAGAAACGCACGCTCAACGGCTTCTGCGTCACGGCCTCTGCATCAGCCACCATGAACCAGCCGCGCGGGAAAGTGTAGGTCCCCAATCCGTACTCAGCCGCCGTCGCCATTCTCAACTTCTCCGCTGTGTAGTTCGCAGGGCCTAAACTCTCACCATGATCCGGTTGTAGCCGGCGACCGTGCCGATATCCTTCGCCTTCTCGACGCCGCTCTCGACCAATCTGTAATTGGGGGCCTTCTGCAACAAGGCCTCGACGCACGCTTTGACTTCCAGCCGGGCGAGATGCGAGCCCAGACACCGATGGGGTCCAACACCGAAGGAGTAGTGCCGGTTGTTCTCGCGCCGGAAGTTCACCTCGTGAGGATTGTCGAATTCATCCGGATCGCGATTGGCGGCGGCCCACGACATGAAAACGTGCTCCTCGGCCTTTACCAGTTGATCGCCGATCTGAACGTCCTTGGTGGCGCGGCGCGAGTTGCCTTGTGTCGGTGGGAAAACCCGCAGGAACTCCTCGATGGCGCCTTCCATCACCTCCGGATGCTCGATCAACTCGGTGCGCCGGTCCGGATTGCGCCCCAGATACACAGTGATCATGCCCACGAGCGCCTGCGCGGTATCCAGTCCGCCGCCCAGGATGATGAGGACGATGCTGTCGATCTCATCGAGCCGCAGCTTGCGACCGGCCATCTCCACGTTGTGCAGGTGCTCGATGATGCTGCCGGGTCGAGGAGCCGACTTCTGGCGTCGAATCTCCTCTCGCATGCGCGTAACCATGACCGCCATGCTGGCACGGCGCTCTTCAATCGGTTGCGTGCTGTACACGATGTCATGGAGCGGATGGGCGTAATGAGGCCAGTCTTCGCGGTTGATTCCCAGGAGCCCGAGTGTCGTCGCCCCGGTGAGCGGCAGCGCAAACTCGTTGACGATATCCCCTTCCCCGCGCGCCACGATCTTGTCGATCAGCGCGTGCGCTTCGGCCCGCACCTGGGTCGCCAGCGCATTCATTTTCTGCGGCGAGAACAGCGGATTGAGGACGGCGCGATAGTCGTATAGGTCCGGCGGATCCGTATTCAACGGAATCATCACCGTCTGCTCGAGCGGCGGGATGACTTCGGCCGGCGAGCTCGAGAACGCGTCCACGTTCTTCGCTATTGCCAGCACGGTGTCCGCCTTGGTGGCCACCCAGAATCCGCCGTAGTGCGAGCTGTGCACAAACGGGCACTTCGACTGCATGTGCGAGAGGATCTCCACCGCATGGTCGCGATAGGCGGAGCCATGGTGATCGAAATCGCGGGCACAGCGCTCCAGGTCCTCTGGGCCGAGCTTGGTTTCCGGGTGATTCAACTCAAACTCCTCTAAGGGTGCGCGCAGTGAGCGCCATGGTCGGCGCATCACTTGGCTGCGGCGACGTCCGGGCAGACTAGGCGCCTGACTGCCTCAGGGGTGCGGCCGCGAGAGGCCGGGAAGCCGGCTCAGCGCCCGATCCGGGAGCAGCCCTTGCGCAGGCCGAGCGCGGCGTACGAGGCATCCTCGTCCGAGCGCAGGCCCTTCAGGAACGACTCCCGGTCGACATAGCTCGCCCCGAGCGGCGCGCTGCAGGCCCATTCCTGGATACACAGGCGCTCCTTGATTCGCCACGTCCCGTCACGTCGCTCGAAGCGATCCACATACCGCCCGATCTGCTGGTCGAGCATGGTGATGCCGTTCTCATCGCGGGTCAGTGTTGCAAAGAACAGCGTCTCCGCGCCGGCCGTATCGCCGGTCACCCGGATCCGCGACTGTCCCAGCAGGTGATTGCAGCTTTTCCAGTACTGACGCAGCGAATCAACCACGTTGGTGGCGAACTCGGGGCCACTGCTCTTCAGGGGACCATGATCGTCCCAACTGTCAGGGTGATAGACATCGGCGACGGCGTCGCGGTCGCCGCGGTCGCAGGCGTGCACATAGGCTTCGATCACTTCGCGGATATCGAAGTGATCCAACAACATCTGCAGTCGCTCTTGCATGCTCGCCTCCATAGCGGAGCGGCCGGCGGGACACCCACCGGCCGGTGTTGTCATCTTCAAAAATGCGCCGACAACGCCATCCCGTAGGTCCGCGGCTCACCCCACTGGCAGGCCGCATAGCCGATGCTGTTGAGGTTGTCCGCGCAGAAGTTGTTGTAGTGCTTATCCGTCAGATTCTGCGTCCACAACGAGACCGAAACCGGCGACCGGAACAACTCGTTGAACGTCAGCCTTCCATTCGCCACGCCGAAACCAGCCCAGGGGTAGATACCGAGCGCCGTCAATCCTCTCGAGCTGGTGCGGTACGCGTAGTTCATACTGAGCACGGTCTTGGCGAAGGTGGCCGGCACATACGGAATCTCGTACGATACCGCTACGTTCGCCTGTTGGCGGGGTACTCCGGGGAACTCGACTCCGCTCAGGTTCTGCCCCCCGGTGAAGTCAATCGGATTGCCGGGTCCGACTGGACCGGAATTCAACGGCTGCGGAATCACCGAGCCTGCGCCATAGCGTCCGACCTGGTACGAATATCCAACATCGATCTGCAACTGGCGCAGCGGCTTGAGCGTGCCTTCGATCTCGATACCCTTGATGGTCGCGTTACCCACGTTGAAGATGATCAGGTCGGTGTAGGTCGCGGGATTCGCCTGGCTGCAGTCCACGGTGCAGAAGGAAATGATGTCCTGGGTCTGAATATCCTTGTACTTGCCGATGAACCCCGCGATGTTCAGCCGGTACGGCATGTCGGCCAGCAGCCCCTGCTGCTTCAGGCCGAGCTCGAAATCGGTCAGGTGCTCCGGATTGTAGAAGATGTAGTTCAGGTTCAGGCTGTTGGGATTGGCGCTGCCGGATTTATAGCCGCGGCGATTGGTAAAATACGCCAGGGTGTCGGGGGTGAACTGGTATTCAATCGAATCCGTCCAGGTCAAGGCGCGCCAGTGGTCAGTGCCGAAATCCCTGCACTCGGTTGCGGTGTTGACTCCCGTGGAGACACCTCCGGTCCCGCTGTTGACGGCACAAAGCTGGTTCACGCCCGTGTAGTTGTCCGAGAACTGGATGCTGTCCGAGTAGAAATCGTGCTCCAGGTTCGAGCGCTTGTCCCAGTTGTAACGCAGGCCCAACGTGAAGCGCAGCTTATCGAGGCCAAAGCTGCCGAAATCGTAAGTGCCCTGCGCGAACAGCGCGCGCGAATCGGAGTCGAGCTCCTGGTAGCGGTGGTGCGACTGATACGGATAGAGCGAGACCGGCCCGACCGTGAAAAATGACAGCACCTTGTAGTCCAGCTCCGTGCGGCTGGCGAACGCCCCGCCGATCACCCGCAGGTGGGAGAACTCGCCGATCAACTGCAACTCCTCGGTATAGGCGCGCGTCTCGTTCTGGTAGTTGGTATTGTTGTTGGCGACCTGGCCGGGTATGTAGCTCGGCAAGCCGCTCGCTCCCAGGCCGGTCAGAAAGGGCGAGATGTTCACCACATACCCGGCTGCACCCGAGGGATCCTGTTGCTCGTCGGCGCGCTCATAGCGCGCGCCCAGGATGTTGCGTATTGTCAACTTGTCGTTCAACATGAACGATGTGGTGTTCGCCACACCATAAGTCTTCACGTAATCGCCGAACGTATTCAGCGGCGTCACCGCGTTGCCGAACGACGGGGTGGTGGTACCGAGTCCAGTGGGAGCGCTCAACACAAAGGGATTGCCGGCCCGCTGCAGCAGGGTCCCGCCCACGATGATCGGAGTTGCGCCACTCAGCGCGCTTTGTTGCGTCACCGCCTGCTGAGTCAGGAGTGACACGAGCCCGCCGAAGCCGGGCGCATCCAACGGAGCCGCCTGCAGCACCGCGGGAGCCGGGATCTCCCGGCGATGCAGATAGTCGAACGTGGTCAGGTTGTTGAGTCTATCGCTGGGTTGCACCAGCAGCGAGATTCGCCCGCTCTCGTTGTGGCGGTCATCCAGGTCGCGGCCGCCCGGGTAACGGTTCTCGTAAACGCCATCGCGTCGCTCGACGTTGCCGGCAGCCCGCAAGGCGACCACACCATTGATGAGCGGCACGTTGATCATGGCTGTGACATTCTTCCGGTCGTAGTTGCCGTACTCGAGCTCGACCATGCCTTCGTTGTTGAACACCGGGGGATTGGTGGTGAACACCATGGCTCCGCCGTTGGAATTCTTGCCGAACAGAGTGCCTTGCGGACCCTTCAGTACCTGCACGCTTTTCAAGTCATACAGCGTCAGCCCGCGCGTCCCCTGTGGAACACCATCGACATAGGTCACGACATTCTCATCCGTGGTGAGCGCCTGCCGCTGGCCGCGGATGATGAATTCCGGCACGGTTGCGTAGGTCTGGCTCTGCTTCACCTGCAGATTGGGCACATCGAATTGAAGATCCCTGACCGTATCGATGTTCCTACGCTCGAGGGCCGCCCCCGACAGGGTGGTGACCGCTACCGGTACATGTTGTTGGTTTTCCTCAATCCGCCGCGCCGTGACCGTGACGACCTCGAGCCCCTGCGAGTCATCCTGCGCCGCTTTGCCGGCATCAGCGACGGCGGGTGCATCGGCCTCCCCCGCAATCGCGTTGCTCGGCTGCAGCGGCAGCATTACCGCCAAAACACCACACAAATACCCGAATCTCAGCTTCATTCATGCCCCCCTTTTCGCTTCGAGAATACCCCTGAACAAATCTCAGCGACACCGAGCTTCTGCCGGTCGGCCCCCGGTAGAGCGAATCAGCGGCGAGCGTGCACGCAGTTGGGCTCACGTTGACCGTCCGTGCGGACTATGACTGCGCTCGACTCGCCACAAATATCATTCTGTTCATCGTCCGCATGGACGAAGTTACCGACATGTCAACTGATTAGGCTGTTGTGGGCGGATGCGCCACGGCAAAGGGGAAAAATGGCAGTGTCGATACCTTCGGCTTGCGACGTGCTGGTAGTCGGCTCCGGGGCGGGAGGAATGCTGAGCGCATTGCGGGCGCGCGACCTGGGTTTTGAAACGCTCCTCGTGGAGAAAGCGGACCGATACGGTGGCACCAGCGCGGTGTCCGGTGGCGGCATCTGGATTCCCAACAACGATGCCATCAAGGATGTGGACTCACCCGAGCAGGCGATGGCGTATCTGCGTGCCTGCACCAAAGGAAGGGTCAGCGACGAGAAGCTACAGGCGTACGTGGACAAGGCGCCCCAGCTCCTTCATTACCTCGGCTCCGTCGGCGTTCACTACTTCTCGATTCCCGGTTATTCGGACTATTGTCCCGCGCTGCCCGGCGCGCTCGCCTCGGGTGGGCGCACACTGATGCCACTCCCATTCGATGGGCGCTCGCTCGGAGATGAAATATTTCGCCAGCGTGAGCCCCATCCCACGCACAAAGTGTTCAATCGGATGCAGATCGACCTCGTCGAAATGGGCCCCTTGATCCGGCGTACGCCGGGTTGGTGGCGCGTAGCCGCGCGCATGGCCTTGCGATACTGGCTGGACCTGCCGTTTCGCCTGAGCAGCTCCCGCGATCGCCGCTTGACGACCGGTAACGCGATGATCGGGGCCCTGCGCAAGGCTATGTTGGATCGTCACATTCCCCTGCACTTGCATACGAGCCTCGCGCGCCTCGAAGTGAAGCGCGGGCGAGTCTGTGCCGCCATCCTCCGGCGTCACGACACTGAATATCGGGTCGAAACGCGGCACGGCGTGATTCTCGCCAGCGGTGGCTTTGAGAAGAACCAGGCCCTGCGCGACCGCCATCTACCCAAGCCAACCCCCACCGACTACAGCCTCACACCGGGATTGAACAATGCCGGTGAGAGTCTCGAGGCGGCACTCGCCATTGGCGCGGATGCGGAATTTCTGGACCAGGCCTGGTGGGTGCCGACCATGCGGGTACCGGCCCCCGGATTCAACAATGCGGACCTGCGAGCGGCCCTGTTCATGGAGCGAGCCTATCCGCACACGGTGTGTGTCAACCGGCGGGGCCAGCGATTCGTGAACGAAGCCATATCGTATAACGACTTCGGTGTCGCCATGATCGAGGATGACCGGCGCACCGGCGCGAACGCACCCTGTTGGCTCATCTTCGATGCCACCGCACGGCGCCGTTATCCGATCGGCGCGCTGCTGCCGTCGGTTTTCTGGCCTGACTGGCGCCTGCCCCGCGAGTGGCTCGACAATGTCATTTATCGCGCCGACACACTGGCGGCGCTCGCGGGCAAGATCGAGTTGGATGCCAACGTGCTGCAGGCCACGATCAGCCGCTTCAATGGCTTTGCGTACAGCGGCACCGACTCGGACTTCGCGCGCGGCGCCACCGCTTATGACCGGTTTTTCGGCGACCCACGCAATCAACCCAACTGCAACCTGGGCGCGATTGCAACACCGCCGTTTTATGCGATTCGGCTCGACATCGGCGACATCGGCACTAAGGGGGGCTTGAAGACCGACGCCGATGCCCGTGTGCTCGGTCAAAACGGACAGCCCATCCCCGGCCTGTACGCAACCGGAAACGTCTCGGGCGCGGTGACCTTCGACTCCTATCCCGGCGCTGGCGCGACACTCGGGCCGGCAATGACCTTCGGCTATATCGCGGCGCAGGACATCGCGCGGCGGGCTCAAGAGATGACGGACACAGCGGCTCTGCGGGAGACTGGCTGATGAGCGAATCAGCACTGACGGGCCTGCGCGACCCGAACAGCAGCCGCATCGATGAGCCGGTGTCCGCAACGAGCATCGGCACATGGCACCAGGACTGCGATGTGTTGGTCATCGGTTACGGCATTTCCGGCGCATGCGCCGCAATCGAAGCCGCCGACCGGGGGCTCAACGTCATTCTGATCGACCGCTATCGGGGCGGCGGAGCGAGCCAGCTCAGCGGCGGAATCGTCTACGCGGGAGGCGGCACGCCCGTGCAGAGAGAATGTGGTGTACAGGACAGCGCAGAAGCCATGGCAGACTACCTCGAGAGGGAAGTCGCCGGAACCGTGTCACGCGAAACCGTACGGCGCTTCTGCGAGGACAGTATCGAGACTCTGGCTTTTCTGAGTCGAGCCGGCGTTCAGTTCAGCGGTCCACGCGCGCCGAAAAAAACATCGCATCCGACTTCTGAGTACTACCTCTACTTCTCCGACAACGCAACAGTTCCGGCCTACCGAGGCCGCCATGCGCCGGCCGAACGTGGACATCGTACAAAGAATCCCTCGCTCGTCCCGGGCGCACCCATTCCGCCAGGCACGAAACCCCATGGAGGGTTCTCCGAGGGAGCGGATATGGGTTGGTACCTGATGGCAGCAGTGAAACAGGCTGTCGCGCAACGACCTAACATTCGCGTGCTGTTGCAGACGCGCGCCTCCGGTCTCATTCGCGACGCGGATGGCCGGATCGTGGGATCGGTCGTGAAGAGGTTGACTCCGGGAGGTCCCGCGGCCGCCTTACATCGCTGGGCCGAGGATCGAGCTAAAAGCCTGACCTGGCAGTTGCTGGGTCTGTCCCGCCCGTTCCAACGCTTGATGAATGGCCTCGAGAGTGCGTTCTCACGGACGCAGGCCATTCGTGCCAGGCAGGGAGTGATTCTCGCGGCCGGCGGCTACATCCGCAATCGCGCGATCATGGAGCGTTACGCGTCCGCGTATCTCAACACGTTTCCGATCGGAAGTTTCGGGGACGACGGAGCGGGCCTCAGACTAGGCGCCTCCGCAGGCGGCGCAACGGACCATCTCGACCGCATCTCAGCTTGGCGCTTCATCAACCCGCCTTACGACTGGGTCAAAGGGGTCATCATCGGCTGCGATGGACGGCGCATTACCAACGAGGAACAGTACGGCGCCCATATTACGCGGGCAATTTACGAGGAATCGGACGGGCGAGCGTGGCTGGTACTCGACCACGCCTTGTGGGAACGCTCGTTGGAGGCGGCCCGAACGGGAAACCTGTTCGGCTTTCAACAATTTCCTGTCAAACAGGCGCAAAAGAGCGCGCTGCGGGCCGACACCCTTGAACAGTTGGCGGACAAAATGTATGTGTCGCCTGCGACGATGCGGGCTGATATCGATGCATACTCCTTGGCTGCCAGACAGCATATGCCGGATCCGATGGGCAAGAGCGACGAGTGTCGCGCGCCATTTACGGCGGGGCCCTATTATGCGATCGACCTCCGGCACAAAATGCCTACGAGCCCGATTACTGCATTGAGCACCGGGGGCTTGCAGGTCGATGAAACTACCGGTGCGGTTGTCGATTCAAACAAGCAGCCCATTCCGGGGTTGTATGCTGCTGGCAGATCGGCTGTGGGCATCCCTTCTGCCAACTACGTCAGCGGATTGTCACTGGCTGACGGCGTATGGTCAGGACGGCGCGCGGCTCGCAGCATCGCGACGGCGACAGAGCACGAACCTGCGCGGGTCGCGATTGGACGCTAGGATGACCGATACCCACAACGAGACCCTATCTGTTACCGAGCGGCTGGCGGCTATCGAGGCGATACGAGCGCTCAAGGCCCGTTACTTCCGCCTGATGGACACCAAGGATTGGGTACAGTGGGAACACGTATTCGCGCCGGACGCGACGATGGACATGACAGGAGAATCGGCGAGCCTGCGGTCCCTGGGCTTCGAGTTACCGCCCAACATCGAGCTCACCTGGCACGGGGCTGCGGAAATCCGCTCGGCCGTGTCCACCGCACTCGCGAATATAACGAGCGTGCACCACGGCCACATGCCTGAGCTCGAAATTCTCTCCCCGCGGACAGCGACCGGCATCTGGGCCATGGAAGACCTCATTCTGTACGGGCAAGGGGCCCCGGTGGCCGGCTTCCGCGGCTACGGCCATTACTTCGACGCGTATACAAAAATCGAAGGCCGGTGGCACATCCACTCAACCCGCCTGACACGCCTGTGTATCCGCCCTATTCCTCTTGGCAAACAGGCTCCGGGCCAGGCGGAATAGGTCAACTCAATTCGACGACGCCGTTATCCAACACAACTGCGTCGCGTCCATCCACCCTCGCACAAAGGTGCACGACACCTTGCGGCTGGCGCCACAACTGAAACCGCAAGCGATCTCCTGGAAACACAGGAGCGGTGAACCGAGCCGCGACGCGACGGATGCGCGCGGCGTCATAGTCCACGATCCCCTTCAACACTGCATGTGCAGCCATTCCAAACGTGCACAACCCGTGCAGTATGGGCCTTGGGAAGCCGGCTGCGCGCGCCACGTCCGGATCCGCATGCAGGGCGTTGTAGTCACCATTCAGCCGGTACAGGAGCGCCTGCTGCGCAGTTGATTGTAGCTCCACTTCGACATCCGCCGCCCGTTGCGGCACCGCCGGCAGCCGCTCCGGAAGCGGATCACTGACTCCCGACTGCAAGCTGAAGCCGCCATCCCCGCGTAGACAACTCAGCGTACGCACTTCCGCGAGTCGCTCGCCGGAATTGTGCTCGAACAACTCGCGTAAAATGACCGCCATGGCCCCGTTCTGCGGCCCCCGATCCGTGATCGAGAGCACGCGGTTGTGCACCCGTACCACCCCCGATGCCGGCAGGGAGTTGAACAGTCGAACGTCCTCCGCAGCGTGCACGACCTTGAGCGAGTCAACACCCGTCCGGGGATCCTGCCACCAGAACCCGGGAGAACCTAACACACACGCCATGGTCGGGATCGTTTGCAGGCTCTCCTCGTAAGCGAATCGCAGCTCACCCGGGTGTACCGGGTCCGCGCCAAAGCCAATACTGCAGGCGTACAACAGCGTGTCCCGCACAGCGCGACTCTGCAACACCTCGCCGAAGTCCCAGTTCCGCACAGTGTTGTAATCGAGCATCGGGCGGGCGGCTTGCGATCAGTGACTGCGGCGCTGGCGGTGCAAGCGCAGGCTACCGCGGGGCCGCGAGCAATGTCTTCAGCTCAAACTGCGGATCCCGAACGGCTGCCGCGGGACAGGCGATTCGCTGGGCCAGCAACCGCCGCCCGAGCATGTGATCCGCGGCCGCATTGACGGAATCGATGCCGATGAGGCGTTGGTCGCGGAAGTAGAAGACTGAAAATTTCCGGCTCTCCAGCGAGCCGCGCAGGATTTCCAGGTCGGCACCCTGGGACAGCCCGACCATCTGCAGCTTCAGGTCATATTGATCCGACCAGAACCACGGGACGCTGTCGTAGGGCAAATGCACCCCGGCGATCGCTGCGCCCACGCTCTTGCCCTGGTCGGTTGCGTTCTGCACCGATTCCAGGCGCAGCACCGAACCTGCGAACGCGTTGGGATGAATTGTGCAGTCGCCGGCGGCGTAGACATTTTCGAGTCGGGTGCGACCAACCGCGTCAACTTCGACGGCACCCTGCGACAACAGACCGAGCGGCGCAGCGAGCTCACTATTCGGCGTTGCCCCCACGGCCAGCACAACCAACTCCGCCGGGCACTCGGTGCCATCGGCGAGTGTCACCGACTTCGCGCGTCCGTGCTCGCCAGATATGTACGCGATAGAGACATTGCAACGCAGATCGACACCGTGTCGCCTGTGTTCAGCAGCAATGAATTCCGACATGCGCGGCGGCATCGCACGCGCCAGCACACGCGATTGACCTTCGAGCACGGTTACCGACTTGCCCAGCTTGCGCAACGTGGCTGCCAGCTCCAGACCGATGAACCCGGCCCCAATGATCACCACGCTCGACACCGAGCCGAGCCGCTCTCGAATCGCCTCGGTATCCGCAAGCGAACGCAATGTGACGACGCCCTCGAGAGCAGCGCCCTGCAGATTGATCAAACGGGCCCGCGCACCCGTCGCCAGAGCCAGCTTCTCGAACCTGACGTGACCGTCGCTGGTTTCAACGCGGCCGGGGCTCACCGCCTTCACGTGAGTGTGAAGTTGGACCTCGATGTCATTTTCCAAGTAGCACGCCTCGCCCCGCAACGGCAAGGTCTGCGGATCGGTGGTGCCGAGCAGGTAGCCCTTCGACAGCGGCGGGCGATGGTAGGGCAGCACGGATTCGTTGGTGAGAATCCGGATCCGCTGCGCATAACCGTGGTGACGCGCAGCGAGCGCCACATTCAACCCGGCATAGGAGCCGCCGACAATAACGAGCCCGCTCATGGATCGAGAGTGCAGGCACCGCTGCGCGCCAGACCGGCAGCCGCGGCGTGCAGCAAACCCGGTTTCATTGCTTGTCGGCCTGCGTCTGCAACCTCAGTCCCTGCAAGTCACCCTTGGCTCGCCAAGCCTCCAACATCTCGACGAACGGCAACACACCGGGCCCGAATCCGGTATCTCGCTTGAGCGACGGCGACGCGACGCCTTCGTTGTTGAAATATCCCGGTGTGCAGTTGCGCCAGATACGCAGGATCGCCTCGGCGTTGTCTTCATGGTACTTGACCCAGTCGCGTTCGGCTGCCTCGGTCACCTCGAACTCCGCCACCTTGCGCCGGTGCATTTCGCCGAGCACGTGCCCGATGTGAACCGCCTGCTCCCCGATCATGTGCAGAAAGTTCGCGCCCCAGGGACTCTGCGTCGTGCTCAACACCATCAGGTTCGGGAACTGGTTGACATAGAAGCCGTGCAGGGTCGTCGCGCCGTCTTTCCACTTCTCGGTGAGCGTGATCCCACCCCGTCCCACGATCGGCATCACCGCCCGATTGGTAAACGCGGCCAGCTCGAAACCCGTCGCATAGATCAGGCAATCGAGCGGATACTCCTTACCGGCCGCGAAGACCGAGTGCTCGGAGATGCGCTCCACGCCCAGACCGTCCGTGTTGACCAACGTCACATTCGGTCGATTGAAGGTAGGCAGATAATCATCATGAATACATGGACGCTTGCACAGGCGGTTATACCAGGGCTTCAGACCTTCCGCAGTCGCAGGGTCGGAGACCGTTTCCTCCACGCGCGAGCGCACTTCCTCCATGGCGGCATAGTCCGCGGTCATCGCCAGCTCGCCGAGTTGTTGGGGTGTCATGTCCCTGGTTGCCCGGCGCATCATCTTGTGAATGAACTTCGTCCAACTGTCGTTGACGAGGTCTTCAGGCACCGGCAGGCCGCTGATGACCGCGGTGAAATTGTTGATTCGCTCTTTCTGCCAGCCGGGCTTCAGCGTTTTCACCCAGTCCGGATCGGTCGGACGATTGTTGCGCTGGTCCACCGAGGAGGGAGTGCGCTGAAAGACATAGAGATGTTTTGCCCAACGACCCAAGTGCGGCACGCACTGGATCGCCGTCGCCCCCGTACCAATGACTCCGACGACCTTGTCCTGCAACTTGGTGAGCCCACCTGTCGGATTACCGCCGGTATAGCCGTAGTCCCAGCGGCTGGTATGGAAGCTGTGTCCTTTGAAACTGTCCACGCCTGGAATGCCGGGCAGCTTGGGCTCCTGCAGCGGCCCCGAGGCGACCACGAAGTAGCGGGCGCGGATCACATCTCCCCGGTCGGTTCGGACAATCCAGCGCCGCACGCTCTCGTCCCAGCGAAGCTCCTTGATCTCGGTCTGGAACAGCGCGCGCGAATACAAGTCGAAGTGCCGCCCGATGCGGCGCGCGTGCTCGAAATTCTCCGGGCCGTGCGAGTAGCGTTCGGTGGGAATGTAGCCGAGCTCCTCGAGCAGCGGCAGATAAATATACGACTCCGTATCGCAACCGGCGCCGGGATAGCGGTTCCAGTACCAGGTGCCGCCGAAATCGCCGCCTTTCTCGAAAACGCGCAGGTCATCGACGCCGGCCTGGCGCAGGCGGGCCGCCGTGAGCAGGCCCCCGAATCCGCCCCCCAGGATGCCGACCTCGATGTCCTGTTTGATCGGTGCCCGTTCCTGGCGCTCGGTGTAGGGATCCTCCAGGTAGTACGAGAACTTCCCTTCCGGCTTTACATACTGGGCGTTGCCCTGAGGGCGCAGACGCATGCGCTTGTCGCGTTCCGCATCGTATCTGCGCTGCAAAGCCTGCGGGTCAAAATTGAACTCGTCGGTGTCATTAACCATGCGCATCCATCCGGAACTCGGGGCTCACGGCTGAACTCTAGGGTGCGCTTCGTTTCGAGCCATCGTCCGGTCGGACTGTCCCTTCAGCCCTCACCAGGGCCTCGGCTACAAGGTCTCGACGATGGTCACATTCGCCATGCCGCCGCCTTCGCACATGGTCTGTAACCCAAGCTTTCCTCTACGCGCTCGCAAGGCATGTACCAGGGTCGTCATCAATTTGGCGCCGGAGGCGCCGAGCGGATGCCCGAGCGCAATCGCACCGCCATTCACGTTGAGTTTCGCCGGGTCCGCGCCCGTGTGTTTGAGCCACGCCAGCGCTACCGGAGCGAACGCCTCATTCACCTCGAACAGGTCGATGTCATGCAGCTTCAGTCCGGCGCGCTCGAGAGCCTTTCCCGTTGCATACAATGGCTCTTCCAGCATGATGACCGGATCGCCCGCAGTGACGGTGAGATTCACCACCCGCGCCAGTGGCTCGAAGCCGTGGGTCTTGACCGCGCGCTCGCTGGCAATCAGAAGTGCCGCACTCCCATCGCACACCTGGCTCGCATTACCGGCCGTAATGATCCCGTTGGGCGAAATCGGCTCCAGTTTGGTGAGCGCTGCAAACGTGGCATCCCTGCGTACGCCCTCATCCCGCTCATGAAGTATCTCGGTTCCGTCCGGCAACGTGACACGCACAGGCACGATTTCCTGGGCGAAAGCGTTGGTCTCGATCGCCGCGCTGGCTCGCCTGTGACTCTCCAGCGCGTAGCGATCCAACGCCTCGCGGTCGAATCCCCACTTCTTTGCAATCATCTCGGCGCCCTGGAACTGACTGAACGAGCTGACCTGGTACCGTTCCAACACGGAGGCCGGCCAGGGCTGCGCCCCCATGGCGGGCGATCCCATCGGCACCCGTGTCATGCTTTCCACCCCGCCGGCAACGACCAGATCCTGCACTCCCGCCATCACCGCCTGGGCAGCGAAATGCAGCGCCTGTTGCGAGGATCCACACTGGCGATCGATGCTGACCGCCGGAACACTCTGCGGAATCCTGGAAGCCAACACACAATTGCGTCCCACGTGCCAACTCTGCTCACCCCCCTGGCTCACACAGCCGAAGATCACATCTTCGATCGCGCCCGGATCGAAGTCCCCGCGCTCTACGAGGGCATCGAGACTCTTCGCGCCCAGATCCACCGGATGCACGCCCGACAATCGGCCTTTGCGGCGGCCGCCCGCCACTCGAACCGCATCGACGATGTAGGCCTGAGCCATTTCGGAATTCCTCAAACTCGGGTGTTGACGGGGTTGCTAAACGCGACCCACGACAGGGATGGACGCGCCGGTGATGGCACGGGCGGCCGCGGAAGCCAGGAACACAATCACATCAGCGAGTGCCGATGGAGCAACCCAGCGGGAAAAATCGGCATCCGGCATCTCGGCACGATTCGTCGGCGTGTCGATGATGCTCGGCATCACTGCGTTGACATTGATCGCCTGGTCCTTCAACTCTTCGGCCAACGCTTCGGTCAACTTCACGACACCGGCCTTCGAGGCCGCGTACGCCCCCATTCCCATGCCTGCTTTGGTCACGGCCGCGGCGGCAACATTGATGATCCGACCCCGCCGGGGCGTCAAGTGAGGCAACGCGGCCTTGCTGGCGCAGACTGCCGTGCGCAGATTGATGTCATAGAGAAAATCCCAGGTGTCCGGCGAGCCGGCAGCCAATGTCTCCCAGCGAAAGCCACCGGCAATGTTGACCAACACATCGATCCGGCCCATCTGCGAGGCGACGGCTGCCAACGCCCGCTGCGCCTGGCCGAAGTCGGTCAAGTCGACCTGGCCGAGAAAAAAATGCGGGGCACCCAATCGCGCATCCAGGCCTTTCGCATCCGGGGCTCGATCGAGGAGCGCCACCTGGGCGCCCATGGCCGCGAACGCCTCCGCCACCGCGGCGCCCAGGGCACCCGCCGCTCCGGAAATCACAACGTGTCTGACCGTTTCCACCGTGCACTCCCAAAATCGCGAGTGACGCCCGCGGCCAGTCATGGTCAGGGCAAATGCGGGCTGCCACATCGTCCCATCGCATTACACGTGCGTTGCAATTTCTGCGTATAAGCATGGACCGCGGCAGTACCGGGAGCTGAGTGTGAGCGAAGTCGTTGCGATCATCGGAACGAGAGGATTCGGCCTGCCCTGCGCGCGCCGTCTGGGCTGCGGTCGCCGACTGCTGCTCGGCGACGTCAGTCCTCAGATCCTGGAAACGACATCCGGCATGTTGAGGCAAGAAGGGTACGACGTCACGAGTTGTCCCATCGACGTCAGCGATCGCGACTCGGTTCGAGCTTTCGCTGCGCAAGTGGCCCCGATCGGCCGATTGAAGATGTTGGTTCTGACCGCGGGCCTTTCGCCGCACATGGCCCCGGCCGAACGAATTCTAGCGGTCAACATGCTGGGAACGATCGAGGTCATGGACGCATTTCTGCCACTGGCAGAGGCAGGCACCGTTGCCGTCATCATCGCAAGCAGTGCAGCCTACATGGCGCCCGTCCCCAGGGAGGTAGAGCACGACCTGGCTGTGGCGGCACCCGAAAAACTGTTGGCATGCGTACGCGGCGTGACCGGATCGGACACGGGTCTCGGCGCTTACTGGCTCGCGAAACGCTCCAACCAGCTTCGTGTCCAGGCCCAGGCCCCGATCTGGGGTCGGCGGGGAGCGCGGATCGTCACCGTCAGTCCCGGACTGATATCAACGGCCATGGTCGACTTCGAGCGCAAGGCCGGCTCGCCGATCGATCATGCGGTAGCCAACACCCCGGCCGGGCGCATCGGTGTGCCCGATGACATTGCAGCCGCGGTGGAGTGGCTCGCGAGCCCGGCCGCCAGTTACATCACGGGGACGGATCTGCTGGTCGACGGCGGCATGACCAGCGCGCTCACCTGGACTGAATTCAGGACCCAGGATCCGCGCGATCGCGACCAACAAGTGCCGTGAAACCTGCGGACCCAGGAGTCAACTTGCATGCCCACAGCGAAGTTTCCGCGAGTATGTCCCTTCTGTGAAGCGAGTTGCGGGTTGCTGGTCGAAGCGGATGTTGCGGCCGGCAAGCTGTTGCGGGTCTCCGGCGATCCCCAGCATCCCGGCAGTCGCGGTTTTCTATGCGCGAAATCCCAGGGGCTGGTGGGTTTGCGCTCGGACCCGGATCGCCTGCGGCGCCCACTGCTGCGGGTGGGCCGGGAGTTTCGGGAGATCGACTGGCCGGAAGCCCTGGACCGGGCCGCGACCGGTCTGAAGCACGTGCTCGGGCAGCACGGGCCCCGCAGTCTCGGCATCTACAGCGGCAACCCGACAGCGCACGTGGCCGGTCTGCAGATGGGCCTCGGTGCCCTGTTGTCCGCCGCCGCGCCCGCCGTGTTTGTCAACTCCGGCTCCATCGACTGCTACCCGCGGTTTCTGGTGGACACTTACCTGTATGGCAACCTCGGGCACGTGCCGGTTCCCGACATAGAGAGGACCGCGTTCTTCCTGATCTTCGGCGGCAACCCGGTGGTGTCCAACGGCAGCATGCTGGGTGCTTCCAACATGCCGGCCCGCCTCGAGCGGCTGCGGGCCCGCGGCGGGAAGCTCGTGGTCGTGGACCCGCGCAGATCCGAGACGGCGCGGGTCGCGGACGAGCATTTTGCAGTGCGTCCCGGATCGGATGCGCTCCTGGCACTGGCCCTGATCGACACTCTCTTCACGGAAAACCTCGTGCGGCTGGGAAAACTCGAGTCCGCTGTCACCGGCATAGCGGAGCTGCGCGCTGCTGCCATGCGTTACAGCGCGGAGCGCGTCGCCCCCCTGGTGAGAATACCGGCGGATCGCATCCGCAAGCTGGCCCGGGATTTTGCGGGCGCCGAATCCGCGGTCGCCTATGGCCGCGTCGGCGCGAATTGCCAGTCATTCGGATCCCTGGCGATCTGGGCCATCGATTGTCTCAACCTGCTGACCGGCAACCTGGACGAGCCGGGCGGTGCGCTGTTTCCCGCCGGCATCCTGCCCCGCTTCATGCACAATCCGTACGAGGGTTCGCAACCTGCGCACGGACGGTGGCACTCGCGCGTTTCCAACACGCCGGAGTTGGGCGGGACCCTGCCTACCCAGGTGCTGTGGGAGGAAATCGAAACGCCCGGGCCCGGCCAACTGCACGGGCTGGTCGTCATCGCCGGTAATCCAGTTCTGTCCAACGCGAACGCACGGCGGGTCGGCAGCGCTCTCGAGCGCCTGGACTTCATGGTGTCGGTTGACATCTACCTGAACGAAACGAGCCGCTACGCCGATGTCATCCTGCCACCCATGGAGCACCTGAAGCGCAGCGAGTTCACCATGGTGTTCGGCAACTGGACGGTCGAGAACACCGTCTGCTACTCGCCGGCCGTTTTTGCTCGTGAAGCCACGGACCGAGATGACTGGGACATCGTAATGGGACTGGCGGCGCGCCTGGCCGGCGAGCCGCCCGACGCGTTCCAACTCCGCCAAGCCCTCGGCTATCTGGACGCGCTGCGTTCCAGTTTGCCCCGTATTCCAGATTTGTTGTCGACCGACGCCGCGTTCGCGAGCGCGAGCGGCGCCACCATTGCCGAGAAGATCTACGACGTGCTGCTGCGAGGTGGGCAATTCGGCGATGGATTCGGAACCTTCCCGGACGGCCTGACGCTCGAGCGTCTGAAGGAATCCGGCTCCGGGGTCAGCAAGGGCCCCATTCAGGCCGGAACGTTTCCAGGCGAGATCCATACACCCGACGGTTGCATTCCCCTGGCCGCGCCGATCTTCCTGAACGATCTGAACAGGCTGGAAGGTGCGATCGCTGGCGGCGCCTTCGGGGACGGACAACTGTTGCTCATCAACCGCCGCCACATCCGCTCGAACAACTCGTGGATGCACAACCTCCACAGCCTCACAAAAGGGCGCCCGCGGTGCACGGCCCTGCTCAACCCGGCGGACGCCGGGCAATTGCAGATACAAACAGGAGACATGATCAAAGTCATCTCACGCGTCGGTGAGATTACGATCCGCGCGGAGATTTCGGACGAAGTGGGGCCTGGAACTGTCAGTGTACCGCACGGCTGGAGCGAGCCCGACGCGCGGACCCGGCTGCGCCTCGCACACAGTCGCGGTACAGCGAACGTCAACGTGTTGAGCGATGATGCGGCTTGCGATGCCCCAAGCGGTGGAGCCTCGTTCAACGCGACCCCGATCCGGATTGAGTTGGTAGCCCGCGCAATGGCCGGACCCGACTGAGCGCGGTATCAGCCTGGCGGAGTCCAGACGTGACCCCAATCACTTCCACGGGTCGTTTCAAACGCCACGTGCTCGCGCCAGTTGACCTGCTTTCCACCGCAGCCGAACTCCAAAGCAAACCCGCCCGGCGTGTTCATGTAAAAAGACACCATCTCATCGTTGACGTGCCGTCCGAGCGTCGCCACGATCTTCACATTGTGTTTGATCGCTCGGTCCAGGCACCGGCCCACGTCATCGAGCGACTTTGCTTCCAACATCATGTGGATGCAGCCGCCCGGCACGGGGACTTCAGCAAGCGCCAGACTGTGTTGGCGCGGGTTGGAGCAGTGCATGAAATTCACCCGCAAGGGGGCGGTGCCTGGCACGGGCAAGTGCAGGATGTCGGACAGAGCGAATCGTCCCGGTCGCGTCCAGAATTCGATGGCCTCATCGAAGGCTCCGCCGACGGCGCTCAACACCACGTGTCCGAGCCCCAGATCTTCCGTGACGAATCCACTTACCCCGGCGGGTGAAATAAACGGCGCATGGTCCGAGATCGGACCCCACGCAATCTCGTGCCGATGGCCGGCCGGATCACGGAACCTGAAGAATGCCTGCACACATCGCAGCCTCGCACCGGAGGCATCTCCCTCCTCGATTGCAACTCCATCTGCAGCCAGGGCGGCGCGCGCCTGCGCAAATGCACCCGGCCCCGAAACCAACCAGCCGCTGGCCAACAGCCCATTGTCGCTGCCCGGAATCACCGCGATGCGAAAGGCACGAAGATCGGTTTTGATGTACAACACGCCATCGGGCCCGTCCAGGGCCATAGCGCCAACTACGCCGGTAGCGAAGCAGCGCCATTCCTCCACTTCGGGCGCTGTCACCAGCGCATAGCCCAGCTCACATATCTCCATACGGGTATTCAATCCAGAGGTTGTTAATGGGCAGATGACCCCTGCGCAAATGTAGAAGTCAGCCGCTTTCGAGGAATCGTCCGAACGGACGGCGAGACAGACCTCATTCCGCAGTGAACTGTCGATCCCGCCAACCGTCGGAATTTCCCGTCAGCAATGCATCGTGATCTACAGATACACCTGGCCCAACGCCTGCTGGCCCATGTTGAGGCTGGCACCACCGACCTGGCCACGTCACAAATGCAGGTTCCTGTCACCGAGTACCTCGACGTGCCTCTGTGGCACGAAGAAGTGGAACAGCTATACAAACGGCTGCCGATCGTAGCCTGCCTCTCCAGTGAGCTGCCGCGCGCCGGCTCGTTCCTCGCGCATTCGTTGTTGGGAGTGCCGATCCTCCTGACGCGCGACGATACCGGCACGGTCAATGCCTTCCTGAATGTCTGCCGACACCGCGGCGGCCGAGTGGCGCCGCCAACCGCTTGCGGAGGAACCGCCAAACGGTTCTCCTGCAGCTATCACGGCTGGACCTACGACAATCGCGGGCGGCTGTTGGGTGTGGCCTGCGCCGAGCATTTCGGCGAGCTCGACCGCACCGCCGCCGGGCTGACACGCCTTCAGGCCGATGAGCGCGCCGGCCTCGTCTTCGTCATCCTCACACCCCACACTCACATTGATATCGACGAGTATCTGGCCGGCGTAGACCGACAGATCAGTGACCATGCCGCGGGGCTCACTTTTACAGGATCCCGGCAGGTCGATGCCGCGAACTGGAAACTCGTGCTGGAAGGTCACCTCGAGTCCTACCATTTCGCCACCCTGCATGCGAAGACCATCGCGCCCTTCATGGTGAACAATTGCGCCACCGTGGACCGCTTCGGACCCCACCTGCTGATCACCTTCTGCAATAAAAACATCCTGTCGTTGCGCGACCGGCCGCAATCCCAGTGGCAGCCGCTCCGCGACGAGTTGATCAATCCGCAGTACCTGTTGTTCCCCGGCACGACCCTGACACTGTTTGAGGGTGGCGTGCTGTCCCAAAGCATCACCCCCGGCATCGAGACCGGACGATCGCAGAGTCGGCTCGCCTATGCGTGCCGTGCAGATGGGGTCGCGGCCAACGAGCGACTGAATTTCGTAACCTCCCTGGTCGAGAGCGAGGACTACCGGGCCAGCCTGGACATCTTTGCGGGCTTGCGCAGTGGCGCGCAGTCACACGTTACCTTCGGGCGCAACGAGCCCGGCCCGATCTTCTTTCACGAAGCGCTGCGCGCGCAACGGGCCAGGGCGCGGGCCGGATAGTCTGTTCAGGGGATGGAGTAGCGCGAGACTTCGTCTATCTAGAAAGGCATCATGAATGTAACTCCAGACCCGAGCGCGCTCCGCACCGCACTGGCGGATGAGCTCTACCAGGCCTTTCGCTCCGGCCGCACCGTCGAGCCCCTGAGTGCACGCGAGCCCGGCCTCGCGATCGACGATGCCTATGCCATCTCACTGCAATTCCTGGAGCGCCGGCTGCGCGACGGCGAGCGGGTCGTCGGCAAGAAGATCGGCGTCACCTCCAAGGCCGTCCAGGACATGTTGGGCGTGCACCAGCCGGACTTCGGCTTTCTCACCGACCGCATGCGGGTGGGCGAGCACATCGACATCGCCGCTCATGGGCTCATACAGCCGCGCGCCGAAGCAGAGATCGCGTTCTTTCTCAGCAAGGACCTGAATGGTCCGGGCGTCACGCCCAAGCAGGTGCTGGCGGCCACGGAGAGTATCGCGCCGTGTTTTGAGATCGTCGACAGTCGGATCCGGGATTGGAAAATCGGCATCGTCGATACGGTCGCCGACAATGCCTCCTGCGGTGTATTTGCCATTGGAGCCACGCGTGCCGACCCTCGCGCCCACGATCTGGAATCTTTGCGCGTCACCGTCACCAAAAACGGCCAGTTCCTGAGTGAGGGGTTGGGCCGGGCTGTGCAGGGGTCCCCCCTGAACGCGGTCGCCTGGCTCGCCAACACGCTGGGCGCCTACGGTGTCAGTTTGAATGCGGGTGATGTGATCCTGTCCGGATCCCTCGTTCCCCTGGCCCCCGCCCGCGCGCAGGACAGCTTCGAGATGACCTTGCACGGCATCGGCCAGTGCAAGGTGTGCTTTGTCTGAGTCGCGCCGGTCCATGCAACTGCAAACCCGCTTTACCGAGTTGGTCGGCATCGACTATCCCATCGTCCAGGGCGGCATGATGTGGGTCGGCCGCGCCGAGCTGGCAGCCGCCGTATCGAACGCCGGCGGCCTCGGGATACTGACCGCGCTCACACAACCGACACCGGAGGACCTGCGGCACGAAATCGACCGCTGCCGCCGGCTCACTGACAAGCCGTTCGGCGTCAATCTCACGATTCTCCCATCGGTCAAACCGCCGCCGTACGCGGAGTATCGCCGCGCGATCATCGAAAGTGGTATCCGGATCGTCGAGACGGCAGGGCACAATCCGCGCGAGCACATCGGGCACTTCAAAGAGCACGGCATCACTGTAATTCACAAATGCACAGCCGTGCGCCACGCACTGTCGGCAGAGCGACTCGGTGTCGATGCGATCTCCATCGACGGTTTTGAATGCGCCGGCCATCCGGGAGAAGACGATGTGCCCGGCCTCGTGTTGATTCCCGCGGCGGCCGACAAAATCAGGATTCCGATGATTGCCTCCGGAGGATTCGGCGACGGTCGCGGGCTGGTTGCCGCGCTCGCGCTCGGCGCGGACGGCATCAACATGGGCACGCGTTTCTGCGCGACCGTGGAAGCGCCGATTCACGATCACGTCAAGCAACTGTTGGTACAGAACGACGAGCGGGGTACCAACCTCATCTTTCGCACACTGAAAAATACCGGCCGTGTCGCGAAGAACCGTGTTTCAGACCAGGTCGTCGAGATCCTGAAACGGCCCGACGCCCGGTTTGAGGACGTGGCGCACCTGGTGCGTGGCATCCAGGGACGCGCGGCACTGGAGAGCGGCGACCTCGATGCCGGCCTGATCTGGGCCGGGCAGGTCCAGGGTCTGATTCACGACATTCCGACCGTAGCGCAGTTGATGGAACGTATCGTGCGTGAAGCGACTCAGATTATTCGGGGCCGCCTGGCCGCCATCATAGCGCCTGTCGAGGCGACACCTTCGGCCGATGCGCCGCGTCGAGGGAGTGTTGGCCAATGACGGGTCTCAAACGGGAAGCCTGTCTCATTGACGGCGAGTGGGTCAAAGCCGAGCGGTGGATCGAAGTGGACGATCCCGCAACCGGGGAAATCGTCGGGCGCGTACCCAACCTCGGAAAGGTAGAGACCGACCGTGCCATTGCCGCGGCCGCCAGGGCAATGGATCCGTGGGCGCGTCTAACGGGCAAGGACCGCGCACGAATTCTGCGGCGATTCTACGACGCGATCATGGCGCATCAGGACGAGTTGGCGGCGCTGCTGACCCAGGAGCAGGGCAAACCGCTGGCGGAAGCGAAGGGAGAAATCGCATACGCCGCCAGCTTCATCGAGTGGTTCTCCGAGGAAGCCAAACGCGTTTACGGGGATGTCATTCCCAGCCACGCGCCCGACAAGCGCATTGTTGTATTGAAGCAGCCGATCGGCGTGGTTGCGGCCATCACTCCTTGGAATTTCCCGGCTGCGATGATCACACGCAAGATCGGGCCCGCCCTCGCGGCTGGTTGCGGTGTCGTCGTCAAACCGGCGAGTCAAACACCTTTTTCGGCTCTGGCGCTCGGTGTGCTCGCGATGGAAGCGGGCTTGCCCGCCGGTCTGCTCAATATCGTGACCGGCAGCTCCACCGAAATAGGCGGCGCGCTGACAGCCAGCGATCTCGTGCGCAAGCTCTCCTTCACCGGATCCACCGAGATTGGCGCGAAGCTCTACTCGCAGTGTGCGCCGACCATCAAGAAATTGAGCCTGGAGCTCGGCGGCAATGCGCCGTTCATTGTGTTTGATGATGCCGATGTTGAGGCCGCCGTGGCGGGCGCAATGCAATCCAAGTTCCGCAACGCCGGCCAGACCTGTGTCTGCGCGAATCGGATCTATGCGCAGGCAGGCATCTACGAGGCGTTCGCGACCCGACTCGCTGCCGCGACCGCGAAACTGCAGGTGGCGCCCGGGAACCAGGCGGGCGCGGAGATCGGACCGCTCATCGATCTGAAAGCCGTGGCGAAGGTCCGGGAGCACATCGAGGATGCAACCGGCCGCGGCGCCCGGGTTCTGACTGGGGGGTCGGCGCATGCTCGCGGGGGCCGTTTCTTCACTCCCACTGTGTTGGCCGATGTCACGCCCGCAATGTTGGTCAGCCGGGAGGAAACCTTCGGACCCGTGGCACCAGTATTCAGGTTCAGCGACGAGAACGACGCCATCGCACAGGCCAACTCCACGCAATTCGGGCTCGCGGCCTATTTCTACGCGCGCGACCTGGGCCGGGTGTGGCGCGTCGCCGAGCGGATCGAGGCCGGCATCGTCGGCGTCAACACCGGGTTGATTTCAACCGAGGTGGCCCCCTTCGGCGGTGTCAAGGCCTCGGGACTGGGCCGCGAAGGCTCCCGCCATGGAATGGATGATTACCTGGAAATGAAGTACGTGTGCCTGGGTCTATGATGATCTGCGGCGCCCGAAATCCGGATCCATTTTCATCATCCGGTTCCAGTCGCCGAGATCGAAGTAGTCGCGCCAGTGCGTGATCAGACCCTGCTCATTGACATCGAAAGCGCCCATCACCGGACAATTCACCCGGCGGCCATCCCGCAGCACAAAAATGTCATTCCGCTCGGTGAGGACGGTGCCTCGGGCAGAGACCGCAATATTCTTGAGCTCCCAGGGTGAGGCCGTGCAGCTCACGACGAACGCCGCGAGAGCCCGGCGAATCGCCGGCTTTCCCACGATGGGTTCCATGGGAATGTTCTCGAACACCGCATCCTCGGCCAACTGCGCCAGCAGCGACTCGAGGTCGAGTTTCACCCAGGCGTTGATGAGATTTCGAACCGGAATCGTCTTATCCAACAGAAGATACCTCGTGTTCAGCCCTCATCGTTGACCCAGCGAACGAAGCGATGCAGGGGATAGAACCCATCGTGCGGCAGCCCGGGAGCCGGGCCGAGCGCCCCGCCGAGGCTCACTACGCGCTGCACCCCGGATGATGCGAGAGCATCGCGCAGCGAGGCTTTACGCTCAGGCGGATAGACTCCCACAGTTTGAGTCGCGACATTCGCAAACCGCACGGCATCAGCGAGACTCGGTACGGGCACGACGTTGACAATCTTCCCGTCCGGATAGAAGTCAACCGGCTCATCGGAGCGAATGACCAGCCCCCGTCCCTCGTATCCACCCCACACACCGTAGAGGGGTGCCAGGCCGCGCAGTATTTCGATCTCCTCGCGCAGCGCGCTGGGAACCGGCGGCCCGAGCACAGATGAAGTCCTGCTTTCCACCGACAGCTCGGCCTGCAACCGCTCGCAGTAACGATCCACCTGCTGCGCATCGCCCTCCACGAACTGGATACGGCTACACACACACGCAGCCTGATTGAAGGGCGTGGTGTCGAGTCCAGCCAACTTTGCCACCCGCGCGAGCGTGGCATCGTCCGCAAACGCCTCGCGGCCGATCAGGGAAATCGAAGTCTTCGGATCGAAGCTGACCAACTCAAAACCCGGCGCCGCGTAGTTCTTGGCACTGCGGATCGCGCCCTCCCCGCCCCACGCGACCAGTTTGTCGAAATACTGCGGCCGGAACAGGTTGCCCTCGATCGACGCATCGCCACCCCGCCAGTAGACCGCCGAGAAGGATTTGACGACAGGATGATTCGGAGCCACGTGCGCCAGTGTTCGCAAAATGGCGGTGGCCGTGAACAGGTCGTTGGAGGGCAGTTTCAGCAGATTGACCCCCTTGACCAGTGCTCCGCGAATGACCGACTGAGCCGCCACACCCGGGGCGTTTCCAGCCAACACATGGATCAGCCGCGGCGGGAAGGCGCGCACGCGTGCTTGCCCCCATGGAGTCGCAGTCTCGCGCCAGCCATCGAGAACTTCGGCTCCGCCGAGCTCATTGTTGACCTGCGCGTTCAACTCGGCACCGTTGAAGAGGCTGCCCAGGTCTTCATAACAGCGCTCGAGCACCCCTCCATCCAGGGGACTCACGCGCCGCATCTGCGCGAGCGCCTCGCTCACCAGGCCGCCATGATCGCGGCTGAGCGCCTTGCCGGTTGCCACGAGCAGCTCGATGATCTCGTGCAGCGGCGTGTTGAAGGCCGGCCCCGGCTCGGTGCGCGACCACACCAACGTGTCGATTTCCAGAGCGGGCGTCGCAAAGTTCAGGCCTGCGGACCGGTGGGTCACCGCGGCACCCTTTACGGTCTCGCCCTTGATCACGTGCGGAACGTTGACACATTGCGCGGCGACCGTTTCTTCTACGGCATTCATGAGTTCAGTGCCCCTTGAACGTACGCATCGATTGTTCCCGCGCAGGTGAGCCGGTCATCTCCAACATCGCTGTAGCGCGTGACCGTGGGCAGGATCGTTGGACCGGAACGCCCGCAGGGGCACACGGGCGAGAAATCCATTTCGACCCGGTCGCCGGAGATCAGGCCGCCCCAACGGTCTGCAAACGAGACATCAATGAAGCCGAAACGGCCTTGCACGACGCCGCCGGATGCTTCCAACAGCCGCGTACCCGACTCATCGAGCAACAGCGGCACCACCCAGGGAACCTGGTGATAGCGGCCGGCGAGGCAGCGAGGTTGGAACCACGACATCTCCGACATCCCGTAGGCCTGTACGGTGTTAACCGGTCCGAGAAAGGCCAGGATCTGCTCCTGGTAATCGGCAGGCAGCTTGGCTCCCTTCATGCCTCCGCCGGTGGAAACAATCGTGCCGGGGTGAAACTGGCCATTGGCGATGCCGCGCTCCCGGGCGCGTTCCATCAGCGTCCACAGTTGCCCCCACAGGCCGAGGATGTACATGGGCTCGTGACGCTTGGCGATGATGACATCCAACATCTCATCCAGGCGTGCCGCCGTGGCGGCCGACTGAGCGGCCGAGCGCTCCTTCATGAGCGCAATTTTACTCGGCGTGGCACTGCCGTCCGCGATCCGGCCCCGCAACTCCGCCATGCGCGAGACCTCGGCCACCTTGAGACGCTGGTTGGAAAGGTAATGACGCGAGTCCGGCCGCGCGAACCCCTCCGCGATGATCTGGCCAACGAAGCTCGCCACATACGAGCCGCCGTTGGGTCCAAAAAGGAAGAAGTGCCGGCTCTGGTCCGGCGTGATCGGGTCAGGCCACCCCGGCATGCGCAGCGCGTACTGGCAGCTGAACACATGATCTTCGGCGTTTCGAGGCAACAGGGAGACCTTGCCTGAGGTTGAGCTGGTAGTGGCGACGAGGTGACCCGCCGACCACAGCCGATCGAGCCAGTCGTCCACATCGTTGACGCCACTGACATCGAGATCCTTGGGCGAGCGCACGGAGACCAACGCGAGCCACTGCTGCAGCCGGCTCCATTGCTTGTTCTTCAGGAACGCGTGCGGATATGACTTATAACTGGTGTGCGACAGCAACACCGGTACCGCATCGGAGAGTTGCCGTATCTCGCTGACATCATTCTCGCGTGCGAGTCGATCCAACAGGGGCACTTGTGCCCGGCGCTCGCGGAAGGTCTCGCGAACGGCCTCCAGCCGAAGCTCCGTCAGCTCCGTCGGGGAGCGTACAAAAGGGTCGGGGGCGTCTCGTAGGCTCAAAAGCTCGGCCCGTGCATCCACCGGAGTTCTCCAATTCCCAGGGCTCCGCGGACTTATAGGAGCTGGCTCGACAACGCGCGTCGTCTAACAGGACGACGCGCCCGGCCAGGAGCGCCGTTCCTCCACAGTCACGAACCGGGTCGCCGATCGGTCCAGAAACAGTGCCTCATCAGCCGCGATACGTGCTGCTGCCTCGGGCTGTGTAGCCGCGCTCATGGCCAGGTCAAAACTCGCACGGTCGGCAAACCACAGCTCCGTGACGATGTCGAAATCGCCAATGGCGACATCGAGAAAATTGCGTCGATAATCCAGGATGCCGGGCATGATCGACAGAATCAGGGGCACGTGGCGAAGCTCATAGTGTGCGATCACCTCGACGCGTGGCAGTTGCGGCTGTGAGCGCAGGAAGGCCATGAGCTTCAACATGCTCCATTTTGGCATCCATCGGCCGCCCCGATAGCGTCCGACCGGACGAGGCACATTGCCGCGCGCGGTCGCAGATTGTGCGTTGCTGCGGAACCCGACATCGGCGTCGCGGGCAGCAAGGGGGCGCAACATGTTTGACCTCATCGTGCGAAATGGCACCGTCGTCGACGGCACCGGCAAAGCGGGATTTGCAGCGGATGTCGCCATTACCGACGGCCGAATTGTCGATGTCGGCAAGGTCTCCGGCCGGGCCGCAACACAGATCGATGCCGCGGGTCGGGTGGTTGCTCCCGGCTTCATCGACGTGCACACCCACTACGATGCCCAGGTTTTCTGGGACCCGAAGCTCACCCCGTCGAGCAATCACGGAGTGACCACCATCATCGGGGGCAATTGCGGGTTCAGCATCGCGCCGCTGAGCGGGCGGCCCGAGGATGCGGCTTATCTGCAAGCCATGTTGTCGCGGGTTGAAGGCATGCCGCTCGGCAGCCTGCAGGCAGGCGCTCCGTGGGACTGGACGTCCTTTGGTGAATACCTGGACCGTATCGAGGGCAAGTTGGCCATCAATGCCGGATTTCTGGTCGGCCACTCGGCTTTGCGACGCACGGTGATGGGTGAGCGCGCCGTCGGAGGACGGCCTAGCGGCGAAGAGTTGCGGACGATGCAGGCGCTTCTCGCGAAATCCATCAGTGAAGGCGGGTTGGGATTTTCGACCACCTTGTCGCCTACCCACAACGATGCCAACGGCGCACCGGTCCCCTCTCGTCACGCCGACACGGACGAATTCATTGCCCTCGCGGAAGTTGTAGGTCGCAGCGAAGGCACCTTCCTGGAGATGGTCGCGGACGCCGCCCGGCCATTCACTGAGGGCGTGTTGGAGCGCATGGCCGGCATGTCGCGCGCCGCCGGACGGACCCTCAACTGGAATTTGCTGTCTCCGGACTCCCGCTTGCCGGAGCTGTTCGAGCAGCAACTCGCGGCCAGCGACTACGCCGCGGCGCGCGGCGGCAAAGTCCTGGCCCTGGCCGCGGTCCGTCCCATTTCGCTCGTCCTGAGCTTCGCCAGCGGCATGGTGCTGGACTCCTTCCCCGGCTGGCAGACCGTGATGGCATTGCCGCATGCGGAGCGTAAAAAGGCCCTCATCGATCCCAACAACCGCGAGCGCATGAACCAGGCCATGCACTCGCCGCAAGCAGGAGCGTACGGCACCCTGAGTGACTGGAGTCGCTGGCGGATCGTCGAGACGACACTCCCGGAAAATCGGTCGCTAAACGGCCTGCTGATCGGCACACTGGCCGCGCGACTCAATCGCAGCCCGCTCGACGCATTGCTCGATCTCGCCGTCGCCGAGGACCTGCAGACTCGATTCATGCCGGTGTTGAATGGCACGGATGATGAGAGTTGGCGAATGCGCGCGCGAGCCTGGCGCGATCCGCGCGCACTGGTGGGTGGTTCCGATGCCGGCGCCCACCTGGACATGATCGACACGTTCGCCCTCTCTTCACACCTGCTCTCCGAAGGCGTGCGCGAGCGCCACATCCTATCGCTCGAGCAGGCGGTTCACGAGCTAACAGGCAGGCCCGCGGCCCTGTTCGGTCTGAAGGATCGTGGGCTGATACGGACCGGCGGCTGCGCGGACCTGGTGGTCTTCGATCCGCACACGATTGCCGCCGGCCCGATCTACAGCCGCCGCGATCTGCCCGGTGACTATGAGCGGCTTTACACGGATGCCGCAGGCATCGATCACGTGATCGTGAACGGCGCGCCAATCTGGCGCGGAGGCGAGTTTATGGGCGCGCTTCCGGGTCGACTGTTACGTTCCGGACGCGACACCGTGACTGTCGGAATTGCTTAGTCTTCGTGATGCACACAGGGCATGCGTTGGAATTCGACTACATCGTGGTCGGCGCCGGCTCGGCCGGCTGCGTGCTGGCCAACCGTCTGAGCGAGTTGCCCCGCAAGCGGGTACTGCTGCTCGAAGCGGGCGGTGACGACCGGCCGTTTCACAATCCGGGCCAGTGGCTCTCCAACCTGGCGATTCACATACCCGCCGGCTACCGGCACTCGCTCAGCGACCCCCGCGTGAGCTGGGGTTACACAACCAACCTCACTCGCGGGAATCACTCCAGCACTCTGCCCTACTATCGAGGCCGTGTTCTGGGTGGCACTTCCTCCATCAATGGCATGCTCTATGTCAGGGGACAAAGTGCCGACTACGACGGCTGGAGCGAACTGGGCTGCACCGGATGGAGTTGGCGCGAGGTGCTGCCGCTATTCATGCGATCGGAGAACCAATGTCGCGGCGCGGATGAAGTCCACGGGGTGGGCGGCCCTCTGTCCGTGAGCGATGTAGAGCGACACCCGGTCGCAGACGCGGTTCTGAGCGCGGCGACACAGGCGGGCCTTGCGGTCGTGTCGGACATCAACCGCGGTAATCAGGAAGGTTTTGCTCGCGTTCAGGTCACCATGCGCCGGGGCAAACGCCAATCGACAGCGACTGCCTACCTGCATCCGGTCATGGGCCGACAGAATCTGCGCGTGCAAACCAACACCCAGGCGGTCAGGCTGCTCCTCGAACAGGGGCGCGCCACGGGAATCCGCGTACGGACCGCGGACAGTGAGCTCGATATCGGCTGCCGGGGAGAGATCATACTGTGTGCAGGCGCCATCAATTCGCCGCAGTTGCTCGAGCTATCCGGCATCGGCGACCCGGAAGTCCTGCACGCCGCGGGCATTCCCCTCCAACATGCGCTGCCGGGTGTGGGGGCGGGTTTTCAGGATCACTACGCGGTGTTGCGGCGGTTTCGACTGCGTCCCGGAGTGCCATCACTCAACACAGCGGCGCGCGGTATGCGCCTCGCGATGCAAGCGCTCCGATATCTGTTCGTGCGCCGGGGTCTGTTGGCCGGCCCGCCGAGCGATGTGGTTGGATTCGTACGCTCCAGCAACAGTCTGGCCACACCCGATCTGCAGTTCCATGCCATTGCCGCCTCCGCCGATCCGGACACGGGACAGATCGACCCCTTTCCGGGATTGACGCTGGCGCCGTGCCCCCTGCGACCGCAGAGCCGTGGGACCGTGCATGTCAACAGTCCCGATCCAACGGCTCCGCCGCGCATCCTGCTCAACTGCCTGGAGCATCCGGATGATCGCCGGGTTCTCACGGCAGGTTTGCGGCTCCTGGATGGGATTGCAGAACAACCCGCGCTGCGGGAACTGATCGCAGAGCGCCTCGGACGCTCCGCCGGTTCCAACACGGACGCGGCTGCCGAAGGGGAGCTGGGCCTGGGTCAATGCCTGTGGCATGGCGCGGGAACCTGCGCCATGGGAGTCGATGAATCGGCCGTCGTCGACCCGCAACTGCGGGTTCGCGGAATCGCCGGACTGCGAATTGCCGATGCGTCCATCATGCCCCGGCTCGTCTCGGGGAATACCAATGCCGCCTGCATCATGATCGGCGAGAAAGCCGCGGACCTGATAGCCGGCCGGGCGCCTACGCCGGCTCAAACGAGATCATGAGCCGTGTCGGACCGTGAGCCAGGAAATGAACCAGCCGCTGCACAGCGCCCTCGGCCGGCACCAGGCTGATGTTGCGTGACCGGCCGAGCAGCGCCGTGAATGCCTGTTGCATTTCGGCCCGGGCCAACTGATTGCCGATGCAGTAGTGAATCCCATGTCCAAAGGTCAGATGCTGAGTCGCATTGAGCCGGTCGATATCCAGTGCCTGCGGCTCGGCAAACATCCGCGGATCGCGGTTACCCGCTGCCCAACGGATATTCAGGATGGCCCCTTGCGGGATACTGACACCGCCCAGCACCGTGGCTGTCAACGCCTTGCGAAACAGACCCTGCAAGGGGGACTCGAGCCGCAGCACCTCTTCGCAGAAGGTCTTGATCTTCTGCGGCGCCGCGCGCAGTTGCGCCTGCAACTGCGGGTTGGAGGCCAGATGATAGGCGCCCGAGGCGAGCGCACTGGTCGTTGTCTCATTGCCACCGACCAGCAACTGCACGAGCAGACTGCAGAACTCTCCGCGCGTGAGCTGTCGGCCGTCGATGGTTGAATTGGCGAGGTCGCTGATCAGCGTATCGTTGGGCGCGCTGCGCAGTTCCTCTCCGCGTGCCGCCAGAAACAGGTTCATTTCGATCTTGCGGCGGCTGCATTCGATGTGTCGCTCGGGATCGATGCGGGGGTCGGTGCATTCCATGGTCGCATCGGACCACTGTTTGAACGTATCCCCCATCTCCGGCGGCACGCCGAGCTGCTCGGCGATCATCCGCATCGGCAGCCAGATGGCAAACGCCTGCACGAAATCGAAGGGCTCACGCGGAAACCGGTCGATCAGGTCGCGGGTAATCTCATCGATACGGGGACGGACGGACATCATCCGCTTCACGCCAAACGCCTTGTCAACGAGCGATCGGTAGCGACGGTGATCGGGCGGATCGTTCGTAACCAGCGTATTCACTTCGGCGACGCCCGCTTCCTCCATCATGGCGTTGATTCGAGCAGTAGCGGCAGTCTGGCGTCCCTGCAGTTGCCCGGTGTCGTTGGCAAAGGTCTGCGGATCGGCCGCAATCGCGCGGATGTCGGCATATCGGGTGACCACATACATGCCGGTCACCGGATCGAGGTACACGGGTGCCTCTTCCTGCAGTTTCGCGTAGGTGGGAAACGGACAGGACAGGACCTCGGGGTCGGTAAATGTGAGGTGGGGACACGAGCTCGCTTGCGGTGTCGACTGGGACATCATCCTCTCTCCTCACACGGCCGGGCGCACGGATGGCGCGTTCTCAGAACTGGCGCTCCGGAATTTCAACCACGATCCCATCGATTTCGGGAGTCATCACAATCTGGCAGGACAAGCGGCTGTTGGATCGCCGTTCGGCCGCCGTGTTTTCCAGCAGGTCATTCTCCATGGCCTGCGGCGGAGCCAGGCGTTGTGCCCAGGCTGCATCGACGTAGACATGACACGTCGCGCACGAAAGTGACCCGCCGCAATCGGCTGCGATACCCGGCACATCCTGGGTCGTTGCACCGAACATGACACTACAGCCCACGGGTACTTCGACTTCACGCGTCTGCCCGTCGGCCAGCTTGTAGAGAACCTTCGGCATTGCAGTCCCTTCTTATCAGTGGCCCACCGACCTGGGCGCCCAGCGCAGCGGCAGGTGGACCACACTGTTGACCATACCGCTCTCGACCCGCGGCGGGTCGGCGGGATCCAACGAAAAGTCCGGGATGCGCGCCAGCCACTCACTGAGAAATACCTTCATCTCCGTTCGCGCCAACAACGCACCGATGCAACGGTGAGTGCCGTTGCCGAACACCGCATGGCGGGTACCCTTGCGTGCGAAGTCCACGCTTGCCGGCTCGGGAAAGCGGCGGGCATCCAGGCCATGCAGCAGCGACTGCACCAGCACGCGGTCGCCCGCCTTGAAGTGAATTCCCTTGTAATTCAGGTCACGCGTAATGACCCGCGCGGTGTTGGTCACTCCGTGGCGGCGCAACAGCTCTTCGATGGCGCGACTGATCAGCGCCGGATTCTCCGCGAGTTGCCGGCGATGCGGCGGATTCATGGCCAGAAACCGTGCCATGAACGACAGGGCCGAGGTCACGGTATCCAGGCCACCGAACAGTGCGTTGAGAATCATCGAATGCTTCTCGGAGTCGCTCATGTCGCGCGCGGCCATGCGACCCCGCATGACACGCGACACGATATCCTCGGCCGTGCTCCCCCGACGCTCGTCCATCAGGCGAGTGATGTATTCGCTCGTTTTCCGATAGCTCTCGATCCGGTCAGCGGGCTCGTGCGGCCGCACGGCGTTGTTGGTCCAACGCACCAGCATCGCCCGATCCTCTTTCGGCAGGTTCGCCATGCGCATGAAGATCACAATCGGCAGGTGGGCCCCGAACTCGGACACGAACTCACAGCGGCCCTTCGGCTCAAACCCTTCGATCAGCTCGGCCGCCAACTCGCGGACACCGGGCTCCAATGCAACGATGGCTTTCGGATCGAATGCCGGCGCCAGGGCGGCCCGATACTGCGCATGCTCGGGCTCGTCGCTTTCGAGTGGCAGCACCGGTGTCGGCGTGAAGCCCGCCGGAAGTGTGACTTCCCGCATCGAAAACAGTGTTGACTCACGCTGCGCGTACTCGATGTCTTCAGCGCGAGTAAAAATCCAGTGCCCGCCGTTGCGGGGGGTCCAGACAATGTCCGCGCCCGCGTGTAGCGTCTTCGAAGTCTCCAACTGCAGGTCGCGATCGCCCGCGGCGCTGTAGAAGTCGTAGTCGACGACCCGCTCGGGCGATACATTGTCAGGCAACGCATTCGTAACCACACTCGCCATGATCCACCCTGCTCGAGTTTCACCCCCTGACACTAGTCCGGTTGATCTGGACTCGCTTGGTCCGGGAAGACGATGTGGCAGCACCAGTCCTCATGGGATAAAACCACCGATGCAGGACCGATCGAAGTACGCCCGCATTTCCACGATTCGCCCCTTCGCGTCGAGCTTCAGAGTCTCAATGCAGTTGATGCTCGCGCGGTCGCCGTCGCCGGCGTCGAGGTCCGCGACGAACTCGTAACAGGCTTCACGGCCGCACACAATGAGCCGCTTCAGCGATGCGGTCACTTTCAAACCTCGCGATGCCGTCCACACACTCCGCAACGCCTCCAAACCGACAACGGGTTTGGAGCCCACGGGATCTTCGAAGATCGCATCGGGCGCAAACAGGGCTGCACGCGCCTCGATGTCCTGACTGGCCAGGCTGCCCAGATAAGCCGTAACCACGCCGCGAATTCCGTCAGCATCCGCATTCGCGCCAGCCAGCGCGATCAGTTGGCTTCTCAGCATTGCTGCGCCCGCCTCGTTCTGAGTGGAACCGGAATCCCCTGGGCCACACATGAAACGCCACCCAATCCTCCATCCACCTGAAGGGTCTGGCCATACGTAAATGAAGCTTCGTCCGAGCATAGCCAGACGACGGCATTCGCAATCTCCTGCGGCGTACCCACCCGGCCGGCTGGCACCATCGGTCCAAGCGCATCCGCATCTGCCGAGTTGAGCATCGGCGTCAAAATCGGTCCAGGCGCCAGACTGTTGATACGAATACCGTCTCCTGCGTATTCCAACGCCGCGGAACGAGTGAGCCCGGCCGCCGCATGCTTGGCCGCCGAGTAGTCGGAGTAGAGGGACAAGCCACCGAAAGCGGCGTCCGATGTCACGTTGACGATCGCACCGCCTCGGCCCGACTCGAGCATCGCGCGTATCTGATATTTCATGCACAGGAAGATCGCGCGCGCGTTCGTCGCCAATACCGCCTCATACTGCTCGAGTGACGTATCAATCAGGAACATCGGCTCGTGCGCCCAACCCGCGGTGTTGGAAACAAAGTCCAGGCGGCCATACTCCTCGAGCGTCGCAGCCACGAGCCCCTCGACCTGCGTTTCGATAGTGACATCCGTGGGCACGGCAATGCACTGCCCCCCGATCTCTCGAACCTTTTGCACCGTCTCGCGGCATGCTGCCTCACGGCGCCCCGCGACTACGACACGCGCTCCTTTCCGAGCAAACTCCACTGCGGTCGCCTGGCCCATCCCGGAGCCGCCGCCCGTCACCAGAGCCACCCGCCCGACCATCGGCAGAGGCAGGCAGCGCCGCAATTCGCGGGACATCGAATTGACGTCGTGCACGTTGCCAGGTCCCCAGAACGCGCGCATCTCCTCGATCTTTCCGACAGCGTCGAATGCAAACGTGTCAGTCACTTCAACAATCTGACTGTTGGCAGACTCGCCCATCACGACGATGAATGAAAAGGCCGCGGCCGACCCCGCCGCACGCACCTCTCCGACCCGGTGCAGGCTGGACTTCTGGGTCCTGAACTGCTCGTAGAATGCGCGTATGTCTTTCAGGCCACGGTGCGGCGCACTGCCGACCGGATCCTCGACCGTCGCATCGGCGGCATACAACCCAACGAGTGTGTCGAAATCCCGTGCATTGAACGCGTTGAGATAGCGCTCAATGACACTCCTGGTCTGCTGTGGATCCATCAGCGGTCTCTACGTTGGCAGTCCTGGAGGACCGCGGGTCAGGCGGCCTTCGGAATCATCCCGTTGGGATCGATGACAAACTTGGTGGCCGCGCCGCGATCAAAGCTGGCGTAGCCCTTCGGGGCCTCATCCAGGGAAATGACCTGCACATTCACCATTTTTCCGATCGGCAGGCGGTCAAACAGGATCGCCTGCATCAACTGGCGGTTGTATTTCACTACGGGCGTTTGGCCGGTGAAGAAGGCATGGCTCTTCGCCCAACCCAGGCCGAGGCGGATGGACAGGCTGCCGACCTTCGCTTTCTCATCGACGGCGCCGGGATCCTCCGTCACATACAACCCCGGAATGCCTATGCGTCCTGCGGCCCGCGTCACCTGCATCAAGGCGTTCAACACCGTTGCCGGGGCTTCTTCGCCGGAATGCGCGCCGTGTCCGCGAGCCTCGAATCCAACAGCGTCGATCGCGCAATCCACCTCGGGTGTCCCCAGGATCTCGGCGATCTGCGCGCCCAGATCGTCGTGTTTGGACAGGTCCACGGTCTCGAAGCCCATGGCACGGGCATGCTTCAGCCGTTCGCCGTTCATGTCGCCCACGATGGTACAGGCGGCGCCCAGGAGTTGACACGACGCCGCGGCTGCCATACCCACCGGACCGGCACCCGCCACGTACACCGTGGAGCCTGGACCGACACCGGCGCTGACAGCCCCATGAAATCCCGTCGGCAGGATGTCCGACAAGCAGGTGAGATCGCGGATCTTGGCGAGCGCCTGGTCCCGGTCCGGGAATTTCAACAGGTTGAAATCGGCATACGGGACCATGACGTAGTTCGCCTGGCCACCCACCCAACCGCCCATATCGACATAACCGTAGGCGGCTCCCGCGCGGGCCGGATTCGTGTTGAGACACACCCCGGTCGCGGTTTCCTTGCAATTGCGGCAGCGCCCGCAGGCCACGTTGAATGGGACCGAGACGATGTCCCCCTTTTTCAGAAACTCCACCCCGCTGCCCGCTTCAATGACCTCACCGGTAATCTCGTGGCCGAGCACGAGACCGACAGGCGCGGTCGTACGGCCGCGGACCATGTGCTGGTCGGAGCCGCAGATGTTGGTGGAGACGACGCGCAGGATCACCCCGTGATCGATCTTCTTGCCCGAGGGCGCCTGCATCTTCGGCTCATCAATGGACTGAACCTGTACCTGGTTGGGTCCCCGGTAGACGACGCCGCGGTTGGTGCTCATCGGATCTCCGATTCAGTGTCGATTGCAGCAGGAGTTCCGGCGGAGTGTAGGTTCCGCGCCTGCACCGCACCTCGTCCGCGCGGACGACTGTCCGCATCTCAAGGTTTCCGCAATGCGCCGTGAAGGAAAATGCGCACCGCCGATGCGATCCAGCGCTCCTGCTGTTTTGCCGACATCGCATCCTCGACAAACAGGTAATCGATGGAGCTGGTCACGAGGTGCATGAACTGCTGCGCCGCGCGCGGCGCATCATCGAGGGCCATCTGGCCGTTCATGGACAACATCTCGAAATAGCCGGCCAGCGGCTCGAGCGCATACCAGCGCCGCTCATAGCCTTTCTTCACCAGTTCCGGCGAGCGGGTCGATTCCATCACGAGAATTCTCGAGATGGCTTTCGCATCCGCCGACAGGCCGTCGCGATAAAAACACAGGGCCACCTCCTGCAGCACTTCCCACACCGGACGCTGCGAGTTGACCGCTTCTTCGATCGCCGACCGTAGCCGCCCCGACGTATGTCCCCAGAGCCGCTCGAGGATCGCCTCCTTGCTGTTGAAATGTTTATAAACCGTTGCCCTCGTGACATTCGCTCGCGCGGCAATCCCCGCAATACTGCCGCCGTGAAAGCCGCGCTCGGTAAACTCGACCATCGCCGCAGCCAGCAGCGCGCTTTGAATCTCACCCGCGCGTGCTCGGGTCGGCCGCCCATGCGCGCGGCGACTGGACGAGTCCAACTCAACATCGCCCTCTGACTTGCGCATCGTTCACACCTCGGCACACACCTGTGCAGGGATCCTATCCTCCGACTCAGCGCATGGGGATGTCGCAGACCGGGTTCTGCGTTTCACGACCATGGCGACTGGACTACAGTTTACGTCAACCGCGAGCCGGCTGCTCCGTTGGACTCCAACGCACGCTGCCGACTCTGGCCACAGCCCGCACTCGGATAATTGAGGCTCTGTCATCGTCCCGTTGGACGATGGTCGGGCGTAAACCTGCATAGGGACCCAGCGGCATCTGCGTCCGCAAGGACGATGGATTCTGCACGCTCCCGGTGACAATTCGCTGCTCGGTCAGCAAGGGGGGGCAGCAGCGTGGCAGAAGCAAACTCACGGTCTCGTCATGTAATTAGCGCTACCCTCCTGGGCGTGACCGGAATGACCCTGACCGTCGGCGGCCTGCAGTTGCTTTTGCTGGGCGGCTCGTCCTACTACCTCATCGCCGGTGCCACGCTGGTGGCGATTACCGTGTTGTTATTGCGCCGCCATCGATTCGCCCCCCTCCTCTATGCGCTCTTCGTGTTCGGAACGCTCTGTTGGTCCTTGTATGAAGTCGGCCTGGAGCCGTGGGGCTTGCTGGCCAGGCTGGGCATGCCCCTGCTGTTGGGGCTCGGGCTGCTGCGCGCGTGCATCTTGCGCCACACTGCCCATCCGAGCCACAGGCGGTGGCCTTTTATCTTCGCAGCCGCGGCAATCCTCGGAGGCCTGACGGCCATCCTCTTTGTCGCATCACATCCTTTGTCCGGCGGCCTACGAGCCGGCTCGCCACTCAAATTAGCCCCCGGATCCACCAGCGACTGGAGCGCGTTTGGCGCGACCGAGCATGGGACTCGCTATTCGAAGTTAGATCAGATCACTCCCGACAACATCCACCGTTTGACCCTGGCATGGACTTACCGGACCGGTGATCTGCCCCACCCCGCGGACGCGCAGACCGCGTGGTCCTTCGAGGCGACGCCGCTGAAGATCGCTGACACCGTGTTCCTATGTACTGCCCACTCCATCGTTCATGCGATCGATGCCGAGACCGGACAGCGACGCTGGCTTTACGATCCAAAAGTACCTGCTGTCTGGGTGCCGTTGCGCGCCTGCAGAGGTGTTGCATTCTATCGCTCGCCACACCCCCTCTCCGAATGTCCCGAACGGATCATCGCGCCGATCGGCGATGGCCGATTGATCGCATTGGATTCACACACCGGTCGGCCGTGCCCGGGGTTTGGGCATACCGGTCAGATTAACCTGCTCGAGCACCTGGGATCGTATCCGCCCGGATATGCCCTGCCGACATCGCCTCCCGCCATCGTAAACGACCACATCATCGTCGGCGGCTATGTCATGGACGGCACGATGGTGGGCGCCCCATCGGGGGTCATTCGTGCGTTTGATGCCGTCACCGGGGAACTCTCCTGGGCCTGGGATATGGGCCAGCCGGACCGGACAGGCGCGCCGGCCGAAGGCGAGCGATACACGCCGGGCACGCCGAATGCGTGGCCGCCGCTGAGTGCCGATGAGCGCCTCGGGTTGGTCTATGTCCCGTTAGGTAACGCGACTCCCGATTTCTTCGGGCGGCATCGCTCGGCGGCCGCCGAAACGTACGGCAGCTCGATTGTCGCCCTGGATGTGCAGACCGGGCGGCCGCGCTGGCATTTCCAGGTCGATCACCATGACCTGTGGGACCATGACCTGCCGGCGCAACCCTCGTTGATCGAATTGCCCACCCCGAACGGCCTGACACCCGCGCTCGTCCTTCCGACCAAGCGGGGTGAGCTGTTCGTTCTGGACCGGCGCACCGGCCAACCGCTCACGCAGGTCGACGAAAAGCCGGTACCGCAGGGCGCCGCCGCGGGGGACTACACCTCGGCCACCCAACCCTTCTCCACCGGAATGCCGAGTTTCGCCGGCGCCGACTTGAATGAAGCGCGGATGTGGGGCATGACGCCTCTGGACCAACTGTGGTGCCGGCTGCGATTCCGGGAGTTGCGCTACGAGGGGCAGTTCACCCCGCCGAGTGTCCGGGGGAGCCTCGTTTACCCCGGCAGCGCCGGCATCTTCAGTTGGGGCGGTGTTGCAATCGACGAGGCGCGGGGAATTCTCATTGCCAACACTGTGCACTCACCCTTCGTAGTCACCCTGATTCCGCGCAAGACAGCCGATGCTGAAGGGCTGAGCACTGCACCCAACACCGATTCCGCCGCCGACAACACGCGCGGCACGGCTGAGCGCAATGTCGGTGCGCGCGCCGGAATGCCTCAAGTGGGTACGCCCTACGCTGCCAGGGCCTTACCCTTCCTTTCACCGGCAGGCATTCCCTGCCTCAATCCGCCGTGGGGCCAGCTCTCGGCCATCGACCTGAGCTCGCGCAAACTGTTGTGGAAGCAGCCGTTCGGCACCAGCATCGATAACGGGCCGTTCGGGTGGGAGACGGGCCTCCCATTGCCGGTCGGTGTTGCCAGCGCGGGCGGCGCCCTGTCCCTCGGCACCGGTGTCTTTCTCATTGCCGCATCACAAGACCGCTACCTGAGAGCCTTCGCAACGCGCACGGGCCGCGAGCTCTGGCGCGTCCGATTGCCGGCCGGCGGCCAGGCCACGCCGATCACCTACCTGTCCGCGCCGAGCGGGCGGCAATTCGTGGTCATTGCCGCCGGGGGGCACGGTGGTTTGAACACCCGGGTGGGCGATTACGTGCTGGCTTACACACTGCAATAGCTGCGTGTTAGTCCGAATGGTGGATGTGTCATATACACAACACGGTGGATCATTCGACAAAATACGCGGATTTCTGGAGCGGATCACAATGCGCAGGCTCGACACCAGCACCCACTTACTCCTCGCGGGACTCTTACTCTTGCTCCTGACCACCTCCCAGATTGCGACGAGTGCCCTCGCCGCGGAATCCCCCGCCGACTCATCGGTATCTCCAGATGAGATTGTGGTTACCGCGCGACGACGCGAAGAGAGCCTGGAGCGCGTACCCGTCTCCGTGAGTGTTGTGAGCGCCGACACCATCAACAGCCAGAATCTGACGGGAATCCAGGATATCCAGTATCTGACTCCCTCGCTCAATGTCAGCACCAACACCGCACGCAGCTCGAACAACTACACGCTGCGAGGCCAGGGCACGACCTATGGTACCCAACCATCGGTCGTCGCCTACTTCGCGGAAGTGCCGATCCCGGGTGGTGGCAACGGCAACGCCGCGCTCTTCGACCTCGGCAATGTTCAGGTATTGAACGGCCCCCAGGGGACCCTGTTCGGGCGCAACTCGGTCGGTGGCGCCATTCTGTTCGCGCCCGCGCGCCCCACCAACCAGCTCGAAGGCCGCGCCGAGGTGGGGTACGGCAATTACAACAACCTGCAGGAAGAAGCGGTTCTGAATGTGCCCATCCAGGACGACCGGATCCTGCTGCGCGCCGGAATTTCCCACCGCAGCCGCGACGGCTTCACGCACGACATCGTCACTGGACGCGACTACGACAACATCGAGACCACCGCCGGCCGCCTCTCCCTGCTGGTGAAACCGTTTGGAGGACTGGAAAACCTGCTCGTCGTCAATTTCAGCGAGAACAATGAGCACGGGACCGGCACTCTGCTGTCCCAGGTGAATCCCGCAGGCCTCGCAGCGCTGTTGTTTCCGGACCTGCCCGCACTCGCAACACAACAGGCCGCCTGGGGTCCCCGCTTCACGGCCCAGACGCCCGGCGTTGCCGACCGGCAGCGACTGATCCAGGTTGTCAACACAACGAGCGCGCAACTATCTGACACTGTGGCACTGAAGAATATCGCCAGCTTTACCTCGTTCCGCTCCAACGTCCGCTCGGATGTGAGCGGAACCTCACTGCCCATCCTGTACTTCGAATACACGCCCGGCTGGGGCGGTCCGCAGGACAACAATCAGCCCGCCATCGACCAGGTGACCGAAGAGTTGCAGTTGTCGGGCGAGTCCTTCCATAAAGCCCTGCAGTGGACGCTCGGCGGGTACTTTCAGAACAACCATCCGCTGCACACGCTGCAGAGCCTGCGTGCCTTTGGTGGACCGACGGTCCTGACAGACCGGGGCGATGACCTGCGCAGCGTGGCGGCCTTCGCGCAGGGAACTCTGCAGCTGGGCGCTCTCGCCTCATCCCTGGAGGACTGGCGGCTGACATTCGGGTATCGCGAAACCCATGATCGCCTCGAAGACTATGTTGATTCCTACGTACAGGTGGGCGATGCGTTCGACACCGGTGGACCTTGCGCACTGACCACGGGGAGCTACCCGAACTGCCGCCTCGATTACTCGCGTAGCTTCTCCGCCGGCACCTACACCACGACGCTCGAATACCAGCTCAGCCGGCAGGTGATGCTCTACGTTACGGCGCGCAGCGGGTTCAAAAGCGGCGGCTTCAACCTCGGCGCGCCCCCGAGCGCCGGCTTCGCCTCGTTCGAGCCAGAGAGGGTCAAGGACTTCGAGGGCGGTCTCAAGTCGAGCTTCGACCTGGGCAGCATCGGACTGCGATTCAACCTGGCCGTGTTTCGCGACAAATACACGCAGATCCAACGACCCCTGCTGAAGAATTTCGGCGGCGTCGTCACCACTTATGTCGTCAACGCGACGGATGCCGTCATCAAGGGTGTCGAGCTGGATGCCGGCCTGCGCCTGCCGAGCGGATTTTCTCTGTCCGCCACGTACTCGTACCTCGACTCCGAGTACGGCAGTTTCGTCACCGAGCAGGGTGATTTCTCAGGCTTTGCCCTGCCGTACACCCCGACACACAAAGCGAGCCTGACAGCAGAGTATGAAACCCGTTTGCGCAACGAACGCGGCACGCTGCGCGTTGGCGCGACGTACGCCTACCAGAGCAGCTATCGCAACCTCGACGTGCTCGACCCGGATGTCGATGTCCCCGCCTACGGCCTGCTCAATCTCCACGCCGGCTGGGACGCCATGCTGGGAACTGGCCTCGATCTCAACCTGTTCGCCACGAACCTCACCAACAAGCTGTTTATCATCGGCAAAGGCGATTATTACTACAGCCTGGGCTTCACCACCAACGTCTACGGCGAGCCGCGGATGTACGGGGCCAATCTAACCTACCGCTTCTGAACGCGACGACTCAGGCCGCGGCCCGCACCCCGCCCCGGCCGCGAAACTCCTCGAGCAGCCGCGCCTCGATCTCACGAGCACTGCGAATACTCTGCTGCTTCACGTGCCCGTAGCCGCGGATCTCATCTGGAACCGCGGCCACGCGCACGGCAATCTCATGATTGGCCGTCGTCAGGCTCGCACAGATCTGCGCGAGTCGCCGCCGATAGTCCTCGATCAATTGCCGCTCGAGTCGGCGCTCCGCCGTCCAGCCGAAGGGGTCAAACCGTCCCCCGCGCAAGCCTTTGAGCCGCGCGAGCAAGCGAAAGATCGTGAGAACCCAGGCTCCGTAAGAGCGCTTACGAGGACTGCCGGTAGTCGGATCGCGCCGGGCCAGCAAGGGGGGCGCGAGTTGATAGCGCACCCGGGTGCCCGGCTGGCATTGCCGCCTCAATTGCGCAAGAAAAGCAGGATCCACGTGCAGCCGCGCGACTTCATATTCGTCCTTGTACGCCATGAGCTTGTACAAGTAGCGCGCGACCGTTTCCGCAAGAGCAGTGCTCCCCGGTGTAACGCGGCGTTCGGCGTCCAGAACTTCTTTCACACCCTCCGCATAGCGTCCTGCGTACCGAGCGTCCTGATAACCGATGAGATCCTCTACGCGAGCCTGTAGCAGTCGGCGCAATACATCGGTATCCGCTCCGACGCTGTCAACAATGGCCTGCACGGCGGGAGATACGGTCCGTGCCTCAATCTGCGGGACGCCACGACTATCTTGATCGATATGGTCCGCCACGAACGTTGGATCCACGCACGCCATGCGCCCCCACTTGAACGCCAGCAGCCCGATCTCGACAGCGACGCGCGCATCCCGGATAGCCTGCTCGATCGAAGCACAGGACAGCGGCAACGCACCGGCCTGGTATGCAACACCCACCAGGAAAATGTTGGTAGCCATGTGGTCGCCGAACAGACCCTCTGCCAATCTCTGCGCATCGAGAAATACATTGTCGCGCGACCGGGATACACCGTTGACGGCGTCCACCAGGCCACGTTCCGCGGGAAACTTCACGTGCCGCTCGGAGATCATCCGGCCGGTGGGTGATTGGGACGTTGAAACCACCGCCACCGTGCGTTGCGGGTGAGCCTTCAGCAGATTCTTCGGGTCGGTAGCCGTGAGGATATCGAAGCCCAGATACAGGTCTGCGCAGCCATCGCTGATCTTGTTCGCGCCATCGAAGGGTTGGCTGGTGATTTTGACATGAGAGACGACAGCACCGCCCTTCTGCGCTAGCCCCGTCTGATCGAGTACGACGGCATGCTTACGATCCAGGCGCGCGGCACGCGCGATGGTGGTCGCGACGGTCACCGTGCCCGTACCGCCGATTCCCATGATGAGTATGTTGAAATCCCCGCCGACCGTGCGGACCGGATCCGGCAGGGGTCGTTCGAGCGCGGGGTAGCGCCGGGTGTTGGGTTGCGGATCGGCGGCTGCCGTCGTCGTCAGTGTCAGAAACGAGGGGCAAAATCCTTCCAGGCAGGAGAGATCGCGATTGCACGAGGTTTGATGGATACGAGTCTTTCGCCCGAACTCCGTTTCCACCGGCTCGACACTCATGCAGTTTGACTTTACACCGCAGTCCGCGCACCCCTCACAGACTCGCTCGTTGATCAAGACTCGCGTTGCCGGTAGAGGCCGCTGGCCGCGGGAACGCAGACGACGCAGCTCCGCAGCACATTCCTGGTCGTGCAACATTACCGTTGTGCCAGGCGTTTCCGCCAACACGCGCTGCGCTTCCTGGATTCGATCCCGGTGCCAAACCTGGGTCTCCCCCGGCATCTGAACGCTCGCGTAAAGCTCCGGATGGTCGGTTGTCACAATGACGCGTGATACGCCCATCGCCAACAACTCGGCGACGACCTCCCGCACCGGGTGGCGGCCCATTGCTTCCTGGCCGCCGGTCATGGAGACATGCCCATTGTGCAGCAGCTTGTAGGTAATGTTGACTCCGGCGGCCGCCGCATAGCGGATGGCGAGACTGCCCGAGTGGAAGTAAGTGCCATCGCCCATGTTCTGAAAAATGTGGCGCTGCCCGGTGAATGGCGCCATCCCGATCCACTGCGCGCCTTCCGCGCCCATGTGGGTACCCATGGCGATGTTACGATTCATCCACATTGCCATCGTGTGACAGCCGATGCCCGCAGACACTATGCTGCCCTCGGGAGCCACGGTGGACGCATTGTGCGGACAGCCTGAGCAATACCAGGGTGTACGCACCGCTGTGGCGGCACTCACTCTCGCCTGCAACTCATCGAGTCGCCCGATCCATGCCTCCACCGACTCAATACGGGTCTTGCTTGCCAGCCGGCCGGCCAGCGCGCGAGCGATCCCCTCCGGTTCGAACTCACCATGCTGCGGCAGAAGCGGCTCGTCCGACTCGTTGCTCTTGCCGAGCACGCGCGGCGCATTCGCGCGGCCGTACAGTGCTTCCTTGATAAACAGCTCGAGAAACGGCCGCTTTTCCTCAATGACCAGGATCTCGTCGAGTCCCCGCGCAAACTCGCGAACCAGCAGCGGCTCGAGGGGAAACAACATTCCGATCTTCAGAATTCGCACGCCGGCGCGCCGCAGCGCGCCCTCATCGAGTCCCATATCCAACAGAGCCTGGCGCAGATCCCGGTAACTTTTCCCCGCGGTCACGATGCCGAGCCAGGCATCCGGATTGGCAAATGCAACCGAGTTCAGCCCATTCACCCGCGCATACTGCCTGGCCATCTCGAGCCGCGCGCCATAGAGCGTTCGCTCCATCTCCAGCGCCTCGAGCCGCACATTCATCCCCAGGCTCATCCGCGGTTGAAATGGCCGGCCGTCGACCTCCAGCGCCGGCGCTACGAATCGCAACCGATCCGGATCGACCCGCGCGGCGCCGTGTCCGTCCGCGATGTTGGTCACAATCTTCAGGCCTGCCCACAGGCCGCACAGGCGCGAGAGGTTATAGCCATGCAGTCCGAAATCGAGTATCTCCTGCACATCGGCCGGATACAGGGACGGAATGCCGACGTGTTGGAACAGCGATTCCGACTGACTCGGCAGGGACGAGGACTTGCAGCCCGGGTCATCGCCGAACACAGCCAACACTCCGCCGTTCGGTCCGATGCCGGTGTAGTTGGCGTGCTTGAGGGCATCCCCGCTGCGATCGACGCCGGGCGCCTTCCCGTACCACATGCCGAGCACGCCGTCGTATTTGGCGCGCCCGACGCTATGCAACATCTGCGTTCCCCAGACCGCCGTTGCTGCCAGCTCCTCATTCAGGCCATCGACAAAGACGATGCCGTGCTCGTCCAGCAGGCTCTGCTGGCGTTGCAGGTTATGATCCAACATCCCGAGGGGCGATCCGCGGTAACCCGAGATGAACAGTCCAGTGCGCAGGCCGCGCCGCCGATCCAAGCGAACCTGATCGAGCGGCAAGCGCACCAGGGCCTCGATGCCGGTCAGAAAGACGCTGCCGCCCTCCTGGGTGAACGGGTTGGTCAGCTCGCTTGTAGAGGTCATACCTGTCCAGTGCCCGCAAGGGCTCATGCGCCCTGGTCGAAGCGGCGTTCGAAATCAAAAGGGATCACCGCCGCGATGTCATCGTCCGTTTGGAGATTTCCCGCCCGTTGAGCAGTCCGTAGGATGCCGCCTCGGGGCACCCGAGCGCTGGCGCCCGGGCTCCAACCGATACGGGTCATCGATGCAATCCACTGTCCGGGCCGAATGGCGCAACGGTCGCTACCTGGTCATCGCCGCCTTGTTCGGAGTGGGCCTGTCTTCGGCTCCGATCTACTCCCTCGGCGCGTTCATCGAGCCATTGCACGCGGCCTTCGGCTGGAACCGAACTCAAATCGTATTGGCACAGGCGATTTTCTCCCTGGTGGTGACGGGCGTTTCGCCCCCGGTCGGTGCGCTGCTCGACCGCTACGGCCCACGCCGACTGGCGCTCAGCGGTACCGTCATCGCAAGCCTCGCGCTCGCCATGCTCTCCCGGCTACAGGGCAGTTATCCCCTCTATCTGCTGACCTGGGGGGTGCTCGCCCTGGGGGTGGGATTGGCCTCCTCGCTGGTCTGGTTGCGAGCCGTGGTCGAGCGCTTTTCGCAGCAACGCGGACTGGCCATGTCAGTGGCGCTGTGCGGATCCAACATCGCCGGCGCCATCGCGCCGGTGTTGGTTATCGCCCTCATCGGGCGGGCCGGGTGGCGGCTCGCTTATGTCGGTCTGGCTCTGTATCTGCTCCTGAGCATTTTTCCGCTCGCCTACGGGGTCTTTTACGGCAGCCGGGAGCTGGTCCACGCGGGCATTCAACCAGAGCGTGCCGCCGCTGCGCCCCTCGATTCTCTGCCCGGGCTCGAGACGGCCGCGGCCGTGCGCTCGCGAGAGTTCTGGCTCCTCGCCGCAGCTTTCCTGCTCGGTGGCGGCGCCATCACCAGCTTCGTCGTCCACATGATACCTATGCTGACGGATCGCGGGATGGCACCGCTGCTCGCCGCAAGCATCGTCAGTGGAATGAATATCGCAGCGGTGCTCGGACGTGTTGCGAGTGGCTTTCTCATGGATCGAGTATTTGCGACGCGGCTGGCGGCCATCGCGATGCTGTTGCCCGTGCCGGCCTGCCTGTTGCTGCTCAACGCCCCCGCGACCTACACATACGCCGGGTGTGGCGCCGTACTGATCGGCCTCTCGACGGGCGCCGAATTCAACATGATCTCGTTTCTGGCGGCGCGCTATTTCGGGCTGCGCCGCCTGGGTGTGCTGGCGGGGATACTCTTCGCGTGCTTCTCGGCGGGATCCATCCTCATGCCCCCGCTCACCGGCATGCTGTTCACGCTCCGCGGCGACTACGACGCCGCCATCCAGGCACTGGCCGGTGCTTTCGCCATCGCCGGCACTGCCTTGTTCCTGTGCCGTCGCTACCCGGACCTGCCCCGCGCCGGGTCGGGAGCGGGTTAGTCCGTTCGGAGGATGGAGCCGCCGATGGTTTGCTCTATGTAGTAGCTGGGCTGCGCGCGGCCCGCGGATTGACGTGTTTGTTCGAGGGGGAGAAAAGATGACAGTCGCAAACCCGGGTCGAGTCGCCTACGGTCCCTTTTGTTGTTACCCCTCACCGGATCGGGTTCCGGTCAGCGCCGAAAAAGGCTATGAGATCCATGAGTTCCTCGCCCAGGAAGCCCTTCTGCTGGATCGCCAGCTATACACCGACTGGAGTGCCCTGCTCGCCCAGGACTCGGTCTACCGCTGCTCCAAGCGCCTGTTTGCAGCCTTCACCGGGCGCGGCATGGAGACGATCGAGGATGCGGAACGGGAGTACGACCGGGCCTTCCTGCTCCGTTACCTCCAGAGCCCCAATACATCAGTCGAAGACTTGCCGCTGCAGCCGGTCAGGCGGCTGATCACCAACGTCATTGTCTCAGCCGCCGATAACGCCCGCGAGTTCGCGGTTACGAGTTACGTGCTGGTGGCAGGTGCCCGCGGCGCGTTGGCACAACAACCTTCACTCACAATCGAACGTCGGGACGTGCTACGGCGGCACGCCCACACATACCGGATAGTCCGCCGTTCAGTCGATGTGAGCGCCACTGACGGCGATGTACTCCGAGCCGCCCGGATTTTCTAGGTCGAGATCAGGGTCGGTACAGAGGTCTGCGCGAGCAGCTTACGCGCGGTCCGGGCAAAGATCCGTTGTGTCAAGCGAAAACGACACGAACCGCTCACGACGAGCAGATCCGCGGCATGCTGCTCGGCATACCCCAGAATCCGTGCAGCGCGGCGAAAGCCCCATGACGCGAGCCGATGTACGGCAATGCGCGCACCATGGCCGTTCAACTGACGGGCCAGTTCATCGCTGGCCACGCTGGCCGCCGCGGTCTCCGATTCGGGGCCGGTCACCAACATCGTGACCGAATGCGCCTGAGCTAGAAAGCTCATGGAATTCGACAGCGCTCGAAGCGATTCGGAAGTGGAATTCCAACCGATGACAATCCGCTCGCCGATCGAGTCTCCCAGCCACGCATGCGGCACCACCAGGATCGGCACGCCGCTCGCCAAGAGTGCTTTTCCGGCGCAGAAGTAATCAGTGTCATCGTGCACTTCACGACAGCCGACCACGATGAGGTCGGCGTGCGCGGCTTGGAGCAGAGCCTGCGCGCCCGCCTCGCCGTGGTCAGTCACTTTGAATTGCCCGGCAATCTGCGTCCGACGGCACAAGTCGGCAAAATCCGCGGCAAGCTGCCGTGCGGTTGCCTTCGTGGCCGTGTCCACCCGTCTCACGATCTCCGCAACATTCTGGCAGGCCGCCTTACCGCGGGCGTATGACAGGTGCGGTGGAAGTATGGGCCGGACGACGGTACAGATCGCGACGAGATCTGCGTCCCAGCGCCTGGCGAGACTGGCTGCGTGGGTTGCCAGATTCAAAGCCGATGCGTTGGCATCGAGGAAGACGGCAATCTTCTTCCTGCGTACAACCGATGGTGCCCCCATATCCACTTCCAGTCCCCCTAGTGAACCTGCGGCTGAGGCAATCATGTGCTGGCGCAGACGCCGGCGCCTCGGCCGCCAGGACTACATTCCGAGCTCAAACGGAAGCGGAATGACCACGGCATTCGGTCCTCGATGCGACTCTGCCCAGGCCTGGACAATGGCACTCCGGGCATCCTCTGCGCTGGACAGCGTCCGACATGGAATTCCGAATCCCTCGAGGATCTGCCCGACGCTCGCGCCTTGCATGCGCATGTCGCTGCCGAAATAGCTCGGATCAGGATGCGGGCGATTCGGGCCGAGACGGTTCACATATTGCCGCTCAAAGAACCGCGTGGATCCGTACCCACCGTTGTCAAATACCACCAGGGTCACGGGCAGCCGATTGGCCTGGATCGACCAGAGTCCCGCGCACCCGAACCTCAATGCACCATCGCCGAGCACGCAGGTCACAGGCTCCCCGGATGCCAGCGCTACGCCCACGGCCGCACCTGTGCCCCACCCCAGAGAGGCACCGGAGCACCCGACATAACGCCGCCCGTCTGTTGATTTCAACCCTTCGACCAGGGCGCCTGAGGCTGTCACAGACTCATCGACCAACCAGCCATGTTCCAGAGCGTCATGAAGGTGGGCGGCGGCCGCGCGGGCGGGCGCGATCATTTGCTCATACCGTCCGGCAACCTTCGTGGACCGCAGGCTCCGGAGTCGCTCGCGACGGCGGTCGAGCAACGCAGTCTCTACTCCATCGCATTCTCCCAAAGCGCTCAGCAAAGCTATCCCCACGGCACCCGGATCCGCACAGGCTGCCCAGTCGACCGTGTGGGTTTCCTCCAACCGCGCAGGATCGGCATTCACCTGCGCCACGAAGCGAGCCTGCGGATACCACACGGGCCGGGGATGTCCGTCATATGCCGACCGGGTTCCCAACATCACGACCACATCGGCCGTCTGTTCCAACGAGGCACCGCCGAGAGCGACATTCCCGAACACATGCGAGTGTCCCGGCGCAACGCCCAGCCGCGATGAGAATCCGTTCTCATAGACGATTGGAATCTCAAAAGCGGCCGCCATCTGCTCGATCGCTTCGCTGCCCCCCGAGGTGCGCACCTGGCCGCCGACCACCAACAGCGGTTGTTCGGCCTGGCGCAGCTCCGAAATAACACACCGCAGCTCGGGGGCAACCGGCTGCGCGCGCTGCGACACCCTGATCTGATTGACCGGGCCGCGTGACTCAAACGCATCCTCGGTCATGGAAAGGAATGCAGGCCCCGCGGGAGAGCCGAGCGCCGCCCGCCGGGCTCGCTCGAGCCAGGGGCGTATTGCCACGCCAGCATTCAATTCGTGCGCGAACCGGGTGAATGGCTTTGCAACCGACACCAGGTCAGCCTCACCCGTCGTACCCTGAGGAGTACGCTCGCTGGTGGCCTGTTGTGAAGCAATGACGATGACCGGCGACTCGTCATGCCAAGCGTTGTACAGTCCTGACAACCCGTTCGCCAAACCCGGAAGCATGTAGAGCATCGCAACCGCGGAACCGTTCACCCGGGCGTAGCCATCAGCCATTGCAACAACCACAGACTCGTGAATGGCAGGCACGAACTGCACGCCGCTGCCCTGCAGCTCATAGAGTGCCGCTACCATCGAGCTGCCCGGAATGCCAAAGACATGACGGTAACCGCGCTCGACCAGGAAGCGGACCACCTCGTAACCACCAGTCGCCGTGTGTTGTGTCTGGCCAGCCATCCGTTCGTGCTCCGATTCGACGTCGGATCCAATCAGGCACTCGAGATATCGCCCCGTCATCGTCCGTTCGGCATAGACAGAATCTGCTTCCGGTAGTCCAACCGGAGGATGGATAGGCGGCGATTTTGCTCTATCAAGAGACCATGACCAGCGACGAACACGGCGCACCTCCCGTCCTGCTGTTTGAGCAAGAGGGGGCCGTTGCCAGACTGACCCTCAACCGGCCCAGGGCCGCCAATGCCATTGATATGACATTGGCCCGCGCGCTGATGTTGGCCGCTATCCGGTGCGACGAAGACGACTCCATTCGCTGCGTGTTGTTGACCGGCACCGGCCGATTCTTCTGTGCCGGCGGGGACATCCGCGATTTCGTCGGCGCGGGCGCCGATATCGGCTCCCTGTTGAAGGAAATGACCGCCTACTTTCATATGGCGATCGCCCGGTTCGCGCGGATGGACAAACCTTTGATCACCGCCGTCAACGGCGTGGCGGCTGGAGCGGGATTCAGCCTCGCATTGTGGGGCGACATCGCTCTCGCTGCGCGCAGCGCACAGTTCACCTCCGCATACTCCGGATTGGGGTTGTCATCGGATGGCGGCTTGAGCTGGCTGTTGCCGCGACTCGCCGGCCTGCGCCGCGCGCAAGAGCTGATCCTGACCAACCAAACACTCGGCGCCGAAGCGGCGGTCGCTGTCGGGCTGCTAACTCGCATGGTGGATGATTCGAGTCTCGCGGACGAGTCGCTGCGCCTGGCGAGCGAGCTGGCCGCCGGCCCCACCAAGGCGTACGGCCGGTTGCGTAATCTCCTGTTGCGCAATAGCGAGTCCAGCCTGGAGTCGCATCTGGAAGCAGAATCCCAGGCCCTGGCACAATCCAGCCACACCGCCCACGGCCGGGAAGGCGTCGCGGCCTTTGCAGCCAGGCGCAAGCCCGACTTCAGCCGCTGAGAGCCAACCACGCTCGTCCATAATCGAGGGCGAACCTCGGAGGTATCTGACGATGATTTTTCAAGGCGCCTGCCTGGGCGCGCACCTGGGGCAGGACGGCATAGTCGAGATCTGCTTCGATCGCGCCGGGTCTCCTGTCAACAAGCTCGACCGCCTGAGCATTGCGGAGCTCGGGGCGGCCACGGCCGCCATTCGTGCGATCGAAGGTGCTCGCGGGGTGCTCATGACCAGCCGCAAGGAGGCCTTCATAGTGGGTGCGGACATCTTCGAGTTCTCCGCGCTGTTCGCTCAGTCCGAGCTCCAGATCGAAGCGGACATAGCGCAACGCAACTCGGTGTTCACAGCCTTCGAGGATCTCAATCTGCCCACGTGTGCCGTCATCAACGGATTGGCCCTGGGTGGCGGACTGGAGGTCGCCCTCACGTGTGACGGCCGAGTAATGGCCGATCATGCCAAAGTTGGATTACCGGAAGTGTCACTGGGTTTGTTTCCGGGGTTCGGCGGCACAGTGCGTCTACCGCGGGTCGCCGGCGTGGCGGTCGCAATCGACTGGATCACGAGCGGCAAACCACAGACAGCGCAGGCCGCCGCGGCCACTTCTCTCATCGACCGGATCACAACACCCGAGACGGCCCGCACCCAGGGGTTGGCGTTGCTCGAGTCGCTGTTGGCCAATGGCGAATGGCGGAGGCGCCGTGCGCAACGCCGGGCTCCTCTTGCAACCGAGGGTGCCTGGTTCGCCGAGGCAAGGCAGCGACTCGGCAAAACCTCGCAGCACCAACCTGCCGCGCTGGCTGCTGTCGACCTGATGGAGCGCGCAGCCGGACTGTCGCGCGATGCGGCCCTCGAGCTCGAGCACCGCGCCTTCGCCGGCATCGCCCGCACTCAGGCGGCTGCCTCGCTCGTGCAACTGTTCATCAACGATCAGGGGCTGAAAAAGAAAAGCCGCGAGTACGAGCGCATCGCCGGGAAGGTCCGGCGCGCCGCAGTGGTCGGCGCGGGAATCATGGGAGGGGGTATTGCCTACACCTCGGCGGTCAAAGGCATTCCGGTGTTGATGCAGGACATCCGCCAGGAAGCGCTCGATGTCGGGCTCGCGGAGGCGCGCAAGCTGCTCGCCAAACAAGTCGACAGCGGCCGCTTGACTCAGTCTGCAGCCGCGCAGGTCGGGACTTCAATCCAACCTACCCTTGGGCCTACGGATCTCGGCACGGTCGATCTTGTCGTCGAAGCGGTGGTCGAGAACCTCAACGTAAAACAGACAGTCCTCGCCGATCTGGAAAAGCGCGCACGCCCGGACACGATCCTCGCTTCCAACACCTCGTCCCTGTCAATCTCGCAGATAGCCGGCGCGCTGCAGCGGCCCGAGAATTTCGTCGGCATGCATTTCTTCAATCCGGTGCCGCTGATGCCGCTCGTCGAGGTGGTACGTGGCGAGAAAACGAGCGACCGGGCGGCGGCCACTACGGCGGCCTACGCGCACGCGCTCGGAAAGACGCCGATTGTTGTAAAGGAGTGCCCCGGATTCCTGGTTAATCGGATTCTCACTCCGTATTTTCTCGGCTGCCTGCAGGCCATCCACGCCGGGGCGGACTACCGTGAGATCGATCGTGTCATGGAGGAGTTCGGCTGGCCGATGGGACCGGCGTATCTACAGGACGTAGTAGGGATGGACACGCTCCTGCATGTGCTCGATACGATCAGCGCGGGTTTTGCGCCACGTATGCAGCTCGACTTTCCGCACGCGGTCCGATTGTTTGTCGACCGAGGCCGCCTCGGTCAGAAAAGCGGTGTTGGTTTCTACCGCTATGAGACCGATCCGAAGGGCCGTCCCCGCAAGTCGGTCGATCCTGACACCGTGGCATTGCTCGCCTCGGTCCAGCCCAATGGCCCCCGCAACTTCACCGCTGCAGAGCTGCGCGAACGGCTGATGTTGCCAATGATCATCGAAGCCATTCGCTGCCTGGAGGAAGGCATTGTCGGATCGGCCGCCGAGGTGGACCTGAGCCTGATTCTCGGTCTCGGTTTCCCGCGCTACACGGGCGGACCGCTGAAGTATGCCGATTGGCTGGGAATGAACCACCTGCTCGCCCGGGCCGACCAATTTGCCTCGCTCGGTCCGCTCTATGCGGCGACTGAAGGCATGCGACAGTCCGCTCGCACGGGACGCACTTTCTACTGAGTGCGTTCCTCATTGGGGGGCAAGCGCGGTCGAGCGATGCAGTACTTTTCACGTTCAACCAACCGCCTCGATCGACTGCATCAGCTCAGCGCCAGACCGGCAAATATCGGTCCGCCGGCTATCGGAACGGATTAACGATCACAACACCGCCAATATCCCTGCCGTGATCCATGTCTTCCGAATATAACTGTTTGCAGCCCAGCGCCCGCGCTGCCGCAACCACCGCGCTGTCCCAGTAGGAGAAGCCGTGTTTGGCTTTTATCTCGAGAGCGTCCATGAGGACCGGGACGGTAATATCCTGGACGGAAAAGCGAAGCCACGTCCGAATCAGACCCGAGGCGACTTCTTGGGTTAACCGATCAGGGCGAGTCGCTCGCGTGGCTTGTACGAAGAACTCCTGCAGGACTTGAACGGATAAGCCGCCGCGGTCGTCATCCAGTAGCTCAATCGCGCGCGCGCGTTTGGCTGCTTCCTCGGCAGCGCTGCTGATGGAATACAGCAGGATGTTCGTATCCAGGAAGTGGCGTGCGCTCACAACCGACGGTCGTGGAGGTCGTCTCGCGAAATCTTGTCTGAGGCACGGAACGCGGTAATGCGGGTCCGAATCTCCCGCTCTTCCCGCTTCAAGCGCTCTACCTGACTCTCACCCGCGCCCAGTGAACTGAGAAAATCCTTCACCATTGCGGAGACAGAAGTGTCCCTCTCGGCAGCGATCATGCGAGCACGGCGGTAGAGGTCGTCATCCAGTGATACTGTGATATTTTTCACGGCTTCACAGTATCACTGCTTGTTCCACCTCGTCAATTGATGCTGCCCCACCCCTGTTTTTTGTCTGCCAGTAAATCGTGGGTAGGAAATCGGGTAGCTGAAGCTGAGGCATGATAAATTGCCTGCCCGAACAAGGACTTAAGCGTCAGGTTCGAGTCCTCTCCCGGGCACCGCGGAGTACGCCGGGCGTGGAATGATGGAACACGCCACGTCCATCGAGAACGTCAGTTCATTTCGAGGAGACGTATGGGAGACAAGCGTGCCTGCATAGTACATAAGCCTCTGATCTGACGATCTTTTCTTTGCCGGTCGGTCCAGTCCATCATCGGAGCGACCGATATTTTCCTATCCAGATCATTCACTTAGTAAGTATACCTAAAACAACAAGTGTCATTGACATGTGCGTCACATGCGAATAGTATCGCTCGCATGTCGAAAATGATTCAACTGCGGAATGTCCCCGATTCCCTACATCGGCAATTGAAGGCCCGCGCCGCGCTGGCAGGCATGGCGTTGTCCGACTTTCTGATCCGTGAGGTTCGGAAAATCGCTGAGTATCCTACTCCCGAAGAGATGCGGGAGCGGTTGGCTCAGCGCGACCCCTATCGGGGCAAGCTCTCCCCTACCGATGTCCTGCGTGGCGAGCGTGATTCGCGTTGATCGTAGTTGATGCCTCAGCCGTCCTCGAGCTTCTACTGCGTACAGACAAGGGCATCAAGGTACAGGAGCGGGTGTTGGACTCGGGAGAGACTCTCCACGCACCCCATCTGATTGACATTGAGGTTACGCAAACACTTCGCCGCCTGGCGATCCTCAAAGAGATCACCGCAGCTCGGGGCAAACATGCGCTCGAAGACCACGTTGCACTCAACATCAAACGCGCAGAGCACAAAGACCTGCTGGAGCGAGTCTGGACGTTGCGTGACTCAATCACGGCATACGATGCGGCCTATGTTGTCTTGGCCGAGATCCTGGATGCCCCGTTGATCACCTGTGACGCAAGACTTGCCCGCTCGCATGGACACAAAGCGCGCATAGAAGTGATCGGCTAGAGTGTCCTGATCAGCGCGATTTTGTGACTGGCGCTCGTCCTGAAAAGGGGCCCCTGCTTTACCCTGGGGCAGCTGCTGCTCGCCGTTGCATTGGTGTTGAAAATCGGCATCCATGTTCTACCCCGCATGCGCCACCGACCGCATCCCCGGGCCCCGCCGTGAAAAAACGCTTAGTGGCCGCGAACGCAGCGACTCTTAACAACAGATGGACCGGGGTGGGTCACAATCTGCAGCACTGAACGTCAGTTACACAGTAAGTCACGTCGCTGCATTTAACCCGAGACCAAGGGACCCTGAAGATGAAAAATCGATCCGGTGTACGCAAAAGCAGTCTTGCGCTGCTGTCGGTCAGCAGCGTCGTAGCGACGGTGCTGGCGCTTCCTGTCGAGGCAGCCGATTCACACGACCATTCCATGTCGACAGCACCCGTGACGCCGACGACCCTGACTGAATGGGCAAAGGGGGCAAAGCTGTTTTCCGGCTTGGGAGACGCGCACCGTAAGATCTCAACGCGTTCACGCGAAGCGCAGAAGTATTTCGATCAAGGGATGCGTTTCATGTGGGCCTTCAACCACGATGAAGCGTCGCGCTCTTTCGCGCGTGGCGCCCTGCTGGATGCGCATTGCGCCATGTGCCTGTGGGGCTTTGCGCTGACCGTGGGACCCAACTACAACATGCCGATGATGGCCGAGGCGCGCGCCAGGGCAGCCCAAACCGCTCTGCGCAAAGCGATGCGGCTCGAAAAGTCCCTCACACCCGTCGAGCGCGATTTGATCGAAGCACTGCGGGCACGGTATCCGAAGCCCCAAGCGCTCGATCCCGGTAATGCGGGACCGGTGCTCAGCGCTTATGCGAAAGCCATGCGCACGGTGGCGCATCGCTACCCGGAAGATTCCGACGTCCAGACCCTGTTCGCGGAGTCACTGATGAACATCAATGCATGGAAGCTCTGGAGCGCGGATGGCAAACCCAACACTGAAACCGAGGAGATCGTCGCGACCCTGGAGGCTGTCCTGAAACGCGATCCGCAGCACCCCGGGGCGAACCATTACTACATTCATGCCATCGAGGCATCACAGCACCCTGAGAAAGGCGTGGTCGCTGCAGAACGGCTGAAAGGCATGATGCCGGCCGCCGGCCATCTGGAGCACATGCCCTCACACATCCTGCAGCGTGTCGGACGTTATGAAGAGGCCGCGGAGGCCAATCGCAAGGGCTATGCCGCCGATCAGGTGTATCTGCAAGCCACTCAGGCTCCGGACTACTACCCCATGTATCTGCTGCACAACCTGCAGTTCCTGGCGTATTCCGCAGCCATGGAGGGGCGCAAACAGGAAGCGCTGACGGCCTCCGGGCAGATGCGCCAGCAGTTTCCGGAGTCGGCCATGATGGCCACGCCCGGTTTCGACTGGATGGCTGGCGCACTGCCCTACATGGTCATGGTGCGTTTCGCAGCCTGGGAGCCGATCCTGGCGGAACCTGCGCCCAACCCCGCCCTGCAGGGACTCACTGGAGGCTATCTGTTTGCCAGGACGCTGGCGCTCGTCTCGACAAACCAACTGCCGGCGGCACGCCGAACTCTGGAACAGTTGCAAACACTACGGGCCGCGGTTCCCAAAGAGGCTCCGGCAGGCAACAATAATCTGGCGGACGTGTTGAATTTAGCCTATACGGTGTCCCTGGCCACCGTTCAGAGCGGCGGCGGCGAGCACGATGCGGCCATAACGACCCTCGCTGCCGCTGCTGAGCTGGAAGATGCCCTGGCGTACGACGAGCCTTCAGCGTGGTTCTTCCCGGTACGTCATCTTCTAGGAGCGAAATTGATCAGCGTCAAACGCTATGCGGACGCTGAGGCGGTCTATCGAGAGGACCTGCGACACAATCCAGACAACGGCTGGTCGCTGTTTGGATTGAGTCAGGCCCTGCGAGCGCAGGGCAAGACAGCAGAAGCCGCACAGACAGACTCGCTGTTCGAGAAGGCCTGGAATCACGCGGACGTGACGTTGACCTCCTCTTCGGGCAATTGAAGATGCACAGACGCACCCTCATTCAAGGTGCGTCTGGACGGAAGGAATCCGCGGCACCAACTGGTGACGTCAGACGCCATGCTTCGTTCAACTCTTAAAATTTCATCACTGCCCTGCCGACGATTTCTCCCGCTCTCAGCAGCTCGATGTGTTCATTGATCTGATCGAACCTGAACAGCTTGATGGTGTGACGGATCTTGTCCTCAGCCGCCAACGCCATGACCTCAGTCAGATCGGTGTTGTTACCCCAGTAGGAGCCGTGAAATGTCTGCTCGCGCGATACCCGCGGAAACAGCGGGATGTCCACCCGATCACCCACCAGTCCCACATCGACATAGTGCCCGCTGATCGCGAGGAGACTGAATGCCAGTTGCATCATTTCCGGCGCGCCGGCGCAGTCGATGATGGCATCGAGGTCACTCTGGCCGGTGGCCTCGCTCAGCTCCTTGCTGACATCGCTCGCGGATTTGCCCTTGATGTTGATGACGTGATCGACGCCATATTAGAAGTTAGGCCGACGACCGAGTGTTGAAGGAATGTCGCCAATTCGAATCGAGGTGCGAACCCCCGTGATCTTCTTGTACTAACGGGCAGCAATGCCGACCGACCCTAAGTGTTTCAGAAATAGCTTCGACGCTCGAGGCCTCACACCGTACGAGCCAGCCTACGCTACTTCTCTCCGACCTGTCATGCTGCACGGGCGCTTCATGCAACGGCGCAGGTGATCGGAGACAGCGGAAGTCCGGGCCTCGGCCGCCTCACCAGTGCGTGGCCATGCGCAGACCCAGTGAAATGTCGTGCATCGATGTGCGCGCCAGACCTGCCATGGCCTGGTAGTCCGCAAACGCGGCGACTCCGAAGGGGAACTGCGCCGACAGGCCGGCCGACCAGTTGAAATAGTCCCGATCGGGATCGTCCGTCAGGATCGCGAATGCTGAAGCGGTATCTGCCTGGAAGCGAGCCGTGACGGAGCGGGCCGTCGAGGCGAACTCATGCACGCTGAATGCCTGCACATGCGGCAGGAATACACCGAAACGCGTGTTGAGCGCGTATGAAGCGTGGCCGCCCGCTTTGACGGTGAAGGACTCCCCGAGCTGCTGGTCGAACGAAAGGTCGAGACCTTCGGCGCCCGATTCCTCGAAGCCGCCGATGTCGACGCGAACGTAAGTGGGGCTCACCACTGGTCCCACGGTCAGGCCGCGCCAGTGCCAGTCGTAGCCGGCACTTGCACTGACTGCGTCCTGGCGCCCAGTAGTAGAGCCGATGGCCCTCCGGTCGACGAGTCCGTCCGCTGTGACAACGCTGCTCGCGAACTGGATATGCCGACTCGAGTCGAAATCGAGCTTGCCGTGGCTCGCCATGAAGTCGACATGGCCATCACCGACGTACCACGATCCATACAACGATGCTGTGACGTTCTTGCTGTCCACCCGCGCCTCGGGCGCGGCGAACTCGCTCCTGGCACGGGCATACCCAATGGCACCACCGGCGACGAGTGAATCCGTAAACCGATAATCCAGCCCCAACATGAATCATGACTACGCAGATCGGCCGCCGATTCACTGTCGCTCGCCTGCCGATCACCGACTCGTAGATTGGCCGTCACGAAAATTCCGATGCGGTCGCGCAGCAACTCACTGAGCGGTGCGCCGTCGCCCGCATCGCCACCGCCGCCACCGATCACCTCACTCAGGATCGACGCCAGATCCGCGAGCGGAATGTCGACATCGCCGCCCTGAACGTGAACTCCCGAGGCACTCACACCTCGATGGCCGCGACGCAAATCCGTCAGTCGGTCGCTCAGATTCTCGAATTGCGAGTCCGAGAAACTGAGTCCCATACGCTGCATGCTTGTGATCTGCTGTCCGGAGAGCGAATCGAGCGCACCTTGCAGACCAGAGACTTTCTCCGCATTGGCATAGTCATTGATCAGCGCGCGGCATTGCTGCAGCAGATCGGTCGGACCGGCCCCAAGCGTTGCGCCGGCTTCGTAGCGCGCAGTCAGATCCGAGCACGAGCGCTCGAGTGCCCGAGCAACCGACCTCTGATTGGCGGTCAGACCGGGAATGGAGGACAGCGGAGTCTCCTCGCCCTCGACGTTGGAACCTGCCACCGTGATCGTGACGGAGCTACGGGTCACCGATTCACTGGCTGGATCGCTCACGGTCAACGTCACGGTATTGACGCCATCACGAAGTTTAAGTGTCGGCTTGCTCGTGCCCTGTACCGAATCCACCGTCACTGCCTGGCCGTGAACCATTGCGGCCGCGGTCCAGGCATAAGCCGATTCCGGAATACCTCCCGCCCCTGTGCCGCCAGTTACAGTAGCCACCAGCGTAACGCGCTCGCCCGGCAAGCCGTCGGCGTCGGCTACAGTGCGGTTACCTCCTGAGATAGTCGGTGTTGTGGGCTGGATGGCACCCACCGCAATACGTACAGAGGTCGCCGCGCTCTGTTGGCCGCGGCTGTCGGTGACAACCAAGGACACGGTGCTGGAGCCATCGTTGAGTGTCAACTTCGGACGTGGCCCGGTCGCAGTCGCCACGGTAGTGCCATTGACGGACCAGGAATACGAGGCAATCGTCGCGCCTGCTTCGGCAGTACTGCCGCTTCCGTCGAACAGTACAGACTCCCCCGCCTTACCGTCCGTGTCGGCAACACTCCGGTTACCACCTGCTATGGCCGCTGTCGGGGCGTTGGGACCACCCACTGTGATGGTCACCGAAGTCGTACCAGTCAGTCCGAAGCTGTCTGTGACAGTCAATGCGACCGTATTACTGCCATCCTTGAGAGCCAGCGTGGGCTGCGGTCCAGTGACACTGGTTATCTGTATACCGTTTACAGACCACGCATATGTGGTGATTGACGCTCCGCTCGCAGCACTGCTGCTGCGACCGTCGAAGGTCACGGACTCACCCGTCTTGCCATCACTGTCATTGACAGTCCGATCACCCCCCGCGATGGCGGCGGTCGGAGGAGGCGCTGCGACGGTAATGGTGACCGGTGCAGACTCCAGGCTCGCCTGCCCAGTGTCACTTACTACGAGCTTGATCGTGTTGGCGCCATCGTTCAGCCGGAGCGTCGGGTTGGGTGAATTGGCACCCGTAACCTGACCGTTGACTGTCCACTTATATGTCAGGTTGGTACAGGCAGTTCCCACGGGACCCGTACAGTCTCCAAAAACGCTGCCGGAACTGCTCATGAGCACCGACTCGCCAGCCAGCTTGTCAGAGTCGGAAATCCCTCGATTCCCACCCGCGACGACAGCCACACTGGGGCCATAGACCACCAGCGTGAGAGTAGTCGAGCTCGTCCGACCGGCTGAGTCGATCACGCCCAATGTCGCAACATGATTGCCATCGGTGAGAGTGACAGTGCTCGTCGGGAGCATACTGACGGTCTCCATCCCGCCGTCGATGCTCCACGAGTACTCAATAATCGGCGCCGCGTCCAGTGCAAGGGTGCTACCCGAAGCGTCGAGAGTGGTGGACTCGCCCCCCGCGGCATGATTGGTGTCGAAAATTCCGCAAGAGCCTGCTTGGCAGGACACGTTGCTCCCGGTTGCAGTAGCTATCGCAGTCAGTGTGGGTAACCCGGCAGCCCATGCGGTCGCCGGTGTGATGAACAAAGCGATGAGTGTCGCTAAAACCGCGGCACCGATAGGCACGAAGGGGTTGAAGCAATCACACACAATGCCGTGCGCGCGTGGCCGCGACGCGACGCGCCGGCTCATATTAACTATCATCCGTTGGTCCTTGTTCGTCCGTATTTCGCGTCGAGCGTTTCGTCACCGCTCGCGTGATCGCTTGTCCTTAGTCGCCGGCGTGTATCTGCGGCCGCATTGATTCAAGCAGGTTGCGATCCTAACGGCTGCCGGTCGCGACTGGCAACGATGTTCACGTAGCCGCAATACAATCCGTCGCATTCCGGAGACGCATCACGATCATATGTTGGATTAGATCGACGGGTGCCGAGCGAATGTCGCGATCTCAGCGTCTCTCGTGACCGCGCTCACGATGACGAGCGGTCGAATCGTCGTGCGCAGGCGCCTGCAGGGGCTCATCGGGCACACGCGGATCGAGCCCGATCGTAACAGCCAGGGCCGCCAGGGAACTCTTTTCGGGCACCAGTCGGTCCGCCCCCAGAGCCCGCTGCTGCGCGAGCCGCCGGCGTACCTCCGCCGCGAAATGTTGAAACCATTCGGTACGCTGACGGGCGGCAATCTGGCGCGATCCCTCTTCCAGCAGAGCGGCATTGACCGCGGCGATACGAGAGTCACCCCAGTCAGGGTTGTTCAACAATGGTGCAACCAGAAGAAAAATCCGGTCGGAGCCGGCAGAGACCTCGGCCGGAGGAGCGCCCGCCTCATCGCCCGCAGGCGGGCTGCGACTGCGCTCTCGAACGAAAAGCCCGGCCGTGCCGGCGACCAACACTGCGAGAACCAACACGCCCATCCATCGGGCTCGTGCCAGGGTCCACACGCGCACCAGGGCGGGCGGCATCGGCCTGCCAACTCCGGCAGCAAGCGGCGGCCTTGTGCCGCCATCCGACGCAGCAGCCTCTGGTAGCGACCGCGGCTGCATGACCTCCTCTGCATCATCCCCGCAATAGGCCGTGAGTGAATCCAGAAGCGACGTCCTCAGCCGCCGGTAGTCTTCGAGACTCAAACGACCCTCGGCGTATTCCTTCGCCAAGGACCGAAGCCGGCCCCCAACGTCCTTACTCACAGGTGATATCTCCAGCACACCGTGCAATTGCTCACGATGCGCTGAACTCCACAACCACGACCGACACATTGTCATTGCAAGCGCCGGCCAAAGCCTGACTCATGAGCGCCTTACAGGACGTGTCCACATCCCCGCGCGCGAGGAGTTGGGCGAGATCCGCCTCGCTCAGCTCCTTGTAAAGGCCATCACTGCATAACAGATAGCGATCCCCATGCCGCAGCTCTCGCAGTTCGAGATCCAGGTAGAGGTCTTGCGAGCCGCCCACCGCCCGGGTAATGACATTGGAAGCCTCATGTTGTGCGGCAGCTTCCTTGTTGATGCTCCCCTCGTCCAACAGCGCCTGCACCTCCGTGTGATCTCGCGTGATTTGGGTCAGCGATTCCTGCTGCAGGCGATAGACCCGACTGTCCCCCGCCCAGATGCTCAGACAGTAAGCATCGAACGCCAATAACGCAGCAACCGTACTCCCCGTCATCAGCCCGATCTCGAGCGACGAACGATGGAGCCGTTCGTTCACGGCCCTTAGGCGTTCCTCGACACTATCGAGCAACTCGCTCAGGCGCCTTGGTCGCGGAATGACACACAGTGCCTCGACAATCATGCGGCTGGCGACGTCGCCGCCTTTGTGACCCCCCATACCGTCGGCCACGACCCACAATCCCGACGCAGAAAGCTCGAGTACGGAATCTTCGTTGTGTGACCGTACGTTGCCCTGCGAAGTGGCAGATGCCGAGCGCCAGGTAAATCCCGTCGTTGGGTTCCCGCGCACGGCCGTCGTGGACATTGCAGCGCTTACCGCAGATCTGCAGCGCTGGACGCGGCGGCCAGCAACATCAATGGAAGCTCGCGGTCGTTAAAGCCCGAATCTCCCCCGCTAAGACGTTGGACCGCGGCCAGTGCGGCATCGGCGCCGGTCTGGGCATCGTCGACAAATCGGCGTGCCAACAGTACGGGCAGCCTTGCAAGTTGCGGATCGTCAAACAACCGTGCACCAGCGAGTAACCATACATCGCCGCTCATCAATGTATCGTAATGAGCCACGACGGGCTCAGCGCTGGGAGCGGGCGCGGGCGCCGTGAGCAGATCCAGGAGGCTGCCACGGGCGGCCGTGCGCGGCAGCTGGAGCGGATCACCATCGCTTTGCACTGATTGCAATTCGCCTTCAATCACCGTGACCTCGGACGCGCGCAGACGAACAGCCTGCGCTGGCCCTGCGCAAACAACGGCGCACTCATTGGAGCGACTTAGAAACACCACCGCGCCAATCTCCGCAACGGTGGTCCCGGAAGCCGGCCCCGGCGGTTGATTCCGCACAGCCTCGAGCGCTCGCCGCACCTCTTCCACCAGAGAGCTCAACGACCCCGCTGTTGGAATATCGTGCAGGACATCGGCCATGGATTGTGCGATCGAGGCGCCGCCGGGGTCGTGTCCAGCGCTGCACGAGACGCCCCACAGGCGTTGATCCGGCCGTGAGATAAAGTAGATGCGCGGCGGAGAGCCGGGCCCACGCGTGATCGCGCCATGCCGCACCGTGATGGCAACTGGCCGGGAGTTGAGTTCCAACGCCGACGCTGCGGGGCCGATCGCGCGCGCCGACCCGGCTGGAGCAGGCCTCCAGGTAGGCCCTGCTGCCGAAGCAGGCGTCCGCGCAGGATCTGCCGTAGCGGACGTACGCGGCGGCCCTGGGCCCACCGCAGTGGCAAGCCCGAGGCTCTCCCACCCAAACCTTTCCCACCCCCCCGCAAGCAGCGCCGCGAAACTCGACGGAGACGGCAGTCCCCGGTTGCACAACCAACACGGCGCAACGACATCGGACCCGGCTGTCCACCACAGCGCCAAAGGGCGCAGTGTGCGCTCGAGCTCACGAGAGGCAAACACGTTAGCCGCCCGCTGTACCGAGTGTACGGTCGAGAGAGGAACCTGCCATTGACCAGGCCGGCGCGCGAACTGACTGTTTCCCATCAGCCCTCGCAGCTGTGCCGACTCGGCGGCCTGTGGCCCACCAACAGGCCCTGTAAGGGCCGCTACCTGCTCATCGAACGCAACCAGGTCCAGATCGTGCGCCTGCAATGCTCCCAGCGCGAGCGCTTCGGCAGAATCGAACCACTGCCGACCGTCATCGCCAGCCACTTCCAGCAGACAATCTTCAGTGTTGAGCTGCGCGATCAGGGTAAGCGGGAAATAACGCCCGACCCGATCGACGCTCGGCAACATCACACCGGCGTACGCGCCACTACCACAAACGCCCTCGCCCAACACGAAGCGCCAGACGGGGCTGGTCAGGTAAGCATCGAGCCAGCGATCCTGAAGCTGTTCACGGCTGACGAAGAGGCATTGCTGGAGCCAAGTATCCCAGCCATCGACAAACTCCTGCGACACGCGCCGCTGCAGAAAATCCCCTTTGCAGGGAAGCTTCCCATAGAAGCCTGCTGCGGATTCGGTTTGCATACCCGCCGCTTACATTGCGCAGTGAAACCCGGCGAGCTCATTGCGCGCAAACGGGTTGCGCACCGAGGCTGCGTCCATGATCACGCGCATCGTTTTGCCGCCGGCGCCGAAAGTGACTTTGAAACGGGTGTCGGAGTTGCGCTCGACCTGGGCCTGCGCGAGCAATCGGAACCACGCCCAAGGCCCCTGAAACGAAGTACCGGGAATCGGGCGACCGCCGCGGTCCTCGAAGGCAAACGCGGCTTCACCCGCGCTACCCGGCCACGTCATGGGCCGGGAACGGGGGGACTCGTAGCGATACTCGAAAGACTGACCGTCAACGTTGAGAGTGAAGCGTGCGACGGAGCCGTCGAGCGAGTCAGCCAGCAGGCTGAATCTGGCCTCCGGCCCCTTCGCTCCGGGGGCGAAGTAAAGGTCGCGGATGCGCTGCACGCGCTGGAACTGCTGCAGCATCGCGGCAGGACCCGCCGCGGCACCGTCACGCCAGCGCCACTGCGACCCGGTGGTATCAACGAGCGGCGCCAGATTTTCACGGTAGAACGTATCAAACACACCACCGGGGCCAAACACGCGGGTGAAATCCTCGAGCTTCGTGTCGGTTGGACTTGCGGGATTCATCGGAAACAGCCCCTCGACGCGCTCGTGGCACTCGCTCACTACCTGCTGCGCGTAGCGGCGTGCAAGCTCTCCACGGGCTTGTGTACTGACGATGGCTTCGCTGCGTTGTGCGACTTCCGCCAGGATATTCCCGAGCGGGGCCGGCATCTGCTTCGCCATCAGATCGAGCGAGCGTTTCGCATCACCCACCGCCGCCTGGACAGAGGGATCCAGCGCGCTCTGCTGACCTACGCCCGAGCCCGTAGTCTGCAAACGTCGCGACTGCTGCTGCAGGCTGGCAAGCATCTGATCAATCGGCGCCTGCCCCGGCGGTCCGTCCACCAGGCGCCGGATGGGCTCGAAGTAGACGGTCACCTTCGTGCCCGGTGGCGCCGCGCCCTCGGGCGGTGCTCCCAGAATCTTCTTCAATCCACCCAGCTTCGCATCGAGCGCCTTGTCGAGCGCACCGCTGGCCTGGCCCGCCACCGAGGTATCGGGCTCGAGCAGATCCGTGTTGGCCGCGACCGCTGTCAGGAAGCCCTTCAGGGGAGACGTGGGACTCGAGATGATGTCGAGCACATCCGCGAACTCGCGGGTATCGGCGGAGCGCTTGATTCCAACATCCTTCACGACCTCGTCCCAGACACGGATGTAGTCGGCCTCGTAGAGGTTCAGCACGTCATAGAGCAACGCGCCGCCCCGGCTCATGTCGAAGGCGTTATCGCCAAAAACCCAGTTGTCCGCGACGAACTGTTGCGTGAGCTGGTATTTTCCGGTCGTGTTGATTTCGTTGAACACCGCGCGCGTATACAGCGCCGGAACGGGCTGCGACAGCGGCTTGCCACTGCGGCGCACCAGCGCTCTGTCCGCCCCACCGCCAGCAACAACATCGAGCCGCACCGCTCGTTTCGAGTCATCGACGTAATTCACCTTCAAGCGGTCGTACATCAACACCGGCAGGGTCGCGTTACGCAGCGCGACGCGCGCCTGTTGGGTCGCCTGCTCGTTGAGTGGCACGGATTTCAGACGATCATCCGGTAACAGTTGCTCGAAATGCATCGTGAGGCGCTGCACCGCTGCCGGATCGCGCGCAAACGCGTGCGCCCATTCGTTCTGACCGACGAAGCGCAGATAATCGGCATCCCGATGTTTCGCATCGCCGAGCATCAGGTATCCCTTCAAATACTCATAGAGCCGATCCGGAGCTGCGACGTTTGCCTGCAGATCCTGCTCGAAGCGCGAGCGCAGAACGGGAACAATGGTGGCATTGAGCTCGCGCGAATACGCGTCACGTGCCCCCTCCCCTAACGCGCTGCCCCGATACAAACCCATCCGCATGTGCCAGGGCACATTGCCCTTATATTTCTCGGCCACCGCGGTTATGTCGTGCAGTAGATCGAGTTCGGGTAACGCCACATCCAGTGTTGCACCAGGAGCATCCGCCGCTGCCTGCGCCGGAGGAAGAGGTTTGCTCGCCTCGGCTACACTGTCGATGTAGGAGGCATTCGCGTTGTAGCTGACGATCAGCCACAACATCCCGAGCAGGAGTACGACGATACAGGCGATGTAGGCCACCGACTGCACCGCGATCTTCTGCAACTGCACGCGACGATTCACGCCTGCGAGACCGGACTCCTGGAAGATCACGTTCTTCAGCAGCCGCTCGATGAAGTACGCCTTGCCCCGGCCTGCCGGGGGCGCTGAGACAGCGCTGGTGAATCCGAATGTGCGGCCAATGGCGCCCAGCATCCGGTCGATCGGCGTGCCTTCCTGCGTTCCGCTGGTGAAGTACACACCCCGGAGCAGAATGCGACTATCGAAGCCGGTGGCCGTGAAGGCCCCCTTCAGCAGATCGCCGAGCAGGGGTTTCAGAGTGGCCATCTGCTGTGGGAAGCCTAGGATTCCGACGCGCCTGCGCGCGTCCCGCTCGCTTTCCATACGGGTGAAGACACGTTGCTGCAGGCGCTCGATGAGTTTGTCGAATTCTCCCTCGAAAGACTCTGTGGCGCCGCCGGATTCGCTCGCCTCGATCGGGAACGTGGTGCCCCAGACCTGCGAGCGCGCCTCCTGGCCAAGATCCTCGAAGAATTCGACGAAGCCCGCAATGAGGTCGCACTTCGTGACGAGCACATACACGGGAACTTTGATCCGCAGGTTGCGGCCGATCTCATCGAGCCGCTCACGAATTGCCGCGACATGGTGCTCGCGCTCACGCTCATCCAGCGCAACGAGATCGCTCGCGCTGATGGCCACGATCACGCCGTTGATGGGTTGGCGACCCCGAAACTTACGCAGCAGCTCGAGGAAGGTGCCCCAACCGGTCGCATCCGCCCGGGCGTTGGAATCCTGAGTCGTATAACGGCCGGCCGTATCCAACAGGATGGCCTCATCCGTAAACCACCAGTCGCAGTTGCGGGTACCACCGACACCCCGCAGCGCCTCCTTGCCGAATTTCTGTGCCAGGGGGAAGTTCAGTCCGGAGTTGACCAACACCGTGGTCTTTCCGGCACCCGGCGGGCCGATGATGATGTACCACGGAAGTTGATACAGGCTGACTGCGCCGCGCTTGGATTTCTTGAGCGCCTCGACGGCCTCGTCGAAACGCTTACGTAGCTGGGCGGCATCCCCGGCTGGCGCCCCGGCGGCGGCACCACTCGCCCCCTCTTCCTGCTTCGAGACTTCACTCGCGAGCCGCTGACTCGCGCGTGCGCTGCGCAAATATCGCACCTGAACATACACAGCGTAGCCCACCGCCAGAACCATGATCGCGACGAGACGCGCCACGACACTTTCGAGCGGTTTGTAGTCGGCAAACGCGAAGTACGGACCCGCGAACCAGATGATGAGCGCCAGTAGGACCAGGCCCAGGGCGACCAGAAAGATACGATTTTTTAACAGTGCCAACATGGCTGTCACAGATCCCGGCGGTGCACGATTTCCACGCGGCGGTTGCGCGCGCGATTCTCGGGCAGATCGGCAGGTTTGTAGAGCGGGTCGGAATCACCCTTGCCGGCCGAGTCGATCCGCCCGGCATCTTGAACGTCTTGCTTCAGAAGCTGCGCTACCGACTGGGCACGAGCACGAGAGAGCTCGTAGTTATCCTGGAATTGGAACGAGCGGACGGGTTGATCGTCCGTGTGTCCGGTCACGATGATCCGTCCCGGCACTTTGTTGAGCGCGGCCCCGATTTCGTGGACGAGCGCGCCATAACGCGTGTCGACTCGGGCGCTTCCCGAGGCGAACAGGCCGGGAACGGTTACGGTGATCAGCGTGCGGTCTCCCTGCTCCTGCACGGCGACCACGCCGCGACTGATCTGTGGAGCGAGAAATTGTGCCAGCCCACTCGCAGGCGCTCCCACTTGCGGTGGCGCCTGGAACCGTTCCAGGCCGACATTGCCGAGCATCGCATTGACCGGAGCGGCGCGGGTGTTGAGTCGCGAGTTGAACCAGATGTAGGTAACGACCAACACCGCGGCGCAGGCAGCAGCCACTACCCACAACGGTACCACCCGCATGACCGCATTGCGCCGGTCCTCCACGCCCTTCCAGTGCGGTGATAGCTCGGGCTCGACGCTACCGCGAATCCTCTCGATTCGCTGGTACAGGTCACGACGTATATCCGCCAGCCGTTGTGCGCCACCCTGGTCGAGCCGATACCGCCCCTCGAATCCGACGGCAAGACACACGTAGTACAGTTCCAGCAGTCCCAAGTAACGCTGCGGCTCTGTCAGCAAGCGGTCGAGGATTTGGAAGAATTTCTCTCCGCCCTGTGCCTCACGATGAAAGGTGACCAGGAGCGATTGACTCGCCCAGCCGCTCTGCGCTCCCCATGGCGTGTTGAGAACGGCCTCATCGATTGCCGTACACAAGGCATATCGCGCGGCCAACGCGTCCTCGGACGGTACATTACCTTCCCGCAGGCGATCCTCGAACGCACGGACTTCCTGAACACACTGACGTCGCACGCTCTCCACGTCCGCGTTGGCGATCTGTCCGCGCAAGCGTCCCGCCAGGACCAACAGAGGCACGGCCGCCTGTACCAGCGGGTTGCGACCGGCAGAGATGAACTCGCTTACGCTCGGCCCGCCGGCAGTCGCGTAGCGCATCGATGGCGAAGAAGGCAAAGGCTGCGAACCTGGCGGTGCGCCTGCACCCGCTTGTCCCGGGCCCGGTTGCGACGGACCTGATTGCGGTGTCCCCGGACGACGTCCCGGCCTCGGTCGCAAGATTGTCGCGTCGTTCGGGGCGAAGGGATCATCGGGCGGAGGAGGTGATGTGGGCATCGATCAACTCCTGATCGCCCAGAACTCGAGCGTCAGACCGGGAAACTCGCCGGACTGATGGATCGCGATTCCGCCGGAGGACTTCAACTCACGCCACAGCTCCGCGGCGCGGTCGAGCTCGAAATAGACAAAGCCCGCGTGATACGGGATCTGCCGGGGTGCCACAGGCATTGCCTGAATCGCAATCCCGGGCAACTGCAGGTTGACGAGATCACGAATCTTCTCCACCGGTCCGATCTTGAGCTGCTGCGGAAAGCGCCGCCGCAACTCTTCAGTAGGCATGTCGCCCCTCGCCGCCAACACGAAGCCGGCGGTGTCGAAGAGCGTGCGGTCAGGGACCGTCCCCACGCTGATGCCGAACTTTCTCTGCACGAGCGGAATCGGGATCGCGTTCTCCTGCAGCGGAGTGCTCAGCAGCCCGCGCAACGCCTGAATGACCGGCTCGAAGCTCGCCCGCAGCGCATCGTGACGATAGCCTGGGAACTGCGTCGGGCGGCGGGACGTGGTCAAGAGCGTGGAGAGGTCACCGGCGATTTCCAGTGCCAGCCGATACAGACTCTCCGGATGACACCGCGCGGTGGCGGCATAGTGAGTAACGATGGGCTCGTAGCGATTCACCGCTTGCAACACGAGGAAGTCGGCGATCTCGGCTGCCCCGCCACGACCACTCGCAACAGCTCGCGCAGCGAGGGCCTCGCCTCTTTGATGGAGCATGCCCTGCAGCTCCGATAGGAACGTGGCCAGCCGTGGCGCGGCCCCACAGCTCAGTACCGTCGGGATGAATCGATCTTCGAGCACCACCTGTTTGTCAGCGCGGCACTCGATGACATGCGCAACCGGTATCTGGGCGAAATCTTCGGCAGGCTCGCTCTGGGGCATCAACCGCGCGCTCAAAGCAGCCACTTCGAGCTCGGTGACGGACGCGAGATCCGACATGACATCGCGAGTCTGATGATCACGGCTGCGATAGCGCGTGCTCTCAGTCACGCCGTCGCGGCGAGTCGAGAGCGCGGCGCCGGATTTACGCAAGGGGATGGCGAGATACACCACCTGGTCGCGCAGCTGCGTACTGATTTCCAGCGGGGCCGGCAACGGATCGGCATCAGGCATCACGAACGGTGTCCCGTCCGGAAAGATCCCGCGTGCCCGGCGCAACCCCAACTTGCCGATGCCCAACAGGTCGCGCTCGATCTCGAGCTCCGTGACTCCCCACGAGTACGGGTGCAGGATCGCGGCACGGCCTTCGATGTAGGCCTCGAAATACCGTTCCATTTGCTGAAAGTGTTGCGGCCGCAGGAATAGCCCCTCGGACCAGACCACGCGATTATCGTCTGACATCGGTCAGTGTGCCTCTTTGCTGCCCGCCCACGGGATCAGTTCTTCGTCGACAAGGTGATAGCGTCCTTCCCGACGCTGATGTTGATGCGCTGCGTCGCCAAGACCTTCAGCAGCGATTTCTCCGGACGCCCGATTTCCGCCCGCCAGCGGCTCGCCCCGATCTCGCGATACGCCGCCACCGCGCCGACAAAACGTGCCTCACCGGACAGCGGCAGATCGATCTCGATCTGCTGGCCCGGAAAGAGCGTCTTCTCGTCGCGTCCGATCAAACTCGCCCCGAGCGTCTCCTTGTCCCTCTCATACAGGGCGAAGAACTCGGCATTGTTGAATTCGGTGTCGCCGCGCAGCTGATAGATCCGCACCACAATCGGCGACGGCCGGCCGCTGGAATCGGGATTGACATCCGCAGCCGCCGACAGCACGGCCTTGGTTTGCACAGGCTTCGCCGGCTTCGCGGCGCAGCCCGCGAGCGCAACCGCGACGCAGGCGATCGAGGCGCCCAAAGTGCGACGTAATAACATGTCTGTCCCTCTGCTTGTCGTTCAGCGCGGCGGTTTGCGGCGGCTGCGCTTCAATTGCTCCAGCTGCTGCTCGTAGGCGCTGGCAAACACGTCGCCAAACAGGCGCCGGAAGGCATCGTCAGGATCCCCGGTCAGCTGGCGAAACTCCTCGATATATAACTCCCAGTAGCGGGATTTCGTGGCCATCTGGAGCAGACCACCCCGCGTCCCCCGCTTCTCGAACACTTCCTGCAGCCGCTGTGGATCGAAACGCTTCGTGGCGTGTTCGAATCCAGCTCGCATGCCGACGAGCATCGCCATCTGGTGGAAGCGGATATCGTCGAAGGCATCCTCGAACGCATCCACCGGCGGGAGGTACGCAGGGCTACGCCTCCCCAGCAGGGAGTTCAGCGCTTCTTCGGCGTTGACGGAGAACTTCAGCGGATTGTTCTCCGCGGTCCGGATTTGAGTGTGCGGCAAGCGGAACTCATTCTTGATCTCCGCGCGTGCGTGCAAGACCTCCATAACCCCCTGCACGACCGTTTTCAGGATAACTCCCAGCGATGCGGCTGTGTCGGCTGGGACGGTCGCCGGATCGACGCCGGCAGCGCGCAGGAAAGCTGTGAGATCGAAGTCGGTGGTCGGTCCCGCGGTCTGTTGCGAGTCGGGCTCAGGCACAACCTGTTGCGTCAGATCCTGCGTCGGCCGGGTCTGGTGCGCGGCACCCTGCTGCGCGGGTGTTCGTTGCGCCGGGCGCTGGTGGACCGAACTCTGGTGTGCGGTGCTCTGGTGGGCCGGGTTCTGGTGTGTCGGGCCCTGCTGTGTCGGGCCCTGCTGTGTCGGGCCCTGCTGTGTCGAACTCTGTTGGGCCCCGCCCCGCTGTGTCGGCCTCTGTTGCGGCGCCGAGGCACCCTGCCCAACCGGCGCGGGCCGCAACGGAAGCGGCGTGCCGCGAACTCCCAACCCGCCTGCGATCGGCGCTCCCTGGGCTGGCGACCCATGGACCAGTGATCCCTGGGCCGATGCCCCCCGAGCCGGTGACCACGCTTGGGCGGATGCCGCCCCCTGACCGGCCGGCCGCAACCCCGCACCGCCCGCGTCGGCCACTGCCGCATCCGGAACCTCCGGACGACTGAAACTCGTCTCATCCCAACGTTCGGGAATCGGCGAAAACCCAGACGTCGGCGCCTTGCCTGTTGGCCCCCCGGAGCTGAAAGATTTCTGGGCCGGGCCCGAAGTATTGCCCGGCCCGAAACTGGTTTTATCCCAATCATCCGGAATCGTCCCTGAGGGGACAGCCGGCGGCGTGAACTGATCCCGCACGCCAGCCGTATGATTCCAGTTGACCTCCGCGGGCGTGAACGCAGGCGCCGCGCGCCCTGACACCCCACCCGACAGATGCTTCAGCGGATCGAGCTCGTCATGCGAGGGCTCCAGAGGATCAACCAACGCGGGTGACCGAGCCGTCGCGACCAGATCTGCGAGAGGATCTTCGACTGGCGCGAAGCTCCTCAGTCCCCGGGCGGCGGGGCTCTCGGCGGCCGCAACGGCGATTCCAACTGTGATCTCGTACTCGTCGATGAAAAGCCGGTCGCCATTCCTGAGGGCGCGCCGCTCCCGCTGCGGAATCATCGCTTGCGCAGCGTTGATGGCGACACCGTTCTCACCAGTGCTCTCGACGTAATACGTGCCGCTGACCCAACGGATCGTCGCGTGATGGCGCGAGATGTACGGACTCGGAAGCACCCAGTCACAATCCGGCGCCCGACCAATGCGGCCGCCCTCGGCGCCGAACACCTTGTAGCGCGCGGGTCCGAGACTCTGGCCGTTGGGACTGACTATCTCTAGGGTGAGGTTCATCCGTGCACTGCCCCTTTGAGGCTCAGACCGGAGTGAACCGCAACATGGCAATGCCCGCGGACTCCAGAGCCTGCTTCACTTTGGCGTGTACGACGATCGTCCCGGTATCTTCGGCCAGGCGGAACATCAGTTGGCCGCGGGCCTTGTCAGGATCGACCGCGAGCGCATCGAAGTGCGTGTCGATCCGGGCCGCGCCGTCGAAATTGCTCCATTCCGACTTGGACAGATCCGCGGCCGCGATCAGTCCCAGGATGTTGATGGCCAGGTACTCGAACTCCCGATGATTCACGCTGTCGACCAGAATCGCGGGGTAGGTATCGATGTTGTCCACGCCGCAGCGGCGAAGCGCGCCCACCATCGCCTCCCCCATGAGGCACATGTAGCGGTCGAACATCGGCGCCGGCTCTCCCGTGAAGTCCGTGACCGGCACCAGCTCAATGCGGATGGGATCCGGCGGAGGCGTGTCGAATGGCCGCCCCAGCGACCAGCTCTCGATGCCCGGAAAATCGATCCCGTCCTTCGGCATGTAATATCCGCCGTCATCGTCCATCGGGTAGTCATAACTCAGCTTGAAATACATGCGCCCGCCCGCTCACAGCGCCGGATCGGGAAGCAGCATGAGCTGCGACCGGCTGGAGGTGAAGTAGCCCGAACTGATCGGCCACTTGCGTACCGGACCGGCCAGAAACCGCCGGTGCATGCGCGAGACGGCATTCAGGCGGCCGACCAGCCCGTAAGGCGGTCGCGCCTTGTCCGCGAGCTCCTTGTCGCAGACACCGCACTTCTGCGGCTTCTTGAGATTGATCTTGTCCGCGATGGCGCGCAGCGTTCTGATGGTGTTGTCGCTGTATCTGGGATGGGCATCGTGGAACTGTGCCCCGGCGCGCTTCATCGCCGCCCGCGCATAGTCGTCCTTGAACGAGTAGGCACTCCATTTTTTCCCGAAGTCCGAGTCCGGCCGCACGCCGTAGTTCGCCGGCAACCAGATCCCGTTCTGCGCGGAGTTGATGTCATAGCCGATATCCGACTGGATCTTGCCGCGGCCAGCATCGATCAGATCGAGCATCTTCGGAACGTTCTTGAGCGAGGCATTCCCGGGAATCAGATGGTGAGCCCCGGGGATCACCTCACAGGCGCGCGTGATCTTCTGCCCTTCATGCTCGTCCGGCGCGCTGATCATCCAGACAGGGCGATGGCCGAGGTTGGTGCCGAGTTTGCTCGAGTCGTTTTTCAGGTCGTTTTCGGGCTCCCCGATGGAATCAGGGCTCTCGTCGAGATCGTTGTGCAGCTGCTGCGGGGGATCGCTCTCACAAGCCCAGCACTTCTCGTCAGACGGTGCGGCGACGACGACGGCAACAGGCTCTCCCATCTCCATCGCTCAGCCCATCCCGTTCTTGTCGTTGTGAAAGAGCGGATCTCCCAGCCGGCAGGCGTTCTTGCCTTCGAATTTGACATCGAAGGAATACATCATGAACTCGCAGGGCCCCTTGACCTTGCTGCTCACAACGCCGCCGCCAGCGGTACCGGCCTCATCGCCTGTGCTCATCATGTACTTGGAGCCCTGAGTCATCGGCATCTGCCCGTCTATCTTTACGGTGGTCGGGCCGGAGGACGTGTCAGAGGCCTTGCCGACGTTCGGATACGGAATGGGGACCGGCCCGCCGGGCGTTGGCGTCTTGCATACGTCGGGGAAGATTGGACTCATGCCCCCACTCCCCTTGTGTGAGACGCCCCGGCAGTTGGCGAACACTGTCACCGGCATTACATGTCCCCCGCGCGCCCGAAGGTCCTGGACCGTGACATTAAAGCACAGGCGCGGGATTCGCCATCCGATGCGGCCCACACCAATGCGGGGCCGGTGCGATGGCCCGCCGCGAGCGCTTTCGAGGCCAAACTCAGCAGGATCGCACCCGTTGCGGCGCCGGCGTCCCCGAAACAGTCGGCCGGATGCTCCAGCGCCATGGCGGGCGCGAAAAAGTCGGAATGCCGTAGGCGCGCCACGCCCCACGACTTGGCATCGAAGCTCTCTCCATTGAGGCCGGCGAAAGTGGTCCCTACCGGCTCGGTCGCACTCCGCAAACGATTGCGCAACAAGTCCATGGCCTGGGCGAGGCCCTCGCCCCGCGCCGGCTCCGTTCCACTGCGGTGGCCCGGGTCAGAAGTCGAAGCGGCCGCCTCCACCGTAACCGTGGTCTCGCTCTGAGCCTCGTCGGGCAATTTGGCGAGTGAGGTGGTGAAGGCGTCCGCGAGCACCAGAAACCCCGCGCCCTCTCCAGGAATGAAGCCGTCCATTACCCGGCTGCTGAGAATGCGTCCCTCGGCATCGAGTGCTGCCAGCAGCCTCGAGTCCAGAAAGGTATCGACTCCACCGACAATGACTGGCCGGGCCGGATCGCGCTCCAATGCATCGAGCGCCAGCTCGAGCGCACCGAGTGCGGCAGCACGTCCGGAAGGCACGACTCGACTGTTTGCTGAGTCGATCTGCATCCCCGCGAGCTTGCCAAGGTGCAGTGCGAATCCCTTCAGCCACTGTGCCTCCGCGACCGGCAGCTGGGGCAAGCCCAGAAACAGGCGAACGGGCGACGGGCCAGCGCTCTCCAGAAGGGTCCGCAGAGCCGGTGCCCCGAGCCGCAGCATGCGTCGAGCGCGTGAGGGCAACGGAAGCGATTCCAGCTCCGGCGGCAGCTCCGGCTCCAGCGCATCCTCCGGGACGAGGCCCATCCGGATCGGCTCAAAGTTCCGATCCATCACCCGGGAGCTGCCAATGCGCGCGATCCCGGCTCGAACAGATGCCCACAGTTGTTCCGGGCCGCGCCCGGCTGCACACAACACACTGCTTGCGAGTACCACGGCGGGCATTTACACGCGCGCTCCCGCCCGCTTGCGGGTAACTGTCACTTTCTCGATCTTCAGCACCTTGCGATCGCAGGGCAACGCGGCCCGCCAGGTGAGACACAGCCGATTCTCATCGGGCTCGAGGAGAACGGTCTCGAGATTCGCTGGAGGCCGCTCGAGGCTCCCCGCGACCTTCACCTCCACTTCGAGTTGAGCGAGTGGCAAGGTGTAGGAGATGGGACCGTCCGGCGTCGCGCCCCGAACCTCCATTGGCTCATTGCCCTGCAGATAGCGATCAAACGCCAGCTCAGCCACCGCACAACTCAAAAAACGTGCGTCGAAATCCGCAGGAAGATAAGGCGCGCGTGACCGCCGCCAACGCTCATCATATGTGCCCGCGAACGCACGCCGCGGTAACCAATGCGGCGCGCTCGGCGCAAAGCAAGCCGGCGTGCACAGTTGACCCGCCTGCTCGAGCGGCGTTGCGGGATCTTCGAGGTTGGGCACCGGGTGCCCAAGAAGCTCCTCGGCGCTGCGTTTACCAGCGAACCCAACACCAACAGGGTTGCGCTCCTCTGCCAGCATGCGGTCCGGAAGCTGGTGAACCCCACCGAAAGCGCGCTCCCAGACGAGCGGCATCGCTTCGAAAGGCTGGGGCGACGTTGGCGTGCCGTCTGCTCTCCAACTGCGATCGCCGAGTACGCGGATCGTCTTCTGTCGCTCAGCCACAGTCACACGAACCCAGGTCTCCGCGACCGCCTGGCCCGCGGGGGCCCACGCTCGACCCAGCAACAGTACATCGGTACCCGGCTTGCCAATGTGCAACTCCGACACTTGCTTGAGGCTCGAATCCGCGGGGTCAGCGTGATACTCGTCAGCCAGGGTCACGGGAATCTGCACCGGCGCCAGAGCCAGCTTCGGCCGCAACACCAGCGTCGCCTTGACGATGACATACAACGTATCCACGCCCTCCTGATCCGGGAGCACGGACATGACCGCATAGAAGGGTGTTTGATTGTCGATCTGGAGCATTTGTGCTGGGGCGGCCCACTACCGCATGGCGCCGCGCCCGTCAGCCATCATCCGGCGCTGCACATGCGCAAACGCCCGTGCCTCGACATCGTAACGGCCCCCAGTACGGATTGTGAGCTCCCCGATCAGATCCGGCCGCCGCAACATGGGCCCGCTCTCGATCGCGGCTACCAACACTGCGAGGTCGACGGGCTTCCCATACAAGTGGCGTACGCCGGGCACGTAGCTCGAGCCGACTCCCTGCCAATGACTGCGGACCGCAGGCTCGTCCGGCAATGGCCACAGGTCGTGGGCGGCCGGCACGAGCTCGGCATCGAGCGAATCGGCCTCGAACGCGGGCAGCGAGTCACTGTCTGGAGGCTCCGGTGCCGCGAGACGATCACGCACCAGATCGGCTCCGGTAATGACGCAGTACGTCTCGCCCGCGCTGCGCGCGAGCTTCGGCTCGCGCATTGCCTTCAAACATATGTCGACTGCTTCGGGCGTGCCGATGTAACCCAGAGCGAACAGGCCAGCACGCTGCAGAGATGGTTCACTCAGAGCCGCGATGACACTAGCTGCATCTTCGGACGTTCCCAACGCCGCGAGCAGCGACAGGAATGGTTCCGACGCAGGGTCCCGTTCATACACGAGCTTTCGTGCCGCCTCCCACGCACTCGCCTGCCTCTGGTACGCGCCACATTCGATCGCGGCCCTGCGAAGCGCACGGCTGTCACTTTTCAAACCGGCTTCGATGTATTTGCCGGCCGAGTCGTCCTTCGCATGGCGTAAGACCCGTAGTGCCTCCGCCTGCAGCAGCGGCTCTCCCGATTCGAACACCGCGGGGACTTCACGCCCGGGCGGCGATCGTCGGAAAGCCTTCAGCCGGCAGAGTGCCGCAAGGTGTTCGGGGCTCGCGGATGAGAGCGCGGCGGTCACCGGCGCAAAGCTCGCGTCCAACTCGGCCGGTTCGATACCGCGTATCATCGACCAGAGACGCGCGCCAGTGGCCTCGCCGATGGCTGTAGCGAGCTGCAGGCGAGCTTCAGGCGCAGAGACAGCAGCCAGCAAATGCGCGCAGACCGTCAACTGCGTTGGATCGTCTCCACCAACCGCCGCTTGCGTCAGTCGCACGAGCTCATGGCCCGCAACGCGCACACCATCGAGCGCGCCCTGCAGTCGATCCTCTGTCCATGATCTGACTTCTTCCAGGTTGCGCACGGAACTGGCGAGATCCGCCTCCCAGCGCTTCCAGAGAAAGACCGCCTCGTCCAGGCTCTCTTCGACCAGATCCCACAGCGGCTCTGCGGTGGTGCGCGACATCAGTTGATCCGGACCTGGCCACCCTTGATGCGGTTGGTGCCCTCCGAGGAGGTCTCGATGTAAGTGCCTTTGATGATGATGCGACCGTTGCGACGCAGGGTGATGGAAGCATCGCCACACTCGAGGACAATCTCGTCGCGTGCCACAATCCGCACCCGTTTGCCATCAACATCCGCTTCGATCACCTGAAACGGCTCATCCGTCACAACCCTCGTCGGCGCCGCAGCGTCTACCACTGCCGACCCGTCGGCGGCGGTCAATACCGGTCGATGCTGCGATACCGGCGCCCGCAACAGCGAATCCAACTCCCCTCTCTGGGTGTCGGTTTCTGCAACGCCGGGCGAATTCTTGTCTCTCGTATTCATGACTTGCTGCGCTCAGTTCTGCGTGATTTTGCTGCCCTTCACGATCACATCGCCGCCGGCTTTCACGTTGATCTTGCCGCCACCATCGAGCGTGATGTTGTTGCCCTTGATGGTGATGGTGCCGTCCTTTTTCAGGGTGATGCTGGCGGAGCCCGACTGGATGACGATTTCATCCCCAACATCGATCAGCAGTTGCTTGCCGACCGAGAGTGAATCCTTGTCGGCGACGCTGTGGGTGCGGTTCTTGCCGATCGTGACCTGCTCGTCCTTGCCAACCTCGTCGGTGCGGTTGCCGGTCACCGTCACCGTCTCGTCCTTGCCGACGCTGATCGTGCTGCTGCCAGCGACGGTGAGCGAGCGGTCCTTGCCGATATCGATGCTCTCCCCGCCGGTCACGCTTTCCGAGCGATCCTTGCCGATGGAGATCGATTCGTTCTCGCCGACGGATTCGGTGCGGTTCTTGCCGATCGTCGTGTTTTCGTCGTTCTTGACGTCCTTCTTGCGATCGTGCCCGACGGAGTGACACTCGTCATTCTCTACCTCGAGCGTCTGGTCCTTCTCGGCATGCAGAAAGACCAGCTCCGAGCCTTTCTTGTCCTCGAAGCGCAGCTCGTTGCAGTTGTCTGCCGTACCACCGGTCGAGCTGCGCGAGCGGATGCCACTCTGCGTCTTGTTGTCCGGTAGAGCGAACGGCGGCTTGTTGGTCCCGTTATAAACACTACCGATCACCAGCGGGCGATCCGGATCCCCCTCGAGGAATGAGACAATCACTTCCTGACCGATGCGCGGGATGTAGATCCCGCCCCAGCTCTTGCCCGCCCAGATCTGGCTGACCCGCACGAAACAGGAGCTGTTCTCATTGAGCTTGCCGTAGCGGTCCCAGTGAAACTGCACCTTGATGCGCCCGAGCGTGTCGGTATGGATCTCATCGCCCGCCGGCCCCACCACGACCGCCGTCTGGGTCCCCTGGATCACGGGCTTTGGCGTGCTCCGGGCTGGCCGGTACGCCTCGCGCACGTCCACCCCTTCGACCGAGACAGCGAACTGCGTCCCCTTCGACCCTCCTCCCGCGTGATAGCTGTCGGAACTCAGGTCGATCGACGTGGAGGTCACCAGGTACTCGATGTTGAAAGCCTTGCTCGGGTGATTGGTGAGTTTGAACACCTTGCCCGCGGCCAGCCCTGCTGCATCCCCGGAGCCGCGCGCGAGCTTTTGCGACGCCTGCAACTCCTGCACACGTAGTTTGGCCACCTGCTCGACACCACTCGAGGTGAGCTGCGTGGCATCGGCCGGGAAATCGAAAACCTCGTAATCGGTGGCACCGTGCTTGCGCGAGATTGAAGAGGTGCCGGCGAGGATCGGAGAGGGCTGCTCCAGGTTGTATTCGCGCGTGGCGAAGCTTCCGGCTTGAAACGATTTGCCCACCGCCCAGGTCTGCAGGTGATCGCGCTCGCGCAGACCGTCCGTTTCCGGGTAAAACGGCACGGAGCCGTACCCGTCGATCGGTTTGCACTGCGCGACATCGTCGGTGAGAACCAGCACGTGCTTGTCCGCGGAGTGCTCGAAGTAATAGAAGATGCCTTCCTGCTCGAGCAGGCGGCTCAGAAAATTGAAGTCCGTCTCGCGGTACTGGACGCAGTACTCCCAGGGCTGATAGCTCCCCAGCCGCGTCTCAAAATCCTTGAAGTGGGCCTGTGCGCACACCGCCTTGAAAATCTCGGGCACGCTCTTGCCCTGAAAGATGCGGCAATCTGACGTACGGGTGAGGAACCAGTACCACGGCCGAATCACCGCGCGGTATTCGTGGAAACGCTCGGTGAAGCCCGTCTGGGAGAATTCACTCACCAGCCCGTGGAAATGGCGCTTGTACTTCCCTGTGTCGAGGTGCACGACCAGCGGCTTACCCAGGATCTCGTCCGCATCCAGGTCGGGCTTCTCGCTATAGAGAGTCAGGTCGTAGCGGAACGGCTGGCTGATGTGCTCGACCGCCGACATCCCCGCGAACAGGAGCGCATTCGCGCCGAAGGGGCTCGCGATCTGGACCGAGCGCTTGTCCTGATAGCTTGCTGCCACTCGAGGTCTACTCGATCACCTGCAGTCTCAGACATCCCTCGTCATTTTTCGAGTAGAAGTACAGACCGTCGGTGTCCTGACCTTCGTCGATTATGACCGGTACCGCGCTGTCGAATTTCTGTCGAGCAATGGCAGTGGCGGCCACCTCATTGATTCCCTTGGTTTTAATGTAGGCCGCCCAGCGCCCGGTATCCGTCTTGTCGATACGCTTCCCGGCATCAGAGGCGCGACGCAGGAGTCCGATGAACTGATAGTAGTCGAATTCGACTACCTTGGAGCGAGCCATGGGTTGCAACCCCGCCTAAGGTTTCGGCACTAATAGCAGGATAACACGCGCTTTTTCAACCAAAGAGTCCCGCTTCAGGCTCACGCCCGGCACGCCACGAGGAGGCCCACGACATCCCGGCCCCGCTCCCGCCTCAATACCTGAGTTTCGGACGTGATAGTCCTGAATCCAGCTCGCGAAACCGCATCGCGCACATACGCTTCGCAATGGCTGTATCTACCATGAGTCTCCAGGCGATACGTCGCGCTGGAAACCCGAGGATCGAGACGCTCGACGGTGAAGACCAGAATCCCGCCCTTGCGCAGGCAATGACACGCCGCCTCCAACGGCTCGTCCAAAGAGCCGAAGTAAACCAGGGTGTCGGCTGAGGCCACCACATCGAAGGTGTTAGGTCGGGTGCGCATGAACTGCGTCAATTCCTCCACCACCAGCTCGTCATAAACCGCACGGACACGGGCTCGATCGACCATCGCCGTCGAGAGATCCACTCCCACCAGGTGGCGCGCGAACCCGCGCAGCAGAGGTCCACACCAGCCCGTGCCACACCCCGCATCGAGAATGTCGCGGCTGCCGTCGTTCGCAACCTCTCTGCCCAGACGCTCGGCAATGAGCTCGGGCGCGCGATATTTCAATGCGGTCAGGTTCTCATCGAAGCTCGTTGCGAAATCATCGAAGAGCTGCCTGACGTACTCGTCGTTCGCCCGCTCGGGGGCGTTTTCACCGGTCGCAGCGGCCAACAGGTGGGTCGCCATCGGATTGCCCGGGTCGTGCGCCAACCACTCGCGATAGACCTCCGCGGCCTCGCTGTAATTGCCCAGGTAGTGCAACAACGTGGCGAGCGAGATATACGCCGGAACGTATCCCGGCTCCAACTTCAAGGCCTCGTGCAGTGCCGAAGCCGCCTCATCCGGGAGGCGGCACCTTCCCAGGCACACGCCCAGGTTGAACCACGCCATCGGCAGGTCGGGCGCGAGTTGGGTCGCCTTCTCGAAGGACGAGCGGGCCCGCTCCTTGTCGCCATTCAAGAGCAGCACATTGCCGAGATTGAGCCAGGCGTGAGGGTTGGAAGGGTCCGCCTCGACCGAGCGCTGCAGCAGGTCGGCCGCGGCCTGCGGGTTACCCGTCTGGCACGTCAGCATGCCCAGGAAGTTGAGCGCGTCGGGATTATTCGGCTGGCGCCGCAGAATGCTCCGATAGGCGGCCTCCGCCTCCACCAGGCGGCCGCCCTTGTGGGCCTCAATGGCTGTCTGCAATGAGGTTGGCTCGCCGGCCATGTTGGTCCCGATGCCCGCGGCGCCTTACGCTCTGACCCGGCCCACACTGGGGCCCAAGCCCATGGTCCGGGCCATGCGGCCGGTGGGCATGTTGTCGAACTGCTCCATCGCATGTGGATCCCGCGCCCATGCCGGGACAGCAGCCAGAGCGTCCGTTTTGGATAGTGGTTTCGCCTTCAGTCCTTTCGCCCTGAAGTCGCCGACCTTGTAGAAGGTCACGTAGCCGCCGTCGTGCTCGTCCTGCATGTCGGGCCGGATGACGGCGTCGGATGGAATCATCGGGAACTGCTGTACCAGGCGCAGCAGATCGTCCGCCGACGGTCGGTAGTGGCCACTCTTGGCGGTCAGCACTTTGATCACGCCATCCTCCGACACGACCTCGCCGGCCGCCATGACCGGCCTTCCCCCGAGAAAGCTCGAGTGGTGCAGCTTGCCGAGGATGTGGCTCGCTGAATACAGCTTCCCCGTGGGGCTGACGACAAAGATGGCCCAGCCGTTCCCGGAGAACTCCGTCCGGTGCAACTTCGTCGTATAGGGTTGATTGCCAATGCTCTCCACCAACAAACCGCTGCCGTCGAACTCGACCTCGTATCGCTTCGGTCCCTCGGTCTCGTTGAGGTAGGTTACGTCCGTGCTCGCGTCGCTTCCCGCCGCATTCGTACCGATGTAGGCCCAGAATGACTTCTTGGTCTGGATCGCGCTCAGGTCGGTCAACCACCTTGAATATTTCGGCGACAGCACGTAGCCGGGACGGTGCGCAGGGTCCAGGAGCTCGAGCCAGTAGCTACGCTCGGATCCGTCGATCTTCCTGTAATCGGTCGGCCCGCTGATCATGCGCACCCCAGCGGCCTTGGATTCGGCGCCGAGTTGCTCCAGGATGTCCGTGAGGCCATCCCAGCGCAGTCCGTTCTTGTAACTGTCCTGTGGCGGCTTGCTGGTGAGATAGTCGCCGGCCACGCGCGCGATCAGATGGATGAGGTCGATCCGTGCCTTGTTGTCTGAACTCGACGGCAGACCGTTGTACTGTTGGCAAAGCTGATACACCGTGCTCAGCGTCCGATTCTTCGACGCCTGCACGCGTGCTCCTACCATCAGTTTTGTCATGTTGAGAGCCATTTACGAAACCTCCCTGATGCGCACTAAGCGAATGAATAGTGGAAATTGTTGTCCCGGACGCCAATTGCGATCTCACGCGTGACGACTCCGTCCGACATCCGCGTTAGAAACTCCCCGCTGATCTGCGGGAGCAGCGTATTCGTCAGAATCGCATCGATCATGCGGCCGCCGCTTTCCGGCTCGGTGCATCGCGAGGCGATCAGCTTCACGACTGCATCGTCGTAGCGCAGCTCGGCACCGTGGTTCTGGCGGATCCGCGCGACGATGCGGGTCAACTGGAGTCGGATGATGCGCCCGAGCATCTCATCGCTCAGCGGGTAGTAGGGAATCACGACGATGCGACCGAGCAATGCCGCCGGGAAGCTTTTCAGCATCGGCGGGCGCAGCGCCTTCGCAATCCCTTCGGGGTCGGGCAGCAGCTCGGGGTCCTTGCACATTCCCATGATGAGATCGGTGCCCACGTTCGTCGTGAGAATGATGAGCGTGTTCTTGAAGTCGATCAGCCGCCCCTCGCCGTCTTCCATCACTCCCTTGTCGAACACCTGGAAGAAGATCTCATGCACGTCCGGATGGGCCTTCTCGACCTCATCCAGCAGCACGACACTGTAGGGTTTGCGACGGACCGCCTCGGTGAGCACTCCACCCTCGCCGTAACCGACATAGCCCGGCGGCGCGCCTTTCAGTGTCGAGACGGTGTGCGCTTCCTGGAATTCGCTCATGTTGATGGTGATGAGGTTCTGCTCACCGCCATAGAGAGCCTCGGCCAGCGTCAGCGCCGTCTCGGTCTTACCAACTCCCGAGGGGCCGGCCAGCATGAACACGCCAATCGGCTTGTTGGGATTCTCGAGGCCCGCGCGGGCGGTCTGGACCCGCTTCGCGATCATCTGCAGAGCGTGGTCCTGTCCGATTACGCGCTGCCCCAGGGACTTCGCAAGATTCAAAACGGTGGCGATCTCGTCTTTCACCATCCGTCCGACGGGAATGCCGGTCCAGTCAGCGATCACCGAGGCAACGGCCTGCTCGTCCACGCTGGGCAGGACCAGTGGCCTGTCTCCTTGAGCCGCCGCCAGCCGGTCCTGCAACTCGCGTAGGCGTTGCCGCGCGGCTTCCTTGTCGGCCTCGCTCATCGGTGGCTCGTTGGTAACTGCCCCTGGCCTACCCGCAGCCGGGGCCGTCGCTGCGTCAGCGCCCGCGGCGGCTTTCCCAGTCGACTCCCGCAACTTCGCCCGCAACGAGAGAATCTCATCGACGAGTGCCTTCTCCTTCGCCCAGTCCGCCTGCAGCGCCTTCAGTCGCTCGGTTTCACCCTGCAACGCCTGTCGTGCGCTCGTATCGCGATCCACCGTGTCAATGCCAATCGCCGCCTCCCGGCCGATGATCTCCAGCTCCGTCTGCAGCGCCTCGATGCGTCGCTGACAATCCTCTACTTCCGGGGGCGTGGCATGGTGGCTGACAGCGACGCGCGCACAAGCTGTATCCAACAGGCTGATCGACTTGTCAGGAAGCTGCCGGTCGGGAACATACCGGTGGGCAAGTTTCACGGCCGCCTCGAGGGCCTCGTCGAGCACCTGCACGCGATGGTGTTTCTCCATCACGGACACCACTCCCCTCATCATCTGCACGGCCTTTACTTCCGTGGGCTCATCCACCTTCACTGTCTGGAAGCGCCGCGTCAACGCCGGGTCTTTTTCGATGTATTTCTTGTACTCCGCCCAGGTCGTGGCGCCGATCGTGCGCAGCGTGCCGCGCGCCAGCGCGGGCTTCAGCAGGTTCGCCGCATCGCCGGTCCCAGCGGCGCCGCCAGCACCAACCAGCGTATGCACCTCGTCAATGAATAGAACGATCGGCTTGGGAGAGGCCTGGACCTCATCGATGACCTGTCTGAGGCGCTGCTCGAACTCCCCTTTCATGCTGGCGCCTGCCTGCAACAAACCGACATCCAACGTGCGCAGCGCAACCTCCCGAAGGGATGGTGGCACGTCACCCGAGGCGATGCGCCGGGCGAACCCTTCCACCACTGCCGTCTTGCCCACCCCGGCTTCACCGGTGAGGATGGGATTGTTCTGCCGACGGCGCATCAGGATATCGATGATCTGGCGGATCTCGTCGTCCCGTCCCACCACGGGGTCGATTTTTCCGAGGCGGGCCTGCTCCGTGAGATCCACGGTAAAGCGCCTCAGCGCCTCCTGCTTGCCGAGCTGTGCCGGCGGCACCGCGCCGCTGAACTCTCCCGGGGCGGCCTGTTGCGCCAACTGCGAGCCATCGGTCGCGCGCAGTGCGCCTTCCGGAGACCCGGCGACCATCTTCTCGAAGTCATCGGTGAGCTGCTCGACGTTGATCCTGTCGAATTCGCGCGACATCGCGGACAGCGCGTTCCTGAGGCCGGGCGTCTTTAACATCGCCACCAACACGTAGCCGGTGCGGATCTGCGAGTCGCCGAATTTGAGCGTCGACCAGACCCAGGCGCGCTCGGTGGCATCCTCGATGTGCGCGGACAGATCAGATATCGAGGTTGCCCCGCGAGGCAACTCATCCAGGGCGTCCGTCATGTCGCGCGCCAGCCGCCCGGCATCGATTCCAAAGGCACGTACGATCAGGTGCAAATCGGAGCTCTGCTGCTGCAGGATCTGGTGGACCCAGTGAACCAGCTCCACATAGGGATTGCCGCGCAGCTTGCAGAACACGGTCGCGCTCTCTATCGACTTGTACGCGAGGCTGTTGAGCTTGCCGAACAGCGCGACTCGACTGATGTCACCCATGGAATGCCTCGAAGTTGTCAGTATCAGAGGGCCGGAGCATCGGCTCCTGAAGAACCACGTCATCTACCATCGTGCGCCGTCCGCCCAGCCACGTTGTCCAGCCGAGCTGCGCCTGTCCTCCCAACCAAACGCCCGGAACCTCGACATCACACAACAGCAATCTCAGCTGCCAGGTCCACTCGTCGTTGGTGTACAGGCGCGTAAGGGCGTAGAGCTCTTTTACGCCCTTTGCGCCGGGGAGAAAGTCGTTGAAAGCCGCTCGCGTGAGGGGGCCGAGCGTGATCTCGAATTTGTGCTGACACTGCCAGCTCGATGCGCCGAGAGTGGCGGTCTGCCCGAGTCCTGCGACCGACTGACCTCCACCGAGGCGGCAGTAGGCTTCCGGAGGGACTTTCATCCAGTCCCCCACAAACTGCCGTACCTCGACCGGCAGGCCGAAGTAATCAGCGAGAATCTGTTGCAGTCCCTCGGCCGAGCGGACCTGCGTCGCGAAATGCCCCACCCGGTGGAGCTTGGCGTAATCGCTCACCGCATCACGATTGCGGGCCGACTCGGGCGCCAGACCCAGGAGCGCACCAACATATCCGGTGAAACGATCGCTCGCGGGGCGATCGAAGCTCGTCGCCGGATCTGCGTTGGCCCACGCCCTATAGAAGAGCGCGACCAGGCGGTGTTGAAAAGTGTTGAGGAAGTCCACCAGGGTGGAGTCCTCGCGCTGCCGTCGCAACTCATACGCCTGTTCGGTCAGGTGCAGGGGCAACGCTCCGTTAGGCCCGAAGACACCGAACGAGTATTGCTCGAGGCGGGGAGGCTCATCGGTGGTGGTCTGGAATGCGGAGATCTGGGACGGCGCGAACGCCAGTGTCGGAGCTTGTCCGAGTCGCACGGGCTCATCGGCCGCCTTGCGCGCCTCGCCCAGGCGCGGATTGTCGGCGAAGACCTGCTCGAGCAATCGCAGCGCCGCAAACAGCGTGAACTGCTCGGGCTTCGCCTCGAGCGGCGCGAGCAGCCTCAAACTATCTGGCGGCGTCCCGTTCTCACCGGCCATGCTTTGACTTCTCCCCGCGTGGTGGAATGGAGGCGCATCTGCGTAAACGAGTTGATCGAGACATACCGAGCGAAAAATCGCTCCAGCACACTGGCCAGCACGGTGACCCCCGCGCCCTCGAACGCACCGTCATCGAAAGTGACCGAGATCTCGAGTCCCCGCCCATAGCTGATCGGCCCTTGAATGGGCATGCGCCGCACAACGGGCTTGTAGCCAACGCTGCGCACGCCTTCGATCTGGCGCGCCGCGGCGGAATCGTTCGGGTCGGGGTACAGCGCCAACAGATCGCGCAGCATCTGCGCCCCCGATTGCGGTGCCTGGTCGAGAAGAGAAAGATAGTTCAGCGACAAGTGGCTGATCAGCCGCCACGCCGTGTCGCCGAAAGCCGGCGAGGCGCGCGGATAGCTGGGTCCTGCGATCGAGCGCACCGACTCGACGGGGGCGCCGCCTTCGATCAGAAAGTCGGTACGGCCCTGCCCGAATGCCAGCTGGATCGGCAGATCGCGGTTGGTGCAGGCCACCTGGGCGTCAAGCTGCCGGACGGGATTCTCGAGCTGCCGCTGCGTGCTGTCGACAATCGATACAAAACACTCGGTTCCGACGTATCCCGCACGGGCGCCGCTTTGTTGCTGGCGCGCCGACAACATGCGCGGCCGGCGTTGCACCGTGTAGTACAGAGCCGGCGAGCGTGGGTCCGTGCGATGATCCACGGAATAGAACGGCAGAACATCAGCGATGGTCTCGCCACTGGCAGCGACCGCCTGCAGCTCCTCGATACTGAAGATCTCAAAGTCCGCGGGCCGGTTGCGGTCGACGACCAGGTGGTGCTCGGTGTCGAACGGATGAACGTGGATGCGGTCCGCCGAGCGGCTGAACAGATTGATCGCCGGAGTGCAGAACAGGCGAAAGTGGCTCGCATCGATCGCGTTCTCCAGCGAGGGCTGAGCGCGGTGCATGGCGATGAAGATCTCCAACTCATCGCCATCACAACTGCGCACCGCTTCCTCTAGATCGTCGAGAGCAAAAAACAGGAAACGCTCCGCGAACGCGAAATACTCCTGGATCAGGCGATATCCCTGGAAGCTGCGCTTCGAGACGGGCAAGAGCGCCTCGTCGTCCTCGTAGCCAACCTGCCTGACACTGGCCTGTGGGCGAAAATAAACCGGGGCACCCTGGCGCGTGGAGCGGATGTAGAAACCAACACAGTCCGCCACGATCTGCTCATACAGGCGATGCGTGATGTCCGGCGTGGCCTTGAGAAAGAATGTCAGCGAACCGAGCGGCAGCGAGCGCAAGCTCACACCCGGAGCTGCCTTCAGACGAAGCCGAATGGCCGCCCGGGCACGTCCGCCGGTACCGATGCCCTGGCTCGTAAGCGCGCCCGACCCCGACAGATATTTCGCTTCGGTCACGGTCAGCGGCCAAAGCGCCACATCATGCGCCGTTCGAAACTCACACGAGGTACGGTCACCCTTGCCGAGCGGCGTGCGTAGGCTGGATCCCCGCTTGATGCTCTGGCCCGCGAGCTGCGCGCCCTCCTTCAGGTCGGGAGTGAATTCCACGATGGCGCACGCCGGGACCGGACACAGGAAATGGGGATAAACCATTTCCAGCAGATGTTGGGTAAAGTCGGGATGCCGTGCATCCAGCTTGAGCTGGATGCGCGCGGTTAAAAACGCGAAGCCTTCCAACAGGCGCTCGACATACGGATCGGCGCAGTCGAGGCCTTCGATTCCCAGGCGAGCGGCAATTCGCGGATAGGCCTGCGCGAATTCCGAGCCCATCTCGCGCATGAACTGCAGCTCGCGGTTGTAGTAGTCGAGAAGGCGAGGATCCATGGCGCTGTTCGTCAGGCCGCGCCGGCGTCCGCAACACTCACATTGCCGGAGTCCGTATCGATACGCGTACGCAGGATGAGGTGCTGGGAAGCAGGTTGGCCCCAGAGATCCGCGTCGATCTTGAAAGACACCGCATGTCCGTCCGCGCGATCGCGTGGCGGCTCAGGCGTTACCCGTACCTTGCGCAGGCGGGGCTCGAATCTTTGGATGGCTTCCTCAATGATGGCCGCGGTCTTCAGTGGATCGACCGACACCACCGCCACGCCGGCGAGCGAGGGCATCCCGAAGTTGACTACCGATTCGCGTACTTGCGGATAACGCGTCAAATCGTCCGAGGTGTCCAGACTGATCGCGTTCAGCAGCGCGGTGAGGTCGCGGCAGACGTACTCCCGCATTCGCCGCATTGACAGGAGCCGCCGCTCAGCGGACTCGGTACCTTCATTCAGGACGTTACGGGCCTCCACGGTGCAAAAGCTTTGCAACATCACTCCCTGCGGTGCGCCCGGAGGCTTGAGCACGAAACTCTTCAATTGCGCGAGACTGACACGTCCACTCGGCGCCACGCACGACCAGGACAGCGACTCGCCATCCGGGCTCTTCGTCGGTCCGGAGTGCTCAGGGTCCGCCGGCCGCAAGCCTTGTGTGGCGAGAATCTGCGTAAAATCTCCCGCGGCGATCTTCAGCCGCTGCAGCTCGCGCACCGCGACCGACAGCTCGAATGACGTGAGCAGTCGCTCATCGTCGAGCAGCCGGTCCAACAGGGAAGGTTGCAGGCGTTCGCGTAAGCTGAGGTCAGCCATAACGTGATCGCAGACTAACCGCCGTCCAGGGTGATCGCGCGGACGTCGAGCAAACCGAGCTCCGCGCCGCTGGTGGTCAACACGCGCTGACCCAAGCCGGTGAATTCACCTTCACCGAGCGGGTTCCATTGCGTCTTGCGTGACAGTCGTACAGTGTCCTCGCCAGACTGCTCGGATCCGGGGTAACGGACCGGCACGAGCCCCACTGCTCGTCCGTCATTGCTCCAGGTGAATTGCGCCGGAATCCACACCAGGTCGCGAGCATCCTCCGGCTTTTCAAACTCGATGCGACGGATGCGTGCGAACGGCACCCAGTAGTACGACCCGTTCAGGAGAACTTCCAGGACGGGCCCCAGGCGTGAATCGGCATCGGCTATCCACTCGAAGGCGGAGCCGTTCATCGTGCCCGCCGTCGCCGGCGCCTCATCGAGCGCGCGCGCCCGCAACTCCTGCGCCTCCCCCGATCGCCCTTGCCCGTTCAACACCAGTGCCTGCAGCAACAACGCGATCCAGGGAGGCGGATCGCCCAGCACGAGCGGCGATCGCTCACCGGCAAACACCGCAGCCCGCAGCCGCTCGCACTGAATCGCGGCCGTGTAGGTGTGTTTCATCGGCAGGGCGGAGGCGTCGATCTCGGCTGTGACGCTCAGCTGATTGAGCGCCCGGTCCCAATCACCGGTGACCATGAGCAGCTGCGCCAGAAAGGTGCGCAGCTTCGGATCCGCGGGGCGGCGGCGCACCTCGGCTTGCAACTCGGCAAGACAACCCTTCAGGTCGCCGGCACGAAATAACTCATCCGCAGTGCTCATAACTCACCCGCAAACGGTCGGTCGAGATGGCCGACGAGCTGCGCCGCAGCACCTTGGAGCTGCGGCGCCTCGCGGCGGCGGGAGTCCGCCACCCACCATCTAGACCTTCGTGTTCTCCGCGATATTCCAGCCGAAATCGTTGGATCCGGCCTTGCCGCCCTTCTCGTCCTGCTGCTGGTACTCCACCTTGATTTCGGCGAAGTTCAGCGAGACGTTCTCCGTGAGCCGATCCTCGCCACCGCTACCGCCGGTCGAATAGCTCGTCACCAGGATATTTTTGAGCGTGATCTTGATGTACTCGAGCGGATGCTCACCCGCCTTGCGCACCGTGAGGGTCCCCTTGGTGACATGCTTGCCGTTGGCGCAGTAGAGCATCAGGTTGGGCGTGGCGAGGTCGAGATACTTCGTGATGCTGATGTCCTGGAAGCTCGCCTTGCCCGCGCCGCCGCCGGTGCCCTGGTGAAAGGTACCGGTGTTGGATACTCCCCAGCTCCAGGCGAGGAGATCCATTGCATGCTTGCTCTTGAACGCCTTGTCGGAGGTCTCACCCTTGATACCCTCCAACTCGAGAAACATATCGACAGCCATACCCGCACTCCTGATTCGTTGAAAAATCGTTCTTGCTTACCTTGAACAGGCCACGTTCCCGTCAGCCCGGCCTCCCGTCTACCCTTGGCGCCCTGCGTTTACCCTTGCCGCTGTGACGGCAGTCTGGAAACGAGACTCATGGTGATGTTGACACCCTCCAGCTGATAGTGCGGCCGGAGGTGGAACTTCGCCGTGTAGTATCCGGGATTGCCCTCGACTTCCTCCACCTTCACTTCCGCTCCGGCGAGAGGTTTCTGGGCGCGGGCCGACTCACCCGCGTTCTCCGGATTCAGGATCACGTAGTTCATGATCCAGTCGGACAGGTAGCGCTCCATGTCCGCACGCTCTTTGAAAGAGCCGACCTTGTCGCGGACCATGCACTTCAGATAGTGCGCGAAGCGGCAACTCGCAAACAGATACGGCAGGCGTGCGGCCAGCCGCGCGTTCGCGCTCGCGTCGGGATCGTAGTACTCCTGCGGTTTTTGCACCGACTGTGCACCGATGAATGCCGCAGTATCGGTATTCTTCCGATGGATCAGCGGCATCAGCCCGCAACTGGCGAGCTCGGCTTCGCGCCGGTCGCTGATGGCGATCTCCGTCGGGCATTTCATGTCCACGCCGCCATCATCGCTGGGGAAAGTATGCACCGGCAGTCCCTCGACCGCGCCGCCGGACTCCACGCCGCGGATCGACGTGCACCAGCCGTACATCTTGAAGGAGCGATTGACGTTGACCGCCATGGCGTAAGCCGAGTTCGCCCAGGCGTACTTGTGCGAGTCGCCGTCGCCGGTCTCCTCCTCAAACTCGAACTCTTCTACCGGGTTCGTCTTGGCTCCATACGGGAGCCTTGCCAGGAACCGCGGCATCGCCAGACCCAGATACTTCGCATCGTCTGACTCGCGAAGCGAACGCCACGCGGCATAATCGGGGGCGCCGAAAATCTTCGCCAGGTCGCGCGGATTGGCGAGCTCCTGCCAGCTGTCCATGCCCATCAGGGTCGGGCCCGCCCCGGCGATGAAGGGAGCGTGGGCCGCTGCGGCGGTCTGGGCCATCTGGCCCAGCAGCTCTACATCACCCGGCGTGTGATCGAAATAATAGTCGCCGACCAACGCCCCGAAGGGCTCACCGCCGAGCTGCCCGTACTCCTCTTCATACAGCTTCTTGAAGAGCGGGCTCTGATCCCAGGCAGCGCCTTTGTACTTCTTCAGCGTTTTGCCGAGATCCTTCTTGGAAATGTTGAGCACGCGGATCTTCAGCATCTCGTCGGTCTCGGTGTTGTTGACGAGATAGTGCAGGCCGCGCCAGGCGCTCTCGAGCTGCTGAAAGCGCTCGTTATGCAGAATCAGGTTGATCTGGTCCGAGAGCTTTTTGTCGATCTCGGCAATGATTGCCTTGATCGTGCCGATCACGTCGTCGGAAACGACGGCGGTCTCGCGCAGGGCCTGCTCGGCCAGCGTCTGGACCGCCCGCTCGACTTCGGCGCGCGCCCGGTCGGTCTTCGGCTTGAATTCTCTCTGCAGCAGCGATGCGAACTGATCCGCTTCGGCGCCGGCCGCCGTGCCGGCGGCTTGTTGGGTTTCTTCGGCCATGACTTAACCCCCCGATTCTTCCGGTTTGGCCTTGGCGGCCAGCGATTTCAACAGCGCCGGGTCGTTCAGCGCCTTGGCGATGAGGTCCTCGGCGCCCGCCTTGCCATCCATGTAGGTGACCAGGTTCGAAAGTTGGCTGCGCGCCTCGAGCAGCTTGTTGAGCGCATCCACTTTGCGAGCTACGGCGGCTGGTGAGAAGTCCTCCATGCTCTCGAAAGTGATATCGACGCTGAGATTCCCCTCGCCGGTGAGCGTATTGGGCACGCTGAAGGCGAGACGCGGTTTCATCGATTTCATGCGCTCATCGAAGTTGTCCACGTCGACGGCGAGAAACTTCCGCTCATCCACCGAGGGCAGCGGCTCCTTGGAGTCGCCGGACAGATCCGACATCACCCCCATCACGAACGGGATCTGGACCTTCTTCTGCGCCCCATACAGCTCCACGTCGTACTCGATCTGCACGCGCGGGGCGCGATTGCGGCCGATGAATTTCTGACTGCTCGCCTTTGCCACGGTGAAGCCTCCTTAAACTGCGCTTCTTCGGTCTGATTGCCGGACTCACTGACTGTCCTCGCCCTTGATGCCACCGAGCTGCCTCACCTGGGTCAGGCTCTCGGGTGCGATGTCCTCCAGCACTTCCAGGAAGCTCTTGGAAACCAAACGCTTGGCGCGATCCAACAACAACGGGACGGGGCTCGAGGGCTCATTCTTGCGGAAAAAAGCCGCAATTGCATCTATCGCGCGAATCGCGTCCTGACGGGAGGCGATTTCACCAACCAACACGCTGCCTGCGGCAGGAGCCGATCCCGCCGAGTTGGATGCCGATGCCGGCGTGGGCAGATTCGCGGCGGTGCGCGTCGCGAGATGCTCGGTGAGGAGGCTTTGGATGCGCGCCAGCGGCCTGGCCAAGGGGTCGAAATCGGGCGCCGACTGAAAACCGGCGCGTTGCTGCATGGCCCCGGCGACGTTCATGAGCGCGGCGCTGGCGGCGGTAACGGCCTGGGCCAGAGATGACAACTCCTCCACGGTCGCGGCCGCCAGGGTAGCCTCGATCTGCGCGGAGCTCGGCACCTCCTGGTCGGCTTCCGTGGGACTGAGCTGGCCACTCGCGAGCTCGAGGTCGCGCAGACTGAAGGATCCCAGCTGACGATGCGCGGCAATGGGCGCACGCCGCAGCGGATCGATCACCGCCATGCGGTCGGCGAAGCAGCTGAGCGCGTTCTTTCGCAGGACCGCGTCCTCGTCCACGCGCGGGAAAGCGAGCTCCCACCGCTCGGTAAGCCAGCGTTCGGCCACCGGGAGGAGAGCGCAAAATGATTTCAGCCCATCCACACGCAAGGTCGCGGTCGCCAGGTGCGCGAGCAGCCGTAAATCGTGGCTCTTGGCCAGCGCCTCCGCGGCCTGGTCGCGGATCTGGCGCCAGTCGATGTCAGGCCGCAATGGCGTATCGTTGCCAAAGACCCTGAACGCATCGAAGCTTGCCAGCAGCTGCGTGTCTTCCAGGTCGATCCCACACGGCGCGTCCGGGGAAATCGGCTCGAGCAGGAGCGCATTATCCATGACGTGCAGACGCAGCAGAGTTGTAAGGCATTGATCGCGCGCCCATTACCATCCCTCGCAGGCTCATCCCGCGCCCCCGTGACGATTGTAGCAAGACGTCCCGGCTGGCGCTTGGGAGGTACGCAGATCGGCGCAGGAGGCCGCACGATAGCGCTCGTTCTCTGGTTGACTGTTGCTGTGGTCGCAGCCTCGGCGACGGGCTGTGCCGATTCGGGCGCGCGAGTTGCCAGTCTCGCTCGTAACTCGGGTTTCCAGGAGGACCTGGTTATCGGATCTACGTTTCGCCATCGCGTTTACCGTAACGAAGCCCGCGTCAGCGCATCCGGTGTACTCCATGTCTATATCGAAGGCGATGGCCACCCGTTTCTGACGCGGACCCTGATTGCTTCGGACCCGACGCCCCGCGATCCCCTGATGTTGCGGTTGATGGGTCTCGATCCTGACCCCAGTGTCTATCTAGGCCGGCCCTGCTACTTCGGACAGGCGCGCGAGCGGGGGTGCGGCCCGGCCTATTGGACTATCCGGCGGTTTGCGCCGGAGGTCGTGGATAGCCTGGCGGCCGCCCTGCGCTCGGAAGCCGCCCGATCGGGGGCATCGAGCATCGAGCTGTATGGCCACAGTGGGGGCGGCGCACTCGCCGTGCTGCTGGCGGCCCGGATCCCCTCGGTTACCCGCGTCATCACCATAGGTGCCACACTGGATACGGCGGCCTGGTGTTCGCTACACGGATACACTCCGTTGTTAGGTTCGTTGAATCCCGTGGACATGGACTTGCATTCCGGGCGCGTCCGGCTGCTGCACCTGGTCGGTAGCGAAGATACAAACACGCCCCCCGCCCTCGTCGAGTCCGCTTCCTCCAGGATCGGAGCGCTCGGATCAGTGCGCATCGTCCCGGGATACAGTCACAACTGCTGCTGGCAGAAGATCTGGAATGGGGTGCTGAGCGACCGCCACCACGTTGACATAACGGGCGGCAGGTGACATAGATGCCACAACTAGAAGACGGGGAGTATCTGCTTCGGCTCTCACCTGTTTCGGGCATTTTCGACCGCACTCGTCTCGCCGCGCTCGTGTGGGAGCATTGCGGCCGGGAGAGGACGAGAGGTCTTATGGTCGACATGTGCATCAGGGTCGGGCAAGCGGCCGTGGCAGCATGCACGGCGGTTCTCCTCGCGGCTTGTACCGGTGGTGTTCAAGGCGATGGATCGAACAACACGATGCCGGCCCCTCAGTACACGATAGGGGGTACGGTCTCCGGTCTCGGCGGCTCAGGCCTGGTGCTTGCCATCAACACCGGAGAGACTCTGAGCCTCGGAGGGAATGGATCCTTCACATTCAAGACGACGTTTCCCTCCGGTAGTCCGTATTACGTCCTGGTGCTCTCGCAGCCGAGCACTCCGACCCAGACATGCCTCGCCACGAAGGGTGCGGGTACGGTCGAGAGCAACAGCGTTACGTCAATCGCAGTCGTTTGCCAGGATAAGGTCACAGCGACCGATGCCGTCGGCGGAACGATCGTCGGACTCACAGGCTCGGGGCTGGTCTTACAAAACAATGGGGTCGACACTCTCACGGTGTCGTCGAACGGCTCCTTCGTATTCCCGACCGCCTTGCCAAGCGGGTCGCAATACAACATTTCAATAGTGAATCCGCCGATCAATCCGTACCAGGACTGCGAAGTCCTGAACGGCAAGGGCCTCACTGGGGACAGTGACATCGCCAGTATCGGAATCATCTGCACGGTCAACAACAGCCCGCCTCACACGATCGGCGGCACGGTATCGGGAGTTTCGGGCACGCTGGTTCTTCAGGACAACGGCCGCGACGATCTGACAATTACCGCCGCTGGGGAATTCAAATTCCCACTGGCGATCCCGAGCGGCAGCTCGTACGAAGTGACGACGAAGTCGGCGGCTGGCGTACAGAGCCAGGCATGTACCTTCACGAACGCGACCGGCACCGTCGGCAATAGCGACATCAACAACGTCGTCATCGCATGCGCGGCAAACGTTTCTCTCGAGGCATCGGTGTCCGGGCTGGCTGGGACAGGACTCGTCCTGCAGAACACCAGCAATGGGGACAATCTGACTGTAGCCGCAAACGGCACATCAGCCTTTCCTACCGGACTAGCCTCTGGGCAGGCGTATAACGTCACGATCGCCGCCCAGCCGACCAACCCCTGGCAAACCTGTGTGGTTGCCAATGGCGCCGGGCCGGCATCGACCGGGTCGGGCGTGACCGTTACCTGTACTACCAATACGTACAGCGTGAGCGGCGTCATCAACGGGCTTCCCGACCCCGATTCGGGTGCGAATATCGATCTCGTTCTCCAGGACAATCTCGGTGAGACCGTCACTATCCATCCGACTGACGAGAGCCCGTTCCCTTTTACCTTCACAACGCCAATGCCGAGCGGCTCGACATACTCGATCACCGTCCAGGCACAACCGGGAGTCGACACTTCGAACGGCACGGCTGGAGTCGTTCAGACCAGTACCGTCTGCATCGTCTCCGCAAACACCGGGACCATCACGAATGCCAACACCAGTGTAGTGATCAACTGTGTACGGCCCCTGGGCTTCGCCTACGTCACCAACAGTGGCGACAACACGATTTCCCCCTACATCATCGATAGTGACACCGGCGCGCTCCTGCCCTCGGGGCAGCCTGTGAGTGCGGGCACCGGGCCCTCCTCGGCCACGGTGAGCGGGAACAGCCTCCTGTATGTTTCGAACAGCGGCTCGGGCGACGTCTCCGGCTACGCCATCGATCCCAACACCGGCAGCCTCACCCCCTTATCCGGTAGTCCCTTTACGCCCGGATGGAGTGCCGTGACGTCGATTGCCGCGTACAACGCAGACGCCGGCACTGGATTGTATGCGACCCATCCCGGATCCCAGGTCCCTGGGTCGATCTCTGCCATCACGCTCGGCAGCTCCGGCACTTCGTTTACCAACATCGCCGGCAGCCCGTTTGCCACGCAATTCGGTGCGACGGCCGGACTGTTCTTCGATGGCGGGGACTACCCGACGGACTACAAGTACTATCTCGAGACTGACTCCGCGAGCAACACGGTCTCGGTGTACCTGGTCAATAGCTCCACGGGAGCACTCGCGCCGGTGACGAACAGCCCGTTCGCGGCGGGCGCCGGACCCCACTCCGTTGCAGGCATCCGGATCTTCGTATCGCAGTTCGAGTCCAATTTCGACCACGTGTATGTCGCCAACTCCGGCGATGGCACGATCTCCGTCTACGGCATGGACACTCAGTCGGGCGCTCTGACCGCGCAGGGGGCGCCCGTGACGCTGGGGACCGGATTGAGCGCCGTGGCGGCATCGGTGTCGGATCCTTGCGGCTGTTACCTGTTTGCCAGCGCCGCGCAAGGCGTTTGGGGCTTCAGCACAAATCAGGGCGGAGTCCTCACTCCGCTACCCAACAGCCCCTACGCGGCGGGCTCCGGGCCGGGGCCGATAGCCACACTGGACGCAAACGTTTTCGTCGTCAATACGGTGGATGAGACGATATCCGCGTTCGCCATCGCTCCGGCCAGCGGCGGTCTCGTACCGGTCACCGGCGCAGCCGTCAAAACAGGCCAGACACCGTCCGCGATCGTGGTGACTCCCAGACCCCGCTACGACGTCGGATAGCAGCAACCAGCTCATCCCGCAGGAAGCACTGAGAGAAGTCGATGCTACTGAATCACGCCCAGTTCGTTCGCGTCTTGCGACGCTTGGCCATCTGCGGCTGCGCAACAGCCCTACTCGCAGGGTCCCTCGTCGCCATGGGGCAGGTAACTCCGACGCCTCCTACCGTGGCAATCACGTTCTCGCCAACGGCGATTGCCAACGGGGGAACAAGCCTGATGAGCATCACGTTGGGCAACGCGAATAACGTCGACGCGTTCCTTAGCCAAACACTCACCGATACGCTGCCCGCAGGCATGACTGTCGCCAACGGCGGCGCTGGAGGCTCATGCACGACCGGCGCGGTTGGTGCGGCCCCCGGAAGTAACGTAGTCACTTACGGTGTCGAGGCGTCCATCCCTGCGGGGGGATGTACCATTACAGTCAACGTGACCGCGCAAAGCGGCGCTCCCAAAACTGATTACACCAACACCATCGCAGCCGGGGCTCTACAGACCACCCTTGGGAACAACGCTGCTGGCGCGAGCGCCACCCTTACCGTTCAGTCGACGGTATCCGTACCGAATGTCGTCGGAATGTCACAGACGGCCGCGGTGAGCGCGCTCCAGGCGGCCGGACTCGTCGTCGGGGCGATCAGTCACTCACCGGGCCCGTCGGGCATTCCGTACAACGCGGTGTTCAGCCAGAACCCGGCAGCCGGAGCCACCACTACGTCCGGTAGCGCCGTCGCCATCAACATTTCGACAGGGCCGGGCAACGCCACGAATCCCAACAGTCCGCTCACCTCGGTGCCCAACTTCGTCAATCCGGCGCAGCTGAGCATCGCGGAGGCGCTGGAAAGGGTCTGCAACGAGCTGGAAGCTCCGGGAGTATCACTCACCGCCGTGCAACGGAATTTGATGGCGAACTGTAGCGCCATCATCGGCACGCATGGCGGCGGCGTGGATGCGTCCGGACTGGAAGAAACCCTCAATGCGATCTCGGGTAAGCAGTCCACGGCACAGCAGCGCACGGGAGTGCAGTTCTCGGGAACACAATTCACCAACATCGGCGCACGCCTCGCGCAACTGCGCCAGGGAGGGGGTGCGGGCGGCCTGAATTTCTCCGGGCTCGATCTCGGCATGCCGACCGCGAATGGCGTTGGACAGCTTGCCGCGATGCTCGAGGACGTGACCGGTTTCAAGGGACTGTCCGATCTCATCGGCGGCAGTGGCGGCGATGACGACTCGTCGGCCGTCACACCGAGCCGTTGGGGCTTCTTCATCAACGGCACTCTACGCCGCGGGTCGCAGGGCACGACCATCGATGAGACCGGCTTCGACTTCAAGAGCAACGGGATCACGGCCGGCGCGGACTACCGGCTCAGGGACGACGTCGTGTTGGGCCTCGCCTATGGGCATTCCAGCGGCAAGACCATTTTCATCGATGGCAGCGGCCGACTCGACTCTCGCGGCAACTCCATTTCCGTGTACGGGACCTACTACCGGGACGCATTGTATGTCGATGCCATTGGCACGTTCGGTCACATCAGCTACGGAGCGGCGCGGACGACTTCATTCAGCATCGATGAGAACAGCACGCTCACTCCCACGAACTGTGTCTCCGGGAACTGTACGATCGACATGACAGGATCGACCGGGGCCAGGCAACTCGCCTTCGCAACGAACGTGGGGTATGGCTTCAACTACCGCGGTCTCGCGTTCGGGCCGGATGGCGCGCTGAACTACACGCGCGTCGACGTGAATGGTTTCGCCGAGAACGACCCGTCGGAATCGGGCATGGCACTGGCTTTCGGGAAGCAGACCGGCGAATCGTTGCTGCTAAAGGCGGGCGGACACGTGTCCTACGCGCTCAACACACCGTACGCTGTTGTCCTCCCGCATGCACGGGCACACTACGTCCACGAGTTCAAGAACGATCAGCGCGCCGTGACCGTACATTTCGCTGACGATCCCAGTGCGGAGACCTCGAGCGGCCCGATCAGCAACTTCGTCATTTTCACCGACCGGCCGGACAGAGGCTATTTCGACTGGGCTGCAGGCCTCTCGGCGCAGTTCCCCTTTGGCATCTCGGCCTACGTGGACTACAGCTCGCTGGCCGGGCAAAGCAACATCCGCACACACGAGGTCGCTTTCGGCGTCCGCCTGCAGCGGCTCGCCAACTAGCCCTTGCCCACCTTGCAACCACCTATGCCCACCCCCGTACGAATCAGCCTTTGCCCACTGGCACGAAGAAGAAGTCGCCCATTTCGTGCCCGGCACTCTTGATCGTCTTGAGGTCCGGCGACTGCGCGAAAGCGCTCTTCTGGGCCGCCAGCTTCACCAGGTCGCGGACTCGCGAAAACAAGGCCGGTGTGGAAAGCACGGCCGTGTTCGTCTCGAGCGCATCGAGAAAGGCCCGGGCAAACACCGAGTTACCCTGCCCGGCTACCGCATCGAGCACCGGCTGGTCGCCGCCGGAAGACAGCAGCAGGCGGGACCGCTTGGGCAGCTTGTATTTCAAATACTCCGCACTGACGGGTCCGTTGTTGCCAAACAGGTTGGCGCTCGGATCAGCCGATAACAGTCCGGCATAACATGAATCGGCGACCACCAGCACGCGCTTGGCCGCGAGGCGGCCGATGTGGGCCGTCACCTGCTCATTGGGAACCCACAGTGTGTCATTCGGCGGCGAATCCGCATTGATCGGCAGCCAATAGCCGATCTCGCCGCCATTGCCCGACTTGATCCGCCAGCCATGCCCAGCGTAGTAGATGAGGACGTTGTCCTCCGCACGCACCACCTTATCGAGATCGTTCAGCGCCTGAAGCATCGCGACATCGTCGGCGTCTTCGATCACCTGAACCGTGAATCCATATTTATCCCGCAGGACACGCGCAGCACGGCTCGCATCGTTGTGGGGTGTCTGGAGCCGATCAAGATTGCGATAGTCCTGATTACCGATGACGAGCGCATAGAAACGCCCGACGTTCTGCCCTTGCACCGTACGCAACGCCGCCTTCGGATCGAGCGGTTCCGGCGGCTTCTCCTGCGACGGTGCTCGCGTGCGAGCCACCAATGCCAGATGCTGTTCCGCCTGGGCTTTGTCCCCTTCGAGCTGTTTGACGAGGCCACGCAAGGCTTCCAGCTCCGGCGAGGCTGACGAGCCTGCGGAGGCTGCCGAGGCGGCAGCGGTCTTGTTGGACTCGCGGAGTTTGCGCTCCAGCTCCTGCACCTGTTTCTTCAGGGCATCGAGCTGAGCATCCTTTTGCTGCACCGTACGCGTGAGCTCCGCCTTCACTGCGTCCTGCTCGCGTTGCGCGGCCTCCGCGTAAATCACGCTGTTCTCGGGTAATCCGGCAGCCTGGCGGTAGAGATTGAGCGCCTTCAAGGAGTCCTTCTCAACTCCGAGTCCCTGCTCATAGAGCGCGCCGAGGTTCACGAACGCCCGCGAATACCCTTGCGAGGCGGCCTTCTGGTACCACGTTGCCGCAGCGGTGTAGTCGGCCTGTCCCCCCACTCCTCGCTCGTAGATCTCGCCGACGTTGTTCTGCGCTTCAGCGGAGCCCGACTCGGCGCTCGCCAGCCAGATTCGGAGGGCCGACCGGGTGTCGGCGCGATCGTAGGCAACGTACTCTCCACCGCGGACACGGCAATCGGCGGTGGTTGTGCGAGTGGGCCGCCGCGGGCTCAGATAGGTCATGGTGCCGAGCTGTCGCACCTGCCCTGGCAACAGACACTCGACGATCTCGAGGTCGCTGCGCGTGACGATTCCCTCGCGCGCCTTGTTGCCGGAATCGCTGGCAAGCACGGCACTGCTGCAAACGACCACCCCAGCCGCGACAGCCAACACCAATCGAACCGTGTTTTTACGGCCTGCGGCCAACTTTCCACGGGGTCGAAGCGACCCCGTACATTTAACGGCGCTGCGCGCCGGTCGTAGGATTCTCATGTTCATTTCCCTGACGTGCTATCGCGACAGCTTGTCGATTTCCGCCCCGAGGGCGGCATTGTGCTCGTAATAGCGGCTCTCGGTGGTGATCGCCGTCAGTTTCTTCATTTCGTGAAGAGCGGACGACGCGTCCGAATGCCCATTGGCCCACTCGATGGCCAGTTTCACAGTTGTATCCAGTCCTTTGACAGCATCGCGATTGCGCGGGTGTAGAGCGTATGCATGATCGAACGCGACAGCGGCGTCATCCAAGGGACCGAAATCGCGTGTCCTCCTCACATAATCCAACGCTTCATTGCCCGTCGCGAGAGATTTGAGGACCTCGGCTCGCGTAGCCGGGGGCAACTCGTCGAAAGCGATGGCCGGGCCCGAGGCGATGTAGGAACGATAGGCGAGCAACGCCGTCAGCGGCACCAAGAGGGCCATCGCCGTAATCAGTATCTTCTGGAGACGGGAGGTCCCTGCGAACGCCTTGCGGAATTGGGCGGCATTCTGCCACCTCCGCGCACGCTCGAACTCGAGCGCGCGACTCACGGCGCGCCACTCGTAACCTCGCAATTCGGCGGGGCGAGGCGGCTTCAGGCCCTTTCGTCGGGCGACATCCGCGGATTCGCGCCGGAACGGGTGTTGCCCGTCCATGATTTCGCAGGCGACCAACCCGAGCGCAAAGACATCGTCCGCCGGGTGGGCTTTTGCTCCGGACAGCGCTTCCACCGATGCGTAGGCAGCGGTATAGCCTGACAGGAGTTCGTCCGTCGGGCCCGTAGCTCCGGCGTCCGTAGCCGTGGCTCGCGAGCCGGCCACTCTCGAGGCCGCAGACTCCGAGGCCGCCGCTTCCGGCCCTGCCGCCTCGGCATCCGCCAGCTGAACGGCTTGCGCGATTCCGAAGTCGAGTATCTTCGCGATGCCCGCGCGCGTGACGAGAATATTTCCTGGCTTCAAGTCGCAATGCACGATGCCTTTGCTGTGCGCATAGGTCAGTGCGTCGGCGATACCCTGGATGAGCGGGACGCCCTCTTTGCGTGTCAGCCCTGTACGCACCTCCCGCAGTAGCTGGTCCAGCGGCCGACCATCAACCAGCTCCATGACCATGAATAGCACCCCGGTCCGCTCGTCGCGGTCGAACAGGTGGACGGTCACGATGTTGGGATGTGCGAGTTTCTGAGCGCGGCTCGTCTCCCGGTGCATGAGCGCGAGGGCGTTGGGGTCGCGTGCGAAATCAGAAACGAAGAGCTTCATTGCGACAGCCGCGTTGCGCTCGCCGGCCTCCTCGCTCAGCAGGTCGCGAGCGCGCCAGACCTGGCCCATCGCGCCCTGACCAATCAAATTCTCGAGTTGGTAATGACCCTGCAGGACCATCCCATCATGGGGCGCGACAGATCCTTCGCGGTCGCCGTAACCACCCTCAGGGGCGTGGTGCAATCTGTCCTCCGTTACACGACGCGGCCGCAGCAGTGTTTTTGAAAGGTCAGCGCCGGCCTCGCGTGACGGCGAGCGGCGATGGAGTGTCGGCGCGGCGGATTCGGAGGGTCCCGTCGGCGCAGCGCGCTCAGAGGGTCCACCCGGCGCGGCTCGCGAACGGTTTGCATTCGGATCATTGCCCCGCACGCGCGTTGCATCCGGGCCCTCGCTGTCGCTAGGCATTCGAGTTGTAACCTCACGAACTCAGACCAAATATTACCACTCACAAGCAGTGGCGCGGCCCCCACAGCTTTCCCCTTGCACACAGGCGGCCGGCCCTCTATGTTCGGAATCACTCGAGGCGGTCTGGGGTTATGTCGCAGTGACAGGACTGGTCGATACTTTGCAGAGCAATCCGGCGGCATTCCTGGCGATCGTGGGGTCGACTCCGGTCTACGTCGGCGATCCGGATTTTACCCAGGCCGTGAAGAGTCACTTCGACGCGGCCTCGCCCGCAAGTATGTTCAAGATCATCGGTGCCGACCGGATCGCTTTCGTATCACTCGGTTCCAGCGGCACTCGTATCGACGCGACGATCACCGGTGCGGCGACCGGCACCTCGCAACCGTGCTATTGGCTGCCATGGGCCAAAGATGCTGCAGTCCAGATCAAATTGAAGCCGCGCAAGAAAGGCACGTCGCAGAGTCTCAAGCCACACCATAGAGCGACCGTTACTGCGAAAGACAGCTCGTCCATACAGCTTGCAAAGGACCGTGGCGACCGGAAGGCTCGCGACCTCGGTGACGATCTCGATCCTGACTTGTTCTTTACCGGAATGATGAATGGTTGCAGCGTCTGGGTGTCGGGCGACCCGGCGGAGCCGCTGGTCTACCACATCAATCGCGCCTCATATGACAACGATAAAGTGGCACAGCTGCTGTCCGATACGCAGGACCGGGACAAAGCAATCAACAAGCTCAAGTCGCAGAAAATGGAGAAGGACTTCCGTGCCTTTGACGCGAGCGGCGGATCGGGTCGCGGCGCGACCTCTTACAAGGTCACTCCTGCGACCGAGCATTTGCGTAACCCGATCGGTAACGCAGCCGGCGCTGCGAAGAAAGGCCGCAGTAAGCTCATCCGCACGCTCGTCGGCGGCAATGGCAATCAGTCCTACTACGTCCAGAAAAATATGGTCACCGCCTTCGGCGTACGCAGTGGCGGCCAATGGAGCTTCTACAAGCAGGACGTTTACGAATACTACCTGTACGACCAGACGGGCAACATCGACCGCACCAGTGTTGGGGCGCTGCGCGTCGCGGCGACCCGCCCTGAGAAGTTCTTCCCATAGCGGGCGAGCACGCCGCCGGTCGTACCGCCGCCGGGAGTCGCTGGGTTTCGAATCAGTTATCTACGCGCAGCCCGGGAAAACGCTTGAAATCATCGACATTGCGCGTCGCTACAGCGGCGTCGTGAGCACTCGCGATAGCGGCGATCTGTGCATCAACGTAAGGCGGGGCCACACCTTTCGAAGTGAGTGCCGCACGGTCCCGAGCGTGAACATCAGCCGCTGCGTGATCATACGGCGGTGTAGTTGACCCCGAAGAAAGCTAGGGGAGGATTCTTCTTGCGCGCCCTCAGTTCTCGAAAGGCCGCCACGGCTCGCTTTTCATTCAGGTCGACTAAATCCATCACGAAGTCATCCGGATGAATGACCTCGATCTGAAGGTTCTGGCTCAAATGATGTGCAGCGAAGTCGGAGATGTTGAATGTAACGATCGCGTCCGCCTTGGCGACCATGGCCGTCACGACAACATGGCGATCCTTCGCCTCAACGGGGTCCAGAACTGACGACTCAGGCAGCTCCGTCGCCACCATTGCATCCGGGAATGCATTTTCAACTGCGGCGGCGATTCGGGCGACCTTACTTCTGGCGATGTCCTCGCCGTCCCGGTCAGTCATCCGCGCTATCAGATTACGCGTCCACTCTTCGCGGATGCGCGGGGACCATTTCGGGCTAAAAAACTCGTGAGCAGCCAACGTCAGCAGAACATCGCGCACAAGCATTGAAAACATCGTGCATGCATCCAACACGACCGCGAAGCGATCGAAGGGAACCATTAAAGATCGTATCCGCCCGCGTCTTCGCTGGCCTTTACGAGTTCATCGAGTGCGGATCGCCGGTCGACCTGCATGGTTTTCTTGTAGGCCAACACGTCTTTCATCAACACGCGCCGGTGCCGCCCGATTTTCCGATGAGGAATTACTCAATTCAACGCGGTTGGCAGTGATGCTCATGGGTCATTCCTCCGGAGAGGCATCTCCGAGCGGTGTAACCCATTGTTTACCTAGGACATTACAGCTCAGCTGGTCCAGTCAATCATGGGGGCCACGGACATTTTTCTTTCAATATTCAATTAATTAAGCCACTTTCATCAGACACTGTCTCAGCTCATTTCAACGTGATTCCAGGGTATTTCGAAGTAGGAGAGGCGTGCTGACTGGCAAATGACTATAATGACCATTATGACCATAAGTGGATCGGACAACCATGGATACTGCCATCTGGACTGTTGCTCAAGCGAAAGCGAAACTGAGTGAGGTGCTCGATCAGGCGGCAACACACGGCCCTCAGATCATTACGCGAAACGGACGCAAGACAGCTGTCATTGTGTCTGCTGGCGAATGGGAAAGACGAACTCAGCGCGCCGGCTCCCTCGCCTCGTTCTTTGCTGCGTCCCCTTTGCGTGGTTCAGGACTGACAACCGCAAGGTCTAAAGACCGCCCCCGTAAAGTAGACCTGTGAGTTTTCTACTCGATACAAACGTTGTATCCGAATGGACGAAGCGGCATCCCAATCCCGGTGTTGTCGAGTGGCTGGAGACGGTGAATGAGGACGACGTTTTCCTGAGCGTTGTCAGCTTTGCGGAATTACGGCACGGTATCGAGAGGCTGCCGGCAGGCGCTCGTCGCCGAAAATTGGATCAATGGCTTCGAAGCGAGCTTCCGGCGCGCTTCGAAGGTCGCATTGCCCTTATTGACGGTGCCGTAGCCGACGAGTGGGGGCGCTTGGTTGCCCAGCGTGAAGCCGTCGGCAAATCCATCCATGCCATGGACGCACTGATCGCCGCAACCGCTCGTGTTCACGAGTTGACGCTCGTCACTCGTAATGTGTCTGACTTCGGCGCTTCTCTGAAAACACTCGTGAATCCGTGGATCTAACAGGTCCCACATTGGTACGGGCACGGGTGAATCCTCTCAAATAACACCGTCGGCATTGGTCCATCATGCGAGAGCAATGACTTCAGAGTGCGATGACGTTAGAATTGCATTCTGCGCTAGCGTGCCTTCGTCGGCGGCATTGTCACGGTCATCGCATACGCACGGTAGCGCAACGCGGCCCCAACCGCCTGCTCGGCAAGATTCCCACCACCGTCGGCTCCGTTAACGGCGGCTGCTCCGGCACCACCGCCACTTGTCTTCAATCCATCCACCTGCATGATCCGTATGCTGTCGATCTTTTCCATCGGCCGCACTTGGGCAACGCCTGGATCAGTGTCAACTTGGCCTGCAGATTGATCTGCGCTTCCGACAGCGTGTTGACGGCCTGGTTGATAGCCTGCTTGCCCGCCGCTTCGACCTCGTAATTATCCCGATTGGCCTTCGCCAGAGTGCGAATTGCTTCCGCGCGGCTCTCTGCAGCCTGCCGCGCCGCATCCGCTTCAACTTTGACGCCAATGGCACGTTGCTCGGCCTCCTGTGCGGCCAACACGAGCGCCACCTGCTTGGCCCGCTCGGCGGAGGCAACCTGTTCGGTTGTAATCACCGCCTGCGCCGCTCTTACCGCGTCCGCCTTGGCCTCGTTGGCCTTGGCTTGCGCATGGGATTGCTCCTGCGACTTCTGGGCGATGGAAATGGCCTTGGTCTGCTCCGCAATCTCCGTAGCCTGCTGCTGATCGATCTGGGCGATGGAAACCTCGCGCTCGGCCTGAGCCTGGCGTTGCCGGACAAACTGGTCCCGCGACACTTCCGCCTCCCGGATCTGTCGCTGCGCCTCGATCTTGGCCTGCTCGGCCTCCCGCTCTTTTTCAGCGCGGATCCTGAGGCAGGCCAATCACGCGAATCACTTCAATCTCATCAGTGCGTGGACCGGCGAGGCGCCGTTTCATGCGTTCGCGGCGAGTGTTAGAGCCCGGCATTTCCGACAGACCATCGCGCCGCTACTCGGCTCGCCTTACGACGAACGACTTTATAGCCGAGTCTACTGAAGTGGACGCCTGATAACAGCGGTGATTGGACCAACTCCACGAGACCAGGGTCAGTGTCGGGAGAGGTCGGCATTGATGCTACAGCCGTCCGTTGTCGGCAACTCATTCCAGACGCTTTGCTCCATCGAGCTTTGACAGATTGCGATCGAACGTGCCGATAGGAACATGGCCCGCTTTGCGCGCGATCTCGAGCACCAGACAATCAGAAAATCCCAGCGCCGGGCGCTTCTTGAAGTGTGTCAACGCATCGGTGACAACTTCGGCATCCTGGATCGTCAGCTCCTTATGGTTCAGCAGCCGCTCTACCGCCAGGGCGATTTGCTCCGCGTTCCGGTCATACACCGCGTCGAGTACCCACGATTGAATGCAGAGCAGGCCTCGGCTCGGGCGGCGGTGCTACCAAACAGCTACTGCGATTTCTGGGGCCACGTAAGCCGTTGTTTTTCCGAGCAGTCTTCGCTCAACCGGTCCAGTCCATCATCGGGAGCGACCGCTATTTTCCTATCCAGATCAATCACTTAGCATGTACCCAAAACAACAAATCCTTTTACATGTGCATAACATGCGAATGGTATCACCCACATGTCAAAGATGATTCAACTGCGCAACGTCCCCGATTCCCTACATCGGCAATTGAAGGCCCGCGCCGCGCTGGCCGGCATGGCGCTGTCCGACTTCCCGTTGATTGTTGTTGATGCGTCAACCGTACTCGAGCTCCCTCTTCGTACGGACAAAGGCATCAGGGTACAAGAACGCATGTTGGACTCCGAAGAGAGTCTCCACGCTCCCCATCTGATCGATATCGAAGTAACACAGACACTTCGGCGCTTGGTGATCCTCGAAGAAATTACCGCGGCTCGGGGCAAACAGGCGCTCGAAGACTACGTTGCACTCAAAATAAAACGCGCGGAGCAAAAAGACCTGCTGGAGCGAATCTGGACGTTGCGTGACTCAATCACTGCGTACGATGCGGCCTACGGCGTCCTTGCCGAGATCCTCGATTGCCCATTGATCACCTGCGACGGAAAACTGACCCGGTCCCATGGCCATAAAGCGCGAATTGAATTGATTGACTAGTGCGGATGGGAACCTGCCGCTTTGTCGACGCTCGTTGCCCTTGGGTGCCCCCTCCACTTCGCTCCTCAAAAATTGTAAGTTCCGCTCAAGAAATAATTGCGCGGCCGCGCATAGATGATTTCCGCATAGCCGGACGAAGTGGACAGGGACGAATTGCCGGCGACGGGATAGAGTTTGTCCGTCAGATTGTTCACGCCGAACATCAGGCGCCACACGCGTGCGGAGTTCTCCAACGTCAGTGAGCCATTCATGACAGTCACCCCGCTCGTTTGTGCCACCTCGCGGGAATTCGCCGCATCGAAGAACTGAGCGGCCGTGTAGGATACGTCCAGTCGCGGCGTGAGCAGCAGGCCGCCGGGATGCAGGGTGTAGCCCGCACCCGCGTTCGCTTGCCACTTTGGGGTGAACGGCAGTGAGTTGGACGGCCCGACAGTGGCCGTGACGCTCGATCCCGGCACAACGATCGTCGCGACCTGGTCGATGGAGTTCCGGAGATAACTCGTGCTGGCATTGACACTCAGGTCGCGTGTCGGCACGTATGTCAGCTCGAGCTCCGTCCCCTCGATCGTGGATTTGCCGGCGTTGAACAACAACGGTACGACTCCGAGACGGTAGGTGAGCTGCATATTGTCATACGAGGTTCTGAAGATCGCGCCGTTCACGCGCAGCACGCCACCCCAGTCGGTCTTCAGACCCAACTCGTACGTCTGCGCCTTTTCCTCCTTGAAGGGGATCGGCAGGTTCCCCGGTGGAGGCGCGTTGTAGCGCTGGTTGAATCCACCGCTTTTGAACCCCTGTGACCAGCTGAGATAACTCATCAGATTGTCCGTCCAGCGAAATTGCACGCTGGCGGATCCCGTCGTTGCGGTGAAATCCTGCTTGAACGGCGTCGGTTGTACCAACAGGGGCGGAACGGCGGCAGGTAAAGGGTTTGGTGTGAGATTCGTGTAAGGGGAAACGTTGAAGTCTACAATCCGGATCCTCTTGGTCTCATCCGTGTACCGTACGCCCGCTGTTACACCGAGCCGCTTGGTGAGGTCGTAGGTCCATTGCGAGAACAAGGCCCAGTTCTCATTCCCGATCTCTGCAGCGTCATAGTCGCGCGAGCCGGGCGAGGCTCTGGAAGCCACGAGCGGTGGCGGCGTCGGGACGGGAACCTGTAGCAGATCATCGATGCTCTCTTTGAAGTAAAAGGCACCGATGACACCATGAAGAGGGCCGGTGTCGGCCAGCGCCTGCAGTTCCTGGCTGAGCTGATGACCGTTGCTTTGGTAATCCGTCTGCAAAATCAGAAACGGCGTGTTGTCCGCATCCCGCGCTCCGGTCCACCTGAGGTGGCGGTACGCGCTGATGGACTTGATTTTCAAAGCCTGATTGATTGTCCACTCGCCGGAGGCGGACGCACCCCAGTTTTCCAATGTACTCTTGACGGGCGCGGTACCGCCGTTACGAAACGGCCCGAGATTCCACGTTGCCGTGTTGGCGCAGCGACTGTCAACAACGCCTGCTGGGACAAACGGCGGCGGGAATGTCGCTCCGGGACACCCTGCGGCAACGCTTACAACAGCGGGAAACGCTTGACGACCGTTGATGGCCGCAAATACAAACGGCGAGCCGTGTTCATCGGCATTGGTATAGTCACCACGCAGGACTACTTTCAACTGCTCTAGCGGCTGCCAACGCAACGACGACTGGACCGTGTAGCTGTTTTCGTTTCCGAGATCGACACCATCCGATACGCGAGTCACATAGCCATCGCGTTTCCGGAAACCCGCTGAGACTCGAGCGGCGAGCTGGCTTGCGATCGGAACGTCCACGGCGGCGAACGCTTCGCGCAGTCGATCATCACCGACGGTCACGCGTGCCGTGCCTCCGAATTCGTTACCTGGATCGGTAGTTGTCAGCAGGACGGCGCCTCCGATGGTGTTGCGCCCGAAGAGCGTTCCTTGTGGACCGCGGAGAACCTGCACCTTAGCGATGTCGCGAAATTCCATGACTCCACCAACCGCCCGGCCCATGTAAACATCATCGATATAGAGACCCACGCCAGGATCAACACTTGGGGACGCATCGGTCTGGCCAATTCCACGGATGAAGACTTGCGCCGCGGAGTTGTTGCCCGACAGAGGCGCATAACTATGGAACTGCAGGCTGGGTGTGACATGCCCGAGATCCTCGGTATTGAATATCTGCTGACGCTCGAGGCTGTCCGCGGTAAACGCGGACACGGCAATCGGTGTGTCCTGAAGCCGTTCCTCGCGGCGGCGCGCCGTCACTACGACTTCTTCCAGGCCGCCGCCCGAATCTGCGCTGGCAGAGGCGGCGGACTGTGCTCCGGCGGGCTCAATGAGGGCCAGTGTTGCGAGCCCTGGAAGCACCCACGGAAGTGCGACAGCTCGGATCAGGCCCGCCAGCCATCCTTGCGCGCAAACGTAGTTATTCACGTGATTCGCCTCGCCTTGGAGCGACACACACAAAACTGGAAGCGTCATTCGTTGACCCGGTGCCTAGGTAACGGGCTTGGCGCGGATATGGGCAGAGCGGTCGCGTGCCGCCTGTTGGGAAGTTCTCCGCGACTCTAGGATCGAACGAGCCGTCGCTGGGGAAGGGTGCGACCGGGTCGGTGTTGCTCGCCACGATCCGCTCCGGTGGAACTTCCTTTTCCACCCATCTCGTGATGGCCGTCATCATGTTTGCCGCAAAACTGGTTGTACCGGGCCCACCACCGCAGTGGGCCATGTTCGGCACCATGAACAGGCGTGCGAACTGCGCCGCATGCCGGTCTTCGTCGGCCAGCTGCTGATACCACTTCACGATGTCGACACCGGAGAAGATGCCATCGTTCACCGAGCTGTAGATAATCAGCTTGCCGCCTCGATGCCGGAATGCGCTGAGATTGATGGAGTTTGCGGCCATGAATTGCATTGCGCTCAATCGATAGTCGCCCGTTCGGGCAAAAATCTTCGGCGCATCCGTGTCGAAGTTGTATGAAAAGATGAAAGCCTCCTGACCGTTCGGTCCGTTAACCGAAAGTGGCACTGGTGGTGTTGTGAACACCATTGGCACCGCGGCAGCTCCCAGTGTCAGATTCGCGGCGGTGTTGAATGCAGGGTTACCTAAAAAGGATACATTCCATGCCTGCCAGCCCAGCGCCACGCCTTCGGCAGGCGGATTCCAAATCCCGGCATCCCAGTACCATCCCGAATACAAGGCCCGGCCTGCAGAGTCGTGAGGTCCTGCGAAAATCCGCTTCAGCGCGGAAACCTGCTCTGCTGTCAGACACGATCCACCGTGCGGAATATTTCCGTGGGAGCCATTCGGACTGCACGTAAATCGGCTCAGCGCCGGGTAGACGCGTCGATCAGTGCAGTTGGTGAAGTCATCCACGATGCCATCGACGAGCCCGTCCAGGGCATCGCAGACACTGAGGATCGCAACAGAGGTCACCGCGAGATCCGCATTGGTGAAAGTCGATGGCAGATACGGCTGGCCGTTGGCATCGACCGTTGTTGTCAGCGGTGCGAGGGTCTGCTCGTTCCAGGCTTCCGCGATAGCTGCCTTGGGCAAATTAAAGCCTGGATTGCCGGCCACGACGCCATCGAAGAGTGTTGGGAACCGTTCCGCGGCGATCATCGCGTCACGGCCGCCGTTGGAACACCCACAGATGTAGGAGCGGCGAGGCGTCGATCCGTAGTATTGCTGGATCAGGACCTTGGAGGCCAGCGCCGTGCGCTCGACACCAACGAACCCATAGTCCTCGCGCGCCTTCTCATCGATACCGAAATGGGCGACACCGCCGGCACTATCGTCCTGATCGCTCCAGGTTACCCCGGGTGGCGGTGAGTACGGCGGAAATCCCCCGGTCGAATTCTCGTGGCCCCCGTCATCACTTGCAACTGCCCAACCCTGCGCGAGCTCCAGACCGAAAAAACCGACGGGATTGGACACGCTCCCATCCAGGCCGCCACCGCCCATCAACTCGAAGTTGCCGCTCCAGGTGTCTGGCAGGTTGAGCTCGAAAACAATTCCATACGTGAAATGATCGGGATCCTGGGTGCTGACTCGCCTGTCTATAACGCCCACGACATTGCAGTACGCCGGCAGAGTCCCGGATGCGGTGTGGTAGGTGGCGGTGAGAATTTGTACGTTCGAAGCAGAAAAGCCCTCGAGGCCCGAGCACGTCATAGCGGGTACGGCTCGCAATGCCGCCTGCGCCACAGATGAGGCGGGCTGAACCAGACTGACAACCATCAGCAGTCCGGCGAATGACATCCTGACAGACGACGCGGCGTTTCGAAAACGTGAAGCCACCCTTAGTCGAGAAATCATGTGTTCCCCCTTGTTCACCGCACTCGAGCAGCGCGATGGCCTGGTGCAGCAGCGCTGATTGAACAGGCGCGCAGTTCCCGGCAGGGGAGATGTTAGTGCCGACCCCAAAGGGGCATTTATTTGTCAGTGCACTCAGCGTTGACGCCCAGCGCAGAGCGCGGATGGAATCCGCGTGGCGGTGTTCGCCTACGGAAGGCGATTATCTCGGCTCAGGAGTTGAGCGGAATTGACGGGGATGGGCGATAGACGCACGCCAGTTTGGCGGCCCGGAACTCGCTTGGCGTCATGCGATAGTGCTCCCGGAAAGCACGACAGAAATGTGCACTGCTCTTGAATCCGTGCGCGCAGGCGATGTGGGTAACACTGCTTCCAGCGCGAAGCGGATCCCCCAGCAGGCGAGCGCACTCCTCCAGTCGGCGGCGCTGGATGTAACGCGATACGCTCTCACCCTGCTCACGAAAGAGCAGATGTAGATAGCGCAAAGAGATGCGCCCCTTCTGCGCGACCGCGCTGGGGTCTAGTTCCGGGTCCCAAAGATTAGATTCAATGAAATCGATCAGCTGCACGCGCAAGACCGCCCCATGGGTCCAACCTCGGACATCGGCTCGAGGCAGAGCCGCGCAGGCTGCCGCGATGACGCTCATCAGGGCACGTGTGACATGTCGTTTCGAGCCCTCATCCGTAGTCTCCGGCAGCCTTCGCCACACGTCGCGAATGAATCGCGCGGCGAGCCGGCTCTCGGCACTGGAGTGCGGCATCGGCAGCAGAGTCAGTTTTTCCGGGCAAGCCACATACTCACGCAGAAGCGTTCGCGGGATCCGCATGACGAGAATCGATGTCGGAGAATCGAAGCTCACCCGATAGGGCCGGCTGCTGTCGAATAACGTCAGATCGCCCGGTGAGAGGGCCAGCTCACGCCCGCCCTGCTGATTGACACTAACACCGCGCAACTGCAGGTGTAATAGGAAACTGGCGTCGGAGCAGCGACTCGCCTGCTCGCGCGAGTGCGTTACGATGGCTCGTGTCGAGTCGGCGATTGCAAACCGCACTTCGGGCAGGTCCTGGCGTCGCATCCGGGCGTTGATCTGGTTTCCTGGAACATCGACCGTAAGAGAGGTGAACGTGTCACATACCACGTCATTCCAGAACTCAATTCGCTTCGCGCCGACGAGGCCTTCCGTGCTGAGCGCCTGAATACCCGTCACCGGATCCCCCTTTTTTCCAAGCGGCACCCTTGGCGTTCACCCCGAAACGAGGCGCGCCAAGTCTTTACGTTCCGGGTCGTGCCAGCCGATCGTAATGGGGCCTTACTATTCTTGCAAGTCGGCCAAGGCCTCGGCGGCGTCCTCAGCCATACACCAATTTGTCGAGCAAAAGGCGCAGCCGCTTGCGCTCTTCCAGCGTTAGTTTCGCGCCGACAGCCCGCTCATGCGGTGGAATCCGTTGGCGGAGCGCTTGGAGCATGGCTTCACCGCGCGACGTAAGGTGAAGGGCGTAGCTGCGACCGTCCTGCTGCGAGCGGTCGCGCCGCACGAAGCCCTTCTCCTCGGCGCGCGAAACCTGCCCTCCAACGGTGGCGCGCTCCAGTCCGATTATCCGGGCAAGCTCGGCCTGATTGGTTCCAGGATGACGATTCAACAGAGCAAGAACTCCGATGAGGTTCGGGGTGATCTCGCCGTGCCCGATCTGCGCTGCAAACGTCGACATGACACACATGTAGGCCACATGAAGGTATAGCCCGATTACAGGCTCGCCTGTCGGGCTGAGCTCTGCTTCAATCATGGCGGTCGGCGACGGCGCACGTGCGGGGGCAGCGGCCGCGTTATGAGAACGCCGCTGGCGGCCGATGGCCGTACGCTTCTTCTTGCTCGCTCTAGGCGCTACCGTCACATGAACGTACAACTTTGGTCGAGGGTCAGGATGTTAGCAGCAACCCCACCTACGGCAACAGCGCTGCGCGCTGCCGCATTCCTGATCGAAAAAAACCAGGTCATAGTGCGTTGAAACACTGCATGAACTGATCAAACCGCGCCTGTTGCTCGATTCAGTGGTGCTTCAATCTTTCTTCGATCGCTTGATTGTAGAGACTGCAGAACGCCCCACGCACGCCGCCTGATTGGGGCTGCACCCGGGCATCAACCGTGAATCTGATGAGCTCCGCGGATTGCCCGACCTCGGGCCAGTGCGGCGCCCCCACACGATTGGGATTCCCCGAATGGGCGAACTGCGCCCAATAGCCCTGCAACTCATCAGCGAGCGCGAAGTCGACTTTCGTGAACCGACCAGCAAGATTCCCCGTCTTCGGAAAGCTGCCGAACACGTACGGCAACTCCGCTGAATGAACCGCGCCGACGTTCTCCTGGCCCGGAATCGCACGTTCGAACTGATATAAGTAGGCGCGTTGGTGCGCGCGCACTTGCCATGAGGCGATGAGCGCCGCGGGGCAGCGAAAGTACATATCGGAAGTGATCTGGTTGGAGAGTGTTCCATAGAGCGCATCGGAGGCGCCCTCGCCGCCGTCCGCCAGCCCATAGAGCTTCCAAGCCTGGGTTGCGAACGGCCCGAACACCTCCGCCACTCGCTTGCGTTGTTCGTCGGCGGGCGCGGGAAATTCGAGCTCGCGCGCGTTATACCCCAGCATGAAAGGAACGGGCGCGGCCTCGCCCGCCGCGAAAACCTCGATGGGCCGACGCGGAATGACCCAGCCATCAACGGTCGGGTTGAAGCCCAACGAGTCACCGCTGCCAGTACGTTGGTGCGCTATCGCGGAGAGCAGCTCTGCAGCGGATCGCTTGCGTAGCGCCGGAATGGCACCGTCCCCCGAAACGCCCAGCAATGCCGCCAGGCTATCACCTGCCCGCTCCATTTTTGTAAGCGGCGTGCCCTCCGGGTCGAACAGAACCGAGCCGCTCTGCGCGATGGCGCGCTGGAATAAACCACGCGCGAGGGGCGACGTCATCAGTAGCCCGATATTGAGGGCGCCGGCAGATTGTCCGAACACTGTCACGTTCTGCGGGTCACCTCCGAACGCGGCGATGTTCTGCTGGACCCATTTCAATGCCGCGATCTGATCCATCAAAGCATAGTTGCCGGAGGCATGCTGCGGCGATTCGCGCGTCAACTCAGGATGGGCGAAGAATCCGAACACGCCCAACCGATAGTTCAGCGTCACGAGCACGACGCCCTGCCGAGTCAAGGTTCCGTCGTTGTAGAACTCGCCCGATGCCGTCCCGCCACTGTTGCCGCCACCGTGGATCCATACCATCACCGGAAGCCTTTTGCGCGCCGGCCACTGTCCGCTGATGACATTCAGATAGAGACAATCCTCCACCCCGTTTTCCGCCGCGGTTCGATTCCATTCACCGGACACGGCTTGCACGCAGGGCGCACCGAAAGTCGTAGCATCCCGGATGCCATCCCATGCTTGTGGCTCGACCGGCGGGTGCCAACGCAGACTGCCTACCGGGGGTTCGGCAAACGGGATGCCCAGGAATCTCGCGCCGCCCGCCGCGCCCGCTGTACCGCGAATCTTCCCGGCCGTCGTTGCAACCACGAGATCGTGCTGTTGACTCTCACCTGCGATTGCCACCGCGCCGCTCAACAGCCGCAGAAAGATATGCAGCAGGCGTTGGGCGCAGCAATGAAGGCTCGGCATTTGGCACCGCTCATTATGTTTATCATGATTGTGATTCAATATAGACGAATCGATCGGGGCGCAGGGAACCGCCTGGATTCCCGGAAAGCTCCCCGTCCACTTCCATTGTCAGTAGGTGCCTAACAACGCATTGACAATCGCCCCGTCAAAGCCCGCGTTCGCGCGCTCCATGAAAATTTCCGCATAGCCGGGAACCAACGATTCGCGCGTGTGTTTTGATTTCGGATTTGCTGCAGGAAGCCTTCTATCGCCGCCAAGGGAGTCAACAATGCGCGCAAACCTCTTCAGGTCTCTATCGACCCTCTTTGTCTCCGTTTCAGCCGCGATCCTGTTCTCGAGTCCGGCCGCGGCTGCCGGCAACTACTCGCAAAACTTTTCCACGACGCCGACGAACTGGACGAATGTCAACGACACATTCGCCGTGGTGAGCGGCTCTTACAACACCCAATCCACCGCCAATCAGCCCGAGCGCGCGATTGCGGTCTATTCCGGCACGACGTGGGGCACGAACTACACCTACAGTGCGAAGCTGAACTCCGACTTCGAGAGCGACGGCAATCGTGTCGGCATCATCTTCAGCTATACCGATCCATCCAACTTCTACGATATGTCGGTGTCGATGCGTAAGAATGCGCCCGGCACGTCCCAGGCAGACATCGATGCATCCGGCCACGCCACGCTGAATCGCTGGGTGGGTGGCGTGAAGCAGGTGATTGCCGACTTCCACCCGGCTCCCGGAGCTGCCTGGCCAAGTCGCGATACGTTCTTCACCGCCACCGTGATTCGCAACGGCACGAGCACCGTTCTGCAGGTGAACGGCACGACGGTCATCACCCGCAGCGACGTCGCGACGACAACCGGCAAGGTCGGCTTCTTCGCGCAGTTCAACAACGGCCGTTTCGATGACGTGAGCGTAGTCGACAACAGCTCGTCTTCGACGCTGCTGTTCCGCTCCGGCTTCAATCCCCCGGTCACACTGTCGTCACCGATCTGCCACGGCTCCTGGTTCATGGATATCACCGGCATGGACGCCTCCGGCTTCGCGTGGACCGGCCCGGTGCCCCCGAACCCGCCAACGATGCCGTGGGGCGGCCCCAAGACCGAGATGTTCAATGTCGCCGTGCCCTGCAACGACAACGACCCCAACCATACCTTCGAGAAAAATCTGGACATCCAGCTGAAGCTGCTCGCGGGCCCGACGGGCGCGAACACCAAAGTGCTGTCCAACACGGTGAAAGTCTGGCATCCCGACTATGAGAAGGGCCTGTCACCGCGCGCGGGCGTGACCTATTACGCGAATGGTCCGGTGCTGGAGCGCTATTACATCCGCCGCTTCCTGCGCTACCCGGCCGATCTGTTGTCGCGTCTGGGCGAGAACACCTGGTTCACCCAGCACGAGTACAAGACGGGCTGCACCGGCTCCGCCCCTGGCGACACGCAGATTCCCGGTCGTATCGCCATCGACTTCGCAAACGATCACGGGGCGGCGTATTACCACCTGCGCGCCGACGATCAGAACAACTGTGACCCGGCCAAGGGACCGGTGTGGGAAGCGCCTCACTGCAACTTTGGCGCCGCAGGCTGTCCGGCGCCCCCTGCCGGCGTCTGGTTCTACGATGAGTTTGAAGTCTATGCACCGCAAAACCCGAGTACGCCGGGGTTCATCCGATACGCCGTATCACCGAACACGACCGGCCCGGCCACGGTGATCTTCAACGTCACGACCAACGCGAGCCAGCCGCTGCCGGCGATCCCCACTCGGGTGAAGTTCACTCCCGGGTACTCGAACGTGCCGGGTCTCGAAACGCAGGTGGACGACCTCGAAGTACATTCGGCCGCGCCGTGCGGCTCATTCCCGTGCGGACCGCCGACGCACGTTCCCGATTGAAGTAGCAGTCGACCGTGAGGAGTGCCGGCTCGGGCCGGCACTCTCTCGCGCCGTCAAAGCGGCCGCGAATCTCCCCGCTGCGCCTCGAGTGTTTCGAATTGATATCCGCGGCAATCAACTTCGCCATCTCGTCGAGCTTCCACACAGGAGCCGGATCGCAGAGCCAGCGAGGGCCGACTGCTGTTTCGGTTGAACGGCACGTTTGGAGCGCTGCGATGAGTCACTGGTAATGTTGAGAACACACGAACGCGATTGTCCGATTCGGCTGTGTCGACCATGAGCACCCCATTGTCGGTTCAATGTTTATGTTGACGCGGCTCCAGAGGCTCCGGTACTGTTTGTCAGGATCGGGTTGCAAAAGGGAATTGCCTTGAAAAGAATATCGGTCTGGACTGCCGCACTCGTGTCTTTATTGGGCGCCGGTACCGGCCAGGGAGCCGCGCTGGTTGGTTCTACTTTGAACGGAACCCCGCTGGCTGATCAGTTCTCCGGGTCCGATATGTGCGCGAAAATTACCGCCGCGATCAGTTCACTGGGCAGCGGGGGCGGGATTGTGGATGCAACTCACTTCACTGGAGTGCAGACTTGTGCATCCGACCCCTCGACGGGAGTGACCGCACCTGTCGTAGTGTATGTGGGCAATGTGACGATGCAACTCACGGTGCCCTGGATCATCCGCAGCAGTCTTTTCAAATGGCATGGCGCCGGTCCCGGACATTCAGGCATTCACTACACCGGCACGGCCGTCATTCCCGCGATTATTACGTTCGGCCCCGCCGCGCCGACCGACCCGAGCGCCAATTTCGTGAATACCCAGTTCGAAGGCTTTCATATCTGGGGCAACAGCAACGTGACCGATGCCGTCCTGATCCAAGGCGCGCACCGCTCGCAGTTTCGCGATCTGTCAATCTGGTCCGTCGCCAACTGTGCCATACACACCAAGTTTGCCGTTACGGACACATTCGCCAACATTCACGTGACCATTTTCGAGGCTGAGTTGTTCGGGATGCTGACAGCGCCCGCAACGACGCCAACGCACGGTCTGTGTTTCGACCAATATGCGCCCAGCCAGACGACAACCGACGGAACTGTAACGGATGCGATCACCGAAGGGGTGTCGGGGAGCGGATGGTACCTGCCGGCCGCTGCCACCATGAATTTCTCGGCAGGCACCTCGGAGGCGAATGGCAAAGGAATCGAAATCGGCGCCTCCAGCTTCTCCAATACGTTTACCAATGCCGATCTGGAAGTCAACTCGCAAGACGTGCTCGACGGCGGTTCGTACCAGGTCTACGTGAATCCCTTATCAACCAGCATCTTCGAATTCTCTGCCGGTGCTCGCCACTCACTGATCACAGGGGGCACCCTCAATAGCCTGAAGATCGATACGGGCGCGGCTGACATCAATTTCAACCACACCTCCACAGGCAACAATGGTGGCACGTTGACGAACAACGGTGCCGGAACGAACAACAACGCGACAGCTGGGTTCACCGCAGAATCGCTGCCCGCGACCAACGATGTGGCTATCCTGGTCGATCCGGTAAGCGATTTGTTCGCTCACTACTACTTCGCGGCGGCATCCACCACCCAGTTCACCCAGGCAATCGACGTGACCGCCGGTCAGCCTTGGAAGGCGCTGCTCATCGGCTACTGGGCCAACAACTACGAAGGTGGAAATCTCAACCCGCCTGCCGAAATCACGGAAGTCACCTCGAGCGCGCCTGTGATCAACATAGGCAGTGTGTCTCTCACGTTTTCCATGAATTCCAATGGCCATCTGCAGGCGACGAATTCGAGCGGCACATACGCGGCAGTCTTTACTGGACACGTCATCATCCTTCCTGAGAAAACGCTCGCCTCCCCGGGTAGTCGCTCCATGGCCATGACGGGGACCGTATTCGCCTCGGCCATCGGAACGACGAGTGGTACTCCAGCCAGTTCCGGCTCGAGCTGCACCCCCAACACAATGTGGTCCGATACCAACTTCATCTACGTTTGCGCCGCGTCAGGCTCAATCAAGAGGACGCCGCTGTCGATTTTTTGACGTGGATTGGTCGATGCGGATCGAGGTGCCCTGCGCATCGCAGATAGCCTGCAATTGCCTGAGTTGACGTAAGAGAGGGCGCGCCCCTTTCGGATCCGCGCTCGTTGCGCTTCGAGGCGTGGCGGCGGCATGTTCAGGCCGGATCGGCTGGCAGGCCTCCCTGGCCGCGCGCCAGGAGCGCCAGTGGAACGGGGGGTCTCGCCAAGTGGAACGGCGGCGCACACACGCGCAGGTGTAGTGTTGTCGAGTGTCCGCGCAGCTGCGCGTGGACGGAACCTGGGAGGCAGCTTGAGCCCCGCCATAGAACTCGACTCTTTCATCAACTCGCATCCGCTCGGACGTTTTCAGGTCCGGATCGCATTGTTCTGCGCAGCGGTGCTGTTCCTCGATTCCTTTGACTCGGCCGCGCTCGGATACATCGCACCGGCACTCGCGGAAGTCTGGCACCTGCCCCGGGGCGCACTGGGACCGGTGTTCGCCTCCGGCTTCCTCGGCCAGTTGATCGGAGCCGTCGTGGCGGGCCCGGTAGCCGACCGCATCGGCCGCAAGTCCGTCATCGTCGCGGCCTGCGTCGCGTTTGGTCTGGGCGCGTTGGCCACGACCCAGGCGAGCTCACTTTCGACCCTGCTGTGCCTGCGGCTGCTCACCGGTCTCGGACTGGGCGCGGCGTTACCCAACGCTGTTGCACTTACCACGGAATACAGCCCTGTCGCGCACCGATCTCGAATGTTGGTTCTGGTATTTTGCGGAATCACTTTGGGCTCGGTGGCCGCGGGGCTGATTGCAGCGCGCCTGCTGCCGGTGTTTGGCTGGACGGCTGTTTTCTGGGTCGGTGGCGCCGTCCCCCTGATATTTGCCCCCGTGCTGGCTCGCGGTTTGTCCGAATCGCCCTATCTGCTGGCAAGCAAAGGCAATCGCGATCGACAGATCGCCGCGATTCTGCGCCGCATCGGCCCTGAAGTGCCGCCGGACACGCGCTTCACGCTTCGGGAAGAGCATACCGCCGTCTCGAGCCCCAAGCAGCTGTTCACCGCTGGCCGGCGGGTGGCGACGATCCTTCTGTGGGTGATCGTCTTCATGAACAACCTCGAGATCTACGTGTTCGCGAGCTGGTTGCCGACCCTCGCGCGGGCCTCAGGCCTGGCACAACAGGCGAGCGTACTGACCGGAGTTGCCATGACGGCCGGCGGATTCGCAGGCACTCTGGCCATGGGTTGGCTGCTCGATCGATTTCCCATCGAGCGGATGATGGCCGTGAATTACGCGGCCGCGGCCGCCTTCATAGGCTTGCTCGCTGTTGTAGCGGGCGACCGGGGGTTGATGGGTTGGGTGGCGGCGGCCGCCGGATTTTGCATCGTCGGGGGTCAAACGGGAGCGAATGCGTTGATTGCTTACCGGCATCCCACTTACATTCGCGCGACCGCACTGGCCTGGGCTCTCGGGTCAGGCCGCGTCGCTTCGATCATCGGACCCCTGGGCGCCGGTTGGGTCATTTCATTGGGTTGGTCCAGTCGCGCGACATTTTTACTGGCGGTCATTCCCGCGTTGTGTGCATCAGCAGCCGTCCTGCGCCTGCATTCGCGCGCACCACAGATTGGAGTATGCGATGTCGGAGTTTGAGCGGGCTCGAAGAGGTTGGATCGCACTGTCACTCTTTACGGTCGGATGCTTGGCCACAACGCAAATGACTTGCGCCAAGCAGGTCTCGCCGATAGCCGCTACGCGATTCGGTCCCGTGCGCGGCACTGTTGAACAGGACATCAGTGTCTTCAAGGGCATCCCTTACGGCGCGCCCACCGGCGGCGCCAATCGCTTCCGCCCACCGAATCCGCCCATTCCGTGGACATCAGTGCGGGATGCGACCAGGTTCGGTGACCGTTGCCCACAGTTGTCAGGGCCGCCAAGTGCGGCGTGGAGCTCGTGGGTGGAACCCACCAGCTCGAGTGAGAATTGCCTGTCGCTGAATATCTGGACGCCCGGCGTCGGTGACGGGAAGAAGCGGCCGGTCATGGTGTGGCTCCACGGCGGAGGCTACTCAGTGTCGTCGGGGGCAAGCTCGGTGTTCGACGGGACACGCCTGGCCCAGCGCGGCGATGTCGTGGTGGTCACGTTGAATCACCGATTGAACCTTTTTGGCTATCTCTATCTGGCAGGCAGCGATCGCCCGGAATTAGCCGACTCGGGCAATGTGGGGCAGTTGGACATCATTGCCGCCTTGCACTGGGTACAGGACAACATCACCGCCTTCGGCGGCGATCCGGCTTCCGTGATGATCTTCGGCGAATCCGGTGGCGGGGGCAAGGTAGGAACGCTGATGGCAATGCCGGCGGCGAAGGGCCTGTTCCAACGCGCAGCCATGGAAAGTGGATTCGCCGTGACAGCGATTTCAACGGAGGCAGCGCAGAAGATGACCAACTCGCTGCTGACGGCGTTACATCTGCGTGCGGATAATGTTTCTCGATTGCAGAGGATACCGGTCGATAGACTGTTGGCAGCGCTGCAGCAGGTCACTAACGGAATGCCATTCGGGTTGGGCCCTGTCGTCGACGGACGATCACTTCCACGACACCCGTTCAGTCCGGATGCACCCGAGGTATCGTCGGCAGTGCCACTCCTGGTTGGTTATAACAAGGACGAAACGACCGTACTGTTTCCTCCCGCAGGCGCTTTCGACCTGGATTGGCCGGGCCTCGAGGCGCAGCTGCAGAAGCAAATTCCCCGCGACGATGTAATTCCGCTGGTGGCGGGTCTTCGACAGATCAGACCCTCGGCCACAGCCAGCGACCTCTTCTTCACGATCACAACCGAGCGCGGGATGGGCAGAAACGCCAGAGCCGTGGCGGAGCGCAAGGCCGACTTGGGCCGCGCTCCCGCTTACCTTTACACGCTGAACTGGACCACGCCCGTGGAGGGAGGCAAGCTCCGAACCCCTCATTCGCTCGACGTCCCACTGGTATTCGACAACGTGGCCCGCTCCGAATCTCTCATCGGCCCGGGAGCGCCCGAGGCGCAAAAGGTGGCCGACACAATGAGCGCGGCCTGGATCGCATTCGCTCGCACCGGATCACCGAATGCCCCCGGGTTGCCATCGTGGCCACCCTTCAACAGCGAGCAACGACCCACGATGGTCTTCAACACGGTGAGTCGTGCTGTAAATAACCCTCTGCATCGCGAGCTGCAGGTGCTGGCGCCGGTAATTCCAACACCCGCCAGCCCATAAACAGCGGTTGAGTGGCGGGCGGCGGTCATCTGCAACTTCCGCCGCCACGCACAACCTCAGAAGTTCAAGCGCACACCGGCGCGATACGACCGTCCCAGAGCATCAAACAGCGACATGTTCGTCGAGCCCTGGTTGCTCGGTGCGATCGGCGGGTCGCGGTTGAAGAGGTTCTGTACACCGAAGAACACTTCGAAGGTGTTGTCCTCGATCTGCATCAGGCGGTAGCGGGCTCCGAGGTTGAAATACACAGCTCCGGCGACATGATTGTCGTTGACGCTGTTGGGAAGATTGACGTTGTAGCCGGGCCGATCCGGGCCGATCAACGTTGAATCGAAGAGACCGGCGCCAATCCAGCGGGTTTCCAGGCTCATCGACAGCGGACCCGCTGTGTAGGTGAGCAGGCCGTCCATCTGCCAGTATGGCAGGCCGGCACCGCCGCCGGAGACATTGTTGCCGCTGACACCGGCACGGTCGACCGACAGCCCTGTGATGTCCGTCGTCTTCAGGTGCTCCAGCCGGGTTGTGAGCAAGTTGAAGTCCAACGTTCCCGGTGCCTTCGCGACCATCCGCGCCAGGGGCAAGCGATAACCCAGCTCGACATCAAATCCGCTGGTCTGCAGCCGGTTCAGATTCAGGAACAGCGTTCGCACCTGGTCGACCGATCCGGTACTGCCGAAGGTAACCAGATTGCAGTAGCTGCCCTGGGTGCGGCACCGGTCTACAATGAGCTGCCCGGTCAGTGTTGAGATCGCATTCTTCAAGTCGATATCGTAATAGTCTACCGAAGCATGGAGCCCCTCGAGCCAGTCCGAACCCACCACGGTAAAGCCGGCCGTAGTGGTCGTCGCGGACTCCGGAGTGAGCTGAGTATTTCCGCCGCTTACCGTGGGCGTCAGTACGCCGCCTACCGTCTGAAATCCGGTAGTCAATGGACTGTAGAGCTCTCCGACATTCGGGGCCCGGATGTCGCGCGACCGTGTTGCCCGCAGGCGCAGCCAGCTGACAGGTTCATAAACAGCGCCATATTTCCATGTCGTCACGGTGCCGCTGGTGTCATAGTTTGTCAGCCGCACCGCGCCGTTCAGCGATAATGAGTCGGCCCAACGTTGGTTACGTGCAAGCGGCACGTCGGTTTCCAGATAGCCCTCCTTGACGCGAATCGTGCCTCGGGCGATCGAGCTGTTGAAAATATAAAAGCCGCTCGAGGCTGAAGTGGGATCCGCGATCGTGGACACCTGATTCGTACGATACTCGACCCCGGCCGCCAGTGGCACTGTCCCCGCCCACGTGCTGAACAGGTCGCCCTGTACATTCGCCTCCACCACATGCTGTTTGAAATTCTGGGACTGGGTTGCGGTGCCGTACAGGTAGTCTTTCGCCGCGGCCGAGAAGTTATTCAGGCCGAACAGGTTCGCGGGCTGGCAGCCGTTTCCAGGGTTTGTGAGGGTCGAGCGGCAGACGATCCGGCCGCTGGCGGGATCGATGACCGCATCCGCCGCAAGCTGGATCCGGGTGGGGGCCCCCGGCGCGTTCGGCACGCCCGCTATCTGCTCCTGGATCCGGTTGTTGGAAACCGCCTGTTTGTACTCTGTAGTGCCGAATTCGTAAGACGCATCCCACTTCCAGTGATCGCTGATTCGTCCCTTCAGTCCAGTGAGAACTCGGTAGAGATCGGTGCTGTTGCGATTGTCCGTGTACCCGAAATCATCCCCCAGGCGACCGAGTGTAAAGGTCGTGGCGCTGGTGAGTGGGGCGCCTGCGGCGAGGAGCGTAGAGCGCACGCCGGCCGGCAGATATGGGTTGTCACCACGGATCGTAATCGTGCTACCTGCGCTGGTATCGCGCGTTTGCGCGCCGCGACCATCCGAAGTGACGCGCCCATAGGAGAGTTGCAGCAATCCTTGGAGGTTGTCGGTAACGTCGTAGTTGAGCCCGAGAAAGCTCACATAGCGTCGAGTCGGCACCACCATGAGCGGCGCGCCGATGAATCCGTTGTAGCCCTGGCCCCCGGCCATGAACGTGGAGTTATTCGGAAAGACGAGCCCATACTGGAACGGATAAGGAGTGCCGTCCGGTTGGAACGCCGTACCGCGAAGCGAACTGTTCACGACCGTGCCGTTTACACGCACGGGACTCACGACGAGACCGCCCGGCACAGCCGTTACCGTGCGGGAGTTGGGCAGAATGTTGTTCGCCGGGTAGCCTGCGAGCTTCGGCGTCGTGGCGGTGGAAGGATTGGTGATGTCCTGGTATTCACGCGCGCACCAATCCCGTGTATAGCAATCTCCGGTACCTCCGTTGTCCTCGAACTCAAACGCACCCGTGATATGCCCGCGTCCCGAGCCAAAGTGGGTGCCGCCCGCAATAGCGGCAAGGTAGTCCCTACCGTCGCCCCTTTCGGTCTGCCCGTACTGCAGCTGGCTGATAACACCCTGCAGGTTGGATTTGAGAATTAGATTGACTACTCCCGCTACGGCATCCGAACCGTACGCGGCCGATGCGCCGCCGGTAACGACTTCGGAACGGTCGATGAGCAGCGTGGGGATCTGATTGAGATCCACGGTCCCTTCCTGTGTGGAGGGGATGAAGCGACGACCGTCGACGAGCACCAGTGTGCGAGTGGGCCCCAGCCCCCGAAGGTCCGCTTGTATGGTGCCGGCCTCACGGGGCGAGATGTTCGAGGTTTGAGGTGTTGTGGAAGCACGAAACGACGGCAGCGTGTTTAACACTTGGCCGATATTCGTCGCGCCGAGGTCCTGCAGACGCTCCTGGCTGACGACGGTTACCGGCGTTGGAGTAGCCGTTCCGTCGCTCACAATCCGCGTCCCGGTCACCGTCACCTCGTCCAGGACCGATGCCTGCTGCGGCGGCTCTTGCGCCCTGGAATACCCCCCGGCCAGTGCACAGCCGAGGCCCCAAAGGACGGCGAGTCCGCCGGCCCTGTCTTTTGTCTCTAGTCTCCCCATGGCACGGCCTACCCCCTTTCAGGCTCGCGTTTTGTTGAATCCGAGCTGGCCGCACGTCCCCCGGCCGGCCGCCATACAGCCGCCGGCCACCGATATTTCATTCGAACTAGTTGAGCTCGTGCGACCTGTGGCACAGTCCGACTGAGGCCGGACAGTAGACCCAAGCCGTTGGAATCGGATAGGCCCTTTCGCTGGGAAGCGGTGTTCCAGTATTGCTATATGGGGTCTGATGCCGGTCGGTCGATCAGACGAGGGGGAACCATGTTGCTGAAACCGATCTCCGAGTTGCCGGCTGCGGGCACGCACCCGGGGCCGCGACTGGACTTGAATCTGCTGATGCTGTTTCTGGATATTGTCAATGCAGGCAGCATCAGCCAAACGGCGGCACGCCTTCACATGCCCAAGGCAACCCTGAGCCGCAAGCTGCGCCAGCTCGAGGAGCAGATGGGCGCCGTCCTGATCAAGCGAGGACCGCATCGGTTGGAGGTGACGGACATCGGGCGCGCCCTGCTGCAGCGCTGCGAGCGGATCGCCGCAGAATCGGACGATGCCACCCTCATAGCCTCCGAGATGCAATCCAAGCTCAGTGGGGCGATGCGCATCAGCATGCCTTTCGGTTTGAGCAATACCTGGATCAGCCAGGCGCTCGCGCAGTTTGCCCTGCGCTACCCGGACGTGAAGCTGACAATCCACGTGACGAATCGCTGGGTGGATGTCAGCGAAGAGCCGTATGACGTATCTATCCACATCGGCAAGGTCCGCAACGAAAATCTCCCTATCAGGCGTTTGGCCGAGCTGCCGCGCGGATTTTATGCGAGCCCCTCGTACTGTGAGCGACGGGGGGTGCCGCAATCGCCCGCGGACCTGCTGCAACATGACTGCATTCCGCTGGAAAGCCAGCTTACGGATGGACTGTGGAGGTTTGGCGAGCTCGAGCGCGGACAGGTGAATCCGCGAATGATCACGACTGATATCATGGTCGCTCGGGCAATGGCCATGTGTGGCTTGGGTATCGCCATGCTCACACATGCGGTATCCGAGCCCGACGTGAAAGGCGGACGGCTGATGCGGGTTTTACCGGCGTTCGAGTTGCCACCGGTGGTCATCGCGGCCATGTTTCTGGAGCGGCGCCACATGCCGCTGCGAATCCGGGCTTTCATCGATCTCATTGCCCAGGCGATTCGCGCCGACCCTGGCGTGCTCGGAAACCAAACGAGCTGACCTGTCCGCCGCGGCGGTCTGCGTGCCCGCACGCAGATCCGCCCCCTGCCCTCCATGTGGACTCGCCCAGGCATCGGGGGCGTTCCATTTTCGACATCCCCCCTTTTCGCCCGCGCGACTCACCGCGGTCAGAGCCTCGCGGCTACGATTGGCTGGGGTGTCGCGAGTTGCGATGGCACCGATCGAATCTCACCGGAAGGGCCAGCCCCATGTCAACGAATGCGACGGCGGAAGTGCAGCTCATCATGCGTCCAGGCGTGCCGCCGGAGCAGGTTGTTGGAAAGAAGATTCCGCCGCCGCCGATATATGCCGAGGTTCGTGAGAACGGCCTCCACATCGAACGCAACGTATCCGTGGCGCTGCGCGACGGCACGCGTATATTCGTGGACATCTACCGCCCTGACAGCACGCACGATGAAGTTGGTCTGCCAATCCTTCTCGGCTGGAGCCCCTACGGAAAACACAACACGTCGGAACGCCTGGTATGGCCGCAAGCCGATGTCGCTCCGGGCTGGATCTCCCGTTACACCGGTTTCGAGGCGCCCGATCCCGCCTATTGGTGTCAACACGGCTATGCGATTGTTTACCCCGATCCGCGCGGGAGCTGGTACTCGGAAGGCGAACTTCGTCACGGTGGCCAGGGCGAGGCCGAGGACTGCTGCGATCTCATCGCGTGGCTGGGACTGCAGAGCTGGAGTAACGGCCGGATCGGCATGTCCGGAGTGTCCTATCTGACCGCGATCCAGTGGTACGTGGCCTCTCTGCGCCCACCCCAGCTGGCGGCAATCAATCCATGGGAAGGTTTCACCGACTGGTACCGCGAGTTTGCCTATCACGGCGGCATTCCGGAAACCTCCTTTCTCGTGCGCGGAAGTGCCAACCTGCAATGGTCGACGACGCGTACGGAAGACACCCCGCGCAATGTCCGCGCGCATCCACTATACGATGCCTATTGGAAGAGCAAGGAGTGTGACCTCGAGGCCATCGACGTTCCAACCTACGTTGTTGCCAGTTGGTCCGATCAGGGGCTGCATACCCGCGGAACGCTCGAAGGTTACAAGCGAATTTCCTCGAAACAGAAGTGGCTGGAGGTGCACGGCAGGAAGAAATGGCATTACTTCTATCACCCCGAAAACGTCCGCAAGCAGCGGGAGTTCTTCGACCGCTTCCTGAAGAATTCAGGCCAAACGTCAGCGGATCAGCCCAGAGTGCTGTTGGAAGTTCGCGATGCGGCCAACATCGGGGAGTTTCGTGCCGAGCGCGAGTGGCCTCTCGCACGGACTCGACTCACCCCCCTGTATCTCGATGCGCGCACACGAACTCTCAACGAGACCTCCGTTGATGCCAGCTCCGAGACTCGTTACGAGCCGCTCGGCGCCGATGTTGGCGTGAGCTTCGACCACACGTTTTCACAAACCACGGAGCTGACAGGCCACATGAAGCTGAAGCTGTGGGTCGAGGCCGTGGGCTCGGATGACATGGATCTGTTCGTGGCCATACAGAAACTCGACCGCGACGGGCAGCCGGTCCCGTTCGTGTTTTATTCGCTGAACGAGAATGGGCCAGCCGCTCTGGGTTGGCTGAGAGTGAGCCATCGGGAGCTGGACGCGCGACGTTCCAGGCCGGAACAGCCGTTTCATACCCATCTGCGCGAGCAGCGGCTCACTCCAGGTGAGCGCGTGGCGGTCGAGATCGAGATCTGGCCGTCTTCGACCCGTTTTCTCGCAGGCGAGACTCTGCGAGTACGCATACAGGGAAGTGACATCGCGACCGAATCCGCGCCCAATGCGCCATTCGCACGACACGAAGACACGCGCAACAATGGAATCCACGTAATCCACACCGGCGGACCATTCGATTCCCACCTGCTCGTTCCCGTGATTGCGCCTGTTGAAGCATGAGCGGTATGGATGACGAAGGAGATTGACATGGGCGGAGCTGACAACAGGGCCGGTGAGATCGATGAAGAAGCCTTCCGTGGTTATATCGCTGCGTTCAACCGGAATGATTTCGAGGGATTCGGCCGCTACTATGCTGACGACATCGAATTCGTGGGCCGCGCTGCCACCTTGCATGGCCGAGATGAGCTGCTGAGCTTCTACCAACAAGTGAAATCCCGGGTGCGCGAAACCATTGCCATACAGGATATCGTGGCGGGTGAGCGCACGCTGGTCGCAGATCTGATCACGGAGCTGTACCCTCTGGAGGACTGGCCTGATTTTCCAACCGGACCGCTTCGCAAAGGCCAAACGCGCCGCTCGCAGAATTTCGTGTGGTACGACCTGGCCGAAAGGCGCTTCATCCGCATTCGAGCAGCGCACTATCGACGGGTCGACGGACTTACCTTCGAGCCGGCCGAGATCCCCGCGAACCACGCGGCGGGCACGGACCGGGTCACCGCGCAGCGAGGCAGAACATTCACTCCCGAGGAGTTTGCCGCCTATATCGATGCCTTCAATCGAGGCGACTACAGCAGAGTCTGCGCGTACTATGACCCGGAAGTCGTGCTGGTGACCGGCGGGCACCACGAGCTGCGGGGACCGCAGGCGATCTGCGACTTCTATCGGAGCGTCAGAGCTCAAACTCAGCGAACGATCCATGTCAGGAACCTGGTCAGCGTGCCCGGCCGAATCGCGGCGGAGCTCGAATCTGAGTTTCTGGCGTTGCAGGATCTACCGGACTTCACGGCGGGTCCGATGAAGAAAGGCGAACGGTTGTTCCTGCACACCGTGGTGTTGTACGAAGTTGGTGACGAGGGCTTCGTCAGAATACGGTCGGCGTCGCTGCGCAAGCAGCTGCGCGGATGAACAATCTGTCTCGCCACTCGTCACGGTAATATCGACCCGGACCCAAGGCCTCATGTTCACCACTGACACGGCGGATTTCTCATGGCCAAGTTTCCCTCGAGCCCCAACTACACAGGCTTCAACGCACCCTCACGCGTCGAGGCGGACATCACCGATCTCGAAATCGAGGGCGAAGTTCCGAAGGACATTCATGGCGTGTTTTACCGGGTAGCCCCTGACGCGCAGCTGCCGCCGCTCCGCGGCGACGACATCTGGTTCAACGGCGATGGCATGATCTCGATGTTCCGCTTCGAGAACGGGCGTATCGACTTCAAACAGCGCCGCGCGCGCACCGATAAATTCGTGCTCGAGGAACGGGCCGGGCGGGCCTTGTTCGGTGCCTATCGCAACCCTCTCACAGACGATCCGTCCGTCGCGGGCCGCTACCGTGGCACGGCTAACACCAACGTTCTCATGTATGGAGGGCAGTTGCTGGCGTTGAAGGAAGACAGTCCCGCCCTTGCGATGGATCCGCTCACTCTGGAAACGAAGGGCTACACCGACTTCCAGGGGCAGGTGACGAGCCCCACCTTCACAGCGCATCCGAAGATCGACCCGCGTACCGGCGATATGTGTGCGTTCGGTTATGCCGCGAAGGGACTGTTGACCCGCGACATGGTCTATTACGAGCTCAATGAACAGGGAAAGCTCAAACGCGAGGTCTGGTTCGAGATTCCCTATTACTGCATGATGCACGATTTCGGTTTGACCGAAGACTACGCCGTGTTCCACGTCATCCCGATCGTCAGCAGCTGGGAGCGACTCGAGGCAGGACTACCTCACTTCGGCTTCGATACCACTAAAGACATTTATCTCGGCGTACTGCCGCGCAAGGGCGAGGCGAGCGACATCCGCTGGTTCAAAGCACCGAACTGCTTCGCCAGTCACGTGATGAATGCCTTCAACGAAGGCACGAAGGTTCACATCGACGTGCCCATGGCCAAAGGAAACATGTTTCCCTTCTTCCCTGACGTGCACGGAGCGGCGTTCGATCCGCAGAAGTCCCTGTCGTACATGACCCGGTGGACGGTCGATATGGACTCGCGCGGCGATACCTTCGAGAGCATGACGCGTCTTACGCAGATCAGCGGTGAGTTTCCCCGCATCGATGAGCGCTACGCGTCGGCCCCCTATCGTTACGGCTTCCTGCTCTCGCAAGACTTCTCCCGCCCGCTGCAGCTGCCGGGAGGCCGGTCGGCGTCGGGAATGATGATCAACACGCTGGCGCGCCTCGATCACGCCACCGGGGACACGCAGTCCTGGTGGTCGGGCACGTCCTCGACCATTCAGGAGCCCTGCTTCATTCCGAAGCCGGGTCAATCCGGCGAGGGCGAGGGTTACCTGGTCGCCGTCGTCAACCGGCTCGCGGACAGCCGCTCGGACTTCCTGATTTTCGACGCGCAGCGCCTCGCCGATGGCCCGGTGGCGACCGCCAAGCTCGAAATTCGTCTGCGCGGCGCGCTGCACGGCAACTGGACCCCTGCCGACAAACTTCCAGGGATCGCGAAGTCGAGGAGCTGACATGGCGAAAACCCTATCCCGATCTGGAGTAGCAGACACCATGGAAGATTCCGCGTTGGATCTACGCTTCAGCCATGCGTTCGATATCCGTATCAACTTCGACAAACGCTGGCTGATTGGACCGATCTCGGGTGGCGCCAATGTGGGCTACACCTCCGTCGGCGCGGGCAGCACGGTGAGCGGGCCCCGTCTCAACGGGCGCCTCGTGGACTACAGCGGCGCGGATTGGCCGATGGTGCGCCAGGATGGCGTGGTTGAGCTCAACGCTCACTACATGATCGAAGCTGACGACGGAGCGCGGATCTACATCCGCAATCGAGGATATGTTCACGGTCCGCTGCGCGTGCCGGGACAGGCACAGGGCGAGTCGCCGGCCGTCCCCGCTTACTTCCGTTGTACCCCCTACTTCCGCGCACCGCTGGGTCCGCATGAGTGGTTGAATCGGACCGTCATTGTTGGTGTTGGTCAGCGGCGGCCGAAAATGAAGCCGGAAGATGATCCGGACTACTCGCTGTTCCGGTATTACGCCATCCTCTGAACCGTGCGTCGGAGCTCGGTTAGCGCGCTTCAGGCGGCGGAACTGTTCGCTCTTCGAGCGCGCGTCTCAGCAAGTAGCGTCGCATCGCGACTGACGGTGCGTCGCTGGCGATCGACATCTCATAGAAATGTGCGCCCGGATTGGCCAGCACCTCTTCGAGGCGTGTCAGTGCCACGACGTCTTCATCGAAGGCGCGAAACAGCTCGTCGTGCATAAACCGCGTAACACCTGCGTCTCCCAACGCGAAGTCGCGACTGTGTACTATGAAGTAATGAGTTGAGTGGTGCGTCTCGGGCGTCGGCACGTGACAAGTTCGGATTCGAAACTCGCGACGATGCTCTGGAGGCAGACGGCTATCATAGAAGTTGGCGGTCACTACATGAAGACCTGGCGAGACGAATTCAGACGTCGCAATACGCGCGGCCGCGTCATGCTCGAGGCCTGTTGGCTTCGCCCACACCGGCGGCAGCCTGGTCGGCACGACTTTCCGCGTGATCCGATACCGACCCTCTTCGAGGCTCGATTCGTACGGCGCCCCAGCGTAATCCGGAGTACCGAAACTGCGAGCGTGCACAAAAGACAGATGCGTGAGATCCAGGAGGTTCTCATGCAGACTCACGTAGTTCGCCGGCAGGTGAAAGTAACCTTGTGAGGAAGTCCATTCCGTGCCATCCAACCACGGTGTGTCCGGAATGCGTGATAGATCCGGTGTGGACTCGCCGAGCCACGCCCACACAAATGGACCTCGTTCGGCGAGCGGAAACGCGCGAACCCCTATTCCTTTGGGGCAAGTCTTCTGCGAAGGAACCTGGATGCAATCGCCCGCGACATCGTAACGCAGACCATGGTATCCGCAGACGACCGTGTCGCCGTCGAGTGTGCCGGCCGATAGCGGAAACGACCGATGGGCGCACCGATCGTCCAGTGCGACCGGAACTCCTGCCTGCGTCCTGAAGAGCACGAGTCGCTGTCCCAGTACCGTACGCTTCAGCAACAACCGCTGCAGCTCGCCGGCAAACGCAACCACGTACCATTCGTTCTTCACAAAGTCCGTATTTCCGTCCGCCATCTGGCGCATCGCAGCGGTCGAAGCGCGGATCAAACCGGGTGGCGGAAGGCTCATCCCTCTACCCTACCCCGAAGAGCCGTGGCCCGTCTGTCATCTGCGAAGTGGACGAGCGAGATTGATAAACTGGCGCTTGCGTGCACGACCAATCACTCATCGATCTGATTGCGAGCATAGGCGAGGCAGATTTTCTCGCGCAGATGCTCGCGTTCATCAACTTGCAGCTGGTTGTGGACCATCTCTCGCTTTTTGAGTTCGACCCGGCGCTCGTGCCCCGATTGGTGGGGGCGGCGAGCCGGAACTCCGCGAAGACCGCCATTCTGGCGGGCCGGATCTATGAACGCGCGATGTTCTATCGCTTCGATCCGAGCTCCGAGCGCGTGCGCACCGGGGAGGGAAAAGACCACGTAGTGCTGCTTACACTGTCCGAATCGGAGATTCGCGACCCCTCATACCGATCCAGCATTTATGGCCGATTCGGCATCGTCGAGCGGGTTTCGCTCATCCGCTGTGTGCAAGGTCGCTGGTTGCTGCTCAACGTATATCGGGATCGCGGGTCCGGGCGCTTCGATTCCTCAGCACTGACCAACCTGACCGATCTCGCAGCGTTGCTCATGGCCTGCACAGGCAAGCATATCGCGATGACCTCGAAACGCGCCGTACCCCGCGGCCGAATGGATGCTGTTGCGTCGTTCGAATCCATGCTTCAGTCGCTCAACTCGGGGCTGACGCGCCGCGAACTGCAGGTGTGTGCTCATGCGCTTGCAGGGATCACGGTTGCCGGCATCGCCGCCACGCTCGGAGTCAAGAACTCGACGGTGGCGACGCTGCGCCGTCGGGCGTACGCGAAGCTCGGCGTCGTCAGTCTAAGCGCGCTGTTCGCAAGGTGTGTCGCGCACATCACCGACACCAAAGCCGTGTGAGAGCGCTCCTCAGCCAGCTCTCTTGCTCGATCGAATCTCTGTGTTGCCGTGCCGGAATCGCGTCGAGAATCAACTTGCGAAACTGCTGCTCGAACGCGATCAGACTCAGCCGTGAGCCCGTGAGTTCGGTGCGCCGCTTGGTCTCGTAGGCCGCGGGGCAGGACTCGAGCCTCTCCAATTCGCAGATGACACCTCCCGGGTGACCGGGGATGATCGACTCTCCATTGAGTCGTTCGATACATGCGCCGTGGTAGATGGGCACCGTTCCAGCGAACCACGCTTGAAAGGGCTTTTCGGTGATGTAGCCCGGTTCGATTGAGTTCTCGAGGCAGATCATGTACTTGTAATTCGCGATCCACCGCAGGAAGTCGGTCCCACGCGGCGCGCGATAGCCCACGTTGTTGTAGATGGCTCCTGCCGAATCGACGCGTTTCCAGGCGTTGATTTTCTCGAACAGTGCAATCCGCTCGGCGGCCAGCTTGCCGTGCTTCTTTGAGCGGTGCCTTTTCGAAACGACGAAACAGCAGAACCGGGTCTTGCCGACTGCGAGCAGTTCTTCCCGGAGCGTGTACAACTGATCCACCGGTACTCCGAAGTGCGCCGCGGCGAGCGGAAATTCGATGAACGTACACGGCTCAGCAGGCTGGTACAAACCCAACACCGCATGGTATCGGTGCAGCGGAGCATGCGGTTTGAAGATCTTCCAATTCTCGTTGGAGACGAGGACTACCGGCAGTCGCCGCGGGAAACGGTGTTTTCTCCAGATGCTCGCAATCATCAGATCGGGCTGAGCGTTCTGTCCAACGATCGTGATGCGACCTTCGAGGAGAAACGTGCGCAGTAAGTTCGAAACCCACCGGATGAAATCATGATCCGTCTCCTCGGAAAAGCAAATTCGTAGGGACATGACTCCTCATCGGCCGTAAGAGATTCAGTAATTGCGTGGCCCTGCCTCAAAAGCAAAGGCCATGCCAACGACGTCGCACGGCGTACAGGTAGGTTAGATACCTCTTGGGGGCTCTGAAGAGGCAGCAATCATCTGTAAAGGATGTCCGAGGGTGTCCACGGAAGTAGACAGGTGTCCACTTTTGGGGTTGACCTGTTCCCTGTGGCACTCAGGTGAGGATCGATGAGCACCGCCAGGAAGCGCAACGAGCTGTCGTTAAGGAATGATTCTGCAGCTTTGACCTGAATGGATCGTCACGAACCAACAGTCAAACCGGAAAGTTTGTATCAACGGCGCGCATGCTTCCTTTCCGTCGCCGTCATTCACCAACTTCCAGCTGAGGACGGCACGAACGCCGAGTCCGGGGCGGCACTTTCGAACAGGCTCACGATGCTCTGATACTTTTCGATGTACCACCGGTTCTCGTTGTTGTATCTAGGGATCCTCACCGGACGGGCATCCGTGCCGTCCGCTCTCCAGACGCAGGGACAAGTCACCGAAGCTCCTGCGAGCTGCACTCCCGGCCGGCTCAGTACGTCGAGCTTGACGTTCATTCTCGTCAGGACACGGTAGAGCTTCATGACGTTGCGGGATCCGCCGTTGTACGCGGCGACCGGAAAGATGCCCAGCACTTCCGGGTTGGCACGATACGCGCGACGGATATCCGGCCGCATCGCGGCCAGATTGAAATCCAGCAGGCAGGCCGCCGCTTTCATGGCGTTCAGCAGATTCGTCGCGCCGCTCTCGAAGACCGGGTCGAGCTTTGCTCGGCGGCAGCGTCTGACCAGGTACGAGTACGTCCCCTTGCCCTTGCGGTTGGTGAATTGCATGGGACCTAACGCATTTGCGTCCGAGACGCTATAGCGATACGCCTCCTCCCGCTTCAACCCGTACTGGCTCAGCACCTCGTCGAAGGCGAGCGCCTGCTTCTGTATGTAGTCCTTGTCATCGGTTTGCTCGATAACCGCCAGCGTCGTAATGACCTGTGGAGGAATGACATCGGCAAGCAACTCTCCGCGAAACGCCGCACTCGGCACCTTCGCGAGACGCAGCTCCCCGATCGCCTGACGCGCCGTGGTGAGCAGAAATTCCTTCCCGCTGCTGACGAAACCCGGATCGAAGGTGTCTTCTGTAAAGGGCAGATAGACGATTGGCTTCGCGGTCTGGACGACAGCGCTCCACTGCCCGCGCTTGATGAGGGTGTTGTCGAATACGGGGTACTTGCGTCCATAGACCTTCAACGGATTCCCGTCCCGGGAGAAGGCGAACATCAGCCGCTCGGCACCGGTGCCCTTCACGTGCCGCGCCTCGATGCCCGGCGTGAGAATGCGAAAGGCCAGCGCCCTCCCATTATTGGGGTTCCACTTGATCGGCGGACGCGGGAGTTCGATTTGCGCGATGGACCACTCGTGCTTCGTTTCGCTCCACAGCGCAAAGGCGACGGGGCGGCCGCGGAGCACTTGGTTCTTACCTTCTCCAGTGAAGACGTATTGGAGCTCGACGCCATTGAGAAGTGCCTGCGCTTCGGCGACGAGATCGTGGATGGCCTCACGACGACTGCCATCGACGACGGCCTTCCTGGAAGCCTGGTCGTGTCGCTCCGATTGGGCAACGGCAAGTGGCACTTCGCCTTCTTCTTGCGACGGACCTCCGTCCGCAATGGGAGCTGTTTCCTCGGTCGAAGCAGCCGCCTCGCCTGGAGTGGCCCGGCCTATCATCGTACGTCCAGCAAAGAGCAGGGACGCCAGTATGAGCAGAATCAGCGCAGCCCGGCGTCTGGCAGGTGTGTCCATGGCACCGATGGTACTCACGACCGGCGCGGCACACGCGTGCCCGTATCAAGGAATTCGATGCCGTTCAGGAGAATCCACTAACTATCGGTTCCGACATCCACTGTTATTGTCATTTGTTGTTGCCATTCGAATACATGTGATTTTTTTCACCGCTCAGTATTTGCCATATCATGGGCGTCACGCGGAATATTCGTGGCAGGGTGTGTCGAGCCCATTCGAAGCCGGACGTCAGCGAGCCGTTGGTCTCGTCGGCATCAAAGCTTTCTGCTCCGGGCGCGCCGGCTCACTCCGCGATAATGTACTTCTCCATGTTGCTGCCCGCGGTCTCTTGCAACAGCCATATCGACATTATCGTGATCGCGCATGCGATGGCCATGTACATCGAAATCCCGAACGTGCTGTGATATTCGGCGAGCAGCGCCGTGGCGATGATGGGTGCAAAGGCACCGCCAAAAATTGCGCCGAGCTGATAGCCCAGAGAAGCGCCCGAGTAGCGTACGTCGGTGCTGAACATCTCGGAGACCAACGCAGCGTGCGGCCCGTACATCATCGCAACGAACACCTGGCCCACACCGATAGCAACGCATATCCACAGAAACGATCCCGTGTCGACCAAGGGAAAGACTGCGAAACTCCACGCAGCCAGCAATGCAGCGCCAGCAATGTAGACACCGCGCCTACCGTAACGATCGGACCACGCAGCTGCGATGAGCAGCGACGGCACCATGACAACGGCGCCCACGAGCACTCCAGCGAGCATAGTGCTGCGCGAGACGTGCGGCCCCATCGCACCGGTGCCGTAAGCGATCACGAAGGTGATCAGGATGTAGAAGGGTACAAACACGGCCAGCGACGCGCCCGCCACTAGCGCGATCTGCTTCGGATGCTTGCACAAAGCTTCCAGCACCGGCGAGCGTCTGCGCTCGCTCTTCCCGGCATGAGCCTCGAGCTGACTCCCCTGATCCTCACTGGTCTGCCGCAGCTTCAAGAACGCCGCGGTATCCTCCAAGCTGAGTTGCACAAACAGTGCGACCGCAATGAGCGTGATGCTGAAAAGGAAAGGCAGGCGCCAACCCCAGTTCACGAACCCCATTTGCGAGGTATTGGCAGTGACCAGAAGGAACGCAAGATTGGCGAGAATGACACCGGCAGGTGCACCGACCTGCGCGAAACTACCGTAAAACCCACGCTTGGCCGGCGGCGCGCTTTCTGTGGCGATCAGCACCGCGCCGCCCCACTGACCGCCGATGGCTATGCCCTGCACGAACCGCAGCACGATCAACAGCACTGGAGCGGCGGCCCCGGCGGATGCATAGGACGGCAGGCAACCTATCAGAGTGGTCGCGAAGCCCATCATTGTCAGTGCAATGACCAGCGCCCTCTTGCGGCCGATACGGTCCCCGAAGTGACCGAAGACGATGCCACCCAGCGGCCGGGCCACGAAGCCAACGGCAAACGTGCTGAAGGAGGCGAGCTGCGCGACGGCGGCCGGCATGTCCGCCGGAAAAAACACCGTAGGAAATATCAGCGCCGCGGCAGTCCCATACAGGAAGAAGTCGTACCACTCGATACTGGTGCCCGCCAGCGTCGCCAGAGCGATTCTGCGCACGAAGCGTTCATCGTTGCGCTCCGACCTGCGTGTACTCCTCATGGCTCCCTGCTCTGCGCAACCGGTAATACTGTAATCGCAGAGCGATGGCGATTCCCGCCATCGCAAATCCTCAGCGCGGCGCCCGCTCCTCAGCCTCCCGGACGCGTCGTTCGATATCACTCTCGTCGTGCGCGTCTGATCGCGGCAGCGGTGTCACATCTTGTCGATCACCGCGCGCCCGTCCTTCAGAAGAAGTCGAGCAAGCTGGGTGGCTGCGCCGGCGGCGCACGGGGATCAGTGATCGGCTTCACTCTCGTTGGGAGCTGTAGGCGGATATCGGCGGATGAAGAGCCGACGTAGATATGGAAGTTGCCAGGAGTGCTCACCCAGTTGTTGTGGCGCGCATCGTAATAACTCAGATCTCGGGGACCGAGGGTTATCTTGACGGTCGCATGCTCACCAGGCGCGAGGTTCACTTTGCGGAAGGCCTTCAACTCCTTCAGCGGTCGTACTACCTCGGTTGTCGACTCGTCGCCCACATACAGCTGCACGACTTCCTTTCCAGGCCGCTGACCCGTATTTTTGACGTCGAAAGAGATCGGGATCGGTTGACCTGGGGATACTTCCGCCGGGACGCGCAGGTTGCTGTATTCGAACTTTGTGTAGGAAAGGCCGTGTCCGAATGGAAACAGCGGCGCGATCTTGCGTTTGTCATAGTAGCGGTATCCGACGAAAACGCCCTCGCCGTAGTTGGCATCGGTGCCGCTCGAGTAGTACAGGTAGGCCGGGTTGTCTTCCAATCGTTGCGGCAGGGTAAACGGCAGCTTTCCGGAAGGATTGATCTCTCCGAACAATATCTTCGTCAGAGCCTGCGGGCCCTCTTCTCCCGCCAACCATCCTTGCAGGAGCGCCGGCGCTTTTCCTGCCCAAGGTAATAACAGCGGGGAGCCACTGTTCAGCACGATCACTGTGTGCGGATTTACGGCGAGGATCGCCTCCACCAGCTCATTCTGCTTCCCGAGGTCCATGTTGTCGCGATCACGTCCTTCCGTCTCCGATGATCGGGATGAACCCACAAACACCACGGCAGCATCTGAATTGCGTGCAAGCTCAACCGCGTCTTTGATAGAAGGCGCAGGTAGCCTGATGCCGAACTGGAGCGATCGAAACGGAAATGTCGGGGACGTATATTCGATCTTGACCTGATGCGGCGAACCGGACTGGAGTAGTACGCCGGCTGTTCGAATCGGCATGCCGAAATCGAGTGCCGGTGGATGGACGGTTCCCAGCTCCGAGCTCAGCACCTTTTGATTGTCGATGAACAGGGTTGCCTCCCCGGCCTGGCTGAGACTGAATTCGTAAGTTCCGGTCACGGGCGCCCAGAGGAGTCCTTCGAACCGGGCCGACACGCGAGGAGCCTCGAAGGGCAGAGTCAGCCGCCCGAAGTAGGTTTCAACTTCCGAGCGGGCGGGAGGACCTTCAAACTTGGGATTGCTGAAGTAGGACACGCGCAACCCTTGCTCAGACCGTGCTTCCGTCGGGCTCAGTAAGCGGGCGTCTGCCGGTGGTGGGAGCACGTCGTTGTCTACGCCTCTTGCGTATTCGATGCGCATCTGCCCGCCGCCAACGGCGCGAATGTTCTGTAGCGGTGTTTCGATCCGAGACGGGATGACACTTGCGCTACCGCCACCCTGGTAAAGCGGAACGTCCGCATTGGGTCCGATGATGGCGAGGGTGCGGAGCTTCGCTTTGTCGAGCGGCAGAAGGCTGCCGGTGTTCTCGAGCAGTGTGATTGCTTCAGATGCCGCTGAGAACGCAGCCTGGCGGTTGGACGTGCTGCGCAGCTCTCCGCCCGATCGCTTGCCATCCATTACGCCGGAGCGAAAGATCAGACGCAACATGCGGCGCGCGGCGTCATCGACCACGCTCTCCGGCACCTGCCAGTTGTGTGTCGCCTGAAATAGCTGTGATCCGAAGTGCCGCGGAGGCCCTGGCATCTCCAGATCCATACCCGCCGTTGCTGCCTCAACCGTCGAATGTACCGCGCCCCAATCGGACATCAGTACCCCGTCATAGGCCCATTCCTTTTTGAGAATCTCGCGGATGGTATGCGGATTTTCGCTTGCGTAGGTGCCGTTGATGCGATTGTAGGAGGCCATCAATGTCCAGGGGTGCGCCTCCTCCACTACCATTTCGAATGGCAGTAGATAGATTTCCCTCAGCGTGCGCTCGTCGAGATTTGAGCTGCTACGCATGCGCTCGGTCTCCTGCTCGTTGGCAACATAGTGTTTGACCGACGTGCCCACTCCCTGGCTCTGCACACCGTTGACGAAGCCGATGCCGATTTTTCCAGCGAGGAACGGATCTTCGGAGTAAGCCTCGAAGTTGCGGCCGGCCAGCGGCGCGCGCTGTATGTTGACATTGGGTCCGAGCAGCACCTGGATATTCAGTGCAAGCGCTTCTCGCCCGATCGCCTGACCGACCGACTGGACAACCTCAGGATTCCAGGTCGCGGCAAGCGCCGACCCGGTTGGAAAAACAGTGGTGGGTTCTCCCTCGTTGGAACGAACGCCATTCGGCCCGTCGGAAAAACGCAGCGCCGGGATATGGAGGCGATCAATGGCCTGCGTGGCGAAGAATGATCCCCCAGCCATCAGCGACACCTTCTCCCGGAGCGTCATGCGCACGAGAAGATCTTCTACACGCTGATCGAGTGTTGCTTTCGAATTCAGGTACATCGGCGGCGGATTGACAGGCTCCGCCGCCAGGGTGCACGCAGGAAGAAACACGGCTGTAAGCGCCAGCAGACGCGTCCACTGTTTCAAGGCGGTATCTCCGATCCGGTTAGTTTGCAGCGGACGAGTGCTTTGACTCGGTGAAACGGGCGACGAGATCCAGTCGAGGCTTCCAGGGATCGGGGCCCACGACAGGACCATTGGCCGTAAAGTCCATCAGCGTGTCTGCGGCGGCATCGTATGCCGGCCACGCCGGCAGGCCGGAAACTTCCGGTTTGCCGCTCTTGGAGAATGAGGCCCAGTAAGCGTGCATCGCCTTTGCAGCCTTGGCATCCTCGGGTGTCAGATCCTTACCGTACTTCGCCGCCACAGTGTCAAAAGCAAATGGGATGTCAGAGGCATGGGGAGCGCCCGGCCACTGCTTGCGCATCGATTCGGCGACGTACGAAAAGCGAAACTCATAGACTGGTTGACCCCGCGCGGAGAGCACCCGTGCTACATAGCGAGCCGGTTCAATCATCATCTGGTCACCGCCAACGCGAAAAGCCGTTGCCTGCACGTTGTCGCCGTCATGAATCCCGTAAACCGTTCTGACACTCTGAGCGTCTGAGCCGAACTGACTGACGATTTCCTCGATAGTCTTCGAACGCATGAACGCGAATCCGATGTCCATGCTCGTCGCTCCCACCATCATCGGCACGTTGGCACCCTTGCCTCGAGCGTAAAGCTGGCCAGGGTCTCCCGTGAGCACGGTTCCATCGAGGACCGGACCTCCAACGTAGGTGGGGTCAGAACCCATGCTCGCGAGATTCAGGTTCTTCGCGAGCTCCTCGGCGGGAATGGCCCGCAGTTTTGCCAATGCGTCGGCTCCCTTCCCCTGAATGCCATGTGCCGATGCAAAGGCGACACCAAGCGCCTCGGCAGAGTCTTCGCCCCCTGTCAGATGACGCATTCCGAGCGCACCTCCGGGTCGCCCGGCCCCGGATTGGACGATCGCCTTCTGGAACAGGCCAGCAGCCACAGGCGAGGTCATCATGTAGTGGACAGAGATTCCTCCGGCTGACTCACCACAAATCGTCACATTGCGAGGATCGCCTCCAAAGGCCGCGATGTTCCTCTGAATCCACTTCAGAGCCGCTATCTGGTCCATGATTCCATAGTTGGCCAGTGGGCCCTTGTGCTCCGCCGTCAGCGCCGGATGGGCAAAGAAGCCGAATCGCTGCAGACGATAGTTGAAGCTGACGAAGAGGACTCCATCCCTGGCGAACGCGCTGCCGTCATAGACGGCCGGAGAGCTTCCGCCATTCACAAAGCCGCCTCCATAAATCCATACAAACACCGGAAGCTTCTCGCCGGGAGTTTGCTTCGCGGGCCGCCAGACATTCAGATAGAGACAGTCCTCGGCCGGCACGACGCCCAAAGGGGCCGCGTCGCTTGGAAATGGCACTTGCATACAGTCGGCGCCATAACGCGCCGCCTGGCGCACGGCGCTCCATTTCGCGACGGGTTGAGGCGCTCGCCAGCGCAACTCTCCCACCGGCGGCGCCGCAAACGGAATTCCCTTGAAAAACTCGACCTCGTCCTGAATCGCTCCCTGTACGGGGCCGGCGTCTGTCTCAATCACCGTCGAACCGGCATTCGTGGCGAATGCGCAGCTCGCGCCGCCGAACACGGCACTCAGACTCCACAGCACACGCCAGAGTTTTATATTTCCCATCTCCACTTTCTCCTCAGAATCTCTTCGTGATATTCAACTGTAGGATCCGGCCATAGACATTCGCGTTGTTGGCATCGAACTGACTGCCGTTCGCAGTGGGGACGACCGGTGGGTCCCGGGCGAAGACATTCTGCGCGCTGACTGAAATGGCACTGTCAGCAAGCGTGCCAGCCTGTGTCAGGCGACCCAGATCGAGCCCTAAAGTCACATCGAAAGTCGTCCAGGAGGGAACTTCCTGGTTTGCCCGGCCGGTGACCGGCGTGTTGTTCAGGTATGGACCTGTATAATTCAGGAAAACGATGGCGCTGAACGCACCTCGGCGCCAACCCGCACTCCCCCGCCCACGCAAGCGGATGAGGTTGTTTATCTGGCCCAATACACTTCGCGCCGGTGCCGATGCGACGGTCGCGACATCTTCCTGGAGCACTCGCACGGCGTTCACATTGAGCGACCAGCGCCCGAGCGAGGAATCCAGCTCGTAGCCGAAATTCAAATCCAGGCCGCCTTCCCGCAGCGATCCGATGTTGGTCACCCGCCCGTCAACCCATACCTGCACCTGGCAAAGTTGGGCGGCGGTGATGCTGCCATAGACACCGACTGCATTGACGAGAGGTAACAGAGCAGGATCGTAGGTCGATGGATTGCCCGGAGTGCAGTTGGCCGGATTGTGAACCGGGTGCACGTACGGCTGGTAGAGCTGATAGAGCGCTGGGTTCGTCAGCGTCCCTGGAAACACGGGAGGTCCAAAGATCTCGCCACTGTAGCGGATGTTGTAGTAGGTGGTGCTCACTGTGAGTCCGTCCACCCGATGAGGGGTGAGATCGAGTCCTACGGACCAATTGTGCGCTCGCTCGGGTTGGATCCCCGTCTGATCCCCCAGCACGAACGCCACGTTGCTCAGCTTCCCTCCCGGTATCGGAATACCCTCAATAGCCGGATTGCCCGTGTAGTTCGGAAAACCCGCGGCAAAGGACTTCACGGAAAACACGAACGGATTGAGATCGGTCAAGGAGGGTGCGCGAAACGAGCTTCCCCAGGAGCCCCGGATCGAGACGTCGGGGTTGAGCCTCCAGGTCAGTCCGAGCTTTGGATTGGTGGTGCCTCCAAAGTCCGAATAGTCATCAAAGCGGCCCGCCGCATCGAGACTCAGCGACTGCACCAGGGGTAGGGTGTTTTCCGGCCCGATGATGGGTACGTACACTTCCGCGAATGCCGAGGAAATGTGCCGGCTCGAGCCGTTGATGTTATCCCACGCATACTGATTCGGTTGTGTCCGCGGCGGACACGGCAACGGGGCGTAGCAACCTACTCCGTTGAATCCCTGCGGCGGTGGCAGGGACTCTTCATTGATCCCCTCGCCCGGTATTTCGGTTCTGTTCGCGCCGTTGCGGATGTATTCGGTGTTGTGTTGAAACTCGCCGCCCACCGCGACCCTGACCCGCCCGCCGGGCAGACTGAACAGCGGTCCGTCCAGCTTCAACACATAGTCTTCCATTCCCATCTGGCTCTGCTGGACGTTACTACCCATGAACGTGGCCAGCTGCGCTGCCGTCAGGGGATCACTGCTCAGCGGGTTGATGGCTCCTATGTTGACTTCGTGCTGCAGTGCGCCGATGTCCACGTGGTCATTGAAATTGCACACGCCGCAGGTGCGATCACGGCCAACACTGATCGACAGGGAACCATTCCACTCGCGCCAGAGGGACGCTCTCAGACCCGTAATCGCCGTCCAGTTGGTATCCGGATTGTCGGTGTACCATAGTGGAGCACCGTGGGCCGTGAAACTGTAGTTCACCCTCATGGGACCTCCGGCAGGTCCCGGGGGCGTGATATAGAACGGACTGCCGGGATTGATGGTGAGCGGAGCCATGGCAGCATCCTGATATTGCGAACCCGCGGTTCGCACATCGCGCTTGCTCCAGAATCCCTCGAAAAAGACACTCAGTGCCGAGGTGAGCTCCTGGTTGTAGAAGGCCGCCAGCTGGTAGCGGGAGCGACGCCCGAGATAGTCAGCCTCGTCGGCGCGATCACCGAGACTGGGATGGGCTGACGTCTGTGCAAACGACGGCACTCCATTGCCTGAGGGCAAGCCTCGATAGAGGTAGGTTCCGCTCAGACATCCGCCTGCGGCTGCATTGAAATTGTCGCACCAATTGATATTGCTGCTGTCCATGGGCGTGGACGTTGTGCCCGGTTGCCCCGGTCCCACACCGCCATTGAGCGCGCCGGCCGCTGCAGCGTTGTTGCCATTGCGGATTCGATTGTCGAAGCCGCTGAGCTGACCCGTATCACTGAGGAAAGGCCTCGAAGAGGCCGACATGGCGCTGCGCCGGTCGTAATCGAGACTGACAATGAAGTTGCCTTTCCCCAGCCCGCCCACGCTGGCCCAGGTGTGACCGGCGGTCACCGCAGCTCCATACTCGTGATACCCATCTACGAGGGTGCCACGGCCCGTCACCTCGACGCCGTTCAGATCACGGCGAATGACATAATTGACGACTCCACCGACCGCGTCCGAGCCATAGATGGCGGAGTTGCTATCATCG